>Ga0137382_10000168_pt1 | contig 26953 bp, 32 predicted proteins | sample SagtaG_15_FD_104816 | JGI IMG/M metagenome (GOLD analysis project Ga0137382, IMG submission 104816) | Vadose zone soil microbial communities from Sagehorn Ranch, Mendocino, California, USA - Sage2_R_20_16 metaG | ecosystem: Environmental > Terrestrial > Soil > Vadose zone | place: USA... | reverse complement strand
GACTGCGACGACGACAGGGTTCTCGTCTGCACCGACGACGACTGCCCGCGCATCATCGTGAGTGTGCTCTCTCGTCCGGCGGAGGGGGACGAGTGATCTGGGCGCTCCTGGTCGGGATCGCGATCGGCGTCCTCTTCGTCTCGGTCTTCGACTGGGCGGCGAACCTGTACGGGCAATCACGGCGGGAGAAGTGGGACCGATGAGCCTCGACGCCTCCGACTACGGCGTCGGCGGACGCGGTGGGCCCAAGCCCCCGAACACCGTCGACTCGGCGAGGACGCTCTACGACGACTGGTATCCGAACGAGCAGCAGATGCTGCGCGAGACGATCCTCCGCCGCTGCATCAGGCAGGGCGAGGTGCACGCCGATGACGTCGACCACCTTCCGATCACGAAAGCGAACGGGATCGGGATCGCCTTCAACACGCTGCAGAAGCGCTACCTGATCCGCCCGACGGTGCTGCGGGCCTCGAGACGGCCGGCGCGTCACAAGGCGAAGTCGTTCGTCTACGTCCTGACCGAGCGCGGCCGACTCGAAGCGGAGCTGCTGCTGTGACGCTCTCGCCGCTCGCGGTCGCCGACCGCCATCATCTCGCCGTCGGGGTCGCGGGCAGCCCGTACAAGGTCGGGCCCTACTGCGCCAAGCCCGGCTGCCGGCACTTCGCCGACCACGCCCACCACATCTTCCGCCGCTCGATGCTCGCCGGCGCCTTCCCCTGGGTGGCGATCGACGGCGTGCGGCGCGGCAACCTGACCGGACTCTGCGCCTCCTGCCACGACGACATCACCGGGAAGGTCGGCGGGCACAGGGCTGCGATCCGGCTCGACGTTGCAAGCGGCGTCTTCTGGTGGTGCGAGATCACCGAGGACGAGCGCTCGCTCGACTTCCACAGGGTCGGCCCACTCGACCCGCAGCCTCCGACGCCTGAGACGCTCTCTGAGCGAGCCCTCGGCCAGGGCTCAGACGAGTCGGAGCACTGCCCGCTGTGTGGGCAGACGAAGCGGCGGCACGGGGCTCGATCCGCCGGACCGCTCGAGCCCCGCCGCCGCCGCAAGTCCTGGACGGTCTCCGTTCCCGACGATGCCGAGCGGGGTGCCGACATCCTCGACACCTTCGTCGACGAGGTGGCGCTGATGCTGGGCGCCGGCGACTGGGCCGAGCGCAACCGGCGCTACTGGGCGCTCGTGCACACGCTCGCCTGGGTGATGCAGCGGCGGGAGGAGTTCGCCCGCGACATCAAGGTGGCGGCATGAGCGATGGCGTGACCTTCGTCTACCGCAACGTCTGGAGCGGCGCGATCTTCATCGTCCGCGGCGAGCCTGCCGCGCAGCGGATGGCAGCGCTGACTTCCTGGGTGCGCCGATGACGAAGCTCGAGCTCAGCTATACGGTCGAGCACGCCGAGGGTCTCCCTGACGTCTACCTGTTCGCGCTCGACGGCCTCTCCGACGAGATCCTGACGTGCCTGATCGTCGACAGCGCCAAGACGCTCGGCGAGCGCTACGACATGCACGCGACCGACGTCCTGGTCCGGCTCGTGGCGGACTTCTTCAAGATGGTCGCCGCCGAGGCGGCGGAGAACAACTGATGGCCGCGAAGAAGAAGAAGGAGCGGCCCTTCCGGACCGAGCGCGAGTTCACCCGTTGGTTCATCGAGTGCGCCCTCTTCCACGACTGGAAGGTCGCGCACTTCGGCAACACGATCAAGTTCGTGCGCCGCGGCGATCAGGCGGTCGCGATCCCCGACAAGGACGCGGCCGGCTTCCCGGACATGGTCTGCGTGCGCGAACGGCTGCTCTGCGCCGAGCTGAAGCTGGCGCCGAACAAGCCGACGGCGACGCAGGTCGACTGGATCGAATCGCTGCGCGACGCCGGCGTCGAGATGCACGTCTGGAACGACCGTCAGCTGGAAGAGATCGAGCAGACGCTCGCGACCAAGATCGACCCCCGTCGCCTGGCGCGGCTGTTCGTCGCAACCGACGGCGACATGGAGCACTCGGTGGCGGTCGCGAAGCTGCTCGAACAGAAAGAGAGAGGACGATCAGATGACTAAGCAGGACCAGCACAGCGTTCAGATGGCCAAGCAGGACCAGGACACCGTCGAGACCGAAGTCGTGACCGACGTCTCCGAGGGCGGCGATCCCGGCGGCACGCGCACGATCCGCGTCTACGACAAGGGGCGCGGCGACTTCGAGCTCGAGGTCCCGACCGAGTCGCGTGTCACCTTCGGCTACTTCAACCCGGCCGCGCCGGAGCGCAACAGGTACGGCAGCATCGAGGGGCCCGGCGGGCAGACGATGAGGACGACGGCGTTGCGCATCTACGAGGGCGGCGAGAAGTCGCCGCAGCTCGCCTGCTTCCTCGGCGTCGACGGCTTCCGCGACACGCGCCTGCAGATCACCCGTCTGCGCCAGCGCGTCGTGATCGAGTCGAACTTCGAGGACGACGGCAAGGGCAACGAGAAATTCAACCGCGACGTGCAGCGCCAGCTCGAGCGCAGCGTCGAGGACGAGGAGATTCCCTTTTGACACTGCGCAGCGTCCACGAAGAGCTGCTCGAGGAGCAGCGACAACTGGAGCGCCGGCTGTACGAGACGAGCCCGGGCCTGGACGCGGGGAGCACGGCTCTGATCGCGGCGCTGCTTCTGCAGGCGACGGAGCTGCGCAGCCTGAAGGAGCTGCTGAGCGAGATCGGGCTCCGCCTGTGAGCGTCCTCTTCCCCCGCTACACGGTCGGCTCCATCACCGGCTTCCGCTTCATGCACCGCAAGGGTGATCGCTACCCGTCGGAGCGCGGGAGCGGGAACAGCAGGCCGACCACCGACTGGTACGTCTACGACCGCGCCTACAACTACCGCCCGGTGCTCGAGATTTCGGGCTACCGCCGCCTTGTCCCCGGCGAGCTGACCGCCAGGCTGACCGCCCGCCGACTGAACAAAGAGTACGAGCGCTGGCTGCGCGAGCAGGGATACCTGTGAAACGTCTGCACACCTTTCGGCTGGAAGAACTGCAGCAGCTCGCGCACGAGCACGCGAAGCTGAAGCGCGGGATCGTCGCGCTCCGGGCCACGCTCGAGCGCGAAGAAGCACTGCTGAATACGGCGCTGCACGAGCTCGCGCTCGAACGCGGCGAGGACCCGCGCCGCTTTGCCCTGCGCTGGCGCCGCGAGAAGCTCGCGCCGATGCGCAAGGAGGCGATGCAATAGAGAAGCCCCCGATACATGCCACATGAGAGCTGAGCACCAGTCTCGACCGTTCGGGGGCACCGTAAGCATAGGTGGTACCGGCAGCGGTGGGGCTCAGGACTCGCAGGCCGACAGCGGACCGCGCCAGCCCCGTTTTTTTATCTATCCAGGCTGGGCAGCACCGCGCACCTCGAGCCCCCGAGCCGAGTGGGGGACGGCGAGCGCAAGCAGTGGGAAGGCTGGGAACCTCAGACATGTGGCCGAGAGAGCACCCCGGCGTCGCCGTCGCGCTCGCTGGGCCGGTCACCTATCAAGGGAAGAGTCAGACACACCCAAAAACAAGGGAGGACGGTCAAGTGCCAACAACCAAGAAAAAGGACGAGCTCCGTGTCTTCGGAGACGACGCCATCACACCGTTCGGAATCGGCTTCACGGTCCGCGGCGTGCGCGCCTTCTTCTTCAACGCCCCGAATGTCGATGCCTACGTCGCCGCCGACGAACGTCGCAAGGCCGGCGTCAAGAGACTGCAGACGCCGAACTACGAGGACAAGGTCTGGCGGCAGGACGGAGCGCTCGCGGTCGACGGCGCGCAGTTCATCAAGGCGATTGCCGAGATGGCCCGCGGCCTGCCCGACCCGACCAAGTCGGGGGCGAAGTCGATGCGCCCGATCATCCCGACTGCGTTCAGCGTCAAGGAGGAGTTCTGCTCCTTCACGACGCGCAACGGCAACGGCTCTGAGCCGGTGCTTGAGTGGGACGTGATCGACGAACGCCTCGGCCGGCTCGGCACCAAGATGGGCCCGGTCCGCCGGCCGATTCTGCACGCCGGCTGGACGACCAGCTTCACGCTGCTCTGCATCTGGCCCGAGGTCTTCTCGCCGGCCGACGCCGTCATGCTCGTGAACCGCGCCGGGCAGCGCGGCATCGGCGACGCCGTCCGGATCGGGATGGGCCGCTTTGTCGTCGTCGAAGTCTCCGAGCCGCACGAGATCGCATGGACATAAAGGGAAGATGGTAGGGCTGCAGTGAGGCCAGGCCGGGAGCAAGGGAGCACGGCGGGGCGGGAGGCTGGCTGGGCCGGTGGTCGGACAGGAGGACGGCTGAGCGGCGATCTGGATGGACAACAGGACGGAAGGAGTTCGACGTTTGTGGGTGGCTCAGTCCGAGATGGGCTGAGCTGCCCAGAGACGTTGACTGGAGGAAGGCGAGCTGGATTGTGGGATGGGAAGTCGGGAGGACGCAGGCTAGGCGAGGTAGGAGGTCTGGAGGATGGGTGAGCGGGTTGGAGGCTGGTTGGCGATGTCTGCGGGTGGCTCGAGTCGAAAGGTCGAGCCGCCCAGAGACATCGATCTCGGGGTGAGTAGGAGAGGTGGGAGGTCTGGAGGATGGGTTGGCGGGTGCGAGGGTGGTTGCTGGATTGCGTGGCTGGGGGAGTGGTCGGCCGGCAGGACGCGTGGTAGGCGAGCTGGGTGGCGCCGAGGGGAGCAGGCTGGCGAACTGGGTGGAAGAAGCGGTTGGATGGGCCAGAGGGGAGCAGGCTGGAAGGCTGGGAACGACGGGGAGCCGGGTCTCGGCCCGGCTCCCTCATATCGAGCAGAACCACCCGAATGGGTCAGAGCGAGGTGGCTAGACTGGCTATGCACAACCAGTGCATCTCACTGCAAGGAGGACGGTCAGCATGGCAGAGTTTCATCCCGCTGTAGACCCACAGGGTTTCCCTGGTCTGCGGCAGCGCATCGACAGCGGCGTCTGGTACTTCTACGGCTGGCGCGACGAGCGGCCGGTCAAGCGCTCGTTCGGGACGACCGAGCTCGGCGAAGCACAGCGGCTCTACCACGAGGACTATGGCCAGCCGCTCGCCGCCGACTCGAAGATCACCGTGCGCAAGGCATGGGAGGAGTTCAAGGGCGCCGAGCACCGCGCCGGCGTCGACACGATTGACCGCCACGCCAGCTGCTTCCGCATGGACGTGCTGCCGGCGATCGGGCACCTCCGCGTCGACAAGGTGCAGCCGCGTCAGATCACCCAGGTGCTGAAGAACGCGAAGCGACGGGGGCTGACGGAGAACAGCTGCGCCAACGTCTACAGCGCGATGCTCGCCTTCTTCAAATGGTGCACGCAAGGGGAGCAGAGCTACTGCACCACGAACCCCGTCCAGGGGATCTCGGAGATCAACATCCCGCAGCGGAAGAAGCGCAGCCAGTCGGAGCAGGGGCTGGTCGTCGACATGGCTGAGGTCGACCGGATCGCGGACGTCGCCGCCGTGCTCAGCCGCGACAACATCAACGGCGACATCGTCGGTGCGCAGATGCGGGTGATCGTGCTGCTGCTGCCGCTGCTCGGGCTGAGGCTGTCCGAGATGCTCGCGCTGCAGCTGAAGGATTGGAACCCGATGGTGCGCCCGCACGGCGACGAGCACGTCGGCTTCTACGGCGAGCTGCGTGTCGAGCGCCAGCTGCGGCGCAAGCGCGACGTCAGCGACGACAGGACCTGGTTCAAGGCGCTGAAGGGTGAGGACTCGACGATCGGCGACAAAGTGCGCACCGTCTCTGTCTCCGAATTCGGGGCCAAGGTTTTGCAGTCATATATCGACGCGGGAATCGAGGCCGGCTGGCTCCACCGCGGCGGGCTGCTCTTTCCGACGTCGAAGCAGACGCCGCGGCAGGCGAGTTTCATCTCCAAAAAGATCAAGGAGGCCGTCGAAGGAGCCGGAATCGGACGCAGCGTGACCGCGCACTTTTTCCGCCACACCTACGTCTCCTCGGCGATCAAGTCGTACACCGACGCCGGCGAGCTCGTCGACTGGGCGATGATCGGCGAAGCCGCCGGCCACGACCCGGAGGTCGCCCGCACGATCTACGGGCACCTCGAGAAGAGCACCGCCACCAAGGCTCGCCAGGCAAGGTTCGGGGCACGGTAAAATCACCGGCGCGCACGGGGACCGAGGCCCGCTACCGTTGTCCTTAGAGGCGACGGGGCGGGCCTTTTCTCGTACCGCTTGCAAGCCAGTTCCTAGCCAGATCCTAGCCACTGTTGCAAATGTCACAAACAGAGAGGAGCTAAAAAAAGCCGATTAGCAGGGAGTTTCAAGACTCGGAGGGGTGGCAGAGCGGTCTATTGCGGCGGTCTCGAAATTCGATTTGGGGCGCTGCAGGGCAGAAGAATGGCTTAAGCAAGCCAAAAGCAACTGGGCGGCAAGCCCCCGGCAGGGGTGCGGCAAGAGGGTCCATAGCCAGCCATAGCCAGAACGGGACCACAAAAAAACAGCGGGGACCGACTCTGCAGTCGACCCCCGCGAGCTTCCCTACACGCTGACGTCTGGGCCTTCGCCGCAGAACCTCTGCGTGCTTCCACAAGAAGCCGACGCCCATCCTTAGGCCACTCAGTTCTGCCGTCAAGCCCCAGCGAGGTTAAGCCGAGCCCCTTCCTGGCCGCAAAGAGCGGACGTTTGCTCATTCTCTTCGGGTGAGGATTGGCGCTTAGCCTCTCAGACCGATGTGCAGATGGTTGTAGTGATCACCGCCCACGTAGGTGTTGAAGAGAATCTGGTAGTCGCCGATGTTGTAGACGCCGCCTCTCTGCTGGCGCGCCTCGGCGGGGCCCATGCCGGCGGCAATCAGGGCGTCCTGGCCGAGCTTCGTCAGCGCGTCGCCGGCCATCGGGATGTCGGCGGCGCGGCCTGTCCAGTGCGCCGACTGGCGGTGCGTGCCGACGACGAACTGATTGTGGTTCGAGCCTGTCCCGATCGTCAGCGGCCTGCCGTAGAGCTCTGCGATCCGGGCGGCGAAGTCGAGCACCGCCTTCTGGGTCGGCACACCGGGCCGGTCAGCGCCGGGGGCGATGACGATCTTGCCCATCTTGGGGCCGGCAGCTCGAGGCGGCTGCGTGGGCGCTCGCGCTGGGAGCTGTGAGACAACCGGCGGTAGCGGCGGTGCCGGCAGCAGCGACCGGCCCGGCGCCGCCGGCGCGAGCGCTGAGGGCGGGACGACGGGCACCTGGGAGGCCTGGACGAGGGCGTCCATCGTCGAGGTCGGGCTCCAGCCCTGAGCGATCTTGCCCAGGTTCTCGTAGGCCGTCTTCGAGAGCAGGTCGGTGCCCCAGAGCGGATCGACCGGCGTCGATGAGAGCGCTGCGCTGACCGGGACCGCCGCCAGGGCTGCGCGGGTTCTGCGCGGGCTCGGCGTGGGCTGTGCATGCTCGCGGGTGATACCACCGGAGGGTGAGATCGTCTTGCCCGGCGGCGAGCCGAGGATCGACTGGACGTAGCGCTTCGTTTCCGGGATCCGTTCCCAGTCGCCGTTCTCGACGTTGCCGGGGCCGGCATTGTAGGCGGCGAGCGCGAGCCGCATCGAGCCGAACCTGTCGAGCTGCTGGCGCAGGTAGCGGGCGCCGGCGTCGAGGTTCTGCACTGGGTCGAAGGCATCCGTGACGCCGAGCGAACGGGCAGTCCCGGGCATCAGCTGCGTCAGCCCCTGCGCCCCTGCTGACGAAACGATGCCAGCCTGCCAGCCGGACTCCTGGTTGACCAGCTTGAGGAAGGTTGGGATCGGAATCCCGTTGCGTTTCGCCGCCTGCTTCGCGGCCCGGAGGTAGGGAGTTCTCATAGCCCTGGAGCCGAGCCACCACCACCGCCGCCGCCGGGGAAGCTGCCGCTGCTACTGCCGACCCCCGGAGCCCCGCCGCTGCCGCCGCCGAGGCCAGGTGCGAGGTTCGATCCGCCGCCGCCGTACAGCGGGCCTGCTGTCCCACCCCTCACTGGCTGATCGATGACGCGTATCGGGAGGATCCCGAGCTCGCGCTCGAGCCGCCGCCACCAGGTGTTGTCATCGGGGTAGTGCGGCGAGTGCGCTTGCTTAGTGATCAGGTCTCTGATCAGCGAGTAGTTCGGGACGAGCGGCGCGATCACCGCCTTCTCCCAGCCCTTGTAGGTGCGCAGGTTGGCCTCGCCCCGGGCCACTTTCAGGATCGCTGCGCCGAGCGGGTTCGCGACGTCGAACATCGTCGGCGTCTGGTAGTCGTAGGCGTTCTTCTTTCCGCTGAAGGACCCGGCGGCGGCGAGCGCCAACTCCTCCGGTGTCGAGATCGGGTTCAGCGACGCGACCCGCAGCCTGCCCCAGCGGGTGTCGAAGCCGATCATGTACTTGTCGCCGTGCAGGTACTGCGTGACCGGCTGGTTGAACTGCAGCTCCTTGGGCGCGCCCGGTTCGCCGGCGAGCGCGTAGGCGATCAGCGCCGTGCGGATCGGGTGGGTGGCGGCGAAGTGGAACGGGTAGCGGGAGCCGGCGACGAGCCAGCCGGGGATGATGAAGTAGCGCCTTGCCCAGCGGGCCTGTGAGGGGGTCATGCGCGTGAAGTCGCCCATCGCCTCGACGGCCCGCCGTCTGACATCGAAGCGCTGCCTCTCGTGGCGCGGGTTCGTCAGGAAGTCGATCAGGGCGCGCTTGTCTTTCGTGCTGAGCAGGACGCCGTAGCGCGGGATCACTCCTTCGTTCGCCGCCTCGTGCAGGAAGGCGGCGATCCGGCCGGGGTCGTCCGCGAACGCCGTCACCGTCCCCGTCACGACCCGGTGCACCTTGCCCGCGACCATCTCCTTGCCCATCGCGGCCGTCCCCCCCGACGAGGAGACCTGTCCCTTGAGTAGATCCTTGAGCTCCTTCATGTCCCTGAACTGCGCGTCGTTCAGGACCTGCGCTGCGCGCACCAGGTTCTGGGGCAGGAAGACGCCCTGGTGCGGCGCCGCCATGATCAGGTTCTGGACGGCGTTCTTCGGGATGTAGCCGATGCGGGCGAAGATGATCGAGGTCGAGACCCCGTCGATGATGTGGTCGTAGGTCTTCAGCGCCTCGCCGCGGGCGCCCGGCGGGCGGAACTGCTTGTAGTAGCGGTCGACGTGGGCGCGCTTGACGACCCGGATGTCGCCGACCGGCTTGCCCGCCTCGATCGACATCTGCCTGACCTTCGCGATCATCGCCACCTGCTCGTCATGGGTCTGGGCGATGAACCCCTTGACGATGTCGTCGGCCTTCTTGCGGATCTCCTCCCGCTCGACGGCGTCGTCGGTGAACTGCGCCAGCTCGTCCGAGCGCCAGTGCTTCGGGATCACCTCGCCCTTCATGTTCACGAGCAGGCTGTCCGCCGGGACCGCGCCGCCCGTCCAGCGCGGCCCGGTCTGGCCGAGGTTGGTGCGGTCGATGATCGCCTGCTGGAAGACCTGGCTCGAGCTCCAGTCCTCGTAGTTGACGCGGGTGGTGGCGCGCAGCCTGCCGTTGCGAGCGAGGATCAGCTGGTTGCGGCTGCCGGCGCCCTTCGGCGAGCGTGGCCGGCCCGTCCCTCCCGACGGTGGCGTATAGGCGCCCTGCGGGTCGGGCTCGGCGAGCCGGTGCCCGACGTAGACCTCGCTGCCGTCCTCCTCCAGCCCGAGCTGGCGGGCGAGCAGGCCTTCGCGGCCGGCGGCGCGTCCCTCCTCGAGCCTGCCGCCCTCAACCATGATCCGCTTGCGGTCTTCGGCCAGCTTGCGCATCGCGCCGATCACCTTGTCGTCGACCTCGGGTGCGTTCGCGACGAGATCTTTCATGACCGCGATCGAGGCGCTGACATCCTCCTTCTGGAAGGGCAGGTCTTGGCGGTAGAGGTTGAGCCGACCGAGCTCGTCGTAGATCTCCATCACCTCGCCCTTCGTCTCGGCGAGCTTCGCGGTCTCCTTGAGTTCGGTCTCGCGAGCGTCGAGGCGGGCGTCGATGGTGCCGTCGAGCAGTTCCCTCAGGTGGCCGGTCTGCAGATCCATGACGGCCTGCAGGCCTTCGGCGTTGCGGTGGCTCTTCGGTAGCTGGGCATACCAGAAGTGCGCGACGTCTTCCGCCGATCCCTCCTTCAGGTTCCCGATTGTGCGGATCGCGCCGGCCATCCTCGAAAGCCGCTCCTCCTGGGCAGCTCGCTGCTCGCGACCCGCCGCCTTCATCACCCGCTCCGACGAGGTGACGTGGCGAACGCCGGGCAGCGAGTGGACGAGCGGCGAGCGGTCGAGCGCCTTCGAGGCCTCGTCGATCCAGTGCACGCCGAAGCGGGAGAGCCCGGAGCGCGGCTTCAGGAACTGGGCGGTCAGCCCGCCGATGCTCATCTCTCGCGCCACGTAGGGGTCGTCGAGCGCCGCCCGCACGGCCGGGTTGATCTCTGTCGGGGGGATCTCGGCGGCGCCGGTGGCGAAGCGCGCCGACGGGACGGGGTTGCCGAACTCGTCGCGCAGCTTGTTCTGCCAGGCTCTCGCCTCCTCCGTCAGATGCCTGTCGGCGAGGGTGGAGCCGTTGTCGTAGAGCGGCCGTTCGAGCCGGAAGACCTCCGGGACGTTCTTGATGTTCTCGGCGGCGGGGGCGAGCGGATCGACGTAGAGCGAGTCGCTGATGAACTGCTCCATGCCGCCGTCGTAGTACTTGTCGATCGCGTTCGCGACGACCGCGTCCGGCAGCGCCTGCATCTGCTCCGGCTCCATGTTCGACCAGGCGACGTCGGCGAGCCAGCTGCGGGCATCGTCGTAGACCTCGCCCAGGCCCGGGCCGGCGCCGGTGTCCGTCCAGTGGGCGGGGAAGGTGAAGGGTTCTTCCGCGCCGGAGACGAAGCGTGCCGAGGGGACGACGTTGCCGTACTCGTCGCGGAGCGGGAAGGCGTCGCCGGGGTGCGGGACGTCGAGTCCCGGAACGGCCGCGCTTACTGCTGGGCGGGCGGGCCCGAGGGCGCCGGCGGCTTCGGCCGAATATGGATGGACGGCCGGTTCGCCGGGTGGTCCGGGGGCTTCATGTCCCCCCAGGTCGTAGACCCTTCCGGCTTCTGCGGTTCCTGCTGGCTGTCCTTCATGGATTCTGACCTCGACGTTGTTGGGATCGACCTTGACATGGTAGCCGCTGCGTTTGTTGACCCCCTCGAGCAGCTCCCCGTAGTTCCTGCGCAGGAAGTCTTTGATCTTCTCTTCCTTCCCGGAGGCGTGCCCGGTGACGATCCGCAGCCCGTAGACCGTCTCGCCGGCCTCGTTCTTGTAGCTGTAGGTCGTCGCCCCCGTCAGCTGCTTGAGCTGCTTCGGGGTCGCGTGCGCCTGCAGGTCGGCCCAGTACCTCCTGATCTCCGAGACCTTCGCGAACTGCGGCGCCTCGAGCTCGATCGCGAACTTGCTCTTCCTGCCCTTGACGCTGCTCTGCAGACCGGGCCGTGTCGCCCAGACCTCCCACTGCTGGTACTCGCGGGCGAGCCGCGCCGCAATCCTGTCGACCTGGTTCGGTGAGCCGAGGATCTGCAGGTTCATCGACGGCGTGAACACGTTCTGGTAGATCCCCGGCCCGTAGTCGACGGCGCGCAGGATCCCGTTCTCCTCGCCGATGATCCGGAGCACGTTCGCCTGCTCGCGCTTGGTCAGGCCTAGCGCCGCTCGGTAGCTTGCGGGCGCCTTGGCGAAGTCGTTGGCGCCGCTCAGAACCTCGAGCGAGATGTGGTGGGTGTTGCGCTCGATCGCAGCCAGTGCGTCTTCCGGCACCTCGCCGTGGAAGCGCTGGATCCCTGACCAGCCGAGCGCCTGTACCTCGGCCGGCGTCCACTCGTTCGTCCCCCAGGTCTTGCCCCAGGCCTTGTTGTCGTTCAGGTACCTGGTGATCGCGGCGTACTCGCGCAGCGGCTGGTCGTAGTTGATCCCGCTCGCTGCCGCGCCGGGGTTGTCGAGCTTCAGCCCCGACTTGCGCCCGGCCTTGATCTCATCCCCGTTCGCCTTTTTGAACGACCTAATCCGCCCCCGCTGCCTCCGCAGCACGTTCGCCTTGGCCTCCTCGAACCCCTCGGCGCCCTTGCGGATCTTCGTCCTGCTGTTGAGCTCGATCACGTCGGTCCCCTGCAGCCGCTTCAGCTCGCGGTTCAAGGCCTCGAGTTGTAGGTGCGCGACGGGAAGGCCGTGCCGATCGCGCAGGGTGGCGAGGATCTTCGGGTCGATCCGGCCCAGGTCGCGCTGGGCGTGGATGTCGATCGCCGTCGGGGCGCCGCCGCGGATGTCATCGCCCGTCCAGGTTCTCGTCGACTTGCCTTCCAGGCTGTTGGCGAAGTCGTGCAGCTTCGCCGCCATCCCCGCGGTCACCGGCTGTCCCTGGTAGGCCGCTTCGATCGACTTGACGACCGTCGAGATCTTGTCCTCCGGGACCGGCTGGCCGCGCAGGAGCAGGTCTCTGACCTCGAGCACCGCCTGCAGGCCTCCGGAGGGGGAGGCGTTGGCCTGCGAGACGGCGAAGCCTCTGAGGATCGCCGGCGCGTCGTCGCCGAAGAAGTGGTAGAAGATCGGCCCGAGCTGGCGGTACCAGTAGGCAGCCTTCAGGCCGTCCGCCTGGTTGTAGTTGAAGGCGTGCTGGGTGCGCGCCCACCACTGCTCTGGGGTGATCCTCCCCGTCGCGACGAGCGCGCCCAGATCGGGGTGTGTCGAGGCCCGAGCGGGGTTCTGAGCGTGGCCTTTGGCGATGTTCTTCGGGTCGAGGAAGGACCGCAGATGCGCGTCGGCTTCCTCTTTCGAGATCTGGTGGATGAAGTCGGGGATCGAGCCGTGCAGCTTCGCCGCCGTCGAGTGCATGTCGTGGAAGTAGGCGGGAGCGTGGATCGCCCGCCGGTTCGCGAGTGTCCCACCCTTGACCCCGCGGGCGAGCGTGTCAGCGTGCTCGGCGGCGGCGGCGTCGAGGTCGCTCTTCAGCTGCTTGGCGCGCCCAGGCTCGAGACCGGCGGCGTCGATCTCCTGGAAGATCACCCGCCTGACCGGGTCGTTCTTTAGCACCGGCATCACGTCGGCCTTCATCCGCTTCAGCTTCAGCGTCTCGCGTGCCGTTGCGATCGGGCCCCGCTCGCCGAACGATCTGGCGCCGGCCTGCGCCGCCTCGCGGAGCGCCGCTCCGTCACGCAGTGCGGTGAACATCGCCGCTGCCGCCCGCGGCCCGCGCAGCACCGGGACGACACCGAGCCCGGCGGCGGCGGCGGCGGTGCCGGCGCCGATCGACGGGTGCTTGACGAAATGGACGCCGGCCTTGCCGAACGCGAGCGCGCCGAGTGGGTCGGAGATGATCGAGCCGACGATGTTCCCGACCTGCTTGTCGAAGGGGGTGCGCAGGTCGGGCGTGGGAGCAAACTGACGGCGCGGCCGTAGCCCCGGGATGTTCCCGAGCGCGTACGGGTCGTGCGGCTCGTACTTGCCGAGCGCCGAGCCACCGCTGCTCCTAGGCACGGGCAGACCCCTGGCTGCGATTCTCCTCCGGTGCGGCGAGTCGACCTTCGGGACCGGCTCGGTGTACTGGGTGCGCACCGTGTTCGCGAAAGCCTGGTTCGCCGCCGCCTGCCGGCCGGGGAGTTCCTTGTTGTGACGGCTGATCGCAGCTCTCGTCTGCGGGCCCAGCACGCCGTCGACGTCGACGTTGTAGCCGGCCGCGTTCAGCCGCCGCTGCACGCTGCGGACGTGCGGGTCGCCCGTCGGCCTCGGAATGGAGACGGCGCGGAAGCCGGTGTCCGCGTGCGGACTCGGGACCTTGACTGTCGGCCGCGGCACCGTCGCGACAGGAAGGGAGACAACGGGCTTGGGCACGCCGAGACGCTGGGTGCGCCAGCGGTTGGCCTGGCCCCGAATTGCTGCCTCGGACCAGCCCTCTCTGCGCATGCGGGCCTTCGCATGCGCCAGTGTCTCGTGGCGTGCCATCGGCTAGTGCAGCAAGCCCACCCAGGTGGACCTGCCTCTCTTCGGGATGTAGGCGGAGACGATCGCGTCGGCCATGCCGGCGATCTGGTCGGGGCCGTACTTGAGCAGCTGCAGCTGCGGTGTGATCAGGTGGTTGACGCGGGCGACAATCGCGGCGCGATGCTCCTGCTGGCGGGCCTGGAAGATGTTGATGGCCTGCTGATGGCGCGCCTGGTACGTCGCCAGATCCTCGCCCTTCTGCTGTGGCTCGCTCCGCGGCACCAGCGACCAGATCCGGTTGAGCGACGTCTTCACGAGATCGTTGCCCTGCGTGTTGGTGCCGCTGAGGATGGCCCTGCGATCCTTCAGCGACGCTGGCTTGTTCGGATCTCTCGCTGCCTGCGCCTTGATCCGAGCTGCAGCCTTGGTCGCCGCCGCTGCAACTCCGGCCGCTGTGACCTTCGCCGTCGCCGTCGTCTGCGCGGCCGTCACCCTGGCCGCGTTCGCCGCGTTCGCAATCTCGATCCGCACCTTGCGGTCGGCCGCTGCCCGTATGTTCATCGCCGTCTGCCCCGCCGCTGCGGTCGCGGCGGTCTGTGCGATCTGGGCAGCGTCGGAGCCGGGGGCGGGGACGTGGGTGTTGACGAGGTGCGCCTTCGCGCCCTGGCCGGCGACGGTGAAGACGCTGCCGGTCAGGTTCGTCCAGGCGACGGCCTGGTCGGCGAGGGTCTTGGCCTGCTGCAGCTGCAGCGTCCCGACCTGCACGTCGAGGGCGCGCTGCTGGCGCTGTTGGTCGAGCAGCGACATCTGCGTCTTCGCCGCCTCGCCGCGGAGCGCGCCGATCGCCGTCTGGTACAGCCCCGGCCTCGTCTTCTCGAGCGCCGTCTTCTGCAGCGCTAGCTGATCCCTCAGGTCCTGAGTCTTCTGCAGGTACTGCTGGGCGATCCCGCCGACCTGCATCACGTTGGCGACGTTCTGGCCGCGGGCGAGCGTGGCGGCGTTCGCCGCCTCCTCCTCGAGGCTCATCCCGGGGGCGACGACGCCGGCCATCTGCAGCGTGTTGCGCATGCTCGCCGGGTCGTAGGTCGGCGCGCCCATCGCGGGCGCGCCCTGAGCAGCGAGATGCTCCGCCGCTGCGCCCGCCGCCGCCTGCTGCGAGGCCTCGACTGCGCCGGTCAGCCCGGTCCCGTAGAGACGCATCCGGTCGGCGGCGTCCTGGTAGGTCGCCTTGACCGCCTCGGGGGTGTTCTCGGTTAGGTGGGCGAGCGCCGTCGCATAGCCCTGAGCTCTCGTCGCCTGGTTCTGCGTCGCGAGCTGCTGAGCTTTGCTGGCGGCGTCCATCCCCGCCTCGGCAGTCGTGATCTGGCCGGTAACCGCCTTGTTGGCCTGCGCGATCTGCTCCGCCGGCGTCAGGATCGAAGCGGTCAGCTGCTGCGTCAGCGCGCCGAGCGGGTTGCGCGCTCGGGCGGCAACGCGGGCGGCGTGGGTCTTCGTCACCCAGTGGACGTAGCCGTTCCAGGAGGCACCTGACTTCTTGGCGGCGTCGGTCTTCGCGAACTGTGCGCGGGTCAGGAGCGGACTCATGTCAGCCTCGCCCAGGCCTGCGGATGCTGGGCGGCGAACTGCGCCGCCGTGATCGCGGTGCGTGGGTTCTTAGCCCGGATCTGGTTCAGGTAGCGCGTCAGTGCCGCCCTGGTCGTGAACGACTGCCCGCCCCACTGCACCGGCGCCTGCGTTGCCGGCGTCGTCGGCGCCGTCGCGCCCGGATAGACGCCCCGATCGATGGTGGGATAACCGCCGGTGACCCCGGCCTCTGCCGCGCCGGCGGCGCCTGCGCCTGCTGTCGCCGCGGGGTAGACCGGCCCCGGGATCGCGGCGAGCCGCTGTGCGACCGCGCTCTGCGCGCCGCGCAGCGTGTCGAGCGCGCCGCTGCGGGTCGTCAGGAAGCCGCCGATGTTGCCGCGCAGCGCGTCCAGCAGTCCCTGCGCCTGCTGGTAGGAGGCGGTGTTGAACTGGTCGCTGGCGAGGCCGGTACGGATCGTGCTCGCGCCGCCGTGCACGTCGAGTCCGCTGCCGCGGGCGGCGAGCGCGTAGTCGAGGTTCGTCAGCCCCTGCCGGTAGCCGCGCTCGAGCTGCGCCTTCTGCGACATCTGGTTGCCCTGCGCCGCCTGGATCGTCGTGTCGTCGAGCGCAGCCGCGTAGCCCTGCAGGTCGGGGTCGGTCAGGTCGAGCTCGCTGAAGTTGGGGATGTAGCCGGACGACCTGACCGAGGCGCGCAGCTGGTCGCGCAGCAGATTCGAACCCTGCTGGACTCTCGCGTTGTAGTCGCGCATCGCCGTGATCCAGGCCGGGTCGGACTCAATGTCGGTTGCGTAGCCGGGGGGCGGAACGCCACCGGTCGCGCCCGTCGTGCCGGCCGCGCCGCCGCCTCCGCCGGGTGGCGGGATGGTCGTCACGTTGGGCCCGATCGGCACGATCGGGTTGCCCCGGTAGACGCTCGGGATCGGCCGGTAGTCGCCGGTCGACTGACCGATCACGGCGCCGGGGGTCTCCTGTAGGTAGGGCTGGTTCCTCGAGGGGACGGCGCGGTTGACCGGGTCGACGAGCACGCCCTTCGGCACCTTGGGCGAGAAAAACCCGGGGGCGTAGCCGTAGCCAGCTCGCGCCTGCGGCGGCTTGACCTTGGTGAGCGGCATGAAAGCCTCCTCAGGCGATGATGATGAAGGTGATGACCAGAAAGGCGGGCGTGTCGATCGGCGCGCCCGACTGTGGGCCGACGCTGATCGTGTCGCTGATGGCGATCGTGTCCTGAATCGTGATCCCGGTCGCCGACTCGGCTGTATTCACTCCCGACAGGTCGGGCACCGGAGTTCCTCCCGCCGTCACCCCGGTCGTGCCCCCGGCCGCGTTCAGGCCGTGGTGGTGGGTGGGGTCGATCAGGTTGACCGTGCCCGTCTTGGTGACAGTGCCGTTCTTGCTGTGCCCGTGCACTGGGCCGCGCTGCCCGAGCGGCCTGCCCTCGTTCTGACTGATCTGGCTGACCCCGCTCTTGGTGCCTTTGCCGACCGGGATCCGCTCTCGTAGATCGGGCACGTTGAACGTGTTCGCATCCGGCGTGCCGAAGCGAGAGCCGATCGCGTTCCAGAGCCTGCTCTGAGTGGTGCGCGAGTAGGAAGCTCCGTCGCACATCAGCGCCCCCGCCGGGGCGCTGTCGGCGCCGTAGGGGAGGATGATTCCGGCGGGCAGGATCCCCAGCGAGCCGGAGCCGAGGCCGCTGATCCCGAGCATCGCGGTCAGACCGGCGACGGCCGAGAGCGGCAGGTTCATGTCGGAGGTCTCGAGGAAGGAGATCAGCCAGGTCTTGAACTGGATCGGGAGCGAGAAGGGGTCGGAGAGCAGCCGCTGCAGCAGCTGGTATTCCTGCTGAGTGAGCGGCCGTTCGTCGGCGGGGCCGACGTTCCCGGCTGAGGCGGTGCCGGCGTCGAGCGTGCTCACCGGGACGGCTCGAGCGGCCAGCCCTCGACCGCTAGGTCGTAGACGCGGGTGACGGTCGTCGGCGCCAGCTGTTTGACCTGGAAGGCCATCCCGTAGCTGCCGCGGTTGATCGGCAGCTTGTAGCGGCTGTAGCGCGTGGTCGGCGGCAGCCTGCCCACCGAGGTGTAGGCGGGGTCGTTCGGGTTGGCGACGTAGCCGAGCGAAAGCACCGGCGCCGTGGCGGACGCACGAGCGTCGTAGGAGAGGTAGCCGAAGCGCTGCCGCTTGTGGCCCTCGCGTCCCATCCGGTACCAGGGCGTCTCGAAGACCGGCAGCACCGAGACGCCGTCGTCGTCCGCGACCGGTGTCGAGCCCGAGGTGACCGGGAAGAAACAGGGGCCGATCCGGGCCAGTCTTTTCGTGCCGGCCATCCCCGCCCAGACGCGCTCCATCCCGATCCCCCCAGAGGAGGCGACGTAGGAGAGCGCGTAGATGTTCGCGAACCTGAACCACTGCCGCTTGTTCAGGTCGCAGATCAGGGTGGTGGCCGTCCCGTCGGAGCGGCGGATCGTGATCTGGTAGTAGTCGAGGAAGGTGCAGGCGGCGAGCGAGATCATGTTCTGGTAGAGCGTCCGCCAGTAGTAGAGGATGCCGCCCTGCGAGACGAGGTTGCGGATCACGGCGCCGTCGGTGACGTGCACGCCGTGCTCATCGGCGAAGATGCAGTTGTCGTTCCAGTAAGCGATCGTGAACGGGTTCGTGCAGCCGACCCGGTCGAACAGGCCCTCTTCGATCAGGTCGTCGTCGGAGGCACCGCTGTGCGGCGGGGTGGAGCCGCGGATGCGCGAGACGGCGCCGGCGTGGAAGACGAGGATCACCGAGCGGGTGGAGGCCATCGCGGTGATCGCCCTCGCGGTCGGCTTGTTCGAGAGCGCGTCCCAGGCGTGTGCCGGTTGGCCGGGGTAGGAGAAGTAGACGACGTTCTCATTGCCGGGGACGCCGCCGACGGCGATGTACTCGTGGTAGGCGGTCCCGAAGGGCGCATGCGGCGCGCTCGCATCCATCCCGACGATCGCCAGGTTGCCGCCGGGGGCGGTCAGAAGCTGCGGGACGCCGGCAGCGGCGCCGTCGAAGGCCACGACCATGTTCGTCGCCTGGATCGGATGCTGCTTCGGTGCGTAGGAGCCGCCCTTCGCCGTCACCGGGTAGGGCGGGTTCTGGCCGACCTCGTACCACTGGTTGTTCGAGCCGATTACGAGCAGCTTGTCGCCGCTGGTGAAGCCGCCGAGGATCCCGGCGACGGGGTCGCCGCCCATCAGGTCGGAGCCCCACTGCCAGCCGCCGCGCCCGGTCAGGCCGGCGTCGATGATCAGCGGCACGTAGTCGACGACGTCCCACAGGTAGCCCTGCGGCATCCGGTCGCGGGGGAAGTCGCGGGCGAAGGCGCGGGCCTCGCCGAGCAGCGAGCTGGGCGCAGCCACTTAGCCGACCCAGGCGTCGTGGTCGGAGACCGGGCTCAGCCTGACCCGGCGTGAGGCCGCACGGCTCGTGCCGCGCTTGTTCACCATCATCCGGATCTGCTGCAGCTTGCCGCCGCGCCCGTCCGGCCCCTCGTAGAGGACGCGGTAGCGCTCGCCGATCTGACTCGAGGCGTCGTCGCCGTAGTCGGCGCACTGCCAGCGGCAGAAGAGCTCGATCGCGTCCTGGAACTCCTCCGGGATCGCCCCGTAGTTCTCGTCGCCGGGGGAGTCGCCGTCCAGTTGCATCTTCTGCGGACGCAGGACCGCCCAGACGTCGAGCTCGCCGGCCACCGAAGGTGTCGGGTTGACGCGCAGGATGTCGGAGCGGATCAGCGCGAAGGACGGGCTGGTGAGACTGTCGCTCCGCTGTGCGCGTCGCGTCGCCCCGTCGTCGACGTCGACCAGGGCGAGGATCGAATGGTCGAGCGTGTAGGTGTCGACGTTCGCCTGGGTGTGCAGATGCACGCAGCGAGCGACACAGCGGGTGCGAGCAAGCAGGTCGATGGTGCCGCGATAGATCATGTCCTGCACCAGCGGCAGCTCGTTGTAGTCGTCGATCTGCTGCAGCCCGAGCCAGGCCTGGACGCGGTCGGCGATCTCCTTCCTGGTCATCAGCTCCTCTCATCCTCCTTCCGGTCACGCTCGACGAAGAAGCCGACGCGCAGCCCGCGCCAGGTCGCGTCCTCACGACGCAGAATCACCCGAATGATCGTCACGAGCGCGAGCAGCGCGAAGAAGACGATCACTCCGCCCGTGATCGTCTCGGCGGTCGTCAGGTTCGCGATCACGGCTCGGCGACGCGCACGAAGACGGTGCCCTGGCCGTTCTTGTTGCGCGTGCGCTGCATTACCTGGCCCCCGTTCGAGTTGTCCGAGGTGCTGGTATTGCCTTCGACGGTCTCGAAGTCGCCGTTCCCGTCTGGCGAGGTCAGGACGATCCCGATGTGGTCGAACTCTCCGTCCCGCTGCCAGTCGAAGCAGACCAGGTCTCCCGGCTTCGGGCCCGAGGTGATCGTCAGGCCGTTCCGCCCGTTGCGGGCGTCGTCGACGATGTAGGGCACGTAGCTCCACTGGCTGCCCCTGGCGAACGAATCCGAGTACGGATCCCGGCCCGTCTGGTCGGCCCAGGTGCAGAAGATGGCGCACCAGGGGACGCCGTTCATCCGGTACCAGTCGCCGTACTTGGTCAGGTTCGAGTTGGCGGGCGACTCCTTGTTCCCGATCTCGTTCTTGGCGGTCGCGAGCCGCGCCTGAGCTGCGCTGCCGGCCTGCGGCTCCGGCTGCTCTGCGCCGCCGAAGCGGTCCCAGGCGGCGTTGATCAACTCGACCGAGCGAGCGTCCATCGCCGCCTCGCCGGCGTGCGGCAGCCCCTGCGGGATGCGGATCGAGCGCAGCAGGTTGAACGTCTCCTGCCCGATGAAGCCGGTCGGCTGGATCTGCTGCTGGCGCTGCACGCCGGCCACGCCCGACTCGCCGACGTTGCCTCCCGCCTTGCCGTGGCTGAAGGCGTTCGAGAACGCCTGGTCGAAGGCCTGCCACTTCCAGCGTCCGGCGCGGGAGATCGTGCGCTTGTAGGCCTCGATGTCGGAGCCGGGCGCCGACGGCTTGCGCCCGGGCGCTGCGTCGGGCGGGTAACAGGGTCGTGGGAATCCGCGCACGGCGACCATCGGCCCACCGGGGTAGCCGGTCTCCCACCACTGCTTCATCCGTCCTCCTTCTGTCGCAGTCGAGGCCGGCCGCTCTGCAAAACGGCCGGCCTTCCTGACTGCGAGCCTCAGCTCGAGGCCGCGGCCTTCGACGCGGGCTCGGCTGTCTTCGTCTCCTGCTGCGCCTTCTCCTGCGCCTTGAGAGCAGCCTCCTGCTCCTCGGTCGCCACCTTGTGCTCGTGCTCGACGATCGCTTCGGCCTCCTTCTCACGCGCCTCGTTCGCCTCGTCGACGCGCTTCTGCTCGACCTCCGGCCGGAGGCCAACGCCGTCCTCGAGCGAGGTGTCGGGCGACAGGTACCCGGCCTGCGGGTGCCCTGCTGGGAGCGTCTGCTTCGGCTCCTCCTGCTTCTTGTCTGTCACTTCGTCCTCCTTCATTGCGGGACTGTCGGTGTGAGGTCGAGGTCGCTGGCCGCCGCCCCGGCCAAGGTGCTGGTGCTGGCGACGGATGGCGCGAGTGTCAGTTCGGTCGGCGTCGGTTGCGAATGGATGAAGACAACGCTGCCGCCGACGACGATCACCTTGCCCGCGACGACCTCGCCGCAGATGTGCTCGCCGCAGATCGGCGCGGCGGCGGTCTCCAGGCAGTACAGCTGCTCGAGGTCTTCCTCCAGGCACGTTTCCGTGCGCAGGTAGACGCGCCAGGCAGCCGCTGCGCCGAAGGCCTGCGCCGTCGAGACGCCGCCGATCCGGACGCGGTAGGAGCCCTTCGGTGTCCCGAAACTCTGCGCGCTCGGAACGGAGCCGGCTGCGACCGTGAAGCGCGTACGGATCGTCCCGAAGCTCTGTGCGCTCGGGACGCCCGGCACGGTGACGGCGGTGGTGAGCCTGACCGCCGGGGCGCCGAAGGCCTGTGCGCTCGCGACACCCGGCGCCGTGATCCGGTAGGCGGTCGTGGGGACGCCGAAAGCCTGCGCCGTCGAAAGACCGCCGCCGGCGAGGCGGACGTTCGCTCGCACCGCCCCGAAGCTCTGCGCGGAGGCAACCGAGCCGACCGTGCGTGTGACCGTCGCCCTGACGCTCGGAGCGCCGAAGGCCTGCGCGCTCGCAACCCCGAGCACTGGGTAGTTGTTGATCGCCTGCGGCGTCCCGAACTGGACGCCGGGTGTGCCGAGCGCGAGATGTCCGTCGCCTGCGACGACCTGCCCGGTGATCGAGGCGTTGAAGTCCGGCGGGTAGACCGGGGCAGTGATGGCGACGAAGCTCGTCTGGGCCTCGAGCAGAAGCCCGCTGCCATCCTCGAGCAGCAGCTTGCCGCTGCCATCGTCAAGGACGATGTAGTCGGCCACTAGGACGCCTGCAGGAAGATCGCGGGGACGTTCCCCGCACGCAGCACACCGGCCAGCGGGAACGGATTCGCGATCGTCGTTCCCTGCCCGGCGTTCGACCAGGCGTTCGGGATCGCATTCGCACCCGGAAGATCGAGGCCGGTCAGGAACGGGTTCGCCCCGTTGCAAGAACGGATCGTCGGCCCCCCCGACGCGCCTGTGTTCTGCACGCCGATCCAGTAGGTACCTGCGGGGACCGGCCCGAGCGCGGCGGTCGGGGCGGCAATCGCGGAGCCTGAGATGTCGGCTGTCTGGTAGAGCAGCGCCCCCGGCCCGGCTGCCGTGTCGGCGTAGACGCAGACACGCAACGTGCTCGCGACGCCCGCGGTGATGTCCAGCTGCACCGTCTTGATCGCCGCCGCCAGCACGGTGCGTGTAACCCGCAGCTGGCCGGGGTTATAGACCTGCGTGCCGAGCGAGGCGCAGGGGAAGAGCGGCAGCCAGAGATTGGAGATCGTCGCCACCGCCGGGGCTGCGCGCAGGTTCGCGGCGGCGATCTTCTTGTTCGCGCCGCTCGCGGCGAGCACAAGCTCATCGGTGTCGGCGAGTATCAGGGCGGCGGTCAGCGCGGAGATCTTCGTGTCCGCCATGACCTAGCTCAGAGCTTCGCGATCCAGGGTGCGCTGTTCTGCCACTGAATCGTGATGTCGCCGCCGTTCGGGGTGACCGTGAAGCCGTCGATGTAGAAGAGCAGCGGGCTAGTGCCCGCGACGCCCGTGTCTTTGAAAACGCCGAGGCAGTCGATCGCGGCCCCGGAGGGGACGGCGAGGAAGGTGGCGTCGCCGGCGTCGAAGCAGCCAGGGTCTGCGCCGGCGCCGTTTGCCGTCTTCGTGCCGAGGGTGACGTCGGTGACGAGCGCTGCCGGGAGCGAGGAGAGGAACTGGTGGGCCTGCGCGAACGTGTACGCGGAGACGCGCATCAGCCGCACCTTCACCGTCACCCCGGCGGAGGTCAGGTCGCCGTGCGTGCCCTTCCAGAACTCCTGCAACGCCAGGTTGTAATGAGCAGAGGCCATCAGACGCTCACCTCCTGGTGGCCGGCCTGGAGCTCGTTGCGCTCGTCGACGCTGTAGTCACGCGAGAGCCGGCCGTCGGCGTAGCCGAGCAAAATGAAGCGGTCGGCCAACTCGTCCTCGAACTCGTACTGCTGCCCGGCGACGTGCTCGCCGACCGAGTTGAGCATCCGCACCGTGCTCATTTCGGCTGCAGGCCCTTGTTCGCCTCGGAACGATCCGCTGCCCAGAGCTCGAACCCGTAGGGGTCGTAGGTGGGGTCGACGAAGCTGTCCATCACCCCGTACGGATCTGCCTGCTCGTGCGGCAGCCAGTAGCCGGGCTGGTAGGCGAGGGCATGCGCGTCGCGGGGGTCCTGCTGTCCGGTCGCGGAGATCGACATTTACCGCTCCTCTCTTGCTGCACGTTCGTGGATGCCGTCGAGCTCGAGCGGGGGACCGCCGAGCCTGATCTCGCCGGCGTACTCCCTGGCGAAGTACTCGGCCTGCTTGTCGCGGATCGGGGCGCCGCAGACGTTGCAGCGGACAGGCCAGGCCTGCTCGAACGGCTCCAGGCACTTGACGCACATGTAGCCGGCCCGCATCCGCCCGATCGTCTCCTCGTCGAGGGTTAGCTGCACCTCGCCGAGCACCCGTCCGTCCGGGAGCCAGAGCCCCTGCTGGACGTGTTCGCTGTCCAGCACGACCGCCGGCCGGCGCCAGCGCTCAGGCAACGATCTCTTCCTCCTTCGGCGTCTCCTCTTCGAGCTCGAAGCCGCCGAGCTTCGACTGGAGCGCGTCGACCAAGGCCTGCCGGTTCTGCGAGGCACGCTCGTAGGTGAGCACGTCCTGCAGGTTGTGGCCGTCCTCGTCGAGCTTCTTCAGCAGCTGGCGGATGCTGCCCTGGTAGCCGTCGTAGGCCGGCCAGGGGGCCGGGACCGTCGTCTTCGGGAGGGCGATGACGTCCTCGGTCTTCTCGAGCGCGAGCAGCTTCTCTTCGACCTTCAGCCGCAGCTCGTCCGGCCACTGGTTCTGCTCCTGCTGCTGGACGCTGTCGTAGACGCCGATCCGGTAGTCGGGCGGGACGATTGTGACCTCGTCCATCTCCTGGTAGGAGCCGTTGAACTTGCCGCCCCAGCGGGTGAGCACCAGCTCGCGCTCGAACGGCTGCAGGCCGACCGGCTCGAAGCGGGCGAGCACGGCCTGCTGCAGGACCTTGGTGCCGCCGGTCGCGTACTCCTCCGCGATCAGCCGCTGGATCTCCACGACCATGCGGCCGTATCTGGATGCGAAACGCATTCCTGTCCTCCTAGAAAGGTTTGTGGGGGCGGGCGAGGACGGTCAGTTCCGAACCCACCCCCACACTGCTGGAGCTCACGGAGGCGGCAGGCAGCCGGTGATGATTCCGTGTGCCCGCTCGTGGGCGAACTCGTACGTTGCCTCGCGCATGTACTCAGCCGAGTAGACGTCCTTGCCCTTCGGCTGCTGTTCGGTGATCAGCTTCGTGTCGCGGTCGCGCATCGGCCGCTGCTCGATCAGCGAGAGGTCGAGCAGGAAGGCGTAGCCGCCGTAGCCGACGCTGGTCAGGTACGGGAACTCCGACCACTCCTTCTTGACGACGACGGGGATCCGGTAGCCGTAGGCGCCGGAAATGAAGGCGTCGACCTTGACGCCGAAGACCTCCTCCGGGGTCGGCTGCCACTGGGCGCCCATCCCGACTCTCGTCCAGTTCGACATGCACATCGTCACGACCGGGGAGGCGAACAGGACCTTCGAGCCCGGTTCGCCGTTCGCCATGATCGGCATGATGAAGCTGTCGAACGCGGTCGGGGTCAGCGGCCCGGTCAGGGCCAGCTTGTAGGTCGAGATGAACTCGATCGCGCCGCCCGAGGTGCCCTTCGGCTCGTTGTCGGGCGCGCCGGAGTTGGCGGCGTAGGAGCGCGGTCCGAAGAAGCCGATCGCCTCCCACTTGCGCTTGTGCTCCCGTGCCTTCCTGGTCGCCTCCTTCGCCGGCTCCCGTCCGCCGTACAGCTCGATCGCGGTCTGGGTGCCGGTGAACGACCAGGTGGTGCGGGTGATCTGAGTGTAGTTGTAGCCGAGCACACGGCCGAGGTAGCGGGGCGACGGGAAGTCGGAGCCCTGCGGCTGTGCGTCGGCGACGACGAGGTAGGTGTCGCCCGCGTTCGTGGCGGCGGCGGCGACGCTGCCGACGCCTCGAGCGATTGTCAGCGCGTCGGTCGCGACCGAGACGACGCGGATCGCCTCGCCCGAGCGCATGTTGCGTAGCGTGTCGTTCGCGGCGACGATCTTGCCCTGCCCGGCGCTGACGTTCAGCGTCGTCGAGACGTTCGTCTGGGCATCGCCGGTCACCTGGCGGGGGAAGTCTTCCTCCTCGAGCCAGTTGACCTTCTCCCGGACGGCCTGTTTGGACGAGGCCTTGTCGGTCATCGTCGAGAACTGGGCGTCGTCGGGCTTCAGCTTGCGGATGCGGTCGTCCATGTCGACGACGCGCTCGTCGGGCAGGATCTCCTCGGTGGAGACGTTGCCCTGTGCGATGGTGCCGGCCACGGGTGGCCCTCCTGACGGGTTGCGAAGAACGGATCTGTTGTCCTTCGGCCCGCGGGGTGTCTCCGCTGAGGGAGGCCCGTCTGGCCTACTGGTTCCAGGCCCTGTCCAGGTCTTCCAGGGTGAGGCCCGGGCCGAGTCTGGTGGCGCGGGGTGTCTCGTCTGAACCTGGCGAGGTCTGGGCTGAACTTACCACTGCGGCGCCGCGGGCGTCTTCGTCCGCTTGCCGCCGGTCCCTGGTGATCTTCTCGCGGGTCGATTTGACCGTCGCCGCGGAGGCGCGGGCGATCTCGTAGATGCCGATGATCCCTCGCGCCGCCGTCTCCGGGTCGTTAGAGCGGGCGTCCTGGACGAGCGGGTGCACGGGTCCGAGCGTCTCCATCATCGAGAGCATCTGGCGCTCGTAGGTCGGCATCTGCGGGAAGTGCTCGACCAGCACCTCCATCAGCGCCGCGTGGTCGACGATCACGTCCTCCTGCGCCTGCTGCAAGCTGACCTGCGTCTGCTGCTCGGAGCGATCGATGAAGCTGGCGAGCCGCGCCGCCTCGTAGGGGCGCTCCTCGGCCCACTGCTCGCAGACGGCGCGGGCGAGATCGTACTCCTCGACGTTGAGCGCCTCGCGCACGAAAGCCTGCGGGTCGCCGGACTCGACGGCGTTCTCCACCCACTGGCGCTGCTCCTCGTTGAGCAGGATCGTCGGGGTGATCGCCTGCTGGCGCTGCACCTGGGCCTCCAGCTCGCGGACGCGCTGTGAGAGCTGGCCGTTCTCGCGGCCCTGCCGCCCGAGCACGCGCTCCAGGTTGACCGCGGCCTTCAAGGCCTCCTGCGGGTCGCCGGCGTACTTGGCCAGGTAGGCGAGAATCTCCGGGTCGTCGGTTTCGAAGCCGGCGCGGACCTCGGCCTCCTCTTCTGCCTCCTCGAGCTCGGCCTCACCCTGCTCGTCCTCGCCCTCCTCTGCTTCCTCCTCTGCCTCTTCCGGCTCCTCCGGCGCTTCCGGTGTTTCCGGCGTGCCCGGCTCGGGCTCGGGGATCTCTTCGGTGGTGGTGGCGTCGACGATCTCTTCCGGCGCCTCCTCCTCCTGTTCCTCGTCCCAGGCGGCAAGGATCTGCTCTGTCACCTCGCGGTTGTTCACTGGCTATCTCCTTCCGCGGTCACGCCGCGTTCTTGCAGCTGTCGCTCGAGCCGGTTCTCGGCGCTCAAGGGCTGCCTGACCAACCACTGCATGCCGTCGATGAAGCCGCGCCAGTGGTCGACGAGGCGCTGGTCGACAGGCTCGTTGGGCGCCAGGACGTGGCCGAGCAGGATGCGCTCGATCGCCACCACCTTGAGGCCGACGGAGGCCTCCAGGTCGGGCCAGGCCGGGTGCTTGGCGAGCGCCTGCAGGTTGCCGTCGCGGACTGTCTGCTCGCGCTGCTCGGCCTCGGTCAGCGTGCGCCGGCGCCGTCTAGGAGCCACCGCCACCGCCGTTCGAAGCACCGCCGGTCGAGCGCAGCATCGTCGCCATCGCGTTCTCCGG
>Ga0137382_10000162_pt1 | contig 27511 bp, 20 predicted proteins | sample SagtaG_15_FD_104816 | JGI IMG/M metagenome (GOLD analysis project Ga0137382, IMG submission 104816) | Vadose zone soil microbial communities from Sagehorn Ranch, Mendocino, California, USA - Sage2_R_20_16 metaG | ecosystem: Environmental > Terrestrial > Soil > Vadose zone | place: USA... | reverse complement strand
GTTCGACGGGCGATTGCCTTGGAACACTCGATGAGGAACGAGCCAGTCCGGAGTGCCTTCGTCTTTCACTTGCTCCGGCGTTTTTCCGAAAGCCAGCGCTTCAGTCTGTGCGAACACGTTTGCAATAAGCATGTCATGGTGCCGGCCAAGCGGGTTTAACGGCTGCGCAAATGCGATGAAGTCGCAGGGAATCAGCCTCGTTCCTTGGTGGATCAGCTGATAGAACGAGTGCTGGCCGTTGGTCCCCGGCTCGCCCCAGTAAATCGGTCCGGTCGCATAGTTAACCTTAGAGCCGTCGAAGGTGACCTGCTTTCCGTTGCTCTCCATCGTCAGCTGCTGCAGATAAGCCGGAAACCGCTTGAGGTATTGCTCGTACGGCAACACCGCAACCGTCTGCGCGCCGAAGAAATCGGTGTACCAGATGCCCAGAAGGCCCATGAGCACCGGCAGGTTTTGCGCAAAAGGTGCGGTATGAAAATGTTCGTCCATTTCGCGGAATCCGTGCAACATGGAACGAAAATGGTCCGGCCCGATGGCCAGCATGGTCGAAAGGCCGATCGCTGAATCCATCGAGTACCGTCCGCCAACCCAATCCCAGAAACCAAACATGTTGGCCGTATCAATGCCGAACTTCGTCACTTCCGCCGCATTTGTGGAGACGGCCACGAAGTGCTTCGCCACCGACTGTTCATCGCCGCCCAAAGCTGCGACCGACCAAGCCCTGGCCGAGTGCGCGTTGGTCATCGTTTCCAGTGTCGTGAACGTCTTCGAGGAGACGATAAACAGCGTTTCCGCGGCGTCCAGATCGCGCGCAGCTTCAGCGAGATCTGTGCCGTCCACATTGGAAACAAAGCGGAAAGTCAGGTCACGCTCCCTGTAATGTTTTAGCGCCTCGTACGCCATCACCGGCCCTAGGTCGGACCCGCCAATGCCGATATTGACGATATTGCGAATGCGCTTGCCCGAGTGACCCTTCCATGCGCCGCTGCGTACGCGATTCGAAAATTCCGTCATTTTGTCGAGGACCGCGTGCACGTCGGCAACGACGTTTTGGCCATCGACCAAAATAGATGTGCCTCTCGGGGCGCGCAGGGCTACGTGCAGGACCGCGCGCTTCTCCGTAAAGTTGATTTTCTCCCCTCGAAACATCGCGTCTATGTTCGAGCGAAGGCCCGACTCTTCCGCGAGCTGGATGAGGAGCTGGACGGTTCTGTCGGTGATTCGATTTTTCGAGTAATCCAGGAAGATACCGACAGCTTCGGCGGTCATCCGCTCGCCGCGCTGCGGGTCCTCCGCAAATAGCTTCTTGAGGTGCTGGGGGCGGACTTCCTGATAATGGTTCTGGAGATCCAGCCAAGCCTTGCGTTTCGCCAGGGGCTCAGCTTTTGGGGTGTAGCCTGGTGTCGCGGATGTTGCCATCGTCGGGCTCCTCTCCTTTTTGATACTGCTGCCTGCTCGAGCTCAAGATTTCGACAGTAGCATGGTCAGGTCGTGCCAAACTGCGCCCTGCCCGGACTCGGCAGCGTTTGTGGTCAGTTTGTTGCTGTGGCCTCCCGCTTCTTCAGGCCGTAGGTTGCCGGAGTTCCGGACCGATTGGTACCCTTCGTCAGCTCGCGCAGCCACTCAAATGCCGAATCGGAGAGCATGTCCTCGGTCGAGCGCCATCGCCAATTTCCTTCAGCACGGCCTGGCGTGTTCATCCGAGCCTCCTTGCCAAGATTCAGCAAGTCCGGCAGTGGCGCCATGGCGAGCCCAGCCATAGAAGACCAAGCCAATTCGATCAAGGCATGTGCGGCTTCGCTGCTTCTGGCTCTTTCGCCTTTTAGGTATTTCCAGATTCTCTCGCGTTGGTCATCGGTTAAATCTTCGAACCAGCCGCGCGTGGTCGGATTGTCGTGCGTACCCGTGTACACCACCGTGTTTGCGACGTAGTTCGCGGGCAGATAAGGGTTGTCCTGGTGACCGTCGAACGCGAACTGCAGGACACGCATACCGGGAAGTTGAAACTGATCGCGCAGCGCATGCACTTCGGGCGTGATCAGGCCTAAATCCTCGGCAATGAACGGAAGAGTGCCCAACTCTGTTTCCGCGGCGCGGAAGAAATCGGCGCCTGGACCTGGCAGCCACTCTCCAGACCGGGCGTCGGGCGCTCCTGCCGGCACGTGCCAGGCCGCCGCGAAACCGCGGAAATGATCCAGGCGAATCAAGTCCACGTGGCTCAACAACGACCGCAAACGCTCCATCAACCAACGATACCCCGACTGACGATGAACCTCCCAGTTGTACAGTGGATTACCCCAGAGCTGCCCAAGAGCACTGAAATAATCCGGAGGCACGCCTGCAACAAGTTGCGGCCGCCTCTGCTGATCCAGCAGAAATAGCTCAGGATGCGCCCAAACATCGCTCGAATCGGCAGAGACGAAAAAAGGCAAGTCGCCGATCAATCTGAGACCCTTGGCACGCGCGTGGCTCTTCAACCGCTCAGCCTGGCGGAACACCAAGAACTGCGCAAAGCGCGCCAGGCCGATTCGATCGATAAGTTCGAGGCGAGCCCGCTCCAGCGCCGCGGGCTTGCGCTGGACTAAATCGTCGGGCCACTCCGGGTAAGGAGCGTTGCCAAACTCCGCCTTCAGCGCCCGGAAGAGGGCGTAATCATCCAGCCAATGACTCTGATCCTGGCAGAACTGCTCGTAGGCTTGACGAAGGTCAGCGCGAGCGCCAGCTTTGAAGCGGCCCCAAGCTTTTTCGAGCAAGGAATGCTTAAACGGGATCACCGTGTCGTAATCAACGCAAGCGGTTGAGAATGAGGGATGCCTGGTGTCGTTCCGCTCCAATAGCTCATCCTCAATGAGGCAATCCGGACTGATCACCAGCGCGTTACCGGCAAATGACGATAAAGGCTGATAGGGTGAATTGCCGTAACCGGTGGGGCCTAAAGGAAGAGACTGCCACCAGCTTTGGCCGAATTCGCTCAGGCGGTTGATCCACGATATGGCAGCCGGCCCAAGGTCTCCAATGCCATGCGGGGACGGCAGCGAAGTGACGTGCACTAGTACCCCCGATGCACGATAGTTTGCGGAGAATGGCATCTCGTCTGAACTACTTTTGATTTGCTGATTCACTGGAATCAAACAGTCCCTGGTTTGCTTCGAGCGCGATTCCGTACAGGGGAAGATCCAGTTTGTGCCGAGGCCAAAACCTCTTCGGCCGCGACCCAATCCAGTTCCGGAGAGCCAAAGGGGCGGCCCCGCTTTCCCAGCGTTGGTAAGCGAACTTCGCCTCCCGTTTCATGCGCGTCCGCTGCCAAGAGCTCGGCCATTTTTCAACTCCTCCCGATGCAAACTAAAGGGCGGTTCCCACTGAGCTACGGTCGCCGCCACGAAGGCGAGTCGTGCCACAAGATGAGTGGCGCCTCAAGCGGCACAGATGCACCGCGATGCTGTGGAACCAGTCGAGGCGTATAGTCGGCTACCGGACGAGTCGCGGGGACTCGCACAGTGTAACCGAAGCCGCCAGCGGAGCCGACCAGGTGTTCGGCGCGGGCCGCGGGCTCTCGCGTCAGGGCGTGACCATCTTTTGCCTCAGCGTAGAGCTCCACGCTCACCGCATCTGGACCGAGTTCGCCGACAAAGACTTGTACCTGGAAAACGTATTGCCCGTCTTTTTCGTCAACTGTCGCGCTGCCAAAACGCAGGCTTGACCAGTACTGCGCGAGTCGGGCCTGCCAAGTGACCAGATCCGTTCCGAGCGCACCTTGCTTTGCCGCGCGTTCCCGGTACGCCGAGGCGGCCGAAAGATAATGCTGCTCCACGTACTCGCGGACGACTCGGTTCGTTGAGAAGCGAGGTGTCAGCCGGCACATGCTCTCCCGCATGCGGGCCACCCAGCCGCGCGGAATTCCTGAATCATCGCGTGCGTAGAATGCAGGCACGATCTCTCGTTCCAGCAAGCTGTAGAGAGCGTGGGCTTCTGTGGAATCCCAGCCCGGGTCATCACCATGTTCCTGACGGTCTCCTATAGCCCAGCCGACCTCGGGAGAGTACGCTTCCGCCCACCAGCCATCTAACTCCGATAGATTCAAGCCGCCATTGACCAGGACCTTCATGCCGCTTGTTCCGCTTGCTTCCCAAGGACGCCGCGGCGTGTTCACCCAAAGATCAACGCCCTGAACGAGTTGCTCCGCCATGAGCAGGTCGTAGTCGCTAAGAAAAACGACGCGAGATCGCACTTCAGGGCGGCGCACGAACTCGATCCACTGCCGGATCATGCCTTGTCCCGCGGCGTCTTGTGGGTGAGCTTTCCCCGCGAGGACGAGCTGGACGGGGCGTTCCCGGTTAGCAAGGATGCGCACAAGCCGCTCCGCATCGTGCAACAGAAGGTTTGGGCGCTTGTAAGACGCAAAGCGCCGCGCAAACCCTAGAGTGAGTGTGTCCGGATCAAGCACCTCGGCGGCCTTGGCAACCTCTTCCGGGGAAGCGCCCCGGACGCCTACCTGTTGAGCGTGTCGTCTGCGAACATAGTGCACGAGAGCGCCACGGCTATCCGTCCGAAGCTGCCATAGATCGGAATCGCTGACCTTCCGAACATTCTGCTCCATGCCTGCTGTAGCTCCGTGCCAGCGGCCTTTCCCGCACGCGCCCTCCCACAAATCATCCGCGCGCACAGAATCCCACGTAGGCGTGTGTACCCCGTTTGTCACGTGTGTCACCGGCACTTCGATCTCCGGCCAACGGGGAAACAGCACCTGGAAGATTCCTCGGCTGACTTGGCCATGCAACTGACTTACTCCATTGACAGCGCCACTGCCTCTGACTGCCAAATAAGCCATGTTGAAAGGTTCTGCTGAGTCTGTTCGATCGCGGCGTCCCAGTGCCATGAGGTCCTGGAGGGAAATCGACAGGCCCTGTTCCGCGTAGTTTTTGAGGTACCAGGCAATCAGGCCAGGATCAAAGCGGTCAAAGCCTGCTTCCACCGGAGTGTGGGTGGTAAAAAGATTGCCAGCGCGCGTGATCGTGAGCGCCACGTTGAATGGTTGCCGGTTGTTCGCCATATACGACCGCGCTCGTTCTAACACTGCGAATGCGGCGTGGCCCTCGTTGAGGTGACAAACTTCCGGATGCAAGCCGAGAGCCTCCAGAAGCCGCCAGCCTCCAATACCGAGAACCAACTCTTGCTTTAGGCGCAGTTCCGAACCGCCTCCGTAGAGTTCGCTGGTAATGCCGCGATGCGCGGGGATGTTCGCTGGATCGTTCGTGTCCAACAGATACAATCGCGCTCGACCCACCTGCGCTTGCCAGGCGCGGATCCAAAGTTTGGTACCAGGCAAGTTGGTGGATAAGCGCAGCCATTCACCGTTCGGCTCGCGCAACGGTTTGATGGGTAATTGGCCGGGGTCATTGTAGGGATAAAAGGCCTGCTGCTGACCTTGGGCGTCGATTTCCTGTCGAAAATATCCCTGCTGATACAGCAGCCCTATCCCTGTCACCGGGACGGATAGATTGCTTGCCGATTTGAGTTGATCGCCTGCGACGTTGCCGAGGCCGCCCGAATAAATGGGCAGGCCCTCCGTCAGCATAAATTCCATGGAGAAATACGCCACTCCCGTAAGGTCCGAACGCGGGTGGGCCTCCTGAAACCAGCCTCCCGGGCGCTCTGCCGTTTGCTTTTCGCGATGCAGGTCAGCGACTAACGTTTGGAAATCCGGATCGGCGGCAACGCTCTCGAGCTTTTCCTGAGAAATGGTCTGCAGAATGATCCAGGGATTGTGCGTCAGTTCCCAAAGTTCAGGGTCGAGCCGTTCCCAGAGGTGATCCGCGGAGTGATTGAATGACCATCTCAGGTCCAGCGCCAATTCGCTGAGAGCTTCCGGGATGGTTTTATCCAAGGGACGACTGCCGATTGCTGGACTGCCCATAAGCTGACTCCTCCTGACACCTCAGCTACCTGCGGCTACGCGAGCGCGACGCGTGAGCGCCTCCGAAACAATTGCTTGGGCTTCATCCTCGATGCGCCGCAGATGGTCTGGCCCGAGGAAGCTCTCTGCGTAAATCTTGTAGATTTCTTCCGTGCCTGAGGGCCTCGCGGCAAACCAGCCATCCTTCGCGATCACCTTGATTCCGCCGATCGGATTGCCGTCGCCCGGCGCGCTGGACAAGATCTGCTGGACCTTCTGACCGGCAACCTCCACAACGTGCACATCGCTTGGCGATAATCTTTGAAGAGCGGCTTTTTGCTCCGGCGTGGCGGGTGCGTCAATGCGCTCATAAACCGGATCACCCAAATCACGGGTGAGTTCACGATAGAGCTCACCGGGGTCCTTACCTAGGCACGCGGTGATTTCGGCGGAGAGCAAGCAAGGAATGATCCCGTCCTTGTCGGTGGACCACACCCTGGCGTTGCGGTCGAGAAACGAACAGCCGGCGCTCTCTTCTCCTGCGAAACCGAGCCGCTCGGACAACAGGCCTTCGACGAACCACTTGAAACCGACGGGAACCTCGTACAGCGCGCGGCTCAGCCGCGCGCTGACTCGATCAATCATGCTGCTGCTTACTACGGTTTTGCCAACCGCCACGTTTTGCCGCCAGTCCTTGCGATTCGAAAACAAGTAGTGAATGCAGGCGGACAAATAGTGGTTCGGTGGCAGCAGCCCGCACCCCTTGGTAACAATTCCGTGACGGTCGTGGTCGGTGTCGCTGGCAAATGCGATGTCGAACTTGTCTTTCCATCCGATCAACCTCTGCATCGCATAAGGAGAGGAAGGGTCCATGCGAATCTTGCCGTCCCAGTCCACGCTCATGAATCGAAAGGTTGGATCGATCGTTTTGTTTACAACCGTTAGGTTGAGGCCGTACCGCTCGGCAATCAGCGGCCAATAATCAATACCGGCTCCGCCCAGGGGATCGACACCCAGCGTGATCCTGGAAGCGCGAATGGTCTCGAGATCAATTACATTTTCGAGATCGCTGACGTAGCACTGGAGGTAGTCGTAGCGATGAATGGTCGAAGCGCGAAGCGCCTGCGTGAAAGCAACCCGCTTGACGGCTTGCAACCTGTTGCGAAGGAAATCGTTGGCCCGCGATTCGATCCACGAGGTCACATGCGAGTCGGCCGGTCCGGCGTGCGGAGGGTCGTATTTGAAGCCCCCGTCATCCGGTGGATTGTGAGAGGGAGTAATCACGATGCCGTCGGCGAGTCCCGTTTTTCGTCCGGCGTTGTAACCCAGGATGGCATGGGACACTGCCGGGGTCGGCGTGTACCTAGTGCCTTCCGACAACATCACGTCGACGTTGTTTGCCGCAAGCACCTGCAACGCGCTCGAAAATGCAGGTTCCGATAGCGCGTGCGTGTCCATTCCCAGGAAGAGCGGCCCATCGATCTTCTGCGCCTTGCGGTGATCACAAATGGCCTGAGTGATTGCCAGGATGTGCCACTCGTTGAAGGCTCCGTCGAAAGCAGAGCCACGATGACCGGACGTGCCGAACACAACCCGTTGCTTCGCGTCAGCGAGGTCAGGCTGCACGTTGTAGTAGGCAGTGACCAGCTTCGCGACATTCACCAAGATTGCGGGATCCGCTGGCTTTCCAGCGGATCGGTCGATTTCCATCTGCTCACCTCGGCGTCTACGGCGAAAACCCCAAAAGGCGCGTGCCAAAAAGAATGCGAGTTTTGTGCTTCCTCTATCCGGTTACCCACGCGCTAAAAGTATGGCACTCGATCGAGGCCCGACGCGAAAAGTAACCTGATCCTCCGTCGATGGCTCTTTCCCAGGTTCGTAGAGATCCCCAGGCGCCGGACGTGAAGTGTCTACCGCCAGGCGCCAGAGGTTATTGCCCGACGCGGCGGGAATTGAAAAATCGGACGGTGCTGTGTCGGCATTAAACATCAGGAATAGGTCGGCCTCTGCGTGCCGCAAAATCAGACACGCAAACGACTTTCGTTCGGGATCAGCCCAGGCGGGAGTCGTGCCTTGCGGTCCAAACCATTGTACCTCGGCGTCGGTGTAGAAGGCCGCTTTTCTGAGCACCGGATGGGCGCGGCGAAACGCGATCATTCCCCGGGCGAAGCGATGAATCTCCCGGTGCTTTTCGAGAAAGCTCCAGTCCAGCCAGCTGACGGCGTTATCCTGGCAGTACGCATTATTGTTACCTCGTTGGGTCCGACGAAATTCGTCTCCGCCCAGCAACATCGGGACGCCACGAGAAATAAAGAGTGTGAGGAGAAAATTCTTGATCAAGCGATTTCGCAAGGCTTCGACATCGGCGGAATTGCTTGGGCCTTCAACTCCGCAATTGTCGCTGTAATTGGCATCGGTGCCGTCCCGCCCGTACTCGCCGTTTTCCTCATTGTGCTTTTGTCTATAGGAAACCAAATCATTCAGTGTGAATCCGTCATGACTGGTGACAAAATTGAGGCTGTTTTCCGGCCCTTTGCCTGATCTTTGGTATAGATCCGCGCTCCCGCAGATGCGGCTAGCGAATAGCCCCATCATTCCCGCCTCACCGAGCCAGAAGCGGCGCACGTCATCCCGAAAGCGGCCATTCCATTCTGCCCAACGCTTTTCGGAGAAACTTCCCACTTGGTAGGCTCCGCCTGCATCCCAAGCCTCGGCGATGAGCACGACATCGCGCAAGATGGGGTCTTCCGCGATGCTTTCGAGCAACGGAGCGTTCTGAAGAAGATTGCCATGCTCATCTCGGCCTAGCACGGAAGCCAGATCGAAGCGAAATCCGTCAACGTGCATGAAAATCACCCAGTACCGGAGCACGTGCACAATGAACTCCCTCACGACCGGGTGGTTTGCGTTGAGCGTATTACCAACCCCAGAAAAATTTTTGTAATATCGGCGTTCATCCTCCTCGAGCATGTAAAAGATCGAATTATCCGTGCCACGGAGGCAGATTGTTGGACCGAGTTCATTTCCTTCGCCGGTGTGGTTCAAGACAATATCCAGAATTACTTCGATTCGAGCGCGGTGAAAGCTCTTGACCATTTCACGGAATTCGAGCACCTGCTGCGCGGCTGATTCCTGGGTGCTGTAAGTTTCTTTGGGGGCGAGGAAGGCGGCCGGATTGTAGCCCCAAAAATTCCTTAGTCGCCCTTTGCTTATCGGATTTACACGAGATAATTCGTTTTCGTTGAATTCCTGGACGGGCATCAACTCAATCGCGGTCACACCTAAATCTTCTAAATAAGGGATCTTCTCCGTCAAACCGCGGTAGGTTCCAGGGTGGACGGCGCGCGAACTCGGGTCGATCGTAAAACCACGAATATGCGTTTCGTAAATGACCGTGTCTGTGGCGGAATGCCTGAGCGGCAGGTCGCCCTCCCAGTCGAAGTGCGCGTGTGTCAACATGCACTTCGGCATGCAACCTGCATTGTCCACAGTCGAGAAACTTAGATCCCTTAGACGGCTCGACGAATCGTAGCCCCGCGCCGCTTCAAAATCCCAGTTCTTCGTTCCGACAAGAGCGGTAGCAAACGGATCGAGGAGCAGCTTATGGACATTGAATCGATGTCCGTCTCCCGGCTGATAGGGTCCATCGATCCGGAAGCCATAGAGTTGGCCGGAGGTGATACCTCGAACCCATACGTGCCACACGTCACCGGTTCGATGTCGTGCCGGATCCAAATCGATCACCCTGGTGGGCGAACAGCCGTCCGGGCTTTCATAGAGCTCCAGGAGAACGCGGGTTGCATGACGGCTGAATAGCGCGAAATTGACTCCTCCCTCGTATTGGCATGCCCCAAACGGCAGGGGGCTTCCGGCACGAACTTCGCCGCTCGGACTCTCGACACGATTCGACCTACCCTGTTTTCCGGCCGAGGCAGTCATCGACAGATCGCTTTCAAGCCGTAACCATGACCGACCTAACTTGCTGAAAAATTGGCTACTTCTCGCAGATGGAAACATCCAATGATGCGCGATTCAGCGGTCGACATACCTTCGATGTATCAAAACAAGACGCCGATGTAACTTTTTTTTTGAACGGCTCACTTTCCGACTGAGACGGCGCATTTGGAACGGCAGTTACGCCGAACCTTTCGCCACATTTCTGGTGCGTCGCGTAGGACTGGCGCAATAACCGTACAGCCGCACCACCGCCAAGCCTCTGATTCGTCCACAAAGCGGTAAAGTCCAAGCTGTTCCAAAAGCCAGGAACGGGATAATGCACCGCAGTCATGGCAGTGAGGCGTCCAGGGGGTGGCAGCGGGGGCTGCCGTTAGTGGACGCCATCCGGCGGGGGCTGACGCGTAACGAGTCACACTGCGGTCTCAAAAACGGGAGCATGCTGTCGGATAGAACACGACGACGTATCGGTGGATAGTGCCGGCAACCCCGCGGGTCGGTTGAACGGAGGCCAATTGCAGGGCTGGGCCGTCTCCAAACTAAACCGATTCTCCAGTCCGCTGCGCGCATTCCATGTCGCGCAACCGAAAGCGGCAATCGGGCGGCACCACCCCGCGCTTTTCAGTCGCCTTCTGGGGGAGCTAAACACGTGGGAACTTAAGCATATTAGAATTCGTACAGACATTGAGTACGGATAACGGTTGGGCCTTTTGGTGTCCGGCGTAGAAAGTGGGATTCTTCTCAAGACAGAAGGAGATAGACCATGGGGGACATAAAACATTCGGTACCGAAGTGGATAACCGGAACGATTTGTCTCGTAATGATTTCACTGCTGGGCGCTGCCCCAGCATGGGCTCAGACCGAGAAGCACACGGTGTTCACCGAATACGATTTCCATTGGCTGGGACAATTGAAGGCTGGGCAGACGCTGGAAGTAATCAATCGAAACGGGCAGATTGAGGCGAGCGCTGTTGCGGGCGACGAAGCGCGTGTCGAAGGCATTAGGAGAGGCAACGATGACGACCGCGATTTGTTTATCGAAGTCGTTGAGTATTCCGACGGCGTGACGATTTGTGCCGTGCACGCCAACGACAAGACGCCCGGGCGATGCCATCGCGGCGGTGTGTCCTCCGAGTCCAATAGCTGGCACGGGAATCGCGCGAAGATTAACTTCGACGTGCAAGTGCCGCCGGGCGTCCGCTTCAATGCCCTGACGACCAACGGAAACGTACTGGGCCGCAACCTGGCAAGCGTGGTGGAGGCGGCGACGACGAACGGCAACGTGGAAGTTTCCACAAGCCAGTGGGCCTCAGCCACAACAACCAACGGTGGAATCCGCCTGTCTATGGGCAGCGCGAAGTGGAACGGCGAGTTGCAGGTGAAAAGTACAAACGGCAGCGTGGATGTGACCCTCCCGGCGTCGGCGGAATTCAAACTAGATGCGGTCACCACGAATGGCGGGATTCACACGGATTTTCCGATTACCGTACAGGGGAGCTTCAGTTCGAAGGAACTTTCCGGGACCGTGGGCGGAGGCGGAAGGGAATTAAAAGTCGCAACAACCAACGGCACGATTAAGCTGATGAAGAGCTGAAGAGAAAAGACGAGATAATCCACCAACTCACTGGCGAAGCTATCAAGTTGAAGCTCGGGCTTCATAAGAAAACTCGCGATTCCATTCTCGAGCTTCTAGCGTCGCTGCCCGTTTCCCGGACTCCTCCTCTTGACAACCAGGATGAGAAGCGTAGGGTCCTGTTGGTAGCCAAGGGATGAACGGGGATTTGCGGGATGCACATGCCGAGCTTAACGCCGCCAATGCGGCTGTTGGAAGTTGACACGCCGAATGGGCAGCACTTTTGCACGATCTTCGACCTCGCCTCCCTCCCATGATTCGCCTATGCATTGACAACCTTGGTTTCACTCGGCAAGAATCCACACGCAAAGAATGGCTCGCAAGAAATGCAATCCTTTGCCTCCCGAAATCCTCGCCGTGCCGCGAGGCTCGCCAAACCTCGAACCCTGCCGGAAATTCCGCCGCAGAAGGCATGTAGAGATTCTGGGTCGCTCGGGCCGGCACCGGGTTCGAGCAGCGGGAAGAGCCGCAGGGAGGTGACTTGGGAGCCGAAGGTCCAAGCTGCAAGCGCAAACTGCTCGTTTCGACGAATCATCTTGGTTTTGCTCATGGCTTTTTGTGCGCTGTTCACCCGGCTCCTTAGCGCCTCGCGGCCTCAGAAAAACGGCGACTCTGCACTTGCAGGGATTGCCCACACCATCATCTTTTGGGCCACGCCGGAAGATGCGCTGCGTCTGGGCGCGGCTTCGGCCGCAGCAAACTGCCTTGCCGGTTCTCCGGGCGCAACGCGGCTCGGGCACATTCGCCGCTTGCAGAACGAGATTCGTCTGGAAACAATCGAGACGGGTCCTGAGCATTTCCGGTATGACAGCTTTCTACGAAGCAGCTGGTCCGCGCAGGAGGGTGTTATGAAAAAATCGATCGGCGACAACATGATCCCGAGAGGTTGGAGTTTCGAGCAGGGGCTCGAGCTGGTAAAGAAGGCCGGCTACGACGGTATTGAGCTGTGGCTCGGGGAGGTCCCTTGGTTCCAGATGAACACCACCGACACGCAGGTAACGGAGCTGCGCCGCAAGGTGGAAAATGCCGGTCTGGTGGTCTCCAACGTTTCGACCGGCCTTCATTGGAAGACTCCGCTCTCGGCGCGCGATCCCAAGGTCCGAGCCGAGGCCATTCGCATCGTCGAGCGCGAGCTGGAGACGGCTCAGCTGCTCGGTTGCGACGCCATCCTTGTGGTGACTGGGCTGGTGACCCAAGAGGTTCCGTACAACGAGGTGTACCAGCGCTGTCTCGACGCCATGCAGCAACTTACTCCGGTTGCAGCCAAGGCGCGAGTCAAAATCGGTTGCGAGAACTGCAATTCGGAACAACGCTTCCTGCTGACGCCCAGGGAATTCTGGACATTCCTCAATGAGGTGGATAGTCCTTTCGTCGGCATCCATCTTGATGTTGGAAATATCCACGACACGGGCTTCGCCGAGCAATGGATTGAGATGCATGGCCCGCGCATAACGCGCATTCATCTAAAGGACGTCATGAAAAAGCGTGGACGATGCTGCGACACCGTCTATACGAGTCTTTTCATCGGCGACAACGACTGGCCTGCCATCCGAGCAGCGCTGACGAAAGTGCGCTATGACGGGTGGTTGATCGCGGAGATGGAAGCGCGCTATCGTTACGCCCAGGACCAGCAGTTTTACGACACCGCGGCTGATATGGACCGCCTGATTTCCGCCAAGTTATGAACCCAAAGGCTGCAGGGGCGTGGATGCACATCTCGCGCCGAAATTTTCTGCATGGTATGACCGCATCGGCCGGCACGCTATGGTCATCCCGCGTTACCGGATTGGATAACCTTGCTGGTCGGCAGTTCGATTGCGTTGTTCTCGATCTGACGTCACATTGCGTTCTGGGCGAATCGTTGCAAGGCTACCAGGCGGCATTCGCCGATGAGCATCATTGTCTTGCGGCAGACAGACTCGACTCACGATGGCGCTGCCGGATGGTAATTGCTCCAGGCGTTGGAATGATGGACCCCGCGATAGGGCGCATGCTGCTGGAGTTAGTCCAAGGAGGGACGCGCCTTGTGCTGGAATCCGGCGCGGGATTTCTAAGCCCGGCCGAGACTGCCGCGCACCAGCGGATGTTGTTTCGTTGCTTTGAGCTGGAGGTTGAGCCGCCTGTCGATCTGTGGTCTGGAAAGCTTGCTGATGACGATCTTTTCGCCAGCCGCAGCAGCCCACATCGAAGAAAGACGATCGACGGCCGCCAAGCGATCCCCTATGTCCGCTACGTTTGGCCGCGCGAGATAATGGTCCGGGGCTTCACCCGGGTGATTCCTGTGTCCGCGAAACTCGGAGAAGTAATCGGCTGGGTCGGATCACTCGCAGTGGCGTCGAAGCGCCCAGTAGGCAGGGGAACGTTGATTTTCCTCGGCTCCCCGCTGGGTCCGGCGCTCCGGGCAAGCGATCCTGAGGCGCGATCCTGGCTCCAGTCGGTTGTCTCGGTCTGAGCGTCGGCATCCAGCCGCTGCGGCGCAGCCAGCGTTTGATGACAACCTAGCGGATGAGAATCACAACAGCGTCTACAGAGACTACCACTACCAGCGCCTCAACATGGGCAGCGCTCCCGGGTTGCGCTCGATCCACCCCCGGGTAGGCCTTTCCCTACGAGACCCAAGCGAAGCGCCGGACAGGGTGCGCCCGATGTCCCTAGATCGGTCGCATTTTTTTGATTTTGGGACACCCCTGGCGTTTGCTATAGTCGGCGTCTTGCAAGGTGCAATCCTGAGATCTATGTTTCATGGATTGCGGGGAGTTTTTCTGTGACGGAACCAGAGGCGAATCTCAGCAAAACTTACGATGCGGTAATTGTCGGCTCGGGCGCGGCCGGCGGCATGGCCGCACACGTCCTCACCTCTCACGGCCTGCAGGTGCTGTTGCTGGAGGCCGGGAAAAAGCTGCCCATCGAACAGGAATTGCGCTCGATGGAGTGGCCTTACGACAATGCTCACCGCGGAGACCTCCCGCCGGAGTCGCATGCGCTGACCTTCAACGAATACACCATTCGCAATCCGCCCTACGGCGCAGGCTTTGAGAAGGCCCGGCACCTTCGCAGCTACGTCGGGAACAGCGATTACGTCAAAAATATTGTTGTTGACGAGCGCGAGAATCCGTTCACGGGCACGAACTACGCGTGGGTGCGCGCGCGATGTCTGGGCGGAAAAACAAATATCTGGGGAAGGCTGGCGCTGCGCCTCTCCGACTACGACTTCAAGGCCAAGAGTCGCGACGGTTTCGGCGAAGATTGGCCTATCAGCTATAGCGACATCGCCCCTTACTACGACAAGGTGGATTTGTATCTCGGCATCATGGGCGTGAAGGAGAACTTGCCGCATCTTCCCGACGGCATATTTCAGCGTCCGCAGAAATTGAATTGTGCCGAAGTCACGCTGAAACAAAGTCTGCAAAAAATGGGCCGCGTGTTGACACAGTACCGCGCCGGCGTCACCAGCGAAGGACTGAAGCACAACAAATATCGCAGCCGGTGCTACGGGCGCGGCTCCTGTGAACGCAAAGGCGGATGCGACATTCATGCCGCGTTTGACTCGCCGACCGGCCTGATCTATCCCGCGATGGACACGGCGAATCTGAGCTTGCGCACCAACGCAGTGGTGCGCGAAGTTACGGTAGATCCGCAGACAGGCAAAGCCAGCGGCGTGCATTTCATCGATGCGCAGACGATGAAGGACTACACCGTTCGCGCAAAGGTCGTAGTGCTAGCGGCGTCCACGCTCGAATCCGCCAGGTTGCTGTTGCTGTCGAAGTCGCGGTCGCATGCGAATGGGCTGGCGAACTCGAGCGGCCACGTCGGCCACAATTTCTGCGAGCATATTATGGGACCGGGGGTGACCGGCCGTGCGAAAGACTTGGTCGGCAAGCCGTCGACTCTGGACGATGGGCGTCCCGGTGGATTCTACTTGACCAGATTTCGCAATCTTTCAGAGAAACACCCCAAATTCATCCGCGGTTATGGCTTTGAAGGCGGCAGCGGGTGCCGCATGTTTCCGAGTGGGACCGACGTGCACGGCTTCGGCGCGTCCTTCAAAGAAGAAGTTCGCAAGAACCAGGGCGCGTACATTGGCATGGGTGCCTTCGGTGAGGTTCTGGCGCGCTACGAAAACTACGTTGATTTGGATCCTGTAGTGAAAGACAAGTGGGGCATTCCCGCCTTGCGTTTTCACTATAAGTTCGGAGACAACGAGCACCGCATGGCCGAGGACATGAAAGAGACGGCGCAGGAGATGTTCGAGGCCGCGGGATTCGAGATTGTGCACGTCAGAAGCCGGGTGCTCACTGAAGGCTGGTCGATTCATGAGCTAGGCACCGCGCGCATGGGCGACGATCCCAAAACCTCGGTTCTGAATCAGTTTCAGCAGTCGCACGATGTACAGAATTTGTTCGTCGTCGATGGCAGCGGCTTCGTCAGCGCCAGTTGCCAAAATCTCACCTGGACCATCATGGCGTTGTGCTGGCGCTCCTGTGACTACCTGGCGGACGAATTTCGAAAAGGAAATTTGTAGGTGGAACATGTCTAGCAATGATCCGGTTGATCTGCGGCAAGATCGTCGGGAATGGTTGAAGAGTTCGGCCGCGGCACTCGGCGCATCGCTGCTGCCTTTGCCTGCCCTGAGCGGAGAGCAGCCGCAAACCGCGACGCCGCCGAGTAAGCCGGCGGCAAGCTCCGCGCCAAACAAACCCGCGGGGCGTTTCTTTACTCCCGCCCAGCATGCGCTGGTCGAGGAGTTGTCAGAGACGATCATCCCCGCGGACAGCCATTCCGGCGGCGCAAAAGCAGCAAAAGTTGCCGATTATATCGAGCAGTTTCTCAGCGAAACCGATGACGACAATCAGAAGGCGCTGTGGCGTGAAGGCCTGCGACTGGTCGATTTAATGAGCCGCCATTACCACCAAAAATCCTTTGTTGACTCGGGCCCAGAGGAAAGGATCGCACTTCTTCAGGTGCTTTCCGATAACGATCACATGACCGACCTTCCCGAAGTGCGCTTCTTTATTGAATTGAAACGGCTTACGGTGCGCGCCTATTACACGTCCAAAATCGGCATCCACGCTGAGCTCGACTACAAAGGCAATCGGATTCTCCAGGAGTATGTCGGCTGCGACGACCAAGGCACTTCGTCGTAACCTGGGAGCGCGGCGGTCTTGCATCCCAAGCGAAGTCGCAGGGCCGCCTGCTTGGCAGTGCTCAATCGGATTTTTGAGGCAGAGACGGAAATGGCGGACGGCAAAGTAAAGGTCGGCATCATCGGCTCGCAATTCCAGGCGGACATTCACGCCGCGTCCTTGCAAATCATGCCGCATGAGGCGGAAGTGCTTGCCATCGCCTCTCCGACTGCCGGCAATGCTGCGGCGTTGGCAAAAAGGTTCGGCATTCCGCGAGTCTTCACCGATTACCGCGAGATGCTGAAAGAGCGCGACCTTGAGATGATCACCATCGCCGCGCCCAACAGCCTGCATGCACAGATGACCAAGGACATCGCTGCCGCCGGCAAGCACATCGTCTGCGAAAAGCCCCTGGCCATGACCATTGCCGAAGGCGAAGAAATGATCGCGGCAGCGAAACGCCACGGCGTTCTCCTGATGTACGGCGAGGAACTTTTCTTTACCCCGAAATATCTAAAAGCCAAGGAAATGGCGGATTCCGGCGCATTTGGCAAGGTCTATCTGGTCAAACAAAGCGAAAAGCATTTCGGGCCGCACAGCGCGTGGTTTTGGGACGTGAATCGCTCCGGCGGTGGCGCACTGATGGACTTGGGCTGCCACGGTATCGCGTTTTGCTATTGGCTCCTCGGCCGCTCGCCAATCAAGTCGGTCTACTGCCAGATGGGCACCTACGTTCACGGCGACAAGACCAAAGCCGAAGACGATTCTTTGTGCATCCTGGAGTTCGCCAATGGCGCCGTAGGACTGGTTGAAAACAGCTGGGCGCGCCGCGGCGGCATGGACGATCGCATTGAAGTTTTCGGCGAGGATGGGTGCACTTACGCCAATTTGCACATGGGCAACGCCCTGCCGACGTACAGCGAAAACGGTTACGGATACGCCGTCGAAAAGGCGCCTAGTACGAAAGGTTGGACGTATCCCGTCTTCGAGGAACTCTGGAATTACGGCACGCCGCAAGAGCTGACCCACTTCGCGCGCAGCGTTCGTGGGAAAGAGACGCCGCAAGCTACGGGCGAAGATGGCTTGGTCGTGCTGCGCGCGATTTATGCGGGTTATGCCTCCGCGGGCGAGGGCCGCAAAATCGCGCTCCCTTACCTGCCGCCTCCTGGCGTCAAAAAGCCCATCGATCTGTGGCTGGACGGCGCGTCCCGACAGCAACGCGCGCCGCATTGAGGACCGTCATTCTTGTGTGTCCCCTTTCCTTTAACTATGGCACTCTTGCATCGGCCGACGGCTGTCACGAGGTGATTCCGTGCCTTTCTCGATGAGAATGCGTCTCTCCCTGATGATGTTTCTGGAGTATTTCATTTGGGGCGCGTGGTACGTCACCCTGGGGACTTGGCTAGGACAACAATTGCATTTTTCGGGCGAGCAGATCGGCGTCGCCGCCGGGACGACCGCCTTGGGCGCCGCGATTTCACCGTTCCTCGTCGGACTCATGGCGGACGAGCTGTTCGCCAATCAGCGGCTGCTGGCCGCGCTGCACGGTATCGGCGGCGTGCTCCTGTGGTTTGCCTCCACACAAAAAGCTTTCGGTCCGATGTATGCGGTCTTGCTCATCTATTCGCTTTGCTACATGCCCACGATGGCGCTGACCAATGCGCTCGCCTTTCGCCAGATGAAAGACCCCAAGCAGGATTTTGGATCGATTCGCGTCCTGGGGACCGCCGGGTGGATCGTTGCCGGCCTGCTTATCGGTTTTCTTCGCGTCGAACCGACAGCCATTCCCATTCGTATCGCAGGTGCGGCCTCTCTATTGATGGCCATTTACAGCCTGACACTGCCCCACACGCCGCCTTTGCGCTCTGCCCACGGATTCAAACTGAGCAATATCTTTCCGCCGGAGGCCTTTACGCTTTTTAAGGATCGCAACTTCTCGATCTTTGTCCTGGCCTCATTCCTTATCTGCATTCCTCTGCAGTTCTACTACACGTTTACCAATCCATTCCTGAATGAAATCGGCATGCAAAATGCCGCCGGCAAAATGACCATGGGCCAAATGTCCGAGTTGCTCTTCATGGTAACGTTGCCATGGTTCTTCCGCCGGGTCGGCGTGAAGTACACCCTCATGCTGGGCATGTTCGCCTGGGTTGTGCGCTACATTTGCTTTGGCACAGGGAACACCGGCAGCTTGCTGCCGCTGCTCTATCTGGGAATCGTCCTTCACGGCATCTGCTATGACTTTTTCTTCGTGACCGGACAGGTGTATGTGGACCAAAAAGCGCCTCCGGCACTCCGCGCTGTGGCGCAGGGGTTGATCTACTTCATTACCTATGGCATCGGGATGTTCGTCGGGTCCTGGATCTGTGGCGGCATTGTAGATAGGTACGCGAAATCCCTGGTGTCAGGCGGAGTGGTCCATGACTGGCGCTCCATCTGGATGGTGCCGGCCATCGCGTCGGCGGTAGTCTTACTATTCTTCTGGGTCGGATTCCGGCGTGAAGAACGTCCGCCCCAGCAGCCCACGCCTGTCGCCGAAGCTACGGCGAGTCGCTAAGGGACTAATTCCACAGCAACAAACGAAAAACGGCAGGAGCGGCCGCAACACCACTGTTTAGAACATTTGCCTTTTGACCTGGATGATCGGACCGACGCGAGAAGATTGGTGCGGCTAGCGGTAGTTTACCGCTAGCGAGAAGCGATCCCTATTCAGCCGTGACGCCATTTTTGCGGTTGGAGGACAGCAGGTCGGCGAACGATGGGTAGCAAAAAACGAATCTAACGTGTCTGCACTTCGACAGGGTCCGGCAAGTGCATCGAGCCCTCCGTCAGCTCTCCAATCGTCACGTTTTGCCCATGCTCGACGTAGCGCAAGAGCACACTAGGCTGCAACCATGCAGAACCCCAGGCGTCCTCTACCGCGACGATCGTATATGCTCCGGGAATCACTCCTCGGAGCACGAAGCTTCCATCTAAATCGCTCTGATCCCTTCGGAACATTTCCTGGTGCAATTCAGGATCTTTTGGCACCAGGATCACCATGACACCAGCCATGGGCTTCTCTCCGCGTTTCGCGAATCCTTCCAGGGTCACCACGCCGCCGGCCAAGAACACCGTTAGGTCGAGAGACGCACCCGGCGTTACATTCAGCTCGTGGCCAGAGGTTTCGACTCCCTGAGACGAAGTGCGAACCACGGAATATGGCTTGGTGGGAGAGGAGACCAGGATCGCGTATTTGCCCGCAGGAAGCTCCTCGAATCTCACTTCGCCGGCACTATCAACGGGCCTGACGGCTACAACGCGCTGCCGCGAGTCTTGCAAAGCGATAGAGAACTGCTTCGGGAATGGGTCTCCCCGCGGAAGCTTTACCGACAATTTCGCGGTACCTGCCGGTTCGCTGATGGGTTCGTCCAATTCTTGACCATTTCTGGCCAGGTCCATCTCAGTCGGCTGTAGGAGTTGGCTAGTCTTTGGTTCACGCCGGCGGACGATGTATTTCCCCGCCGGAACCCCCTTCAACTCATAAACGCCAGGAGCCACCATTTGCATTCCTTCGGGTTGAACGTGTTCCTCCGAATCAAAGACCCGTTTCCGAAGCACCGGCATGCTGAACCCGTGCTGATCGTCGGATACACGGAAGATGAAATGAAGGGCAGGGACGGGACTCAGGTGCACATCGATCTGCAGGCGATCGCCACCTCTGACCGGGATGGCTGTAGCCCCATCGGCTTCCGTTGCCCCGTTGTAATAGGTCGTCGGATAGGCCACGTCCAGCGACGGCGCAACTCCTGGCGGCGGATTTGCCGTGCCATCGGCAGAAGAAGAAACAGGGTGGACGGCATACCATGGGTTCGCTGCCACGGACACAAAGTAATTCCCAGGCGCTAGAGACGGAAACTCGTAGGAACCCCGGTCGTCGGTCAAAGCGGTGCCCACGGGCATAATGCGGTTCAGCCCGCCAGCGTGGTTTTCCTGATAAAGCGTGATGCGTGCATGGCGGACGGGATCCCCCGACTCATCGAAGATTTGGCCGGCCAGCAGCGCCCGCGGCGTGAGCCGCAAAACGAGGCTCTCGGTGTCGAGGCCGGCCCCGGTCACGATTGCGGTGGAATATTGTTCGTGCTGATCATAAGCGGCGGAGATAAATCCGCGTTTCGCTCCCTGCAACGAGAACTTGCCCGCCTTGAGCTGAGGGAATTCAAAATGCCCATTCTCAGAAGTGATCGTCCATGCGGAGTTCGCGCGGTTGCTGGTATCGAAGATCGAAACGCGGGCTTTCCCGATCGGCGCCCCGTTGAGTGCGTTTACGATCGTGCCCGCGATTCTAAACTTTGTATCATGAGAGTTGCTTTGCTCGGCGTTCTGTGCGCCGAGAGTAGCGCAGCAGGGCAGCAGGAGAAGCACCAGCGCGAGGGGTCGCAATCGAATCGCTCGTAAAAGGCCGAACATGCTCACTCGCCTTGGGTAATCAGCGGCAGTTGCAAGTGCTCCTTCTGTCCCGCGACCACCCGAATGACCTGTGCCTTGGCCTCATATTTGCTCAGGGCCTCCTCGCTCGCGTACTCCAAGTCGGGCTGTTGGCGATCGAATGCCAGCACCCGGTAAACGCCCGGTGGGAGCTGCTGCAGTTGAAATTTCCCATCGGGGGAAACCCAAGCCATGCGGAACTGGCCACTGCTACCGGTCGTAGGACAGAAATAGACGTTGCCTGGGGATTGACCCTGTGATCGGAATCCAGCTCCAGCTGCGTCCCTGGTTGACACACCTACAATTGCGCCTTCGACCTCCGCGCCGTCGTCTCGCACGGTGATCTCAATCGGCGGAGTCGCGCCACCCAGGGCTACCACCAAAGGCTGGTGCTCGAGATCGGTACCGTTGGAAGTGACCGATGAAGCAAATCCGATTGCCGTGTTCACCAGCACCCGGTAGCGGCCAGGTTGCACATTTTCGATCATGAGCGGCGAATCGTCGTCCGGGCCCCTGGGCGGGCGCAAAGAAGCGCCGGGCGCGAAGCCGAACTCCTCGATCGGTAGCAACGACACTTGCAGATAGCCTGGCCGCCTCCCGTTTCCAGAGGCATTGCGAATACTGTCAACGACCATAGGCCCCTGAGTCGCGGTTTCACGGTGTTGAAATTCCTCTCGAACGCTAACGACGATGGAACTGTTGGGCAACATCATCAGCGCCGGTCCCTCCGCAGCGGCACCTTTGACCGTGAGAGTCGACATTCCGGTCATCGCATTGGAACCAGCGGCTGTTGCCCGGACGACATACGTTCCATCTGGTAGCAACCCCTGGATCAACTGCTCCTCGGCGTTGTATCCAAGAGAGTATCCGGGGCCTTCGTGCCCTTGTAGCCACACCTGAATACCGATCGGGAGGCCAAGTGGTGCGCCTCCGACGGGCACTTTTACCGCGTAGTACTCTCGCCGTGCAGGCGAAACATCTGCCTCGGTAGTGCTCCCCGCTGATAGCTGAATGACCGAGGCTGTGGTGAAGTCGGTTGCCGCAGGGTAGTACACCGGTGGGTACCCAAATAACTGCCCACGAGGGTTAAAGGCCAACGGATCGCGGTCAAGTAGTTCGTGGGTCACAAGTTTGTAGGACCCTGCTGAAAGTTCAGCATACCGGTACTCTCCGTCTGATTTTGACATCACCGTTCCTACAGAATCCCAGTGCTCCCGGCCTTCCCGCACCTGGCGTCGAAACAGTTCCACCTGGATTCTGTTAGAGCCGTCGGACTCTGGCAGAAGAATGTGCCCAATGATTAGAGCTTCGGGCGCGAGGGGGATGGTTAGCTCCTGCTGCGTTTCGCTTAACGGGAATGTCTGCTGTCCATCATGATCCGGTAAAAAGCCCGTCTTTCGTGCCATCAACATGGAAGGACGATTTGTCGCGCCATATTGGCGCGGATAGGATGGCGAGGGCCCAACGTTTGATGTGGCCGCAAACCCTGCATTCGGTTCGCGTTCCGCCCTTGCGAATTTGAATTCAAAACGGCCTTGACCGTCCGTCATGGCGGCGTAGCGATTATCCGGAGAGTAGACCAGCGCACGACCTATGGGTTCATGGGTCAGACTGTTCACGACCGTGCCGCGGAGGGTGTCGCTCTCCTGATCGGGTGTGCCGGCAGTTTGTGCGCACAAAGGATAAATGGCCCCGGAGCAACAGAGAAACACGGTGCCAAGTGCAAGCGCACCAAGTGATTGCAGGCCGAACATACACTTCGAATGCAAGAAACCTGCCCGGTCTTTTGAAAGAAGATAATGAAGCCTTCGACGTCCTGGGTTTGCCGAGGACAGGTTCGCCTTGCGTTGCGTAGGATGCCGCAGCGCAGGGACCGGTTGTCCCCGAGGTCGAACCCAAACCGGGTGCCAACCGTAGCAGATTCATCCATGCGCCGACAATTGGGGTGAAACCCCTAATTCCTCGCGCAGGCAAAAACCTGAGCATATGCTTAGTAAACCGTACGCGGTGAGGATGCCGAGCGATCATCGGAAACCAAGCAACAGGCAATTGAGCGATGCGGAGTGCGATTTGCAAAAGGCAGATCAGGATGCCTAACTAAGGGGAAGAGATCTATGCCGCCAACAAATAAGCGGAATTTAACAGGATCAAGTTGATCGCGATTTCAGTTCGCTCACGGCTTTTGAGAGCACCATGGTCGAGGTCCGTCAGTCGAACGAATAGGAGCTCGACAAAAACTTATGGCTGAGACAAACATTTCCGTCGCGTGCATCGGACTTGGGCGCCTGGGGGCTGGAATTGCGCACAATGTCCAACGTGCCGGTTTCAGGTTGATCGTCTACAACCGCACCCAGGAAAAGGCGGAGCCGCTGATCACTTCCGGCGCAGCGTTGGCGCGGACGCCAAGAGAGGCAGCTCACGCGGCGGATGTAGTCGTCACATCATTGATGGATGATGCTTCTGTGCTCGACGTCGTCAACGGCGCGGACGGCGTCCTGTCTGGTATGCGCCCTGGTGCGGTTCACGCCGGCACAACCACCACTTCGCCAAATCTCAGCACTCGGCTAACTGAATTGCATTCATCTCACGGCAGCGAGTATGTAGCGGCTAACGTGCTGGGACGCCCGGATGCCGCCGCTGCGGGCAAGCTGATCACGCTTCTCGCTAGAAAGCCGGAAGCGATCGCGCGCGCCCGGCAAGTGATTGATACGTACTCCGCCCGCGTGATTCTCTTGGGAGAAGATCCCGCGCTGGCCTCCAGCATGAAGCTGGCTGGAAATTTCTTCCTCGCCGGATTGCTCGAAGTCATTGGAGAAGCATTTGCGTTTGCCAAAAGAAGGGGGGTTCTTGATCCCTTCAGCGAAATGTTGAAGGCTTTTTTGCCGGGCTCGCAGGAATATCTGGATCGGATTCGCAGCTCTGATTTCGGTCGTGCGGGCTTTACGCTAGATGCCGGGTTGAAAGACATCCTGCTGATTCTCGACGCAGCTGCCGAAGTAAGACTTCTGATCAGTGCGACTGGTCGGTTTTCACAGCGATCTCTTCCCTTGACGCCAGTCCGTAGCAGAGACGGGTGTGATATTACCCGGCTTCGAACGGAGTCGCTAGTTTGTAGGTCCCGATCAGCGGATTACCACCGCTGCCGAAATTCCGGAATGGAGGTCGTCACGCTGGCCCGCCGAATACGGCCACAAACCGTGATGCAGGGTGCGCGAAAAAACACAGAGCGCTTTTACTTATTTACACCTTAAAGGACTCATTGATCGGCGCGTCGGAGATCGCTCAGTCGTGCCGCCTGCATCATCAGGTAGTTCCGCTCAGGCAGGCTGGTTGCGCGGCTGGCGGCATTCCGGTAGTTCGTGATAGCAGCCTCGTGCTCGCCGGACATTTCCAGCAGATGAGCACGCACGGCCTCAAGACGGTGGCGCTCCGCGAGTCGCGGATCAGAGTCGAGTGCGTTGAGCAGTTCCAGTCCTTTTCTTGGTCCGTGCACCATGGCGGCGGCGACCGCGTGGTTTAGCACGATCATTGGATTATCGGACATGTGCTTCAGAAGTTCGTAGAGCGCCAGTATCTGCGGCCAGTCGGTATCCTCGGTGCGCGCCGCCTCGTCGTGCACTGCCGCGATGGCTGCCTGCAATTGGTACGGGCCAACCGCGCCCTTCGGCAGCGCAGCCGACAGCAGCGCGATCCCCTCCGCGATCTGTTGCCGGTCCCACAGCGCCCTGTTTTGCTGTGCGAGGGGGACCAGCTCCTCGGGCCCTGTTCGCGCTGCACGTCGCGCATCGGTCAACAGCATCAGCGCGAGCAGTCCTGCAACCTCCGTGTTATCCGGTTGCAGATCGTACACAATCCGCATCAAACGGATGGCCTCATCCGACAGATCTGCTCGGCGCAACTGCGGTCCGGCGCTGCTCGCGTACCCTTCATTGAAGATTAGGTAGAGCACGTGCAGCACAGCTCGCAAGCGTTGCGCGCGATCTTCGGCAGTCGGCAATTGGAAGGGAATCCCGGACTCCTTGATGCTTTGCTTGGCGCGGCTGATGCGCTGCGCCATGGTGGCTTCAGGCACCAGAAACGCGTTTGCGATTTCCGCTGTCGTTAACCCGCCCACCGCCCGGAGCGTCAGCGCAATCGCGGAAGCCGGAGTGAGAGCAGGGTGGCAGCACATGAACAGCAGCTCCAGCGTGTCATCATCGACGGTCTCCGCCGCTCCCTCGACTTGCAGCGCCAGTCGTTCCGCTTCCTCCGCGGCCACCTGCTCGCGGCGCCGGCGTGCGACCTCGCTTCGAATGTGGTCCGTCATCCGGCGCGACGCAACCTGAATCAGCCAGCCGCGCGGATTGGCAGGCACACCGTCACGAGGCCATTGCTCGGTCGCCGCGATTAACGCCTCCTGCACAGCGTCCTCTGCCGCTGCAAAATCACGAAATCTTCGCACCACCGGGCTGAGCACCTGCGGCGCCATTTCTCGCAGCAATTGCTCGATGGGAGGGTCTAATCGATCGGCCATCGTTCCACTCAGCACCTTTGAAATTTCACAGCCCTAAATCGGCGTGACCGCTTAGAACTTGCCGTACCTCGATAGGTATGCCTCCCGGCTTGCCTCCTGGTCCCGGCGCCGCCGAAGCCCGCGCCGCAATTTTGTAGGCTTGCTCCGGGCTCTCCACATCGATGATCCAATACCCTGCCAGAAATTCCTTCGATTCCGGGAACACACCGTCCGTAATCGCCTCCCCGTTCTTCCCCGCGCGCACCATCTTGGCCTCGCCCGGCCACCCCAAGCCCTCGGTCGCGACAAACACTCCCGAGTCCTTGAGTTCCTTGCCGAACGCGCGCATGAAAGCGACGTTCTGCTCCAGGTCTTCCTTCGACCACTTCGCGTATTCATCCCAATTTGCCCTCGTGCCCGTCATCATCAGAATAAATCTCATATCCTTTTTTCTCCTCTCATTCCATTTCGGGCTTCGCATTCAGCTACGACGGGCGCATCCGGAGTCCCCCATCGCTCGACTAAGACTCTGGCTCTGGATAACTCGCGAACCCACGCACTTCGATCGGCACGTTCGTCGGCATTCCACCGGGTCCCGGCGCTGCTGAAATTCGCCCCGCTATAGCGCAAGCCCGCTCTGGAGTCGCGACGTCGACGATCCAGTAGCCCAGGAGAAACTCCTTCGACTCCGGGAAGACTCCGTCTGTAACCGGCATGCCGCCCTTCTCGCCGAGCACCACTTTGGCTTCCTGCGGCCCAGCTAATCCCTGGGTGGCGACAAACTCTCCTGATGCGGTCAACTCCTTAGCGATGCGCCGCAGGACTGCCATGTGCGCATTTCTGTCCTTTTGGGACCATGCAAGATAGCTTTCAACCCCTACTTTCTTCCCGGTCATCAGCAAAATGTATTTCATGTCTTTTGCTCCTATGCTGTTTCGGCACTGCCTTGCCGTTCTGTTAATCCTTCTTGTCAGTCTGAAACATCCAACGAACGCCAAACTTGTCGCTGAGTGCGCCGTAAGTCCCAAAAAACTGCTCTTTCAGTGGATCGGTTAATTCTGCTCCGTCCGAAAGTTTCTCGAACAGGGCTTTCAACTCTCGCAATGCTCCTCCGCTCAGGAAGAGACAAACCGTGTTGCCTCGAATTGGAGTTTGCTCGGGTCGTAGCCAGTCTGATGCCGAAATCTCCACATTGCCGCTTCTGAGTCGCGCATTGATGACTTTTTCGTGCTGGACTGTTGGCATCCGATCCTTCACCGGAGAATCCTTCACTTTCGTGACCGTCAACTCTCCCCCGAAGCAGGACTTGTAAAACTCCATTGCCTGACGGCAATGGCCATCGAATAAAAGGTACGGCGTCAAGGCTGCCATTTCATCTCCTTGGATTTTCTGAATCTTAGCGCCGGCTATGAAACGACTGGGCCAAGCTGCCAATGTCGCCGTGGAAAGCCAGGACGCGAGCAAACGGCGGCGAGAGATTTTGTAGGCTTTCGACATGGCCGACCTCCTTGGCTGCTGGTACTTGGCAGTCAGAACTTAGCAGTTGCGCTTTCATAGGTAGGTCGGTGCCCGCCCCCGGTTCTCGACATCCCGCCCAGCGATTTTTCAAAGAAGATTGTCGCCACCGCCGTGTCGATTCTGCGGTTCCTGGACCGACGTTCTTACAGAGGCACGAAGAAAATGACGGACACAATGGTAGTAGACGTGAGTCAAGATTGGGAAATCGCCTGCGATGTCCAGGAGCGGTTCATGCACCACGCCGTGCCCACCCTGACGGCATCAGCTACGGCGCTCGTTGCAGGCAACTCCGGGCGTCTCGGCGACGTTCGGCTGGCAGCGAATCGGGAGCCACGTTTCCCCTTATACCATTCCGTTACCGACACCTCCTCGGGGACGAGTAGTTGTGGCAGCCCTTGGGGAGGGCGGTGCCGTCTCCAACGGCGGGGTTT
>Ga0137382_10000155_pt1 | contig 28357 bp, 66 predicted proteins | sample SagtaG_15_FD_104816 | JGI IMG/M metagenome (GOLD analysis project Ga0137382, IMG submission 104816) | Vadose zone soil microbial communities from Sagehorn Ranch, Mendocino, California, USA - Sage2_R_20_16 metaG | ecosystem: Environmental > Terrestrial > Soil > Vadose zone | place: USA... | reverse complement strand
GGTCTAGACCTCTTCGACCTTCTTGATCAACGGCGGCCAGGGGCGGGCACGCAGCCAGCCCTTGGTCGCCTTCAGCAACGGCGGGTCCAGGGTCAGATCGTCCTCAAGCCAGACCACACCGACCTTGATCACCCCCAGGTGCTCGGGCCAGACTTTCCACACGGATGCGCGCAGATACCGGTCGCTGGCTGATCTGCGCGCGTAGACCACTTCGCCGGTACTCGGAATATAGGTGTCCGGTATGTCCGGCTTTCTCCAGGGCACCCCTACCACGTCACGCCGCTTCCCGCGCCAACTTCCGGCGCATCCGCTTGGCAGACGCCTCACAAACCCGGCAAGCACCCCTGCGACCCGACCGAACCGAGGGATCGCGGCTGAATTCCGCGTGAACTCTGACCAGCAGGCACTTGGTGCACTGGGCATGGGTCAGATCGTCATAGTCGAGCCCAGGTGTCGGCATGGGAGTGCCCGCCACAAGCCACACAACGCCGTCCAGGCCCCTCACGCGCACTGTCCGCCCCTCGGTGTCCTCCACAGGCTCCAGCGCCCCAGACGGCCGCTCAGGAGCCTCCAGCACGCACTCCGGGATTTCGGCGTAGGTGAACGCCGGGGGCTCCGCCTCGCGCCGTCCCTGCTCAACACCAACAGCGGTCCATGTCTTCCGCTTGAGTTCAAGCTCAGCCGGTCCGGTTCCGCAACAGGACACATGCCCCTCTTGTCCGCACTGCGCATCCCGGCCTGCCCGGATGCACTGATCAACCAGCCCGAGTATCCGGTCCACATCATCCTGATCAACTCGCCAGCTCGACATCATCCACAGCGCTTTTTCGATGTCGTCGCTGCTCACTCGCTTCGCCATCCCCCCAACCTACCAGTCAACCCGTTTGTCAACTCGGCTCAAAAATTCACGTACTGATGAATTATTTCCCGACTCCTGGCGATAAACGGTCATTCGTCACATTTCTCCATACCTGTCGGTCGATCGAAACTCGGTCCTCCTCGCTGGGCAGACCAAGCCCGTCAGGAGTCGCGCAGAGCCACGATCCGTGACCACTCCCCAGGGTGCCCGACCAAGATCATTTAAAATAAAGCCCCACCTCCACGCTCCGGCCCTAGTGGAACGTTTCCATGGTCACGGATCGGTAACGTTACCCTTCCGTTACCGTCCACCGTTACCCTTCCGTTATCTTCTGTTTTCTCTACACGCTGGCATAGAGAATCACTTTAAGAGCTTTAAGTGATCAAGAAAAAACAGTAGTTGACCTGGTCTTTTGTCCCCCGGAAGTAACCCCTAAAGTGACCGATCCGAGCTTTCGGAAGCTCCGGATCACTTTAGGGTGAGCCCGGAAGCCCCCGATCCCAAGGTCACGAGAAGGTAACGGCCCCATCATGTCCGCGACATGACAATCCAACTTTCAACCTTCCGTTACCAAAAAGAGACCATCTAAGCCCCCACCCCTAAAGCTCCGAACTCGGATCGCGTTTGCTTCCGGAAGTTGCCCAGCCCCCGGATTCGTCACCATCAGTGACGAATCCGGTTTCACCCCGTGTACTTCGCGCCCCTGGGAGGATCTGTCCATGCCCTACGTCCTGAACTACCGCCGCCCCGATGGCGTCGTCCTTGAGGTGTCCGACCCCGTCAAGGCGTTCGACACGCCCCTGGCCGCCGGGCTGGCGGTCTTCACCGTGTTCACCTCCGAGGAGCTGCCGGGCGTCTCGGAGGACATCAAGGCGTTCCTCCGTGCCGTCCTTGACGCTGGCACGCGTCCTGCGACGCACTCCGAGTCCGGCTACACGTTCTGGATCACCCCCACCGAGGAGTAGCCCCATGCCTGACCTGCAACGTTTCCGTGTCTGGGTGGATGGCGAGATCCTGGACGTCCCTGCCGTCTCGCTTCTGCATGCCTTCACCGTGGCCCGCGCTGTGCGCCCTGGCTCGGTGGTGGTGTCCGACACCTACGGCAGGCCGAAGACCACGTCCGTCACGGTCGTCTCCATGACGGCCACTGAGATCGAGGAGTCCTCATGACCACACCCGACAACGGCAGCGGCAAGGTGACGGTGGAGTTCGGTGACGGCTCCACGACTCAGATGTCCCGCGCCGCCGTGGACGCGATCGGCGCCCTGGCCGCGCGGGTTGAGGCCGCTGACCAGCGCAAGGAGGAGTCCTGACCGTGGACAACGCCTTCCAGGTGGTGATCCGCCTGCCGAAGTCCGACGGTTTCCACACCCGCACTGACCGTGATCTGGCGGGCATCGCCAGGCGTGCGGTGGCCCACGCCCTGACTGCGGACCCGGCCCTGTCCGGCTACGCCCTGACCGTGTCCGTTGAACGGGTGCCGGTGACCTATGACGCGGTGGATGCGTGCACCGAGGATCACCGACGTGCCGCCTGTATGCCCTGGCACACGGATGACTGCCCGTACGTTTGACCCGGTCGCAAGCTCCTGACCTGCGACCTAAAGCTTTTCCGGCCGAGAAGAGAAGAGGAATGATCATGGATTACCGCAAGTTCTGGACGACTGTTCAGGTGCGCGCGGATCAGATCCAACCCGAGGACACCGTCTTGTTGGACGGCTCCTGGGTGGAGATCCAGACCACCTTTCACCGGCTGACGGTCACCGAGGAGCCCGGCTACCTGTACGGGACCGCAACCACCGGGGAGGAGTCCTGACATGTCTGACGAAGGCCCCGACCTGTACGGCTGCGGCTGCGCGTGGGTCCTGCTTCCGCTGGGTCCTGTGGGTTCCCCGCTCCCGCCCGCTGACGATGAGGAGTCCTGATATGCCCAGGAAGCCCGCGAACAACGCTTTCCAGCTGGTTGTTCATCTGCCGAAGTCCGACGGCATGCTCACCGAGGATGATCACCACTTGGCCGTGGTTGCGCGCGATGAGGTGCGCGCTGCTCTGTGGTCCCCTCCCTTCGAGAACTTCAAGGTGGAGATCAAGCAGGTGCCGCCCCGACCGTCTGACCTGCGGGACTAAAGCTTTCGCAGCCGAACGCCCCCGTTACCGTTCCGTTATAAAGGAGGAATCGATCATGGAGCAGCCCATCCCCATGGGCCCCGACACCGGGCCTGAACTGTTCGCGGCAGCCGCCACGCATCTCAATGACATCGCGGAGGGGGAGGTCGAGAACGCCGACCAGCCCTTGTACGCCGCGATCGCGACGGCCTACGCCGCGCAGGCGCAGACGGCGGCGATCGTCATGCTCACGGAGGTGATCACCAGGGCGTCCGGGCAGGGCCTCAGCGACCTGAGGGCCTGGCGGGAGGAGATCCCCCTGTCTCCGCTCAAGGAGTGCGGGTCGAAGTACCGCCGCCGTCCGCAGTGCGAGGAGCGGCACACGGAGGACTGCCGGTACGCGGAGCCGCCGCCGGAGCCCAGGCACGTGCTTCTGCCCGTGGGGACGCGGGTGTTGGTGTCGGACTGGGTGCGTGACGATGCCGACGGGAGTCTGCGTCTGGTGAACCCGCAGGCGGGCCGGATCTCCGGTTACGACATGAGCAGGTCCAAGTACCGGTGGGAAAGCGAATGGGAGCCGGGCCGGTACGCCACGTTCGACTCGTGGGCGTTCGCCGATAACCGGGTGGAGGTCCATCCTGACGGCCCCGAGTGCCCGGCAAGCCCCTGACCTGCGACCTAAAGCTTTGCGAAACGATCATGCTTCGTTACCATCCCGTGACCTGGGCATCGAGAGGGGTTCGCATGGCAAGTGAGAGCGCGCGGAACTGGGCGCAGGCGCAGGACAACAAGGTGCCTTTGGGCACGACCCTGAGCCGGGCGAAGCTGAAGCCGCTCCAGCGCGATGAGATCCGCCGTCGGCTGGGGGAGGGGGAGTCCGTGATGGATCTCGCGCTGGAGTTCAATGTCAGTGCGGATGTGATCCGGCGGACGGGCGCCCGTTAGGGCTCTGACCTGGGACCTAAAGCTCTCCGCGACGATCAAGCACCGTTACCTGTCCGTGACCTGAGAGGAATGATCATGACTGCCCATGGATACCCGGAGCGGTTCCACATCGACGTGACGGGCGCCAATCTGACGCCGTTCCGGTTCGTGTCGTGGCCGCAGACGGAGGAGATCCGCTACTACGACCGGCGGTACACGCTGACGCCGGGCCAGACCGGCTACGGCGTCAACCACACGTGTGAGGACGGGCAGGCGTGCGGCCCGGCTCTGCACCTCGCCGACTTCACCACCACCCCTCTCCGTGCGTTGTGCGGCTGGCACGACGTGTCCTGGGATGTGGACCAGGAGACGATGCTGCTGGTGTCTTCCTGGGTGTCCCATGTGATGGCCTCGTACGACTCCTGGAAGGCGGACCAGGCGTGACCACCTCTGAGCCCCGCGCGGTCGGCCCTGCTGCCGCGCGGATCCGCCTGTGGCTTGAGCTGCATCCGGACACGGTCAACGTGGCTGGTGAGATCGCTTCGGATCCGGCGTTCAAGTCGGATGGCTGGCCGTACCGGATGTACGCGCTCGACCGTCTCGACCTGGAGGCGGTGCTTGCCGCTGTGGCCGCCCGCCCGTCGGTGGAGATCTGCGAGCTTCCGCATGTGACGATCGAGGAGGAGGACGCCTGCGAGGCGGAGCGCCTGGCGACCCCAACCAGCCCCCGTGAGGCCGTGGTTGCCCTTGTGAGCGGCGATCTGCCACCTGGGACGCCCGGAGCCTCTATGGCGTACTTGGAGGCCGCCAAGGAGCCCCCAGAGCCCGCCAAGCGGTATGAGCGCCTGGCGCGCCGTGAGCACCTGTGGAACACCGGGTACCGCTGTCTGCTGTGTGGCTTCGGTACGGGTTACTGGCCTGATGACGGCAGCGCGGAGGCGAACATCTTCACGCACATGACCAACAGGCACTCCACTGAGGTTGATGCATGATGCGCCCTGTCCGGTGTCTGCTGGGGCGCCATGCCTGGTCAGCGTGGGAGGTCCATGGGCCGCCATGCATCGCGACGGCCACCATGAGGCACCGGGTGCGCACCTGTTCCCGGTGCTCGAAGTACCAGCACCGTTTCACTTTCAGGTGTGCCTGACGTGCGGTCTTTCTGGCGTACGTACTGGGGTTACCGGCTCTGCGCCCTGTTGGGCCATAAAGCTCCGGTGCTTCTGTCCGAGCGCGGCAACGAGTTGTGTGATTGCGGCACCGACCACACCTATACGGGGTGTGGTCGGTGCCGTGTCGCGCTGTGACCTGCGGAACTAAAGCTCTGAAGTTGATCATGCTGCGTTACATCCCCGTGACCTAAGGCCCGAAAGAGGAATCGATCATGACCCTGGAATACCTGGTAACCCAGCCCCTGGCCATCCCCGAGGCGGCTTTCACCGCCATCCCCGGCGCCCCGGACATCGCCAAGATCATCGTGTCGGGCGGAAGTTACGGCGGGATGTGGGTGATGAACGCGGTCCCCACGCATGTGCCGCCGGATGAGGTGGTGCCGATCGGCTCCATCCAGACCGGCGAGGCCAAGGGGCAGCCTGAGGTCGCGTACGAGGCTGCCTCTGACTGGCTGCGGGAGGCCTGCGCGGTGCTGGGCTTCAAGCTGGTGCACGCCGAGTCCCTGAACGGTCAGTACGGTCCGGCGGAGGCGCCGTTCTTCAGTAGCGGCCTGTTCCTGATCGACCGCCGCTGACCTGCGAAGTCCCCACCCGGTTGTCCCGATCGGCGTAGAATGAGCAGGACTTGGCCCCGCGCGCTACCAACGCCGGGGCCGTGACCTGCACCTGAAACCCGAAAGGGGTGCCGATGAGCACCATTGTGCCATCCACCCAGCCGCAAAGCCCGTTCGACGCCATTACGCACACGGACGAACAGGGCGAGCACACCACTGGCCGTGAACTCATGCCCCTGCTGGGCTACCGCAAGTGGGAGCGGTTCAACGATGCCGTGGACATGGCATATCACGTAGTGGTAACGGAGCAGGGGAAAACGGCGGCTGACCAGCATTTTTCCCGGTACCGGGAAGCTACCAGCCGGGGTGATCATGGTGCTGGTCAGCTCCGTGAAAACGTACGTTTGACGCGGTATGCCGCCTACCTCACAGCCATGCGTGGCGACTCGCGCAAGCCTGAGATCCGCGCCGCCTTGATCTATTTCGCGGTGCAGACGCGCATCGCCGAGACGATGTCGGCTCCACCGGTGTCAGCTGCCCTGGCTCTCCCGCCGTCCTTCCCCGTCGGCACGCCGTACGTCCTCCTGGATTTCGCAGGGGTGTCGGTATGTGCGACGCCCTCTCCCCACGGCTCTTGGGTGGATGCGACGAACATCTTCTTCCTGTTCGGCTTCCGCAGCTCCGAGGAGCTTGCGGCATGGCTTCCCAAGGATGAGCGGGAGCGCGTAAGGGTTCCATGGGGGGCGGGAACGCTGCCTCTCTGGGTGGTCTCCCCTGCTGGGATGGCGCGCCTGGTCAGGGAGCGGGGCGATTCTCACGCACGTTTCACTGAGCATGTGGGGCTCCTGCGTGAGTGGGCGCATCAGGGCTGTGCCATGGAAGCCGCCCCTGTTCGTCGCATGCTAGGCCGCTGACCTGCGACCTAAAGCTCTATCGACTGAGAGAACAAGAGGAATCGATCATGCCCAACTACCTTCTGATCCGTCGCCTGCCCGACGGTGTGATCAAGTCCCACTCCATGACGTTCGCTTCCGGCAACAAGGCAGCCCGAGCCGCCGGGGTGGTCCTGTATGACAACGCTGGTGTCCAGATGGCCGTGGCGCAGCGGTTCAGTGCCCTGGTGGCGCGGGAGCCGGGGGAGGTGTGGGAGCACAGCGAATCGGGCTACGCCTTCCGTGTCCTGGTGGCGGACTTCACCGCGAACGGTGTGGCGATCACTCCGGGTCTGCGGGTGATCACCAACAACATGGAGTGGGCGACGGTGGACCCGGCGCAGTTCATGGATACCAGCATCCTGATGCCAGGCGGCCGGGCGTTCGACCGCTGGTACTACGTGATCCATGACGGTGACAGCCACCCCAAGGACCGGTTCAACGGGGAGCGGCTGGCGACGGTGGCGCCTCCGGTGTTGCGCTGACCTGCGACCTAAAGCTCTGAGAGAGGAATCGACCAGTGAGTGAACAGGCTGACGAGCCCCTGTCCCGCTTCCATGCGACGCCCGCTGAGATCGACGCGTTCCTGCGCAGGCACGTCGCGGAGGATGTGCTGCTGCACTACTACCAGGCAGTAGGGGACGAGATCCTGGACGAGGCGCTGACTCACGGCCGGGAGTTCCGGACGGCCAAGGAGCGTGAGCAGGGCAAGCACGTCTACCTGGCGGGCATGGCGGATGTGATGGACGAGATCTGGGATTACCGGTTCTACCCGGCGGTCCTGCCTGACATGAGCCGCCACAATCGGCCTGTCGTGCGCAGCCAAGAGTTCTGAGAGAGGAGTGACCCAGTGGACCACGACGAGATGCGGGCGTTCGCGTTCCGGGAGGAGCACGGCTACCTGCCCGATGACGTGTACACCCCGACGGCGGAGGACGACCGGTTCGACCCTGAGCAGTGGGAGGTCCAGGAGTTGGTGATGCAGGGGTATGCGGCCACCAACCGGGCCCGGCGTGACGAGGTGTACCAGCGCAAGCTGGACGCCCTCCAGGCCCTCCTGACCGAGCACGGCATCGAGGTCCCAGAGTGAGCCTTACTGTGTGCCTGACCGGCCTGGTGATCCTGCTGGCGGGGGCGGTGGGCCTGGTGCGCACGGATGTTCATGACCATCAGGCGTACGGCCTGGCAAGCGTTGGCCTGTTCGTTCAGGTTGTGGCGTGTGTCCTCGCGCATCTGATGACGGTTGCCGCCCTGGACACCTCCACGGGTACGTACGCCGCGTACATGTGGTGGAAGGGTGGCGGCGGGGATGGTACCCGCAGGCGTCTGCGTAGCATCGGGCGCCTGTTCTCCGGTACGCGGCGTACTGCCCCGGCTTCTGCCTAGGTCCCTGTGTGGGGGCTGGGTTCTGACTGATCACGAGAGAAGAGGAATCGATCATGAATGTGGAGACGGCACCTTTCACGGTGGGTACGCGGTACGGGGATCTGCTGGTGGCGGTGATCGCGGCGAAGCGGGACCGGTTCAACGACTTCGAACGCGGTAATGTCATGGAGATCCGCCCCCGGGTGCGGGTGGCCACGGATCCGGCGTTCGAGGCGAATCCGGCGTCGGCCGCGCACTGGGTGATCCGGCGGCGTGCGTACGCGGTCCATGAGACGTTGTACTTCCATGACCTGTCGAGTGTCATGTACTGCAACGGGCTCACGGGGGACCGCTGGCACCTGGAGGACAGGCCGTACCGGGGCGGTTTCCGCAATGACCGGGGCGCCCCAGTGGAGTACCCGTCGGTGACCCACGAGCTGATGCGGGAGGCGGTGACCGCCGCAGTGGAGGAGTTCGCGTCGGTGCACCCGCAGTGGGGGGAGTTCTCCCGGTATCTGCTGCTGCACGGCGAGGCGGAGGCGGCGCGCTTCAGTGCTGTGGAGGCGCGGAGGGAGGCGGATGCGTACGAGGACAAGGCGACGGCCCTGTACTGCCAGGCGACGGGCGTTGCCTCGCACCTGCCCGCCGATCTGCTGGCGCGTATGCCAGAGGGGGCCTGATGGACTACCTAGTGACGCATACCCCTGAGGGTCCGGTCATCGCCTTCTACTTCAAGCCGGACGAGGCTGTGGCCATCCACGGTGACATGCGTACGACGCTGCACACCACGGCGGACTACGACGAGTTCGACCTGTACCTGCACGACGCTCTGCGCGAGGTGCTGGGCAAGCGCTATCGGAAGGGAGAGAAGTGATGACCGAGATGATCGCCCTGCACGACGACGATATCCCCGTCCGCGTGACGGGGGCTCCCGGCTACGAGGACTTCGACGGCACGCTGCTGATGTGGCCGCCGGACGACTGGCCGGTGCGGATGGCCGTGGTGGGTTTCGAGTGGGAGGGCGAGCGTGAGGTCGCGGTTGTCCCCACATCGTGCGTGTCCCGCGTTGTCGAGGGGGAGTCGTGACCGAGATCGAGGGTCACCGCAACGAGCTGTTCCACGTCATCGAGGCGGGTCACGTGCAGCACCGCTACGAGGGCGGCGACCCGGTCCTGGACGGGGAGGACCCGGAGGCGGTCGCCCTGGAGTTCCGGGAGCATGTGCAGGCGCACCGGGACATCGCGGACACGGAACTGTTCGCCAAGATCAACGCGAACCTGGCATACGCGGTGGGTCTCCTGGCGCACTACGAGACCCGGACCAACCGTCCACTCTCCTTGAGGGTGGACGAGTTGGGGCGCCACCTGTCCCGCTGCGAGCAGATCGCCGCGTCTCTGTGCGACGACCTGCCGAACCCGAAGAAGTCGAACACATGATCGATGACATCGCCCTGGCGCGTCGCCTGCAAGCCCTGAACAGTGGCCCGTTGTCTATGAGGGTCGCTGAGGCCCTGAACACCAACGAGTACGGCCCTGGCGCGGTACCGCTTCGACATGACCGGGACATTGTCATCGGTCCGTTGACCTTCCGCTACGGCGGCGGTCCAAAGCGGAACCGATGGTATCTGGTACCGGTTACGGTTGCCGATCTGGAACGAGAGGAGTCGAACACGTGAGCGAGAACATGCAGGTGGACTGGGTGCGCGCTGCCCGGGTCTGGCATGAGCTGCTGGATAGTCTGCGCGATGATCCGGGAGCGAACAGCCGCCGTGAGGTGCTTGGCGGTCTCCTGGACGAGATCAACCGGCTGCGTGATGCCTTGTCCCACGCATCGGCTGAGGTCTCCAGGGACAAGCCCAGGACTCCCGCCGAACCGACCGGCCCCCGCATCTACGTACAGAGTCCGGACGGCAAGCAGGGACACATCGTTGCCATGGTCCAGGTGGATCACGGCATCAAGGGGGCTGCTGCGGAGGTGCTGTGGTACACCCCTGGTGCCCTGCCGGTGCGCGTGAACCTGAGCCGTCTCGCGTTCATCACGGAGGCGGATGTCAGCCGCTGCGAGAACGGCCAGACCGGCGAGGAGTGCCGGGAGATCGACCTGTGCGAGTCCTGTCAGCAGGATGAGGACGCCGAGGGCGACGAGATCGAAGAGAGCATGGGGCTGCGATGACCACCAACCCCGATGACCGGTGGATCGACTCGGAGCTGGACGTGGGTGGGCTGCCAGGCCATTACGACTTCGAGCACGGCAACAACCACCCGCACTGCCCGGGTTGCCGGGAGATGCGGGAAGCACGACGAGAGGCTGATAGGGAGTCATGACCGAGCTGCATACGCAAAGCGCTCACATGCGCGACGGCGTCAAGACGATGCGTGTCGCCCTGCCGTACGGAATCGGCTACGTGGAGATCCGCACCGGCAACGTCCAGGGCCTGACCGGCTGCCCGCTGGTGGCTGTGGAGGTGGTGTCGGATACGCGCGACAAGCCCGCACAGGACGGCCTCGTGTACGAGCCGGAGGTCAGCAACCTGCACAACACGGTGTACCTGGTGGGCTACCCGCCCGAGGAGTCTCCGCGCCACATCCACACGGGGTGCGGCCTGGACTGTGAGAGGAAGGAGAACTGACATGGCTGACCAGTTCAGCGAGGAAGATCTCGACCGGTTCATGGCTGCCAAGTCACCCGATTACATGCAGGCGCATCTGGATCTGCGTTGCAGGTACTGCGGCTGGGTGGCGACGCGGATCGAGCCCGGTGACTCCCTGTGGATTATGGCCCGCACCGTGCAGGGCCATGTGTGTTCCTGAGAGGAAGGAGAACTGACATGGCATCACGTGAGATCACAGAGATCATCAACGGCCGTCTGGTCGTCGCACGGCCCCGTCGGGCGGAGATCGAGGTCGACGTCTACAGCGGTACGGAGAAGGACCCCGGCGACCTGGTCGGCGAGTGGGGTATGCCGAAGGCTCTTGGTATCCCGCTGGCCATGCAGACGGCTGAGGCGCAGACCGGCTACAGGCCCACCGAGGAGAGCATGGGGCTGCGATGAACACCCCCGAAGGAGGCCTGACCGTGGACGGCGAATTCAGGGAAATCGAACGGGTTATCGACGCCTGGCGGATTCTCCAGGCTGCGGCTGCGGGCGGTCATCGCTTGCCGCCAATGGTTCGCGACGCGATCAACGTCCTGGACAACGCGGACGTGATGGCTTTTGTCGATGAGGCCGAGGCCAGGATCAACAGCGGCGAGTAATCACCAGAGAAGAGGAACCGATCATGAAAATCCACGAGGGAACAAAGGGAGCGGACAGGCGACCGTGCCACTGGGTTCAGCCGCACACCGTCTGGCGGTGGGATCTGGATGACCTGGTCAACGGCCTGTGCTCACACTTCTTCCGCAACCGGTACGAGGGCGACGGTGTTGAGGTGCCGGAGCACATGACACTGCTGAAGATCCTGGAGATCGTCCGGGGCGAGTACGAGAGCTACGGCGAGAACGCCGTGTGGACCTGGTCCGACGGCATCTCCGCCGAACAGGACACCAGCTCCCGTGAGTGGGCCCGTGGCGTCATCCTCCGTGTCCTCCCGGGCCTGGAAGTGCCGTCATGATGCGGGAGTTCTTCCGGAACCTGGCCGGTGAGCTGCTGGACGGCAACCCGTGGGCCTGGACGTTCGTGTTCATGTACGCGGGATCCGCGCTGTTCCTGGTGGTCTTCGCCGGGTGGCTGTCGTTCAACTGACTGATCAAGAGAGGAATCGATCATGAGTTTCGTCCTGAAGTACAAGCGCACTGACGGCACTGTCGTCACCTGTGACGCCGAGAGCGCGGACAACCCGTTCGAGGCGCGCACCCGGGCCGCTGTCCAGGTCCTGATGATCTTCGTGGACGAGGGACATCGGATCGCCATCGGCGACGCCAAGCGGTTCGGCTGTCTGGTCCGTGATGCGGAGCTGGGGGCCGACGTGCTGCATGAGCCGTCGGGCCTGGTGTTCCGCACAGTCGAGAGTGAGGCATGGTGATGACCAGTAAAGGAGAGCACATCATGAGTGGTGCACCGGCCGCCATCCCTGGCATAGTCGCCAGGTTCGAAGAGGAGACGCCACTCCTCCTACCGAACGCGGAGGAGTGGGCGGCGTTCGCGGACGCCCTGCGCATGAGGCCGGGTGTGTGGGCCCTTTTCGGCCAGTACTCCGGCGCTTCGGGCGGGGCGCGGCAGTACGCGTACGCACTACGCAATGGCGGGGCGACCCCCGGCTGCCACCGGGTTCCCGGGGCGCAGGTGTTCGACCCGCCGGGGTCGTTCGAGTTCACGCACCGTCTGATGTTCGGGGAGAACCGGATCTACGTGAGGTTCGTCGGGATCCCGGGGCAGCGGGAGCCGGAGGGCCAGTCGTGAGCGGCTATGTCCTGTCCTGTGTCCGCCCTGACCGCATCGCCGACATGGATCATGTGCCCACAGTGCAGATCGCCGCGTTCTCAGCCGCCCGTACCTTGGGTGATCTCGGTGTGGCCTTCGAGGGTAAGGACATGATCAGCGACGAACTTCTCCGCGCGCCGGTCGGGACGGAGCTGACGCACGAGTCCTCGGGTTACACCTTCCGCATCGACTCCGCCGACAACCCGCCGAACATCTGTTCGTGCTGCGAGGCTCTGGTGCGGCCGGGTGATCACGCCATGGCAGGCACTGAGGACGCGCACTGCCTGGGGTGTTTCACCTGGGATCGCAACACCCCGGCGTGCCTGCCCGCCAACACCGCCCACCCAGAGGGCTATGACCCTGACGAGGAGAGCTGATCATGATCGACTTCTGCTCGGAGGATTACCGCCGGGATCAGTGTCTTCCGCGCCACACCGACGACTGCGCGTACGTTGACCCGGTTCCCGAAAACTTCTTCCTGACCACGCACAAGGAGCGTGAGGTCGCGTTCGACCTGGCCGACGACCTGTTCAAGTGGCTTCTGCGTATCAACGATGACGATTTTGGGCCGCTGAGCACCACGGTCAGCTACCCACACTCAACGTACGACTACCTGAGTCTCACGCTGGACACGCTCTTCCGTCAGCTCGGTGTTCCGCCTGAGGACATTCCGCAGGTCCGGGATCTCATGGGTGGTGGCTCCCCCGCCGAAGAGGCGATCGAGGTTGTGCGTTCCGAGAAGAACTAGACGCGAATTGGTCTAGACCAACCCTACTGTTCCGCACAGTCGCGCACACACAACTCAGGGATCCGGCAATATGCCCACCCTGCGAGAGGAATGATCATGCCCACCGAAGAGCACAAGGCCCACCTGTACGAGCCCGAGGAGCGCGAACAGAAGCTCCCGCAGTGGGCGCAGTATCTGCTGCTTGACATGCGCCGTGAGATGCGCGCCCTGCGAAGCACCCTGGACGCCACCAAGGGCGACCACCCCGACAGCAACGTCAAGCTGTGGGGCACGACTGTCGGGGAGCACGTCGACCTGCGGAAGAACTCCCACATCTCCTTCAAGATGGAGGCGGGGAACGTGCAGGTGTACCACGAACGGAATGGCCGGTTGCGCGTCCAGGGGGACTACCGCCTGGTGGTGTACCCGGAGGCGTCCAACGCCTTGAGTGTCGAGCTGGAGGGTGACCATGACCATCTCAACCGGTGACCGTGTCACCCACTGGTCCCACGAGGGACAAGTGGGTGAGGTCGTAGAGACGGAGCCGTGCCCAGGCGGAGGCTTCATCTTCCATGTGATGTGGCCAGGCAACGAGACCGCCATCCCGTACCACAGCACCGGCACCCTGGAGCTGGCCAAGAACGAGGAGAGCTGACCATGTGCAGCAACTGTGAGTCGAAGCCGAACAGTTTCACCCCTGACCCTGAGGACGAAGCGCGCGACATGCTGTTGTCCTCGAACGTGTGGGTCGGCGGATTGGTCGGCGTCGGGTCCAAGCGGGGCATGGCTGTCCTGAAGCACACGGCGCTTGTCGGCCCCGGCTGCGGGCTGACAAGGAAGGGCGTTGCCGCAGCGAAGAAGGCACAGCGCGAGTACTACGGAGAGGCCTGATCATGGCCCGCACACCGAAGATTGCCGTCACCCAGCAGGACGTCCTGGCTGTGCTGGAGCGTGCGTCGCACCGCGACAAGCCGCTGACGCTGGGGGACGTGATCTACTACCTGGCCAACGACAAGGTACCGAAGGGCATCGACACTGTCGCGGAAGCCAAGACGCACATCAGCAGCACCGCCGTCCGTCTGCATCTGGACCGGCTGGTCTTCGAGGGCGTCCTGACCGCCCGCGAGGGAAGTGTCTGGAAGCACCTGGGTGCCAACAGCTACGGCCTGCGGGCCACGCCCCTGTACTGGCAGACCCGGGAGTTCTTCGAGCGCCTGGACCGGGAGCGCGGATCCCGCCACGCCATGAACCGGGAACTTTCCCTGCGCCGCCGGTCCGAGGAGAAGGCGACCCAGATGCTCATCGCCAACCACCACGAAGAACACGACGCCCTGACGTACAAGATCATGGCCGAGCTGCGGGCAGACGAGGAGAACTGATCATGCACGCTGACGACTTCGTAGGTGCTCTCGTACGCGGGGGCGGTACCAACCTGGCGGACGACACCGCCTGGACCGGCGAGCAGTGGGGTGACGCCTTCGAGGAGATGGAGGGCGAGTGGGAACCGGACGTCGATGACGACGACCGGCACAAGGCGCTCCTGGCCGCGTACAACAGCGACCAGGGCGACGAGAACGAGGACAACGTCCGGGCGGCCGTCTGGCTCCTGTCGGACACTCTGGTCACCTTCACCGCCGCCGACCTGACGGACTGCATGTCCCGCCTGACCGAGACCTACGACAGCCTCATGGACCTGGCGCAGGAGGTCTCCGACGACCGCTACGACGGGTTCCCGGTGGAGGACATCAAGGAGTCGTCGTCCTTCTGGAACGCGCTGATCTCCGAGTTGCAGGAGAAGATCGAGCTGAACGACGGCAAGATCTACGTCTTCCTGAAGAAGGGGATCCGGCCGTGACCGTGGACCTGTCGAGGCACCGGCACTTGGAGGCGCTGCGGATGTTCTCCTCCTGGGACTCCTTCGGTGACCCCGTGGAGCGCACCCGGAGCATGACGCGGTACAACAACGAACACCATGGGGCGGAGCTGGACTCGGACTACCAGGTTGTCCAGGACGCGGATGGCGTGTCCTGGCTCGTTGCCTGGGTGTTCGATACCCGTGACATGCCGTGGATCAAGGACTTCCCCGGCGGCAAGGTGTCCGGCGGCGAGATCGTGGTCTGCTGGTGGACACAGTGCCGTTCCTGCGACGCTTGTGAGAGCTACGGCGACGTCCCGGTCTACGGGACACGGGACGAGCTGCTGCGGTGGGAGCCATGCCCTGTCTGCGGTCCGTAGGAGGTAACGCCATGAGCACGGAGTCCAGCGTCACGATCCGGTTCCCAGTGGCCGAAGAGCAGCAGACGGAGGCCGCTGTCCTGTATGCGGTGTACCGGGTGATGAGTGACCCAGTGTTGGTCGGAATGCCGAAGGTGCTGCGCGACGCCCTGCCTGCCGACTACGTCATCGAGGCGGGCCCGGAGCGCATCCCTGAGGACCCGGTGACCTGATCATCAAGGAATCGAGAGAAGGAACTGATCATGGCCGACTACCAAACCCCGCCGCCTTACCCAGCTCCTGTGCTGCCCCGGATCCAGCCGAGCCAGATCATTGACGGCATCCGGTATTTCACCGACTCCGGTTTCTCCTGGCTGACGCATCTCGGCCTGTCGTCCATGGTGTCAGGGAATGTCACGGAGGATGTCATCCAGGCGGCGATGCGGTTCCCGGCGCGCATCCAAGAGACCATCGTTACCACGTCCCGTGACCTGATGCCGGTCCGGCGGTGGCAGGAGCACCGGGAGTCCTATGCGGTGCACCCGGGCACAACAGCGTCCATGGTCCGCCTGAAGTCGGACATGCAGATCCCGGCGTCCGCACTGCGCGGGCTCCGGCACTCGGATCCGCTGTTCCTCCTGCCCGGTGCACCCGTGATCAGGCACGCGGACGGCCGTCCTGGCCGCGTCCTGGCCTTCTACCTCACGGGCGCGATCAGTACGCACTACACCACGGATGTGACGCTACAGGGGCGCGACGGAAGGGAACTTCCGTCCAGTGCTTCCCTCTCCCTCAGCACGCATGACCCCAAGATCAACTCCTACCACGTCATGGCCATCTCGGAGGTCCACAGCGAAGACGGGCGGATGGTGGTGGACATGGACTACAGCCACTTCAACATCCCCATCCTGGATGACTTCACCCTGGACGAGATCGTTGAGGAGACGGTCCACGGCTTCTCCTGGGGCATGGGTCTGACGGCTCCCGTTGCCGACGATCTGAAGGAGCCGTACCTGCGCAGGCAGGCGACCGTGGCGCTGACCCATCTGCTGTACGTGATCTCCAAGAGCGCGGAGATCGGCGAGCCCAAGAACGACCGGCCGCCAGCGAAGTGGAAGAAGGCGTCAGGGACTCCGAAACCTGACAAGCCATTCAAGATCCGGCCGACGGGCTACCGCATGGGCGCAGCGATCGAAGCCTTCCAGCGTCGCGCGCGGGCGGGCGCAACGTCAGGAATTCAGCCTGGTGCTACCGGGCGTAAGATGCCTGCGCACATCCGGTCTCCACATCAGCATCTGTACCGGGTCGGGCCGGGACGTCAGGAGATCGACCTCAAATTCCTGGGCCCGATCCCCGTCAACCAGAGCGCCAACGACGGCCGGACCGTCACCATCCACCCCGTGAAGTGAGGAACTGACCATGCCCGAGCGACGGATGAACGAGGACTACGCGGATGCGATGCTCGTCAACGCGAACACAGTGAAGGGTGCTCTGCTCGCCTGGCGTACGGGGCACCCCCACGTAGCGGACTGGCGGGTGGAGTCGGCCTACACTGCCGCCTGCCGCCTGGTGGCCCTCCTGTCCTACCTGGAGAAGGACATCGATCCGGAGGGCGACGCGGCCCGCGCGGAGCTGCTGCGCAAGCGGCCGGAGATGTTCGAGGAGTCCCCGGAGGAAGTGGCCCAGCAGGACCGTGAGTACTGGAACGGGAGGGACTGAGGATGCCGAAGGTCATGGTGACGCTCACCTACGAGCGAACGTCTACGCACGTGGTGGAGAAGGAGCTGAACGTCCCCAAGAAGGTTCTGGATGACGAGAGCCTCTTCGAGTGGCTGGACGAGGAGGACAACCAGAAGCTCTGGGACAAGGAGCAGGGTGACGAGATCGACGAAGTCATCGAGCTGACCGAGGCGGACTGGGAGATGGACTCGTGAGTGAGAGCGATTACCCGGAGCACGACAAACTGACGGCCACAAGGGAGGGCCGTCGGTGGGTCGGTGCTTTCCTGGAGTGGGCTGACCACATGGATTACCACGTCACGACGACGCAGCAGGCGGACGAGGACAGCGAAGCGTTCGAGGTCCCCGTCAGGATCGAGGACGCGCTCGCTGCTTTCTTCGGCATCGACCAGAAGAAGCTGGCAGCGGAGAAGGAAGCGATGCTCGCCGCACTTCCCAGACGTGGTGCCCGCTTCGGGGAGATCGTAGACATCGAGACCAAGGGCGGGGTGACCACATGAGCGCCATGAGCGCGGCCGTCACCTACAAGGTCACGGTGTACCTGCGGGGCGTAGCAGACCACCAAGAGGATCCCGTCGAATTCAGCGGACTGTCCGGGGACCAGAAGGAGCGGCTGCTCGCCGTGATCGACTCGGCACGCTACGACCACGATGTGGAGATGGAGGACTGATGAACATGCTCGAACTGCGCTATCAACCCGCCGCAGTTTGGTGTTGTCCGGCAAGCTCTTGCCAGGCACGAGGCGCGTCAGGGTTCCGCCCGGTCAGCGTCTGAAGTCATGACGAAGAAGACAGAGAGGAACTGATCATGGAAGTAATCGACGCCAGCATGTGGGTGGAGAAGGGCGAGCTGTTCGAGGACGCCGGAGATGTGGGCGGTGACATCCAGGTCGGCAAGGCGTTCGACCGTCGCTGGGTGCACCGTGAGCTGCCCGGCCGGGTTCTGACGATCGCCGCCTACCCGATCCAGGGCGACGGCTCGACCCCCATGCCGCCGGAGGATGCCCCGGTCCACGTGCAGTGGCAGATCCAGAAGACGATCTGCACGGACATCGAGGACCGGGCGGCACGGAGCAGTGGGCGGAGGTCACCTACCCCGACTTGCCGGAGCGGTACAAGGGGTCGTTCTCCGAGGTGATCCACGCGGAGTCGGCCGCCCTGGCCCTGGTGGCGTCCAGGATCCCCCACCACGCCACCATGTGGGACGGCTACCCGGAGGTCGATGTGGAGGAGCGGGAGGCACCTTCGCGGGTGATTCCTGCCGCCGGGGAGCTTCCGCTGTGGAAGGTCGGCGTGACGCCGGAGAGGACCATCGGCATTCGCGCGGCTCGGTACGAGGTCGCGGGTGCCTACGTGGAGCACCTCAGGTTCTTCGACACGGACGACGTGAACGTGGCAACGTTCGGACCTGGTGCCTGGGAATCCGTCGCCCGTGCGGACCATGTGGAAGACCTCCCCTGACCGGCATGACCAAGCCCCCGCAGATGCTGCGGGGGCTTTCGTCATTTCTGCTCAGCGCCGGGCGAAGTCCACCATGATCAGCTTGTCCTTGGCCCGCGTGATGGCGGTGTACATCCACTGCGCGTAGGACGGGGCGTGCTGGTCCAGCACGATGACCTGGTCGAACTCGCTGCCCTGCGCCTTGTACGCGGTCAGGGCGTAGGCGTAGTCCCACAGCTTGGATCCGCGCGGGCGCAGGTTGGAGTTCCAGGGGAGATCCTTCTCCGCCCCGAACTGCGCGCGCGGAACGTTACTGACCAGTACGCACACCGGGTCATCCTCCGTTGCCAGCACATGGTTATCGAGCTTGATCACCAGGGACAGGCTGGCGGCACCGTCGGCCTTGTGCCAGATGATCTCCCCGGACATCCCGTTGTGGACCATGATGAAATCACCGACCGGAGAGATCTGGCCGTCCTTGAGCCGGACCCGGGCAGCATCGTAGGACCGGCCGCCCAGCGCAACTACACGGTCACCTTCATGGACGTCACCGTCACCGTGGTACATGCGGTTGATGGTGGCGCGCATGGCGTTGGTGTGGGCGATGACGGCGCGCTGCGGGCCAGGTGTGAACCGGCCGAACAGCCCGTCGGTCACCTCGTCGTCCTTGTGGATCCTGACGGCGTCTCCACGGCCATAGGAGACTCCCGACAGCCCTCCAGTACGCCGGACCTCGTGCGCGGCCAGGAGAACCCCGCTGTCGGCTCCCTGGCGGTGGATCTGCGTCAGCTCCACGTCCGGGTTACGCGTCCAGGGGTTCATGTCGGCCTTGACCGGCGGCAGTTGACCGTGGTCGCCGACCAGAAGGACAGGCACACCGAAACTCCGGACGTCCTCCACCTGCTCCCGTGAGAGCATCGAGGACTCATCAATGATGACGATGTCCCGGTGACCGCCCAGGTGCTCGCGGCGCTGCGGGTCAAGCTGTTCGCGGATGTGGCAGGTGTGCCGCATTCCGCACGGTTCGAACCGGCTGGGGCATTCGCAGGCGTCCTCCTGCTTGCAGGCGCAGACGTCCACGAGCTTGCGCACCTGCTGACCAGAGATCTCGCAGCGGTAGATAGCGTGCATGACGTAGATCAGTGAGTGGTAGGTGCGCACCCGGTTGATCTGGGTGCCCGTGAGCTTCTTGCGCAGGACGGCCGCCGCTTTGTGGGTGGGTGTGCCGAATGCTGTGCGGATCCCGAGTTCCCCTTCGAGCTGGCGCATCAGCGTCGTCTTGCCGGTCCCAGCCCATCCGCCCAAGCTGAAGACCGGCGCATGGCCTTCGCCATGGGTGTGCGGGAACTCCGGGCAGTCTTCCCGGCCGCCGTCGCAGTGCACGACGTTGCCATCGACGCCCTTGTACCAGTCGGCTATGCGGTCCAGGGCATTCGCCTGATCGTCACTGAGTGTGCTGGACGCCACGGTGTGGCTCTCCTTGATCATGAGGTGTCGGAGGTGAACGCCATCTGCTCCGGTTCGGGTTCCGGTTCCTTCGCGTCGTACGGTTCCGCTCGCCACAGCCGCTGGTTGGTGGACTTGTTGACGGTTCTGCGGACCACCCAGCCCTGGAAGGGGCGGTCCTCAATGTGCTTGAGCTTGGCTCCGAGACCATGCGGTGTGAACGACTGTCCGTTGTCCTTCGTAGGGAACGTCCCCTGCCAGGGGTCTACCGCGCCGCCCATCACTTCGTACTGTGTGGACTTGTGGGAGGCGATGAGCTGCGCCGTGGTCATCCACGTGTCGCCGTGGCGTCCCTGCCACGTCTGGAGGAACTGGCTCCACTCGTACGCCTCTTCGTCGGCGTCCTCTGCTTCCTCAGTGTTGGAGAGGAAGCCGGTGATGCCATGGAAGTCCAGGAGGCCGCCTACGTTCTGCGCCCACTCGGTGAAGTTTCGCTTCTCGATCTTCATGCGGGGCATGCCACCGACCGCCCACGCGCGGATGAGAACGAGCAGGGCATGCATGATCTTGGCGCGGTTGGCTTCCTGAGTCATCCACACCTGGAGGTTGCCGACAGCAAAGGCCGTGCTGTCGCGGCTTTCCGGGCGTTCCATCTTCGGGTCGATGCGGACGAACACGGAGCGGTTCGGCATGTCCCCGCCGAGCCGGACATTGTTGCCCGTGGCCAGCCACAGCTTGTCGTTGATCCGGGAGACGTTGTCGTTGCCGCCCAGGATGCGGTCCGACCAGACAGGTGTGGTCAGTAGCTGTGCCAGTACGGGGGAGTCCACGACGTGGCTCTTGCCGATGTTGTCGAACGTGACCACCCGGTGGGGGTCGCTCATCAGCTTCGTGGTGATGAGCTTGCGGATCTCCTCGTCGTTACGGGAAAGGGTGGTCGCGTCGCCGTTGCCGCCGTAGGTGCGGGAGATGATCTCCGCCAGCAGTGACTTGCCGGACGCGGGCGCGGCGGCCGTGATGACGCCGAACATGGACAGCCCGTTGACGACCTGCTTCATGGCAGGAGTGAGCAGCAGCCCCAGGTAGTTGGCCCGGTCGGCTCCCGTGACGAACGGGAAGTCGCGCAGTACCTCGTCCAGGAGGAGCTTCTTCGCGGCGGCCACATCGTCGGCGGTCGGCTTTTCGGGGACGGTGGGGAAGCCCTCGTCCACGTTGAGCCAGATGCCGGTGTCCGGGTCATATCCAGATTCCTGGCGGATGGTGCCGTCGGGGCGGACGAAGGGCATGCCGGTGATCTCGGTGAGGTCGGCCAGATCCCCCCAGTCGCTCTGCGCCAGGATCGCCTTGCACAGGGATTCGGTGGGCAACGCGGAGACCGGGTTGCCCTTGGCGGTGAACTTGATGGTGTTCATGTGCCGGGAGATCAGCGCCCGCATTTGGCTCGGCCCCATGTCAGGTGCCTGGCGCTCCGCTGCGGCGCCAGGCTTCCGGCGGCGGCCGTTGCGGGCACCTGACACTACGCCGACGTGTACGAGGCGACCGTCGCGGACGTAGACCTCAGGCAGCTGCCCGTTCTGGATGTGCTTGGTCAGAGCCCACATGGCGTCACGCTCGTTGGTGATGTCCACGGTGGGCAGGTCGGGTTCGTTCGCTGGCTCGCTGGCCGCGTTGATCGCGTTGATCGCGGCGTTCGTTTCCGCCAGCTCAGCTGCGTCCATTGGGCGCGACGTGTAGCTCTCAGGTTCCTGACCTGCGGAACTAAAGCTCTCTTCGGTGATCTTCGTCGTTACCTTAGCGTGACCTTCGGCTGCTGTGACGATGACAGCACCGCGCTCGTCAAGCTGTCCGCCCCAGGTGTCCTGCGGGTCGGCCTCGTCACGGGGCGCGGGAATCCGGTCGGCCATCGCGGTGCCGTATCCACGCTGTGCCAGGTCCCTCGCGGCGGCGGAGAAGTCCCCGCCGTGTGCCATGAAGGCGTAGGCCGTCCACTTGTCGTACGCCCGCAGCTCGGTCAGGCCGGAGTCTCCGGCGGACCAGGCCCACAGCCGGTCCGGGATCCAGCCCAGCGACGCGGAGTGCCCGTCGCGGCTCTCCTTGCCCGGTCGGGTCCAGTACTCGGTGTCGCTGTACTTGTGGGAGAACGTCCACCCAGCTGGTTCGAGAACATCCGTGCGCCAGTCGCCGCGTTCGTTGAAGTCGTCGCCGGGCCGCACAGTGCCGTCAGTGGGACGCCCCACGATGCGCGATTCGGCGATGATCTCCCCGGTCTCCGGGTTGATCAGCCGTCCGGCGTCGTCACGGATGGGCTGCGGAGGCTCGGGGACGAGGGCTTCCAGCTCTTCCAGGGTGTAGCGGACCCCGGTGTACATGGCGCTGCACAGGCGCTGCTGCTCCCAGATCTTCGCGTTGACCGTGCCGGGCACGCGCAGCACACGGGCCACGTCATGCAGACCCGTGTCGTACTTGTAGCCGAGCTTCTTGGCCGCTTCGACCAGTTTCTGGTGCCACCGCCGCGACATCTCCGTGATGCGCTTGCGCAGCTCGGGGTCGGTGATGTTGAGCGGTTCGGCCAGCAGGACATGGTGGTAGAGACCCCCTCCCGAGTGGACCATGATCGTCGGGTCGGGTAGGCCGGACGCGGAGTAGATCGCCTGCGCTGTGGCGGCGTCCGGCGGGTTCGGGAGACTGTCCTTCTTGACGCCGGGCTTGTGGCCCAAGGTGCCATAGTCGACATCAGACCAGAACCCGAGGAAGTGAGAGGAGTCGTTGGCGTTGCCCCGGGAACTCTTCCATTCGGCGGGCTCGTGGGTGACGGTGGTCATACGGGCGTAGATGGAGTGCTCGCCCCGGTGGTCCCAGGCGCGAATGATCCACTGCACGGCCTGCTCGATGCCATCGTCGGTGGTCGGGAAGAAGCGCCCGGATCCCCGCTTGGGCATCGTCCACAGGTTCAGGAGGCCGGGAACGTCTCCGTAAACCTCTGTGAGGTAGTGACGGACAGCGTTCTCGTCGGCCGAAATGCGCCCCTGTGCTCCGTCCACCCCACGAGCCGGGTTGACGGATGGGTCGGAGCTGGGGTTGACTTTGTCCTGCTGGACGCCGGAAGCTGGCGGGTTTGCCCCGTTAGCGGACGGTGAAGACATGGTCAGGACGCATCCCTTCGGGGATTGATCTCAGTGAAGGGGTGGTCTGTCAGACCGGTCATATACAGTCGCATCGAGCGGGGGCCTGTTCTCCCGAGGGTGATCACCGGACTCCTACATCCGGAGATCGAAAGCATACCCCCAAGGAGCCCTGCTCGTCAGAGGCGTCCGAGAGTCAGTTCGCTCTCAGGGCGCCTCTTAAATTTCCAGCGAAATGTCATGACCATGACAACAGTAAGACGCCCGAAAAATCTCACCACACTACAGCGACAACCCGTCTGACCAGTGAGGTTGACACCCACCTACCGATAGATAGAATCGCAGGATGAAACCCCAAGTAACCCTACAAAGAGCCAAGTTGCTCAAGATCTTTCTCGATGACCCCGAAACCCCACAGTTCGGTAACGGCCTGGTACTCCAGAGCGGTCTGCACAGTGGGAACGTTTACTTCATGCTTCATGGCCTCGTTGAAGCCGGGTGGCTGGCCGTCACCATCGAGAACGCTGCCGGAATGCGGGAGCGCAAGGCCAATCGCCCGCGCAAGTACTACACCTTGACCGAGCAGGGGCACGCTGAAGCCACCACGTATGTATGTGTGGCCCGCAGTGGGCTCAGCACAACCAGTTGATCACCAAGGAGACCACCATGGACCAGCTCACCCTGACCCGCGTCGACGTTGAGAAGATCAAGGCGTCGGCGTACAAGACGATGGACCGGTACGAGGCGGAAGGCTCCGGTGGCTGCGAGGACATGGAACTGATCATCGAATTCTGTGACCTGCTACTCGGCCATGGCAGTAATCAGTCTGTCGAGAGTTTCTTGAGCGGCCAGGACATGGAATCCTGAGTCCCCCGATCATGTATGGCGATGAGCAGCTGCTCAAGGATCTCCATCGCACCGCACAGCTGATAGGGCACAAGGGCGCGAAGGTCACCCGCGTCGACACGGACGAGATGGAGATCCACTTCACGGATCCCATACGTCAGGTCAGTGGGTATATCGGTCCCGTTGAAAGAACTCCTGGTTTCTGGCTGTGGGTCGGCGACGTGCACACCCGCGACAGTTTCAGGGCGGGCCCGATCGGGCGTGGCCGGTATCTGAAGTTCAACCCATACCCATCCTGGGTCGCCCGCGCTTATCTCTGGGACGCGGGCAACAGGTACACCCTTCCGCGCAAAAATCATGGCCGCTGAACGAATTGAGGAAGTCATCCGCCGTGTTCGGTCCCCAGGTTCTGTGTCCCGACTGCGACCGGAGTCCGTGCCAATGCCCGAGACTTCCTTACCCGAGCCCGACTGAGAAGGAACTGATCATGGCTGACCGCAGTGTCGAGAACTACCTCCAGACCGAGCAGCTGTACGCCGCCGTCACTGGCCTCGTGGACCGCGCTCTCACCGAGCGCCAGTACAACATCGATGACTTCCGGCGCGCCCTGGACCGGGTCCTCAGCCAGGGCAAGATCATCGGCTACCAGGAAGCCGGGAACTGGAGGGAGCGTAAGCCTGTTCCCGGCGAGGTATGGCACCTGCGGGCAGCCCCCGACGACACGGCACTCATCGCCTCGTTCGGCACAGCCGAAGGCTTCGATGATGTCGTGAAGTACTCGCGCGACCTGTGCGAGTGCTGCAACCGGCCAGTCCAGTCGAACCGGCGGCTCGCAGATTTTCTGCGTCTGTACGACCCGCCTACCAGTGCCGCGATCGAAGCCTGGCAGCGGATCGTTGACAGCGGAATCTCCTGATCGAGGCGAAGGACGGCCAGTACTACTCCGAATACGACGTGCGTGTCACGGAGGAGTTCAACAAGTTTCACGACGCGACGCGGGAGGATGAAGATGATCAGTGAGGACGCCAGCACCACTGACGCGGTGCGCCGTGACTTCATCGCGGCCTACGCGTGGATGTGGAAGTGCACTGTCGAACAGGCGGAAGACAAGCTTCGGCACGTGGAGATCGTTGCTGTCGAAGAAGAGGTCGAAGCGGCGCGGGCGATCCGCAATAGCGCGGAAGGCCAGGGCCTCTTCAACCTCACGTACTTCGAGGGCTACGACGACGCCCTTGACCGCGTCATGCCGACTAACTGAGGAGAGAACGATGAGGTTACCGATAGCCGTCACCCGCTCCACGCCTGGCCCGAAGTACTGCACGGCCTGTGGAGCGGGCAATGATCCGAAGAACAGATTCTGTACGGGCTGCGGAAAGTCCATGACATGACAAGAACCAGAGAATGAGGACTGACATGACCAGCATCATCCGTCGCCTCGGATCCACCCCGCAGGAGCGCGGCAGCAACGCAACCGGCACCTGCCCCGACATGTTCCTCCTGGACGACGGCCGGATCGCGATCATCGGAACCGACATGACCGAGGAACTCACGGGCAAGATTCCTGCTGATGCGGGGGTCGCCGACTACGAGCGGATCGTGGTCATCCCCCGCGAAGTTCTGGACCAGGCTCTGAACGACATCCTGGCGTTGGGTAAGGCCCGATGATGGTGTACCAGTGGCTCGCTGTGATCGCGATCGTGGTCAGCATGGCGAGTGCCTCATGGGCGTCGAAGCTCACCCGTGACTGGCGCCGAGAATGTGGTCGGTTGATCATCCAGAAGGTCGAGCTGGACCTACGGGAGGAGCGACTCGTCATTAGAGAGAAGGCTGTCGCCGACCATTCCTGCGGCAGTCAGGTCGACCCTGATAAGTAGGAATCAATCTACGCCGGAACGGCGCTGAGTGGCCGTTCCGGCGTCCCGCCGTAGCCAATTGCTGGAGAAGTTAGTGATAAATGAAACAGAGAGCACGTCGCCCACTGCCACAGAGCAGATCGCCGTGCTTCTCCAGCTAGACGACCAGTCTTTCAGTGATCTTCTGGTCAGCCAGCTGCGCCCGCTCACACGTAACGAAGAAGCCTGGGCCGCGTTCCTGGACCCGGCGGTTATCAAGCGCACAAAGCTCACCATCGACGCGCTGCGCATGCGCATCCAGACCACTCTGGAGCGCAAGAAGATCGAGCTGGACGAGTTGCATGTTGCCTGCCGGGAAGAAGGACCGGAAGGCAGGCGGCGCTGGTACACGGAGCGCGTGCCACTCAACCGCTCCCGCAGTCAGACAGGGCATTTCCTGTCCTTGGTGGAGGCTGCACAGAAAGCGGTGAAGCTCCGCTCCTCAGAGATTGCCCAGGAGGCGGACAGTAATCGGATCCGGGGCAATCGCCGCACCAACCAGCGTCCCCTGCGCAAGCTCGTGGCACAGATCATCAAGCACGAAAACGAGTACGACGATGACGAAGTTTCCGAGGGCGACCGGGAACTGTGGGACCTTCTCGACAACCTTGACGTCTCAGTCGGCGGGTCTGTGATGACCCTGCGTGAGGCTCACGAATCCGGGTGGAGTGACTGACGTGAAGAAGACCTCCATGTCAATCGTCTGGACCCCCCTCCTCGCCAGCGCGCTGCTTCTAGGCCCAGATAACCACGTCTGGAAAGGGTGCGTCCTGGTGGCGATGTTTCTGAACTGCGGCCTACTCACCCGGTCCCTGTTCGCAACCGACAAGGAGCAGATCCGTAAGAAGGAGCATGAACTGCTCCTGAAGCGCACCAGGGAACTTGAGGAGGAGTTGGGTATCGAACCTCTGAGCTTCTCGGATCTCCCGTTCGACGTAGCCCACGACCTGAAGAAGGAAGTGTGACGAATCCTGCCCCCGCAGCACGCTACACGGTCCGAGCCGTGATACGCACCGACCATGCCCCCGGCGCTCGCCGATGGCAGGTTCTGGAGGTGCTGGATACGACCTATCTCGTCCGCGCCCTCTACTCCCCAAACGGCGAGCCGACCATCGGATCCTGGCCCCGTGATCTCTGCGAAGCGGCCACGATCCTTGAGTGGGTTCCGCCCACGGAGTCCGAGGGTTTCTTCGATGCGAATGGCATCGGACATTTCTGCTAGGGAAGAACAACGAGAAGTTTTCTGGAACTCATCCTGGCATCTACGCCAGGCCCGAAGTACTGCACGAACTGCGGGGCAGGAAACAAGCAGGATGCCAATTTCTGCACGAGCTGCGGAAAGAGGATGTGACTCATGACGGAGCACCGGCCCACGCTCGTGCAGTGGGGCAACCGGCACACCACACCCGCCGAGGTCTGCATGGAGTGCTCGAACCCGGAGACAGGGGAGTGGGTGCCGGTGTCCTTCTGCGACAAGGCGAAAGCGGCCATGGATGACGATTCCAGTTCCCTGTACGCGGATTCGTACGGTTTCTTGGATCCCGAAGAGACGGATTGACCAATGAAGAAGACCTACCACGAGGACTGGCGGGTGATCATCGAGATCAATCCCCGCGCCACGCACATTCCGATCAGCGCCCTCGGTTTCGAGGGCCTTGACGGCACTCTCGCCGGAGACCCGTTCGAGATCGAGATTGCCCCGCGCCGTCTGGGTGACCTCGGGTTTGTCTCAATGAGCGACAGCCTCGTCAGCAATGACATCGACGGTGACTACCGGCGTAACTGCGAGGAGATGCTTGCCGAGATCCTTCGCAATCGCCACATCAAGTCGGGTCGGGTTACCTGCACCGAAACGCACGTCTGCTCGCACTGTGACAGCGTCTGGGAGGTGCTGACCGCCGAGGAGGCGGCCGACAACTCGATCAACCAGGACGGGAACAGTGTCGAGGGTGAGCCCGTGTGCTGTTACGCGGCCATCGCCGAGTTCCGCACGGAACGCGGAGTCCCACAGCTTGAGTCCTGACGGAGAAAGAGGAATAGATCATGGCGCTAGATGCCGAAGCGCACGACAACATCGCGACCTTCTACGAGAACATCACCTCTTCTGTGAAGAATGATGGCGGCGTTTACAAATACGACCGGTTCTCCGCCGGGGAGAAGCTGATCATCAGGCGGGAGCTGACCGCGCAGGCCAAGAGCCACCACGCCCTCGCCGACCACCTCCGTGCACGGGCGGTGGAAGACTGACATGGCGGAGGTCGAACGCAAGGTTGAGCACTACGCCCTGCTGACACTGTCCAGGGCGGAGCTGAGGTTGTTGGTCAACCGGCTGAGCCCGGAGGATTCGTTCCTCTATAAAGCCACGCTGCGTTTCCTCCCTGATGACCACGAGGAGATGGCAGAGGAGATGGCAGAGAAACTGCGCAGGTTCCACGACCGCAACCCATGGCCGGAGTAGATGGAGGAGTGACATGAACGACCAGAAGAAGACCGACTTCATCCCAGGCGATCTGCCGTTGTCCAAGGGTACCGTTGTGGAGTACTTCGGCAGCGGACGGCACGGCGTGTACGAGATCAAAAAAGTCACCGATGTGGAATTCACCC
>Ga0137382_10000148_pt1 | contig 28942 bp, 26 predicted proteins | sample SagtaG_15_FD_104816 | JGI IMG/M metagenome (GOLD analysis project Ga0137382, IMG submission 104816) | Vadose zone soil microbial communities from Sagehorn Ranch, Mendocino, California, USA - Sage2_R_20_16 metaG | ecosystem: Environmental > Terrestrial > Soil > Vadose zone | place: USA... | reverse complement strand
TACTTCAAGTCCCACGGCCTGCAGGCGCTGGCAATCGAGACGGCGGAGGCGTGCGCGGAATGGCTGCACCGGCGTATCCGGGAGGATTGGGGCTTCCCCGATCCACCGGAGATGACCATGGCGCAAAGGTTTACTTCGCGCTATCGCGGAAAACGCTACAGCTTTGGTTATCCGGCGTGCCCCAACCTCGAGGATCAGGCAGGACTCTGGAAGCTATTGAAGCCGGAAGAGATCGGCATCCAGCTTACGGAAGGCTTCATGATGGATCCGGAAGCGAGCGTGAGCGCGCTAGTCTTCCATCATCCGGATTGCACGTATTTTTCTGTGGGCGATGTCGGCGAAAACTGAACTTAGACTGCGAGCGCCAGCAATCCGGAGAGCTGGTGAACCGTCCCTACTCTTTGAACATGGTAAGACAGAAGTGCATCTGTCCGGAGATCCCGAAGTCGCCGAGATGTCATGCTTTCACGCTCTTTGTCAGTCATGCGATTCCACTTTTCGCTTAGTTCCGCTGCTTCGTCCTGGTGGTCGTCTGATTCTTTTCGATACATTCCACAGCACTGCGCGCACTTTCTGGGGACCTTAGAAGCTCGATGAATTGCACTTGCAGTACACCATCACCCGCAACACGGGCTCCGGGACAACGGACCATCTCCCGTGCAGCATTGATGGTCTCCCGAAGGTCGACGCCCGAGTCACGAACCAGAGTGTAGCCTGTCAACGAAACATCTCGAGTTTCGGTTGGAATTCAGCTGGTTAACCAAACTCACGTTCCGCTCGCCCATAAAACAAAAACCCGCGGTCAGCCTTGCACGGCGGGTTTTCGGAAACTGAGCTGAAGTTAACCTGGCTAGGCGCTCACTCTTTTCGACAACAGGACAATTACTCCGAGCAATCCAGCACTAAGCAGCACTAAGCTGGATGGCTCTGGCACCTGACTGATAAAGGGCTGCGGCGTTGTCCCATTCACCAGCGGGAGGTTAGAGCCGCTTGGAATGTAAAACACGTCCGAGGTCACATACCCTGCATTGACATGGCTGATTGCGTCGTTGACGGCCTGAATGGAGCCAGGCGTGGCTGTAAAAGGAGCGCTGAGGCCAAACACCGACCAGATGGCCAGTTGCAGGTTGGAATTGCCGGGATTGGCGAACAACTCGTTCGCCAGATAGCCAAGTTCGTTGTAGGTCGCCGCCGTACCGGCGAACGTGCCGCCCAGCGTCGCGATCGTATTGATGTTATAGGACTGGACAGTCCAACTTTCGCCACCAGAGATCCAGTTGTTGTCCGAGAAGCAGATCATCGGGGTCGTCGTTGTACTTCCGTTCAGACTCATGCTATAAGGCCCGTACTCACCGTTTGCCGTTGACCCCGTAAAGGTCAAAGTGTCCGCATAAACGGGTGTGCCAACTAGCAGTAGAGCTGTCAGTATTAACTTCTTCATGTTTGTCTGCCTTTCGTCGAAATCTCGGGGGCCTCGAAGTAAGATTAAAGATGCCCTACCACAGAGATAACTATCGCGCCTAAAGCCGTATTATCAACACACAATCAACGTGAGCACGTTCGCTGCCAAAGCCAATAGCTCAAACAGAATCAATTAGTACTTGAAAACAAACAGGTTACAGAGCCAAGGAACTTCGCCTGTGTTGCCGACTGTGTTCCCCTTTGGGGATTATGAGGGAAGTCCTTCAGGATCAATTGGAAAGAGTTTGTACCTGACCGAGGTAAATGAATCCAGCAGGGTAGCGGAGTATTGATGGCGCTGCCCTGCGTCAGGCGGGGCGGATTCGGGAACTTTCGGCCGTGACCGCCGCAGTCGTGCCCTATTTTTCTCCGGCTGGATCCACGCTTGCGCGCCCACATTTCCACATACACATCACGCTATTGAGCGAATCGTTCGCCCACGTCCCCAGCTTCGACCATGTCCAGCCTCGACGGTGACTGAAAAGCACCGGCACCCCTTCGGGGTGGTTGTATGAGCCAGAAACTCGATGCCGAGGTCTACTGATTCCAAAGGACTTAAAATCGAGTTTCTGGAGAGAATAAGAATCAGGCTGCTTGCGCCAATAACAACCCTGATTGAAGTTCGATCGAGAGGAATATGACGCGCTTCGACTTCGGGTGTTGGAACGGGACGGATGGCGTTGCCAGTTGTGCGGCTCTTCGATCAACTTGCAAGTCCATCAATTGAACGCACGCGGCAACCTGGGAGACGACGTACTCCAGAACTTGATTTCGTTGTGTGCCACCCATCACGGTAAACAGCATCATGATGCCGGCTGATGCAGTGAAGGAGGAAGAAGGCGTCCCAACCGGTAGCTATCTCGGCCACTTGCACACGAATGAGCCCTCTAGAGCGGGATGAAGTCATCTAATTGCTGCGAGATGGATTGCGCGAATTGTACCGCCCGGGCTTCCGATTGCGATACTTGAGAGGAATTAGGAACCAGCACCGCGATCCGGACCAAAGCACCGTCGGTGCGATTCATTTTTATGGCATCAGCGACCAGATATATTTTGGCCCAATATTCACTTGGCGTGGTTCTGCCGTGCGCCTGGTACCAATACAAGACAAGGAGTCGCTCTATCCCTTTGGAGACGATGTACCTCTTGGCTGTAATTGTCCGGCCATTAGCGCGGGGTATCTGAATCAGTCCAGTCTGTAGCGGCGTCCACCCAGCGCCTGGCAAGCAGTTCTGAGGAGAGTGGATCGTATCCCCTCTTCGCTGAGAGGGATAATAAGCGACAAAAAGGTCAATCGGAGCCTCTGCCAACGACGGACTCCTGAACTCGCGATCAAGAAATTGACCGGGCCCCAGGATCTCAGAAACTCTTTGGTCGATTGGCAGGCTTCTTCCTTGGAGATTCCCAATCTGGACGGGAAAAGTTTCAAGGGGCTGGTGTTTGGGAATGTACTCTACCGACCTGCGAGAAGCCAGCAGGAGCGCTGTACCGACCAAGATCAGCCAAACGCCCAGGAATCGAATCCAGGAGCGAGAACGGTTCATGCCAGAAACCCCCTCGGATTGTGTGTAGCGACGCGGATTAGAACAAAATGAAACACCCAGAGCAAAATGCAAGAGACACCAAAGATAAGTAGTCCCGAAAACTCGTGGAAGAATCCTTCCGCTTTCTCCGGACTCCAATATTGGCCTAGCAGCCCGCTTCCCATTATACGAAAGCCATTGGTCAGCACAGCGATTGGTATGGCGCCGAGGACCAGCAAGATTCTTCGCCAAGTCTTGTTTTCAAAGAGATAGGCATACACCACACCAATCGTGATTAAGGCCATTAACGACCGCATTCCGCTGCAGGCATCGGCGACTTCGAGCGAAATCGTCGGTAAGTGGATAATATTGCCTTCGCGGAGCACGGGCACACCGCTGAGATCCAGCAGAGTGGTGGCAAAGCGTGAAGCCAGAAACTGCAAGGGAAAGGCGATGCGATTGTATATGATGGCCGGCAGTGGGATCATCAGAGAGAGCACCGCCCAGGCAGAGAAAGTCAGGCGGAAGAAAGGCCAGCCACAAAAATAGATCTCGAGATCTGCCAAGACGAAAAGCAGAGATGTTCGAGTGAGGAAATTCTCGGCTCCCAAGGTGCCAAGGACCAGCAATCCCATCGAGGCCAAGACCAGCAAGAGTCCCCAGGAGTTTGGCCCCCAGGTGTGCTGCTTGAGCCGCTCGCGACGATTCCAAAGAATCCAGAGCGACAAAAAGGGTACAAGAAAACCATAGGAGTAATTAGGATCGCGCCACCATTGCACAAGCAGATTCGCAATCACTTGGGCATAGAGGGCAGCGAGCGCGGTGACTAACAAAAGGCCTTGCAAGTACCCTCGAAACCCTGGCGCTTGCAAGAGCTTCTCGGCATCATTCATCCTGAAGGCAGCATTCATTAGGGAGACGTCTTTAGGGTTCATACTTCTCTGTGCAATCTGGATGCCGAAACAGTCCTCCCGGGGACCCACGAATTCTCTCCCTGGCTTTGATTCATTCTAAGTGTCTTATAATGATGCCCTTAGAACAGTAGATAAAAATGTCCATAGGGATCTCAAAGTTTCGATGGGCCGACGTGTTTCTGGATCTCCGCTACGGCGCTATGAGGCCGAAATGTGGAAAAAAATTGACATTTTCGTCGATTGCATAGACTGGTCCAGGTGAAAAGAGAGAAAATCCAGTGACAATTCTAACGTAGGTAGAATGTCCATCAATTTCGCCAAACGCTCTGCAGAAGTATCGAGGGCTGAAGCCTTAGTGTTCTCCGTTCGGCTGAATTTCAGGATCAGTGGTTATTGGACCGCTGTCCTTGGGCCTCATTCCTCATTCGGCGCAGGCGGTTTCTCTCGGTCCGATTTTCGGCTACTCTGAGATGAGATCATTGTAGACTCGAACATAAGCCCGACTTTTCGCGAGTCGTGTTTGAGCAGACGATCTCTAAGCTCCGCTCCGAGTGGTGTTTCTGTTTCCCTTCCCTGACTATTTTCGCGCAGCGGATGCCGATGCGAGATGCGAGATGCGAGATGCGAGAGTGTGGTGAGCCTCCGCTATCACGTGAGTTGACTCGAGAACCTGAGGGATGCGCGGCAACTTCCGCCACGGCCTGGCTTGGCGCTACGCCCAGCCGATGGCACTCTCTCACAGAATACGAATAGCGTATGCTCCACCTGCGGATTCGGGGGCAGACCACCCCACGCAGGAGAGGAGAAACGATGAGAAAAGGAGAAACAATCCCTTGTATTGACACGGAGATTTGGTCACAACTTCTGTTTGTGGCACTGGACCGTTGACGATGACAAATTCATTCAGAGGTACCCTTCTTTGAATTTATAATCCGTTGGTGATAGGTCCGAAACGTAGTTGACTGACCAAACTGTCCTGTGGCTTAGTCCCGGCTTTAGCGGCAGGCTGCCTCAACTATAATTGTGGTAAACGCATTTTTATGGCAGACCCCGTCATTTGGTTAGAGCCTCCGTCCAATCTTCAATTAAACGAGGATGAGGTTCATCTCTGGAAGGCGGACCTCGATCCAGTCTCGGAGAATATCTCGGCATTGTTCAATCTTCTGGATGAGGGAGAGCAAAATCGGGCAAAGCGGTTTGTTTTCGAAAGGGATAAAAATCGCTTCACCGCTGCGCGGGGAATTCTGCGTCAGTTGCTCGGCCGTTATATTAATTGTTCTGCGAAAGAGGTAAAGTTCAGTGTCGGCCCAAGCGGCAAACCGGCACTTTGCGACAATTCCCAACTGCGGTTCAATCTGAGCCACTCGGAGGGGTTAGTCCTATATGCATTGTCTCTGGGACGTGAACTTGGAGTGGATGTGGAAAGCCAAATAAGAGAATCCACCGACCGTGAGATCGTAGAGCAGTATTTTTCTGCGAAACAGCAGGCGGAGTTCCTTGCCTTAGATCCAGCGCTCCAGAAAGCAGCTTTCTACCTAGGATGGACACGCAAAGAGGCCTATCTCAAAGCTCGCGGGGAGGGTTTGCAGGCGAAGCTTAAGAATTTCGATGTGTCTTTGAGTCCAGAACAGCCGGCCGTCCTAAGAAGCGATGACGCGGCACGCTGGGAACTATACTCTTTCTGCCCAAAGCTAGGCTTTGTTGCAACTCTGGTGGTCGAGAAAGGAAAATGCAACTTTCGGCACTGGGAATGGCGAGAAGGCGGAACGGTTCTACGTTAGTTGTTTCCGCCATATTTTTAGTGTCACCGCTCGCTTTCTGAATGCTATGGATACGGCGCAAGTAAATGAGAGATTGGCCGATTACGCGTTTAGTCTACTGTGCTTACAGAAATTCAATGTCGGGTCCTGAAGAGGATCTCCCCCGGAAAATCCATGACGGACGCTTCTATGAAGGGCAAGTCGAAACTCTGCATTCTACTGGGGAATGAATTCCTCAGATTTTGTCCTTCCGCACCGGCTACAGGGCTCTCGGCAAAGACCCAACACGGTATTGAGGCTCAGCTGAAGCGTTTCTTCGCCGCATCCTGATTGGCAAAGGCTTCCCGCAAATCAACCCCGTCCTAGACATCGTTAATTTCGTGTGCGTAGAAAGCCGGTTTCCGATCGGGATGTATGACTTGGCCCACATAGAAGGAAATGTCGTGTTCCGTGTTAGCCGCGCGGGGGGAAACCTTTAGAGGGATCGGCAAATTCGACCTCAACCTTGAAGATTTGTCGCTCTTATCCGATGAAGCCGGACCGCACAGATTGGCGGCTTCGTGATTCGCGCACGGGGCTTACGCGGTTTGCTGTTCTGCGGATTTCCGATTCTTGGGGAGAAAAATTGGCTGGGGCGGAAGGATTCGAACCTTCACCATCCTCATTAACAGTGAGGTGTCCTACCGATTGGACCACGCCCCAGCAGCTTCATCAGAGACTGCTCGAGGAAGAATCTAGCGCACTGTTCGGGGGATATGGGACACAGGATAGCATCCCGCGCCATATGCGCAAACAAAATTCAAAGGTGCTTGAGCGCATCGGTAATCAACTCGGGATGACCTGCATCGTCGTCAATACCTGCTTTGCACGCGATCTCCACGGCATACTTTACCTTGTCAACACGACATAGTACGACTCGCGGAAATGGGCTCGGGTGCTGTGGCCGGTATGTCGCGGAGTAAACCAAGACGTTTGTGAATAGTTTCTACCAGCTGGGCAGCCAGCAAATAATTAGGTGAGGAGTTACGCCAGTGCAAACTGGTCGCGGCTCCAGCTCGCATTTTCTGCCATTTTGCAGACCATGCGAAGTTGAGACTCAGTACGGACTCTGAGCCAGGCTCCGTTCGTCACTGTGGGCTGTCAGGCCAAATTTCTTGACTTATAATAGCGGGTACGCCAAATTACAGATGAAAGCCTCCAGGCTTTTCTTGAGCGTTTGCTGACTGTAGCGATCCACCACTGTTGCTCTCGCTGAGCTGGGTGCTTCAGATCGACCGGGATCTCTCAGAAGATCAATAACTGTGCGGGCAAAACTGCAATGGATCGTCGGCCAAGATGATTTCCTTTCCCTCATCAAGATTCAGTCGCTCCCCGCCTACGGTTGTGGATATTCCCATCTTACCAGCTGCATATGCTTCCAGAATTTTGATGCGTGTTCCTTCGCCGATCCCTAGCGGCACAATCGCCAACGTAGCAGCCGAAAGGTGAGGCCGCATGTCCTGAACTGTCCCAGTGAACTCAATCATCGGATCGTATCGGACATTTTCAATGCTGAGGACCTGCCCGCAATAATGAACTCAGGTTAGGGTAAGCAAGCTGTACTTGCGGCAATGTGTCTCGCGCTGAGTACTCAACTGCATCCCGGTTTGGATACCAATCCATGCGTCCCAAGAACAACAGAATAAGATCCAAGCTGGGCACGGAGTAATCCACAGCTCTCAGAAAATCTGTGTCGACGACATTTGGAGCGACAAACATCGGCAGGTCTGGACGAAAAATTCTCAACAGCTCGAGATCAACTTCAGAGCAAACTAACGCAGCGGAAATCCTATGATAACTACGGTTATAAGTAATGCGAAAGTAATATGATCAAGCCTCGCATAGTATTTCTTGGGAGGATTCGTGCGAGCATCGCATACCGTCGGCGTTTTCATTGTGCGGAGAGTGCCGGACGTAGAGCGCCAGCGGCACGCATTTCGTCCGCCGCAAGAAGTCAACGGCGTCTCCGAAACCTTACTGTTGGTAGTTCTTCCAACCTGGGAGACTCTCCCAAGAACAAAGCTCAACATCAAGAAACAATGATACGATTTCCCGATGCCCAAAATTGCTAAGCAAACCCTCTTCCTTCTCATCGTCGCATTCGCTCTTCTCGGGGCGAGCCTCGCAATATTCCCAGCGCTCGTTCCGCGGCTGTTCGCAAACAAACCCTCTAATCTCGTGTCTAACACTAGTCCGTCATTGCTCGCTGCCGATACCGATCTTGCCGCCCGCGTCTCTCGCGTGGAAAACGGATTACTTCCTGCCGTCTTGATCAAAGACGCTCCTCGTAAACCCATGACCATCTTGGAGCGGATGGCTTTTTACAACGTTCCTGGCGTTAGCGTCGCCTTGTTCGACCACGGCCAAATCGTCTGGACACGAGCTTACGGCTTCGCCGATATCACTTCCAAAAAGCCCGTCACTCCCGACACGCTTTTCCAGGCTGGCTCCATAAGCAAGCCCGTTTCCGCGTTGGGCGCACTTCGCCTTGTGCAAGACGGCAAGCTTAGCCTCGACGAAGACATCAACATCAAACTAAGAACCTGGAAAGTTCCCGAAACTGGCTTTCCTGATATGGGAAGAGTGACCGTTCGACGGATCCTTTCTCACAGTGCCGGCCTCACAGTGAGTAGCTTCCTGGGCTACAGTTCCGGCGAAAATATCCCGTCCGTCGTACAGATCCTTAACGGGGAAACGCCCGCCAACAACCCCCCAATCCGCGTGGAAGTCGCGCCCGGCACGCAATGGCGCTATTCCGGAGGGGGCTTCGTCGTCCTCCAAACGCTTATGTCCGACGTCACCGGTCGGCGGTTCACTGAAATCATGCGCGAACTCGTGCTTGATCCAGCCGGGATGACCCACAGCACTTTCGATCAGCCTTTTACGAAAAAACGTGCGGTAGAAACGACCACTCCTTACCATGCCAACGGCGATCCGATTAAGGGCGGCCCGCATATCTATCCCGAAATGGCTGCTGCCGGTCTATGGACCACTCCCTCCGATCTCGCGCGTATGGCTATGGAAGTCCAAGAGGAATACATGGGGAAATCATCAAAGATTCTCCGGCAATCCATGGCCCAGCAAATGTTGAGCGATCAAATAGGAAATTGGGGTCTAGGCTTCGCCCTCCAAGAGCCTGGTCACCCAGCACATTTCTTCCACGGTGGCGGCACCGCGGGCTACGCCTGTTATCTCGATAGCTACACGGATACCGGCCAAGGCTTCGCCATCATGACCAATTCTGACGGCGCCGGACGACTTATCGAAGAAGTCTTCCGTTCCGTGGCAACGGAATACGGCTGGCCCGACCACCGACCGGTAGAGATTTTGGGGCTCTCTCTAGGGGGCGTTGCTTTTGTGGCAGTCCCGTGTCTTATTGTTTTGACTTACGAGAAATGGACACAGGGCTCACGGCAGCAGGTACCCCCTTGGCGGAGCGTAGTCGGACTAGCATGCATGGTGGGCACGTTCCTGAGTTGGTTAGGGTTAGCAGTTTTGACGTTGTCGATTTTAATGCACCCCAGCACTAGTCTCTTTTCCCCCGAGTGGATACCTCGTATAGCTCTTCTGACGTTTACAGGAACGTTTTTTGGATTTGCGCTGAGGGGCGCTTCAAGAATGGGGGCAATCCTGACAGGTCTCCTGATGGTCACCGCTTGGCTAACGAGCGCGTAGCCCGGCTAAAATGGCGAACCCGGATTCTTTACCGCGTCGGGGAGCTTGCTAATTACATTTCAAATCTCACTTGGCGATGCAATTTCATGATTCTCTTTTCCTGCTGAAGTTCCGAAGATGTACAATGAGAGGAACACATCTTCCATTCACCGGCCTACGGCAATGTCCAATTCTCTTTCTCGCCAGCTTGTTCTCATTGTTGTCATTTCCGCACTTCTTCTTATTCTGTGCTTTTGGCACCGTCACATCGAGGCCGGTGATCTTGGCAGCCATCTCTATAATGCGTGGCTCGCGCAACTAATTGAGCAGGGAAGAACGCCTGGCCTGTACACCGTTCGGCCGTGGACTAATATTCTGCTCGATGTCTTGTTACTGAATTTCTCCAAAATGTTAGCTAAATCTGAGCAGTTTAGGAACACCGCACACGATATGCCGGAAATGATCTGCGAGTTGGTGAGGAGCCAAGTCTTCAACTTCCAAGAGTAATACCAGCGGATTGAGGTCTCCATTTGCGCCGAGACGAGGTATGTCATAGGGATCCGTTTCCGAGGTCACAAAACCACCATGCGCTGAAAAGAGGCCACGATAACCCGATAATCGAATACAATCGACCACCTCCGGACGGATATTCTTGACACCTCCGAAAGGAAATGAAAAAAGATTGATAGGCCGGCCGGTTAAGCCTTGCAGATCCCTCTCGCAATCTCTAATCTCATGCTTCACTTCCTCGAGGGGACAAACTCCAAGATCAACGTGGTTGACGGTATGATTCCCGACTTCGAAGCCCAAGTTCACCCATTGGCGTACTTCCTCACTACTGAGGTTTGGAAGCTCAAAGGGATACTTTTGAGCGTCGTGAGGATAAACCCGGCGGGTATCGATAAACCCGGAGTTAATAAAGGCGGTTGCAGAAAAATCGATCGCTCTCAAAAGCGGCGCACCGTTTGTAAAGACATCTTCATAGCAATCGTCGAAATGAATGGTGACAGCGGTGGGCGCGATGGATACTTTTTCGCTGATCCGCCGTACAAGCTCGGATGAGCCCATAACCGAATAGCGTTTAGAAAGCGCCAAAAGGTGGGCCGCAAAGCTTTGCGTGTCTGCAGTTAAAGGATCGCGGGCGTAGTCATTGATACGATGATAAAGAAAAATTACGCCGCGGGACGAAGCAAGTCGATGAACGGCTCGTACGATTGCGTATACACCCAAATAATAAACGGCCAAGGCATAGAGACTCTTGAAGATCCCATAGATATCAATACTATTTCGCCAATGAGGCAGCCGGTTCCTGAGCGCGAGAAGGTCCTTATGGGAGGGCTTAGATCGAGGTTTGTTCGCCGCCCGGAGTTGCGGCCTTCGAACTGCTGATCCGGCTTGCAGTTTGCTGACGGCTTCACATATCGCGACGTTGCCCTCTCTGTGTAGCTTTTCGAGAAGGCTATCAGGTGTCTCTTTTGGAGATATTGGAATTTCTCGCTCGACGACCACGTCACCAGTATCTAGACCGCTATCTACAAAGTGAACCGTAACACCCGCAGTCAGGGCGCCATCAAATAGTTCCCAAAATCCTGGCGGCATTCCTCGGTAATCTGGAACCTTGCCTTTATGAAGGTTGATGCTTCCTAACCGGGGGACATTAAAGGTTGTTGCTTTGAGAATTCTTGTTCCAAGCACAATGCCCAAATCCGCTTCGCTCGCCGACAAGCTCTCTACCGCAACGGGGCCGTTCAAATTGCCGATGGCATGGACCACGAAACCATAATGATTGCCGAGCTCCGAGATACTGAAGAATCGCTGCGGAAAAGCTCGGCGCAGCAACTTCTGAACGTCGTCTTCCGAGACCGCCGTTCGATAGGCCAAGCGCTCAGTGAAATTACGCAGTGCTCTTAAAGTGCGCCGCAGGGGATAGCTCCAACCCTCCTTGCTGATATTTCGTTTCAGGTTTCTCAAGCGGCGAGATAGTGGCACACGCTGGGTGTCCAATAACACAGCAACCGGTTTAATGTCAGGCAACGCACAGATGGCCTCGACAGAGTCCCGAGTACTTTGGTCATCGGAACCGATTAGAAAAGCAACCCGGAGGACGTGTTGCGCTACGCCAGGCGAATTCGCCCCATGACTTTCCAGAATCATTCCTTCCTCCAGACTTCATACTCGGCCGAGAACGCGAACACAGTTGTAGACTTCAAAGAACAGGCAGAGCATCAGTGTAAACCAATCGAGACAGTGCGAAGGAGATCTGATCGGTCTCCAGTTAAAAAGTTAGCAATAGGGCTTCTAGCGTCGTTTGTCGCGCTAACGACATACCTTCGGGGACTGCCGCTTGTTGAAGTGTCCGTTGCGCCACTTCGCTCGGGAATCCGAAACGGATTATGTGTGGGGAGGAATACCCGCGGCTGAAGGTCTAATCCCACCAACGCTCATTGAAAAGATTCGGCTTACCAGTAGCCGAGCTGCAGAATCCAGGTGCCTCTCCTTCGAAAACATAGAGGAAGGAGTAACCGATAATCCGGCGCAGCGCCCGGCTAGGCGTTGGTAGTTGCGCTAGCGCACCCAGCAAGTAGCCAAAAAGAGAATTGCTTTTCATCTTGCGCAGTTCGAAGGTTTGGCGAAACTGCCGTTCAACGCCAAGTACTTTGTTTTCAAAGTGTTAGACTTGGACCCCCGCGCATTCTGGTTGATATGTTTGGGCCATCACTTGCTCTCTTAAAGCCCACTCGCTGTTTCGAGTTTCTGTGATAGTGAGTTTGCCCCTAGGCATCCTGAGGGCGGAGAAATCGGCGAGAATTGCGTCCAAACGTCCTATCTCCTCGCGAACTCTCTCATGCCCAGGTGTGCGTGTTGATTGGGAGGAGTCCTTGTCATTTGGATTAGGGTTTACTGGAATCCCGGTTTCCGGCGACATTCCCGATCTTCAGCAGGACCGAGGTGCTCTGTCTTCGCCCTCATGCCAGGCAACTTTCCCCGCGCTGCAGGCGGCGAGGCGAACCTCGCCCACTCATTTCCTGAGGCATCGCACGGTTCGCATTGACTCCGCTCTTAGAGCAAAGTGTCCTCGTATAGCGCTCGGTCTATTGGTCGGACACATCAGTGTGCACAACACCCCCGGCGATCTCCTCGAGGAAATGAAATTGCGCGAGAACGAGATCCTGAAGTTGCCGGATCCGCGTGCCTTGCTCGAATGTCCAAAAATTCGGTCCACCCGCGCCGCGTACAGAACTTTGGGCAAAGATCCGTCGAGGTATCGAGGATCGGCTGAAGCGTTGCTTCGCCGCATCGCTAGCAGGAAAGGGTTTCCGCGAATCAACACTGCTGTAGACATCATCAATCTCGTATGCGTAGAAAGCCGTTTAGCGATCGGGCTATATGATCTTGCTCAGGTAAAAGGGCATATGGTGTTTCGAATTGGCCGCGAGGGCGAAACCTATAAAGGCATCGGCAACTTCCACCTCAATCTCGAAGGTCTGTCGGTGATATGCGACGAGTCCGGGCCACTTGGAAGCCCCACCCGGGATTCCGAGCGCACCATGGTCACTTCGTCGACGGAACACGTTACGGCTATTCTGATTTCTTTCGGCGGAATAGACGGCCTGGAATGGGCAGGCGAACGCATTTCCGGGTTAATGCAAAAATATGCCGCTGGCCGTGATATTCATTTCGAGATTATCTCGTAAACGTATGCCTTCAAAGAAATTCACGAGTCAATGCCGCCGCTGAATCCAGGGCTCGTTAAGCTACTCTGCGCATATCCCGGCGAAGCAAATCGATGCTGTCTCGATCGCGCAGAGACTAGGGAAGTGAACTAATTTGCGGGTCGCCGTTGCGATGCCAGAGCCGACAGAATCACCAGGCAGGGTTTTGAAGCGGGTCTCGCTGCTCACACCGGTGCTGTCAAACTAGCAAGGAACACCTTCAAACTTTTCTCAAGGGTTTGCTGACTGTAGCGTTCTAGTACCGCTGTTCGCGCCGACCTGGCAAGCGATTCGGATCGATCGGGATCTCTGAGAAGGTCAATAACTGAGCTGGCAAACCGCGCCGGTTCATCCGCCAAGATGATTTCTTTTCCGGCTTCAAGATTCAGCCCCTCGGCACCGATGGTAGTGGATATTACCGGCTTGCCGGCTGCACAAGCTTCGAGAATCTTGATGCGTGTTCCTCCCCCAATTCGCAGGGGTACAATCACTAACCGGGCAGCCGCGAGGTAAGGCCGCATGTCCGGAACTGTGCCCGTGAATTCAATCCGCGGATCGTATCGGAATTTCTCGATGAACTGAGCGGGAGGATTCCTGCCCGCAACGACGAACCTGGCCTCAGGAAACGAGGACCTGATTTTCGGCAGGATATCTCCCGCAAAGTACTCAACGGCATCCCGGTTTGGATACCAATCCATCCCGCCCAGGAATAACAGAACGGGATTCAAGTTGGCAGCGGAGGACTGGACGGTACTCAGCGAATCCGTATCGACCACGTTGGGAGCGAGAAACACCCGGAGATCAGGGCGAAACGATCTCAACAACTCGAGATCTAGTTCCGAACAGACTAAAGCTGCGGAGACCCGGTGGCAACCGCGGCGCTCTGCAACACGCATAAGATGGGACTCAATCATGGCGTAATATTTTTTGAGAGGGTTTCCTTCGAGGGTTGCATATCGGTCGAGAATAACGTGCTCCACGTTGTGACAATTCAGCGCCTTTGGAATTCGCGTTTCCGGAACATTGGTCAAAGCGTAGATTCCGTCACAGATCAGCAGGTCGTATCTCTCCGTGTCCAACTTCGTTCGAATCATTTCACGCATCGCTTGCGACTTGAACCGCTCAATGCCGAAAGATCTAAACGTAAGAAGGGATGAGATACGGCCAAGGTAATCCGTGTCCAGCGTCAGATTCTGCGTTTTCCGCTCTAATAGGTCGATGGAACGGCAGAGGGAGGAAAGCGGATGTAGATCATTAGGTCGTCCGCTATTCGCAAACGAAATGAAGCTCAATTCGTGGCCGACTGATCTCAAGGCTTGAATGATAGATAGGCTGCGGATTGCTTGCCCATTGTTGGGTGGTACGGGCAGATTGGTGGCAACGAACAGTATGTGCAATGGGACCGCTCTCTGTAAGTTCAGCAATTATCAGCATAACAGCTACTTATTGCCCGGTATACAATGTTCATGTGCATCAGAATCTGCAGCTCCACCTGCGAACCGGAAACTTGCGAGTACGCTGAACGCAAACGCCGGTCACCGAAACTCTAGTTGAGTGTTGTTTGCAACAACCAGCCGAGAAGCAACATGCCAGAGTGCAGCCAAAAAGTTCCCGTGGAGTGCACATTGCCCTGGAAAATCCGGCCGTACACAAAATACCGCATGTTCAGGCACTCGAAGAATCGGCACAAATAATTGAGTGCACAATAGCTTACAGTGTTGTAAGAGGCCAGACTTTTTTGCATAGTGGATGGCCTCAAACTTGCTATTCTTCCAGTTATATTTAGGCGGCAAAGCGTCTGTTTTGCAGCTCGCAAGATCACCATCAGCGCCAAAACGTGGCAATCTGTAATGTAGCTGAATGCCGAAGCTCAGGCCGGTGAGCGCAGTTCCAACGACCAACGGGAGACAAACGGGGAGAAGTTATGTGTGGCATCGCAGGAATGGCGGCGACAGACCATCACTTTCAAGCAACCCCCTCTGAAGTGAAGAGGATGTGCTCTGAAATTGTCTATCGCGGTCCAGACGACGAGGGAATACTCGCGAAAGACGGTGTGGGGCTGGGTATGCGCCGCCTTAGCATCATTGATGTGCAAGGCGGTCATCAACCGATTCCGAACGAAGACAACACCCTGTGGATCGTATTTAATGGCGAAATCTATAATTTTAATGACCTGAGAGAGGACCTCGAATCCAAAGGACACCAGTTCCGAACGCACTGCGATACCGAAGCGATTCTTCACGCTTACGAAGCTTATGGACCCGAGTGTGTTCGCAAGCTTCGTGGGATGTTCGCATTTGCGATCTATGACTTTAAGGCGCGAACCCTCTTCCTCGGCCGAGATCGTCTCGGCAAAAAGCCACTCCACTATGCGCTTGATCGTGGGGTTCTCTACTTCGGGTCGGAAATCAAGTCAATCTTAGTCGTTGCTCCTCAGCTCGGAACCATAGATCAGGAAGCCCTATCCCAGTTCTTTTGCTACGGCTACATTCCGGATCCGTACACAGCCTTTAAAGCCATCAGAAAGCTGCCTCCAGGCCATTCGTTGCTCTTCGCTAATGGATCGCTTCAGATTCAAAAGTATTGGGATGTGCCAGAGTTCGGTTCTTTACACCTGTCTGAGGAAGATTGCCTCGAGCGCTTGGAACACACCCTATCCGAGGCTGTTCGCATTCGATTGATCAGCGAGGTTCCGCTGGGAGCTTTACTGAGCGGAGGAGTCGATTCCTCGGTCGTCGTCGCGACGATGGCCAAGGTAAGCAGCACACCGGTTAAAACGTTCTCTATTGGATTTGGCGAGGAGGATTTTAACGAGACACAACACGCCCGTTCGGTAGCGACACGGTTTGGTACTGAGCATCACGAGCTTGTCGTAAAATCCGATCTATGGGATACGCTGGAAAAACTAAGTTATATCCTCGACGAACCTTTCGCCGATTCCTCGACCGTGCCGACCTTCCACCTTGCGCGGATGGCTCGTCAACATGTGACCGTGGTGCTGTCCGGCGACGGAGGCGATGAGCTGTTCGCCGGGTACGACGAGTACATCGTCAACTATAACCGACGCCACCTTGATGTGGTTCCCGATTGGGTCGCACCGGTTTATCACAAGTTCGTCTACCCCCACATCCCTGTGAACCTTCGGGGCAGGAAACTGGTGCACAGTTTTCCTCTCAGCTCGAGGGACCGCTTTGTGCGCGGAAAGACGATGTTGCCCTCCTACGATCCGGAACTGACACTGCTAACTCCTGAATTTTTGAACTCGGTCGCAAGCTATCAACCTGCAGAGGACACAGCCCGAAGGTACTTCGATGAGGCGCCCGCTTCCGACATCGTCAGCAAGATGCAGTACACGGATATGAAGTGTTATATGACGGCGGACGTTCTTACGAAGGTGGATCGCATGAGCATGGCCAATTCGCTTGAGGTGCGTTGTCCTCTGCTCGACCATGTCTTTGTTGAACTTGCGGCCCAGATTCCTGTCGCTATGAAGATCCGCAATGGAACACGCAAATATTTGTTGCGGAAGCTAGCTGAAAGGCATGGCGTGCCGCGGGAAGCTCTCTATCGCCGCAAGCAAGGATTTTCACTCCCCCTTAAACATTGGATGCGTGGCGAGTTGAAGGGCGATATGGTCACTATGCTTCTTGAACCCCGAACTATCGCCCGGGGATATTTTCGGAAGTCAGAAATCGAGCGAACTCTCAAGGAGCACCAGCACGGCGAATTTGATCACTCTGCTAAGCTATGGCAGCTATTGGTATTCGAGCTCTGGCATCGTAATTTCCTGGAATCGAAGATTCCCGCGAATGCCTGATCAGAGAATTCCACGGATCTCGAGGACATGAACGCCGTTCGCATGTTGAGATACGGCTGCAAGAGACTTGCGCAAGTATTGGCACTCGCGGGGAGCTTGCCGTTTGCGTTAGTGGCGGGCTTCGGACGCTACGCTGCTGGTTTCTATGCGTGCGCGCAGTTGCTGGCTTTGGTTCCTGGTTTGCCCGGCGACTATCTTCGGATTTCTTATTACTGGTTAACACTTCAGAAGTGCTCGCTGAATAGCAGAGTTTCCTTTGGCAGTTTTTTTGCGCAGAGTTGGTCAACTGTGGGCGAAGGAGTCTATATCGGTTGTTATTGCGTTATAGGCGCGTGCGAGATCGGGGAGAGATCCCAAATCGCCAGTCATGTGCAAGTGCTCAGCGGCAAACGTCAGCACTCTCGAAATTCACTTGGCGAAATCGCCGGCGCTGTAGAAAGTGAATTCGAGCCGGTGCATATCGGCGCTGATTGCTGGATCGGTGCGTCGGCCATCATTATGGCTGATGTAGGAGAGGGAACAACGATCGGAGCGGGCGCGGTTGTCGCGAAACCGATACCTTGCGGGGTCACCGCTGTCGGTAATCCTGCAAGGCTACTGCAACGTACCGGCGAACCGGGCTAGAGACAACGCCAACGCAGTTTTCTCTTAGGTGCCGGCCGTTCTCACTTTTTCTGCTCCAACAACTCGGGCCGCACAACGAGTAACTCGAGGAACGCGGCATTTACCCTTTCAGCTAGAACTCGCACTGCTGGCTCCTCCAGCATCGTCATGTGATCGCCCTCGATTTCACAGGTCTTAAGAGTACCCCGCACGACCGATTGCCAACCTAGATAAGGGTCATCATAAGAATCCAGGTTTCGTGCGCTCGCCCGGAAAATTAGCACGGTCCCCGCATAGCGTTTAGGTACGAAATTATGCAGAGCAGTGGTGTTGGCCACAATAATGCGCTTTAGGTTTTCGGCGAGGGGCGTCTGGGAGGCAGCTTCGATCATCTGTGCTTGGAGGCGAGCTCCTTGCTCTCTCGTGCTGCGCATGTGTTCGCGGAGCGCTTTGGTGCGGTCCGTGATATAGCCGAGCCACTCGCTCGGTCGCTGCATCAGGATTTTCCGCGCATGCCAAGCCGTTCGGCGAAGAATAAGACGCATATGGCGGAGGACCCGCTCACTTTGCGGCAAAGATTTGATGAAGGTAGGGTTCATCGTATCCAGTAATACCAGCGCCGCAACCGGTTCACCCGACTCCTCTAACCTTCTAGCGATCTCGAACGCCGTGAGGCCGCCGAAGCAGGTTCCGCCGATGTAGTAAGGGCTGTGGGGCTGCACGCGGCGAATTTCATCAACGTAGCAAGCCGCTTCCTGCTCGATACTTTCGAAGGGTTGCGAACCGTCGAGCGCCTTGTCTTGAAAACAATAGAACGGCAAATTCGCGGGCAGAGCCATGGCCAGAGGACGCATATTCAAGATGTCGCCGCCAGTTCCATGCAAACAGAAAAACGGGGCCCGCTCCGGGGTACCTGGTCGCATGCGCACGAGCAATTGACGTGCTTCCACCTTAGATGCAGAGCTCTTGGCGGATTCGGGGCTCTCATCCACATCCAGCACAGATGCCAAACCGGCGATCGTGGGATTGTCGAACAGGGCCTGGATGCCAATGTTCACGCCGAATTGTTGCCGAATGCGTGACTCGGCCCGGATGGCCAGCAAGGAATCGCCGCCCAGATTAAAGAAGTCGTCATCGACTCCTATGTTTTCCACCCGCAACAATTCGGTCCAAATCAGGGAGAGCGCCTTCTCGGTTTCGGTCCGCGGGGCAACAAAATCACGAGCTGGCTGCATGTGCTCGTGGCGAGGGACGGGCATCGCCTGGCGATCAACTTTCCCGTTGGGAGTGAGCGGCAGCTTCTTCAACCAAACAACGTACGGCGGCACCATGTATTCTGGCAATTCTTTCGCCAGGTGGTCGCGAACTTCCGCAACGGTCATGGGCTTCTCACTCACGTAATAAGCAACCAACCGGTCCATCTCGTTCTCGCCGTCTGGCCGCGCTTCGCTGGCGCCGTGACGGGTCACATCCACAATACACTCACGAACGTCCGGGTGTGACACGAGCCGCGATTCGATTTCGCCGAGCTCAATCCGCATCCCACCGATCTTCACCTGGTAATCGGCGCGGCCCAGAAACTCCATGCGTCCATCGGCGCTCCAACTGGCGAGGTCCCCGGTCTTATACATCCGCAATCGAGTAGCTGCGCCATTTTGACGCGGGTCTTTGACCATCACGAATTTCTGCGCCGTGAGCTCCGGCTTGTTCAGGTATCCGCGGGCCAATCCGTCTCCGGCCAAATACATCTCACCGATTTCCCCCGCCGGCACGGGATTGAGCTGCTCATCGAGAATATAGATTCCAGAATTGGCTGCCGGAATTCCGATCGGCACCGAGACTCCGCGATCTTTCTCCGTATCGAAGTGGTGAATCATGCAGCCGACTGTCGCCTCGGTTGGACCGTACTCATTGTAGATCTCCACGGGGCGGCCAAATTTGTTGGTGACGTCGCACGCTAGGTCGGTCTTGAAATCCTCCCCACCGACAATGAGCTTGCGAATGGGCGTGGCGTCGAGCTCCATGCCTTTAATCATCGCCAGGTGCGACGGGGTGAGCTTAACGATATCCACTTGCCGATCTTCGACGACTTTCAGGATGGCCGTCCCGTGCCTTCCCGCGTCCTCGACATAGACCACAATGCGCCCTCCGGAAATCAGCGGGGTAAAAATCGAAGTGACCGTTAAGTCAAACGCCAAGGAGGAAAATAGCGGCCATGAGAGGCGCTCACCTCGGCAGTACTTCTGGTTGGCCCACCAGATGTAGTTCACCAAACTGCGATGCTCGATCAAAACACCTTTGGGTTTCCCGGTGGATCCGGACGTATAAATACAGTAAGCCAAATCGCGGGGCGAGGCTGCGAGTTTGGGATTTGCCGTTGCATAGCACTCTATTTGCGAAAAGTCGCTATCCAGCACCACGACTTGCGCCGTATCTTGCGGAACCTTGCTGAGCAGCCGTAATTGCGTGATCAACACAGGTAAAGCTCCACCCGAGCCCGTACCCGCGGAAATATCTTGCAAGATGAAGGCAAGGCGCTCTTCCGGCGTCGTGCTGGGGTCGATAGGCGCGTAGGCAGCCCCAGCCTTAAGCACGGCAAGTATGGCGCAGACGACTTCAATCGAATGCTCCATGTACACGGTTACGAGTCGCCCTGAACCCACGCCCAGCGAGCGAAGATGCCCGGCCATCTGATTGGTCCGTTCATTCAGCTGGCGATAGCTCAGCGAACAGTCGCCCAACTGGACAGCTCTATCCTCGGGGGTATGCGCCGCCTGAGTTTCAAACAGTTCCACGATCGACTTATCGGCAGGATACGGAGCAGCGGAGTTGTTGTACTCGACAATCAGCAATTGATGCTCGCGCTCGGTCAGAGGAGTAGTTAACGCATGCACGATATTTCCTTTTGACATCTGTCTATCCTTTTTGGAGGTTTCCGAAATTTCCACGGTCACGGTCCTTCTACACCGGAATCTTCAAAGGGTTGAGGCGATCATTTCCTTCATAATTTCGTTGGTGCCCGCGTAGATGCGGTGCACTCGGCTGTCCGCCCACATGCGGGCAATCGGATATTCGCTCATGTAGCCGTAGCCGCCATGCAATTGCACGCATTCGTCTACAATGCGGCACTCACAATCGGTAAGCCAGTACTTGCCCATCGCCGCAGTCGCTGGATCCAGCTCACCGGCGATAAAACGCTGGATACAGTGGTCCACAAAGACGCGGCCGATTCTTGCTTGTGTTTCACACTCGGCCAGCTTGAAACGAGTGTTCTGGAAATCGAACAGCGATTTCCCGAATGCCATACGCTCTTTCACGTACTTGCTGGTGATCGACACGGCCTCCTCGGCCGTGGCCACGGCAGTCAGGGCAATGCTCAAACGCTCAAGCGACAAATGTTCCATCAATTGCCCCAGACCCTTGCCCTCCGCTCCCCCGAGTAGATTGGAAGCTGGAATGCGCAAATCGTCGAAGAAAAGCTCGCAGGTATCTTGGCCGTGCATGCCAACTTTTTCCAAAGACGCGCCTTTGCGGAAACCCGGAAGCCCTTTCGGCTCTACGATCACGAGCGATATAGCTTTGAAGCCGGCGGCCTTGGGGTCCGTTTTCAGAGCCACGCAAATCAGGCTGGCATGCCAGCCGTTGGTGACAAATGTTTTTGACCCGTTGATGACGTAATGATCGCCGTCGCGTCTCGCGGTTGCCTTAATTCCCTGCATATCCGATCCGGCGGCCGGTTCGGTGATGGCGATCGCTCCCACCAATTCCCCACGAGCCAGGCGCGGCAGCCAGTCACGTTTCTGCTCTGGGCTGCCAAACGCAAGGATGTAATGCGCGACAATGGTTTGATTCAAAGAGCCGAATTGCACCCCGGCGCGCGCCAGTTCTTCCATCACCACGGTTTCGTGGGCAAAGTTCCCGCCGCCTCCGCCGTACTCTTCCGGAATGTCGGTCAGCAGTATCCCGGCGTCGCCCGCCGCTTTCCAGGCCTGATCGTCCGGGCGGTGCTGCTCGCGCCAAAGGCGTTGCTGCGGCACGAATTCTTTTTCGACGAACTCGTGAACCGATTTGCGGAACATCTGCAAGTCTTCGTTCATCCAGGGAGACACATATCTCATCAGTGACATTGATATCCCAGTCGCAATTCCCATACCAAAAAGACAGTAGAAAAGGCACCCAGAAGCGGCAAAATCCAGGTTTCCGAACAGCTTCGTTTGTCAGTGGCTCTAATAAGCTGCCTAAAATCAATGGCTTGCCGCATGACCGTTTCTTCGGGAAAGTCGATAACCCGAACCGCGTTACCGGAAAGGGGAAAATAGGGAAATTTGTTGCTCACTGCCCCTGATTCGCGACGTTAGGGCTTGTTTCGAACCGCCGGCGCTAACTCCCGGAAGAGCTTGTCGTAGCAATCCAAGACTCGCTCTGTCGAGTATTCGTCGATCATCCGCTGGCGCGCCGCCACGCTCATCTGGTCGCGGAGGGTGTGGTCGTCCAGCACCCTGTGCATTCCTTCGGCGATCGATTCCTCGTTGCCATATTCGGTCAAAATCCCGTGCACGCCATCCTCGATCAACTGCGTGTGCGCGGGAATCCGGCTCACGACGGGCGGCACGCCGACGGACATCGATTCGATGAGGGAGCACGGCAGCCCCTCGACCTCGGAGACCAGCAAGCACGTGTCGGCGACCTGATTCCACTTCAACACACCGGCAGCAGGCACGCGCCCACCGAAATACACATTTTTTTGAAGGCCGAGCGACGTTGCCAATGCACGGACCTCGTCGCCCAGCACGCCGTCGCCTAGGATCGCCAGCATCGCGTCGGGCCTCCGGCAGGCATATTTCGCGAATCCACCCAGCATCAACGGAATTTTCTTCTGCTGATCGAGCCGCCCCACAAACACCGCCAGCGGCGTGTCCTGCCCGATGTTCAATTCCCTGCGGTACGCGGACCGTTCTTCAGCCGAGGCCGGACGAAAATAATCTGTATCCACAGGGTTCGGCATCCACCCTAGCCGCGCCATGTCGATGCCAACTTCCCGGGCTTCCTCCGCCATTCCCGGATTTAGAACCAGGATCTTCTTCGCCCACTTCTTGATGAAGGAAAGTTCGAGTCGCCCGATCCAGCTATCTCGCAGTCCAACGACTACGCCGCTGCACGAGAACTTCACAACGATTGGCTTGCCGATCAGTCCTGCCACCGGGATTCCAGTTGCCAGATGTAGCCCGCGCATCAGAAAATAAGCCACGTCGTAGTTACGCCGCTCTTTGAAAAGCGTCCAGGCGACACCGAGGGCATAGAGTACGTCCTTGCGGCGTGGTGGTCCGCTGCCATAGATGCGCACACGCAATCCGCAGGGATCGACCCAATCCCTCTGGCGCGGCATGGGGTCGCCGCCGGCACACACGATCAGTGGTTTGTAGCCTTGCTTCTGCAACTCTGAGGAAACACGCTGCGCCTCAATCTCGGACCCACCCAAAATCGGCGGATACGAGTGACACACAAGCACATAGGAGATTGCGGGGTCGTTCATAGGGGAAGAGTCCGCCATAATAGCTGGGAAAAGGCATCCGGTCGCCTTGTTGTCACACTCACAATGTTACCCGTTGCCACGCAAGACAACGGGTGAATGTAAACCGTTGTTACAATCAAGCTGTGGGCCAAAATAATCTACGCTACAATTGAGAAGGCCGCTAGACGAATTTTCCTGGGTGTTTCCATGTGTCCACGCCGGGCACCATTGTGAGAATGAGGGTGGACGGCCCGACTCTGAGTCAGCATGAATATTACGCAAGCTCTCGAGATTATCCGCAACTCGCCTAAAGGACCTAGGCCGTTTGACGTTACCCTGGCTTGCGGCTTTACTCCCCTTCACCTGCAAACCTTCTTAGCCGCATACCTTCAAAGGGCGCTACCGGAACGAGAGGTCAAAGTGACGCCGGGGTTATTCGGCAGCCTAGTCGATACTGTGAAAGAATGCTCAAGGAACGAATCACCAAACCTGGTGATCGCGCTGGAGTGGGCCGATCTTGACCTGCGTTTAGGGTACAGGGCATTCCACGTATGGGACTCAGGCACTGTGCCTGAACTCATCGCTACCAGTGAAAAATCATTAGAGAATCTGCTAAGGATTCTCGAACCCCTAGCCACGAAAGGCAGAATCGTCCTCTCGACCCCAACACTTCCGATCGCACCGATCTTCCACACGAACTCATGGTATTTGAGTGAATCCGAAGCCGTGTTGCAAGCCGAGGTGCGTGAGTTCGAAAGGAAGGCCATTCAAGCAGGAATCAGCGTAGTCAACGAGATGAAACTTGCGACGTTATCGCCAAGCGCGACTCGTTACGATTTGAAATCAGACCTTCTGTTGGGAATACCCTACTCCCTAACACATGCCGACGCACTCGCGCAGGCTCTCGCACAATTGATGCATCCATGCACCCCCAAAAAAGGAATCATCACGGATTTGGACGATACACTTTGGGCAGGTCTGGTAGGAGAGGTAGGAGCAGAAGGAGTCCACTGGGATCTTGAGCATCACGCTGGTCTCCACGGACATTACCAGATGCTCTTGGCATCACTTTCCTACGCCGGTGTACTTGTCGGCGTTGCCAGCAAGAACGATCCAGAAATCGTTGAGAAAGCGTTTAAGCGAAACGACATACTGCTTCGCTCGGAACGAATCTTCCCAATGGAGGTTCACTGGCACGCAAAGTCAGGATCTGTTTCTCGAATCCTGAAAGCATGGAACATAAGCGTGGATGCCGTAGTGTTTGTGGACGACAATCCCGCTGAACTCGCGGAGGTTGCGGCTGTTCACTCCGGCATCGAATGTATTCAGTTTCCGACCAGGGACTATGCCGCCGGTCTGCAGGTGCTTCTGCGTTTGCGCGACCTTTACGGGAAAGAACGCCTCAGGGCGGAAGATGCTGTACGGCTGAAGAGTATACGCGCGTCGGGGGAGTTCCGAGCAGAGGAAGGAGAGGAGATTTCCGAAGAGTTTTTGAAGCAAGCGAATGCGGTGGTCGAATTCGACGATCGTCCTTCCGAAGCGGGAGCGCGGCCGCTCGAACTGGTGAACAAGACAAACCAATTCAATCTAAATGGCATTCGGTATACCGAGTCGGAGTGGAGGGCGGAAGCGTCCCGGCCGGATTGCTGTTTTCTTGTTGTCGATTACCGGGACCGCTTCGGGATTTTGGGGAAGATCTCTGTGCTACTTGGTTTTTTGGACGCAGAATGCCTTCGCGTACGAACCTGGGTGATGAGCTGTCGAGCATTTGGCCGGCGCATTGAGTATCAATGCTTGCAAACTCTGTTTGAGCGCTACGCAATTCGCGCCATCGAATTCGAGTTGATCGCCACTGAGAAAAACGGCCCGCTACGCAAATTTATGACGTCTCTGATTGACGCGAGAATAGGCCAAACAGCGGTTTTGACGAGGGAACGATTTGCGCAGGTATGCCCGCCGTTATATCACACCACTACTGAGACGAGGAGCTCGAGTCTAGATGCCAAAAACAAAGGACCGCTTAGTGAAGTGCTTTGAAATCGTGTTCCCACAGCTTGAGCGGGCTGAAATTCCCGAGGCTTCACAAGCAAACGTCACCGCTTGGGACTCCATTGCCGCGATCACGTTGGTGAACGTTATCGAGGATGAGTTTGGATTCACCATGGATCTCGAGGCGCTTCCAGAGTTGTATTCGTTTGAACGTATTCTTGCTTATGTCAACACTCTGAACTTAGCTCCGAGTGAAAATAATTGATGTAAAATGCAGGATCATTTGTTTCAAATTGCCGATTCACTACGGTTTGCAGAACTCTCGGGGGATTTTAACCCACTGCATATCGATTCCCTGCACGCGCGACGAACGTTGTTTGGTCGACCAGTCGTACATGGCATTCACCTTGTACTGTGGTCTTTGAACAGCCTGGTTACTAAGCAAGTGCTCTTATCCAGCCTCACGGCGACCTTTTCGTCTCACGTAGCGGTCGGAGAGAAAGTCAGATGTACTATCCAACATGAAGATGGCGATACGATGGCGATTGTCGTCAAAAGCCAAGGAATTGTCTGTTCAACTATTAGGCTGACTTTTGAGCGTCCATACAACTCAGGGAAACCGGTACGTGAGGATTCCGCAGAACGTGGTCCTTGCCGAGATATGAACTTGGAAGCAATTCCCAGCGCGTTCGGCCGCACCGAGTTGTACCTAGAACCGGAGAGGCTCGAGAGTATGTTTCCCGGCTTACTCGAGAAATTTGCACCTCGGCAGATTGCGGCTCTTTTGGCGAGCACGCGGGTGGTCGGAATGGAGTGCCCAGGTCTGTACTCGATTTATTCCAACCTCAAGATTGACTTCCACGCTGGGAATTCTGTACGCGATACCGTGGTTGATTGGCGGGTGGTGAGGTTCGACGCACGTTTCAACAAGCTCATTCTTCGGATGACAGCACCCGATCTTTCAGCCGAGATTACTGCATTTTTGCGACCGCGCCCCCAAGTGCAGCCTTCGTTTCTGGAAATTCGTAAACAGGTGCCTCCAAGCCGATACCTCGATCAGAAAGCATTGGTCGTTGGAGGATCGCGAGGGATAGGGGAGGTTTGCGCGAAGATTTTGGCTGCAGGTAGTGCGGATGTTCGTCTCACGTACCATCAAGGAGCTGAGGACGCGTCACGCGTCGTGAACGACATTAACCTCTGCGGAGGAACGGCTCAGGCCCGACAATTAGATGTACTTAATGAGCCGACCGATTTAGGCGCTGTCCTCGGAGAATGGTTCCCTTCACATATGTACTACTTTGCCACCTCAACGATTTTCACCGGCAGAAGTAGTCTATTCTCGCACGATTTGTTTCAAAGATTTTATCAGATGTACGTGCAAGGTTTCATGAATGTTTATAGCGGACTACGCCGTATTTCGAAAGCTCAACTGAATATCTATTATCCATCCTCCGTTGCGGTTGCAGAACTGACACTCGGTATGGGCGAGTATGCCGCTGCGAAGTCAGCCGGTGAGACCGTATGCCGCTTTCTGGCAAAGATTGACAGCAACGTGAGCATAAGGATCGAGCGGTTACCTCGATTGCCCACCGATCAGACAGGTAATCTACTCAGGGTAAGGGGTGCAGATATTCTAAGCACGCTGCTCCTCTCATTAGACACCCAGGAAAACCGTGCGCTTTTTTGAACCTTGCGTAGACGAATCGAAGGGGCCAGACTGATGCAAGGAGCGAAGCGGTGATTCAGGAATTCATATTGAAAATTAAGAGACAAGAGACCCCGTTTTACCGGTCCTTGTATAATGTCGCCAAAAAACTCCAGACAGCCAATCTCCCGCTCCCGCGATTCATGCTTCCGGTTCTGAAACTCTTTTACTTTTGCCACCAGGGTTTATTCTCTTTTTTCCGTAGGGCGGGGGGATACCTTTATGTCGAACCGCTTTTTCGCGGCAGATGCGAGTCAATTGGTAGGAATTTTGTAATCCATAAGATGCCATTTGTAGTTGGTCACGCGAAGATTCGAATCGGTGATAACGTGAATTTCTTTGGGAAAGTAGATGTTTACACTGGGCGCATGTTTGATAGCCCGGCTTTGATCATTCACAATCGCGTGGATATCGGATCGCACGTAACTTTTGTTGTAAACAAAGAGATTGTTATCGAAGATGATGTTAACGTGGCGTCAAATGCCATTTTCATGGATTCGGACGCCCATCCTCGAGACGTGACCGAACGAATCGCCGATCTTCCTCCGCGGCCTGAAGAAATTCGAGCCGTCCGCATCTGCAAGAACGCATGGATCGGGCGTGGCGCCGTTATATTAAAAGGAGTCACGATTGGAGAAGGAGCGATAATTGGCGTAAACAGCGTCGTCGTAACCGACATTCCTCCGTATACGGTTGCCATGGGCAATCCTGCGCGCGTGGTGGTTAAGAACATTGGACCGGCCAAGAACAATCCGCCGGAGGCCACCGACGTCAAAGTTTCAATCTAGGGCTCAATACCTAGAAGCCCATGGGAGAAGGACCTTGTCCGGAATTTTCTCCGAATCAGTACGACATCAAGGGAAGAGTATCCCATGCGGAGGCACTCCTCGCTCGGGTGTGGTCCGAGTGCTTGCCTTTATGGAAGCGCTTTTGCCGACCACTGGGCCGGCCAAGAACTTACTGGAGTTTGCCCGGCGCGTGCAGTGCGTACCGCAGAACTCATTAAGTGCAGAGATTCAAATAGCCACTTTTGATCGGTCAAACTCCTCAGCCGGAAACGACTTTGTGCGCGCTTGTGGAGACGCTGGACTGGGTATCTATCCGATAAGGGAGCGCTTTGCCTTCGATCCTTCCGTACTGGCCGCAATTCGAAAACTCGTGGAAGCGCTTGACCCCGACATTGTCCAAACGCACGCGGTGAAATCTCACTTCTTAATCAAACTGACCGGTATTCAGCACAACCGGCCATGGATAGCTTTTCATCATGGATACACGCGCACCAGTAGGAAAACTCAGGTCTATAACCGGCTCGATAGGTGGTCCCTGCCATCGGCTGCGAGAGTTGTCACCGTGTGTAAGCCTTTCGCAGATCATTTAATTCGAATTGGGGTTCGACCTGAGCGCATCTCGGTGCAACACAACTCGGTGCGTGAGTTTGTCGCGCCTTCAGAGGCTCGAATTCAACGGTTGCGTGAAGAGCTTGGAATTCCCGCATCTACCCAAGTACTGCTTAGTGTCGGCAGACTATCCCGGGAGAAAGGTCAAGCGGACCTTATCGAGGCTGCGCGGCTTCTGCGGAATAAGAATCCGCAAGCTGAGTTTCGCTTCGTCATTGCGGGCGAAGGCCCAGATCGGGCAATGCTCACTCGCATAGTTAGGGAAAACAATCTTGAATCGGACTTTGTGTTTGTGGGGCATATCTCAGATATCGCGCCATATTATGGTCTCGCCGAGTTGGTGGTCCTGCCCTCGCACTCGGAAGGTTCACCGAACGTTCTTTTGGAAGCGATGGCAGCCGGGCGTCCCATCGTTGCTACGGAAGTGGGAGGCGTACCTGATATTGCCACAAACGAACGGGAGGCGATCCTGGTCGAAAAAGAAAATCCCTCGGCCCTGGCCGAAGCCATGGATCGGGTGCGGGCCGATGCATCTCTCAAGGCGAAGCTGGCAGAAGCTGCGCGGCTCAAAGCCCAGTCGTATTCCCCCCAAGCCTACTGTGATTCCATCTTGGCGCTATACTCTCAGATATTGGGTGATGCCGGTCGACCTTTCTAGCTAGTTTCTGTATCGAAACGCCTATTTCAGCAGCAAAACCCTGATTTGCAAAGGAAATTCAAGCACTTAGCCGACCTGTGGTTGGTTGCGACGGCATGTGACAGCCTGCGATTGTTGCCGGATTCCGGCACCACGTGGAAGAGTGTGGTTAAGAAAAACACCAGCTTCACTGGGCAAAGAGAAAGCGGAACGATAGT
>Ga0137382_10000141_pt1 | contig 29423 bp, 27 predicted proteins | sample SagtaG_15_FD_104816 | JGI IMG/M metagenome (GOLD analysis project Ga0137382, IMG submission 104816) | Vadose zone soil microbial communities from Sagehorn Ranch, Mendocino, California, USA - Sage2_R_20_16 metaG | ecosystem: Environmental > Terrestrial > Soil > Vadose zone | place: USA... | reverse complement strand
CTTGGCCGAGGTTCGGCTTGGCGCTGCGTTATTGACGGTGGAAAAATGCGTTTGTCACGTGGCAAGGGGTAAATCAAAGGGACGCAGCGGTGCTGCGCCCCTACAAAGGCAACAACCCCGGTCCATCTGACTAAAGCGATATCAGTTCGCGATGGGGCTACTTCTGTTGTAAAACCATTCGGCAAGTGCGCCTATCACCTGGATGCGGCGAGGTGCGTCATTTATCTGCCGCAGACGAAGAATTTTCCGCTTAATACGGAAGTGGAGGCCACGCTCACGTTCGCGGGAGAGGAGCCGGGGCGATGGGTTCGCGACGTGACGCCTTCTCCGGAATCGATCACCGTGCGGGAGCATCACTCGTTCGTGCAGCTTCCGCCGGAAGGGTACAAGGTGCGCGCGTACGATCCGCGGTCCAGTTTTTTTGGCATTGGCTACATGGATTACGCGACGCCGATCAGCGAGCCGATCGTGAAGCGCCTTGTCGCGCGCCATAGGCTGGAGAAAAAAGACCCGAAAGCGGCAGTCAGCGAGCCGGTGCAGCCCATCGTGTACTACCTCGACCGCGGGGCGCCGGAGCCGATTCGTTCCGCGCTGCTCGAAGGCGCGCGGTGGTGGAACCAGGCGTTTGAGGCGGCGGGTTACAAGAACGCGTTTCGCGTCGAGATGCTGCCGGAAGGCGCGGACCTAATGGACTTGCGCTACAACGTGATCCAGTGGGTGCATCGCGCGACGCGGGGATGGTCCTACGGAGCGGCGGTGATCGATCCGCGCACAGGAGAAATCATCAAGGGGCATGTGACACTGGGGTCGCTGCGCGTGCGGCAGGACTTTTTGATTGCAGAGAGCCTGCTGGCGCCTTACGAAAAGGGCAAGCCGGTCTCGCCGAAGATGCAAGAGATGGCGCTGGCGCGGCTGAGGCAACTCGCGGCGCACGAAGTGGGGCACACCCTGGGCTTGATGCACAACTATTCCGCGAGCACCGTGAACCGTTCTTCCGTGATGGATTATCCGCCGCCGTACGTGAAGCTTGGCGCGGATGGCGTGCCTGATTTGTCCGCGGCTTACGCGACGGGAATCGGGGAGTGGGACAAGGTGTCCATTGCGTTTGGCTATCAGGATTTTGCGCCAGGGACGAATGAACAAGCGGCGCTGAATAAAATTCTGCTGGATGCGTACGGGCAAGGGCTTCGCTACTTGACGGACCAGGACGCGCGGCCAGCGGGTTCATCTAGCAGCCTGGCGCATCTGTGGGATTCTGGTGCAAATGCGGTCGATGAATTGAACCGCATCATGCAAGTACGCGGGGCGGCGCTAAAGCGTTTCGGGGAGAACAATATTCGCGAGGGCGCGCCACTGGCGACACTCGAGGACGTGCTTGTGCCGCTGTTCATGCTGCATCGCTACCAGGTGGAAGCGGCGAGCAAACTGGTCGGCGGAATGGACTACACGTTTGCGCTGCGCGGCGACGGGCAAACGCCGACACAGATCGTGGCGCCTGCGGAACAACGGCGCGCGCTTGCGGCGGTGCTGGCGACACTGAAGCCGGACGTTTTAACGTTGCCCGAGTCGCTGCTGAAGATGATTCCTCCGCGTCCACCGGATTACGAACGGGGTCGCGAGCATCTCAAGATTCGGACCAGCCCGACTTTTGATGCGCTGGCTCCGGCGGAGGCGGCGGCACAGCACACGCTGCAATTTCTGTTTAATCCGGAGAGGGCGGCGCGGCTGGTGGAGTTTCACGCGCGCCATGCGGAGAATCCGGGGCTGGAAGAGATCATCGACGCCCCCGTGGCTGCGACATGGAAGTCTCCCCGCAGCTCGGGGTATCCTGCAGAGATCGCCCGGTCGACCGATGGCGTAGTCTTGTATGACCTGATGGCCCTGAGTGCCAACGAGCAGGCCGCTGCTCAGGTCCGGGCCATCGCCGCATTAAAATTGGAACAATTGCGTGACTGGCTGGCGACCGACCAAAGTGGCGCCAAGGATGAGGAAGAACGCGCCCATGTTTTTGCGGCGATTTCGCAAATCGTTCAGTTTCAGAAAGATCCGAAGCAAATCAGCGTAGCGCCGCCACCCGAGCCGCCTGATGGGCCGCCCATTGGCACGGACGACGATTGGGACGGCTGGGACTGAAAATTTGGCAGAGTGTCGCGTGACAATCGGGCTCTCTGGTCGTCTATAGCTTCGAGGGGAGGGCCACATGCCTCGACGCACCTTGTTTTTCCTGATTTCGTTTTCGGCTCTGCTGGCGCTGGGGTTTACGAGCGCGCGAGCGAGCCGGCATCACCATTCCGTAAACACTTCCTGGGGCCACAGAGAGCCCGCAACCGATTGCTCCGATGTTCACATCCGCTTTGACGACCGGGACGCCGTGGTGCGTTCTGAAGAGCGCACCTTGACGAAGTCCGAGGCTCCCGTGCTGCAGGTTCACCCGCATACCAACGGTGGCGTGCAGGTCGTGGGCTGGGATAAAGGGAACTATTCTGTGACGGCGTGCAAAGCGGCGGCGGGATCGAGTGGGGATGCGGAACGAGTCCTGTCGCAGATCAGTATGTCCATCGAAAACGGCAGAATATCGACGAAAGGCCCGGGGGACGAGGAGGCCTGGACGGTGGAGCTGCTGATTCGCGCGCCGAAATCCGCGACCATCGACCTGGACACGATGAACGGGCCGATTTCGCTGTATAACGTGGACGGCAAACTCACAGCTCGCGCCAAGAACGGGCCGATCAGCTTGAAGAATTTTTCGGGCGAAGCGGATATTACCGCCGTGAATGGCCCGATCAGTTTGGACGGCAGCAACGGAAGCGTGCGCATTCATACGGAGAATGGACCGATCTCCGTGGCGCTGTCAGGGAAAACATGGAGCGGCGCGGGCTTGACCGCGGATGCGAAGAACGGCCCGCTGACGCTGATGGTCCCGAGCGGCTACCAGTCCAGCTTCGTGGTGGAATCGACGAACTACGCACCGGTAAGCTGCAAGGCGAGCATTTGCGACAGCGCCCGCAAGACCTGGGACGATGAGCACCGCCGCATCGAATATGGCAGCGGTCCGGCAACGATCCGGTTGTCCACCGTAAATGGGCCGGTCTCCGTGCAGGAGTCGAGAGAGAAACTGTAGGAGGAAGCGGTTACACGCGTTGAAAAAGGCTCGGCAGAGTAAGCCGCGCCTTGCGGGATGGACGCGCTCCGGCTGTTGCAGATAAGATTTGGCGCATGCTGCTGGAGGCGCGCGTAACCCATTCGGTGACGGAAGCGGCAGCGGTTCGCCTGGCGCGCGAACTTTATGCGCTTGAGGCAACCGCCCGGGCACTACCGGGCGAATACGACGACAATTTCCACCTGTCGAGCGGGGACGGACATGGATTCGTCCTCAAAGTGATGCATCCGGCGCGGGAGCAGTCCTTCATTGATATGCAGTGCCGGGCGCTGCAGCATCTGGCGCAGCGTGCACCTCAGTTGCCCTTGCCCCGCGTTATTCCCAATCAGACGGGTGAACTGTTTTCTTCTACTGTCGCGGCGGACGGCTCGACGCGACTCATCTGGCTGCTCAGCTTCGTGAACGGAAAAGTTCTTGCGGAAGTCCGTCCACATACGACGGAGTTGCTTGGCGATCTTGGCCGGTTTCTTGGCGAGATGGATGCGGCGCTGCAATCGTTTACGCATGCCGCTGCGCATCGCGAACTGAAATGGGATTCTTCGCGTGCCGGTTGGATCAAGGAGTATGTCAGGCACATTGCTGATTCGAAACGGCGCGCGCTGGTGGAAAAGTTTCTGGCGCTGTATGAAGCGGAAGTGGTTCCCAATTTGCTGCGCTTGCGGCGCAGGGTGATTTACGGCGATGCGAACGACCACAACGTGCTGGTCAGCGAGCCGTGGCCGCAGCCGCGAAAGATCGCCGGGGTGATTGATTTTGGCGACATGCATGATGGAATCACAGCGTCGGAGCCGGCGATTGCAGCCGCTTACGCCATTCTTGGGAAAGAAGACCCGCTGCAAGCGGCAACTGCGATCGTCGCGGGATATCACGGGGCGTTTCCACTCGATGAGCTGGAGTTGTCGGTTCTATTTCCTTTGATCGGCGCGCGGCTCGCCGTCAGCGTCACAAATTCCGCGCACCGCAAAACCGTCAAGCCGGAAGATTCGTACGTCACGGTCAGCGAAGCGCCCGCATGGGGAGCATTGGAGCGGCTGGCAAAAATCCATCCACGATTTGCCCACTACACGTTTCGCGCGGCTTGCGGGCTACCGGCCGTTCCGAATAGTGAAAAGATCACACAATGGTTGAGGGCGAGCGGCGGCTCCGCGGGTTCGCTTCTGGAAATCGATACGCGGACGGCACCGAGCCTTGTTTTCGATTTGAGCGTTGGCAGCACATTTCTGGGGGCTAAACCCGGCGGGGCCAACAATCCGGAAGTAAGCGAGAAACTGTCTGCGGAAATGAAGCGGGCGGGCGCGGCCTTCGGCGTGGGCCGTTACGATGAGCCGCGCCTGGTTTATACGTCCCCGCTATTTGGCGCAAGCAGTAAACACACGGATGAGCGGCGCACGGTGCACTTGGGAATGGATTTATTCGTCGAGCCGGGGACACGGCTGCGCGCTCCGCTAGATGGTGTGGTCCACATCGTCGCGAATAATTCTGTGCCGCAGGACTACGGGCCGCTCGTCCTTCTGCAACATGAAACGAGTGACGGTGAGAAATTCTTCACGTTGTACGGCCATTTGACGAAGGAAACGCTTTTGCGGTTGAAGGCCGGCCAGCGCGTTGGGCGCGGAAAAGAATTTGCGCGAGTAGGCACGGCGGATGAAAACGGCGGGTGGATGCCACACATTCATTTTCAGATCATCCTGGATCTGTTGGAACTAGGCGCCGATTTTCCGGGCGTTGCTTACGCTTCTCAGCGTGCGGTTTGGACGAGCCTCTCGCCGGACCCGGATCTTTTGCTTGGTATTGTGGCCGATCGCTTTCCGGTGAAAGAGCCTGTACTCAGCGAAACGCTTGCCGCAAGGCGCGCTTTGCTGGGGAAAAATCTGCGCATCTCTTATGAGCGCCCGCTGAAAATCGTTCGTGGGTGGATGCAGTATCTGTATGACGATACGGGGCGAGCGTTCCTCGACGTTTACAACAACGTGCCGCTGGTGGGGCACAGCCACCCTCGCGTGGTGCAGGCGGCGCAAGCGCAGCTCGCGCTGCTCAACACCAACACGCGCTACTTGCATGACAATGTCAACCGCTATGCAGAGCGGCTGACGCGACTGCTACCCGAACCGTTGCGCGTTTGTTTTTTTGTGAATTCGGGAAGCGAAGCCAATGAGCTGGCGCTGCGGCTTGCGCGCGCAAATACTGGGCGGGAAGACATTATCGTGCTGGAACACGCCTATCACGGCCACACTAACACGCTCATCGACATCAGTCCGTACAAATTCGATGGTCCGGGAGGCCGTGGAAAGAAGGCGTGGGTGCACGTTGCGCCGCTCGCGGATGATTACCGCGGGCCCTATCGCCGGGGCGACAACCAAGCGGGCGCAAAATATGCTGAGCATGTCGGCGAAATTCTAGAGCGGACGAGCGCCGAAGGCCACAGCGTCGCCGCGTACATCGCAGAGACTCTGCCAAGCGTGGGCGGACAAATTGTTTTTCCGCCCGGATATCTCGCGGAAGTGTATCGCCATGTGCGCGCAGCGGGCGCCGTCTGCATCGCGGATGAGGTGCAAGTTGGATTCGGCCGGCTGGGGACACACTTTTGGGGATTCGAAACGCAAGGCGTCGTTCCGGACATCGTCGTTCTGGGGAAGCCCATCGGTAACGCGTTTCCGCTCGCGGCGGTAATCACCACGCGTAAAATTGCCGATTCTTTTAACAATGGGATGGAGTTTTTCAGCACGTTCGGCGGCAATCCTGTGGCTTGCGCGGCGGGGCTCGCGGTGCTGGATGTACTTGAAGAAGAAAACCTGCAGCAAAACGCCTTGCTCATTGGCAAGCATCTCATCGAGGGCTTGTGTGCTTTGCAGACGCGGTACGCAATGATCGGCGATGTGCGCGGCTCCGGACTGTTCCTGGGGATCGACCTCGTTCTGGATCGCGAAACGCGGACGGCGGCACCGCTGCAAGCCTCATACGTGGTCAATCGCCTTCGGGATTGCGGGATTCTTGCCGGCACCGACGGGCCGCATCACAACGTTATCAAGCTGCGCCCGCCGCTGGTTTTCTCTGAAGCCGATGCGGATCTTTTCCTGAAAACTTTGGATGCTATCCTCCAGGAAGACGCGGCTCAGCCCATTCGATAGCGCTTAGGAGCTCCCAGGGTTGGTTGCCTGGTGAACATCAAGCGCTAACTACTCGACAAGTCGGTTACTCCACGCATAGGCTCGTCAAGCGATGCCGCCGGACTGTTCCCTCTCCTGGATTGCGCTCGGGCTTACGCCCGGCTTGGCTTCCTGTTTGTCCGCTCGCGTGCCGCGGCGGTTCGACTCGCCAGAGGGTGTTTTTCGAGCCAGCCTCCCTGATCTCGAGTCTTGCCATCTTCCCGCTCAAGTCGCGCAAGCCCTCGCGAAAAAGGAAAGTTTCAAGCGCGCCGAGAAGGAATTGGCGGGCATTCAGAAGATTGCGGGCTGCACGCTCTTGAACTGGACGGAACCCGAATACCAGCAGTGGCTTTTACAAATTTACAACCCGCCCGTCCTGCTATACGTTCGCGGCGATCCGCAGGTCTTGAATCTTCCCTGCCTCAGCATCGTCGGCACGCGCCGGCCTACCCTCTATGGCACGCAAATGGCGCAGCGTCTCGGCCGTGAACTGGCCGCGCGCCGGCTCGTTATCGTCAGCGGAATGGCGCGTGGAATGGACGCCATCGGGCATCAGGGAGCGATGGATGCCAATGGCCGCGCTATCGGAGTTCTCGGGACGGGTATCGACGTTTGCTACCCGAAGGAGAACAAGAAACTGTACGAGAAAGTGCTGGAGCGCGGGGCGATCATCAGCGAATTTCCGCTGCGCACGCACGCGCCACCGGAAAATTTTCCCGTGCACAACCGCATCGTTGCCGGTATGCCGCTCGGCGTGGTAGCGGTGGAAGGCGCGCAGTATAGCGGATCGCTGATCACCGCCCGGCGGGCCATGGAGTTCGGAAGAGAAGTCTTCGGCGTGCCGGGAAACGCCACTCAGCCCGTGAGTTTCGCTCCGAATCAACTCATCAAACAGGGCGCCAAGCTGGTCACCTGCGCCGCGGACGTCATCGAAGAGCTTCCCACGCCGGTTCGCGCCGCCCTGGTGCAGGCAGAGAAACCGGAGGCCGAGCAGCGGAATCTATTGACTGCGGCGGCGCTCAACGGTTCGGAAAAGAAGCTCTATGAGTTGCTTAGCACGGAGGAACCGGTGCCCATTGACGACATCGTGGAGCGTTCCGGCTTGAACTCTTCCGAGGTTCTGGCTACGCTTTTCACTCTGGAGATGAAAGGGATCATCCGGCAGTTACCGGAAAAGCAGTTCAGCAAAGTCTTGCTGTAGAGATAGATAGAGGGTTGCATCGCTTTGGCTGGGGCAGGCTCCAGAACGTGTAGCGCATCCACAAAGGCAACCATAGCATCTAAATATGGACCCCGTTGGGATTCGGGCCGAGCGCATAAGGTAGCGAGAAGGACACACACCGCGCGGTCAGCCCTCTCCGCAAAGACATTACGGAGTTACAAAGGCAATATGGCTCGTTCGTTAGTTATTGTGGAATCGCCCGCAAAGGCGAAAACGATTAACAAATACTTGGGACGGAATTTCACCGTCAAAGCGTCCATCGGACACGTCATGGACCTGCCCAAGAAAACGATTGGCATTCGTCTGCCCGGGGAAGAAGAGGGCGGCAAAAAGAGAAAGCGGAAGAAAACGAGCAAAGGAAGCAAGAAAGCAAAGGGGCCGGAAAAGATAGGGAAACTGATCAGCATCGACGACGATAAGATTTTTGAGCCTACGCTGCAAATCATCGCCGGCAAGGGCAAGGTCATTAACGATCTGAGGAAAGCGGCACACTCCGCAGAGGCGGTTTATCTGGCGGGCGACCCCGATCGCGAGGGAGAAGCCATCTCCGCGCACCTCGCCATGGTTCTCTCCAAGCCTGCAAAGTTCATTGAGCAGGAACCCAGCGTTTCGAGATTCAAGAAGAAAGAGGCGGCACCCGAAGAGCCTGTCAAGAAGGAAGAGGAGAACGGCACGAAGAAAGAAGTTGTTGCCATCGATCCTAAGAAAATCTTTCGCGTTACGTTCAACGAGATTACGCCCAAGGCCATTCGGGCGGCATTCGACAAGCCACGTCAAGTGGACACCAATTTAGTGGATGCGCAGCAAGCTCGCCGGGTGCTCGATCGCATCGTGGGCTACAAAGTTTCTCCCATTCTCTGGGACAAGGTTCGCCGCGGGCTTTCTGCCGGGCGCGTCCAGACCGTGGCGCTCCGGCTGATCGTCGAACGCGAGCAGCAAATCCGCGCGTTTATCCCGCAGGAATACTGGACGATTCACGCGATGCTGGATGCCGGGCAGCCGCCGCTCTTCGAAGCCAAGCTGTTCAAATACAAAGGCGAGGACATTGAAGTAAAGAATCAAGAAGCCGCGGAAAAGGTTGTGGCCGCCGTGAGTAAAGCGAAGTGGCAGGTGGCCAGCGTCGCGCAAAAAGAAAAGAAGCGCAATCCACCGCCGCCCTTCACGACTTCCAAATTGCAGCAGGCTGCCTACAACCGGCTGCGGTACACGGCCAAGCGCACGATGTCCCTGGCGCAGAAGCTCTATGAAGGTGTGGAATTGGGCGAAGAAGGTTCGGTCGCGCTAATCACCTACATGCGCACGGACTCTGTACACGTCTCGAACGATGCGCTGGCGCAAGTTCGCGAATTGATTCCCGCGCGGTTCGGAAGCAATTACCTGCCGGAAAAGCCCAACTATTACAAATCGAAGAAGGATGCGCAGGAAGCGCACGAGGCGGTGCGTCCCACGGAAGCCATGCGAGCGCCGGAAGACGTGCGGAAATACCTCGATGAAGACCTTTTCAAACTATATCAACTGATCTGGCAGCGCTTTGTTGCGTCGCAAATGCTCCCGGCAATCTTCGATCAGACCACCATCGACATCAACGCGGGAGATTACACTTTTCGTGCCACGGGCTCGGTCCAGAAATTCGACGGCTACCTTCGTGTTTATCAAATGCCTGCATCGATCGCGGATCGCGAGGACGACGAGAAGGATGATGAAGGCGAAGGCCGCGCGCTTCCCCAGGTTGCAGAAGGGCAAACCCTGCGTTTGGACAAGATCCGGCCCGACCAGCACTTTACCGAGCCGCCGCCGCGCTATAACGACGCGACACTAGTGAAAGAACTCGAAGAAGACGGCATTGGGCGGCCTTCGACGTACGCTTCTATCATTTCAACTCTCCTCGAGCGCGAATACGTCACCAAGAACCAGGGACGCTTTTCTCCCACCATGCTCGGCGAGCGAGTCAGCACGCTGCTGATCAAGAGTTTCGAAGATATCTTCGACGTCACATTTACGGCGCGGCTCGAAGAAGAGCTGGACGAAATTGAAGAAGGCAAGCTGCCGTGGCGCGTTGCCGTCAAAGAATTCTGGGAAAAATTTGTCATCGACCTGGATAAGGCCGACGACGAGATGCTTTCCTACAAGGCCGGCATTCCCACGGGGAAGAAGTGCGAAAAGTGCGGCCAGGGCGAATTGCTCGAACGCATCAGCCGCCACGGTTTCTTCCTGGGCTGCTCGCGTTATCCCGAATGCGATTTCATTCAAGATCTCTCGCCTGAGACTCCGGAAGAGGCCAGCGGCGAGCCCAAGACCGAGTATTGCGACAATTGCGGCAAGGAGATGGCCATCAAGCGCGGCCGGTTTGGCACTTTCCTCGCTTGCACTGGTTACCCGGACTGCAAGACTACGCGCCGTCTCGTCCAGGGCACGCGCATCGCGCATCAGCCAGATGAGCCGCTCGATGAAAAATGCACGCGCTGCGGCAACGGGCTGGTGAAAAAACACGGCCGCTTCGGCGAGTTTATCGGCTGCTTCGGCTATCCAAAGTGCAAGTACACGCGGCCGATCACCATGGGCATCAAATGCCCGAAGTGCAACGAAGGCGAATTCGTGCGACGCGGCAGCGCGGGCAAAGGCGGCCGTGGACGCCCGCGCATCTTCTACGGCTGCTCCCGTTACCCGGATTGCGATTTCACCTCACCCCATATGCCCATCGCCGAGCCGTGCCCGAAGTGCGGCGCGCAGTTCATTGTCGAGAAGCGCTCCAAGATCGGCACCGTCCATTCTTGCCTCAAAGAAGGTTGCGATTGGGAGAAGCTGGTCCCCGACGCCCAGCCGCAAGCGCAGCCAGAAGAAGCTCCAATACCTGTGGCGGCCAAGTCCTGACCTGCCCGCATCTGAGGAAACAACGCTTTGATTTTGTTTTCCGGGGATTTGTCCGCGACTATACTGTAGCCGGGCCTTTCCCCGGGAGCCGTTGCGGCGAATGATTGCAGCGATTGCGAAATATCTTGAATACCTTCAGTCGGTGAAGAATTCCTCACCGCATACGGTTCTGAACTACCGCAAGGACCTCGAACAGTTTGTGGCGTATCTTTCGCCGCCCGGGGCCCGGCCGCCGGGACTCACTGGCATCACGCACTCGATGATTCGCGAATTCGTCGCGCATCTCCATGATCACGGCCTCAAGAAGAGTTCCATTGCGCGGAAGCTTGCCGCTCTGCGCTCGTTCTTCAAGTATTGTGTCCGCGAGGGTCATCTACAGGAGAATCCCGCGCGGCTTGTTCCCACGCCAAAGCTGCCGAAGCGCATCCCTTCCGTGCTTTCTGCCGAAGAGATGAACGGATTCCTCAATCAGCTCGGTGGTTCGGGACATGCCTTACCAACTGGCCGGGCGGGGCCTACAAGGGGCCTGGTGCTTTCACGGGCGTCCGACGTGAAGCCGCAACGTAAGCAGAGTGGTCCCGTGCGGGCCACGGAGGGCTTGCTGCTTCGCCGCGACCGGGCCCTCCTGGAACTTCTCTATGCCGCAGGCCTGCGCGTCAGTGAGCTCACCGGTCTCAATCTTGCCGACATGGAGCAAAAGGAACGCATTCTTCGCGTGCGCGGCAAGGGCAGCAAAGAACGCATCGTTCCTTACGGAGCTAAGGCCCAGGAAGCCCTGGAAAAATACTGGCCGGTGCGCGAACAGCTCCTGCGGCAAACGGATCGGACTAGCGGCAAGCAGGGGCCGCTCGCGGAACCGGTCTTCCTGAATTATTCAGGCCGGCGCCTCACTCAGCGTTCCGTCGGGCGCATCGTCAAGAAATACGTGCGCATTGCCAACGTCAATTGGGATCTGCATCCGCATTCGTTGCGTCACGCCTTCGCAACGCATCTGCTTGCTGACGGCGCCGACCTTCGCGCCATCCAGGAACTTCTCGGGCATCAGTCACTCTCGACCACGCAAAAATACACGCACGCTTCTATCCGCCAGTTGATGGAAACCTACGACAAGGCGCACCCCCACGCCTGATTCCTGCATCTATTCGACTTTGCCGGTAATCAAGGCTAAGTTACGCTCGGCAGCTGCGGAAATTTAATATGGGATGGCGAATTGGAATGTCGATCGCGTTCTGTTTGCTTGTGTGCGCGGTCTTGCCTCTGAACACCAGCGCGCAGGGAAACTACGAAATCCAGGTATATCCCTACGAAACCGTGGCACCTCGCCACACTATGGTGGAGCTTCATTCCAATTTCACGTTTCAGGGCTCCAAATCCACCGATGACGGCACGCTTCCCACGAACCACCAGTTGCACGAAACCATCGAGATCACTCACGGTTTCAATGACTGGTTCGAGACCGGATTTTACATTTTTACTTCCGCCGAGAACGGCCAGGGTTGGGATTACGTTGGCAGCCACATCCGCCCCCGCGTGCGCGTTCCTCCCAAATGGCACTGGCCGGTCGGAGTCAGTCTGTCAAACGAAATCGGCTGGCAGAGCCGCCGATATTCCGCGGACACTTGGACGTGGGAAATTCGCCCTATCGTGGATAAGCAGGTCGGCAAGTGGTATCTGTCCTTCAACCCCACGTTTGACCGGTCGTTCCATGGCCCGGGCGTGAACCAAGGGCTGGTGTTCTCGCCGAACTTCAAGTTCAGCTACGATTTCACCAAAAAAGTTGCTGGAGGAATCGAGTACTACGGCTCGCTGGGTCCGGTAACGGGTTTCGACGCCGTCAGCCAGCAGCAACAGCAAATTCTTCCTGCGATTGACCTGAATCTCTCGCCCAAATGGGAAGTCAATTTTGGGTTGGGTGTGGGCGTGACGCGCGCGACAGATCACTTGCTTGCGAAGATGATTCTCGGCTACCGTTTCGATTTCTAGTTCCAGCACTGGTGAGAGTCAGGGCGAGATTGGCAGTAGCCAGCACAGTCCCTACCTTCAACGGCAACTCAGCGAGGCCCCACAAGGCCGCGTTCAATGCCGCCTTGCGAGATTCTGGAACCACCTGTCATGCAGAGAGGTCACTTGCCGTCCTATTGCGGCAGCGAAAGCCGAATGGCGACCGCAACGTGGATATCCAAGTGATTGGCAACGTTGCCCTTCTGGGAAGACTAGAATTGGTTCGCCGCATGCCTGTGCTCCTGCAGGATTCGAATCCAAAGGAAAACGAGCTGTAATTTCGTGAGGCGGAACGAAAGTTCTGTTCGCTGTCAGGAGTTCCGATGTTCTCTTATGTTTTTTTCATGGTTGCTTTTATCATCGCGGTAGTTCTCGTGCAGCCAATCGAAGGTGAAACGAACGAAGAGCTGCACATGATTCAAGAGCCTTTGTGCCGGTTCGTTCGATCAGCGATCAGTCAAACCCAATTCGAGGAGGAGGCAGAAGCTAGGCTGCAGCAGGGAGAATTCTTCCCAGTTACGGATCCTGAAATGGGATCACCCCTTCGTTTGGAAAACCAAGCGGATCGTGAACTATTTGAATCTTCACTCACAAACTGGTTGTTCTTTGAGGATCTTGCTCGTAAGCAGCAGTCCATAATCGAGGAACTTCTTGTTCGCTGCGAAGCGAAGCGGAGTGGTCTCTCCGTGGCGGCATCGGTTTTTGCTCAGCTGGACGTTTCGAAGCGCGCAACATTTGTTGGTATCACGCACGCCATGTTGAATACTCAACTCACCGATCGCGAGGACGGAAGAAAAATGGGCGATACCTTCCAATTGATCGATGAATTGCTCGACATCCACGGCGAGAACGGGGGGACGCCGAGCGATCAGCAGTTTCAGCTGATCCTGCGGCTCGCTCCGGGCGCCTTTCAGAAACTGGAACGAGCTGCCAGTTTCGAAAGAGGAGAAAATCACGTATTCCACAAGCTGTTTCCTAATTCCTTTCGTCAATTCCGTCGGATGGGCCTCCACGGCCAGGAGGCGGGGTTGCATATTTCTGTCTCTCCCGATGGGCTTCTTGCCGAGATTCACATCGACTATCGCTTTGGTCTCTTACACCTGGGACCAGCAAATTCAGACGTCCGTGCTCAGGGAAACCATCAAAGGCATGTTGACCGCTGGCCCGTATTTGGATTTGCAACACGCCGTGTGAAAGTGCGGCGGGCCGTGCTGCAGTGAAATAGGTCCTTGTGGTTTTCGCGTCAATTCCCCAGCTTGCAGGCGAAGGCGTGTGCGCCTAGGGAATTTTGTTTGCGGACGATCAAAAACGAAAACGGCCGGCGGGAGTTCCTGCCGGCCGTTCAATTTTCTTGGTGAGAATTAGGCGAATTTCCGATTAGCGATGCCCGCCGCCGTGGCCACCACCGCCATGGAATCCACCGCCGCCTCCATGGAAGCCGCCACCGCCGTGAAACCCGCCGTCGCCCCCATGAAATCCACGTCCACCGTCATGGAAGCCGCCACCACCGTAGAAGCCACGGTCACCACGGAAGCCACGGTCACCGCGGAAGCCTTCGTGCTCAAACCCGCCACGGCCGCGAAAGCCCCGGTCTACGAAGACCCGTTCGTGAAAGCCTGGGCGGCCAAAAAAACCACGACCGTAGTAACCGTGACGTCCGTAATAGCCATGAAACCAAGGCCCCGCGCCAATGAAAACACCGCTGACGAAGTAATCAGGGCCGTAATAGCCATAGGGTGCGCAGGTGTAGGGGTAATAACCATAGTAGCCATAAGCACAGACCGGAGCCGGCCCTACATACGCCGGGCCAACTCCAACACCGACAATCACTCTCTGTGCGTGGGCGAACGATGCCGAACCTAAACAGATGCCGAGCAAAGCAAGAATTCTTAGATAACGCATGTTTGGACCCCTTCTGAAGTCCATCACTTCGACCGCAGACGACCGTAACTCGTTCAGGTTCTTCAGCTCATGCTGAAATCCCTACCTTAACCAACACCTCCCCGCACAGAAAGTTGCAAGCCGTCTTTCTCCGAACCAGGTGCTCGTCCGGCAGCATGGATTCCAGTCATCCTCGCGAGGGTTGCGTTTCGGCGAACCCGGTGTGAGGATTCCTTGCGTGCCCGAAACGTCCTTGAAAACCGAGCTCAAGCCGTTACCGCCGATACTGACTGCTCACCTCTTTCCAAAGCTCGACGGAATGCTGATCGAACTTCTTCGCTCGTTTGCACTGGGCGATTGGGAAAAGCAGACGGTTTCGCCCAAATGGAAAGTCAAGGACGTCGCGGCGCACTTGCTGGACACGCCGTTACGTGGAGTTTCCATCGGGCGCGACGGCTACGTAGCTGAAAGTCCAGCAATCAACTCTTCGGCTGATTTGGCAGCGCTCATCAACCGCTTGAATCATGAGGGCGTCACGGTATATCGCCAGTTGAGTCCGGCAGTCCTGATCGCGCTGATGGAAGTCGCCACGAAATCCCTGGCCGCATATCATGCCTCGCGCGATCCGTATGCGATGGCTCCGTACGGGGTAAGCTGGGCTGGCGAAGAAAAATCCTCCAACTGGTTTGACACTGCTCGCGAATTCACAGAGCGCTGGCATCACCAGCAGCAGATCCGGCTGGCGGTGAACCGGCCCGGAATCATGACGCGCGAGCTCTATCATCCAGTTCTCGATTGCTTCCTGCGGGCCCTGCCGTTCACCTATCGAAACGTTTCCGCGAAAACCGGTACCTTGCTGCAGCTCACGGTTTCTGGCGAATGCGGTGGCATTTGGTATCTCTATCGTGCGGCCGAAATCTGGCAGCTGGTCGAGTCCCCCATTGGAGAAGCAGCTTCGGAAACCACGATTCCCCAGGAAATCGCCTGGCGCATTTTCACCAAGGGCATAGATCGCGATTCCGCTCTTGGTCAGGTGAAGGTTTCCGGCGATGCTTCGCTAGGCCTGCACATCCTCAGGATGGTCTCTATCGTTGCATGAGCATCAAAACATAGCCACGTCCCTCGAAATATTCAGTATTTCGTTCGTTGACGATTCCGGCCAGGAACCTCTATAATTAGGGTTTGCCTTAAGGGCTTGGAGGATCGATGTACGCCGTTATTCAGACCGGGGGAAAGCAGTATCGCGTCGCGCCCGGCGACACCATCCGCATTGAGCGGGTGGATGGCAAAGTAGGGGAAAAAGTGAATTTTAGCTCCGTCTTGGCCGTCCACACGGACGACAAGAAGATCGTATCAGGCGCCGACGCCGGTAAAGCTTCGGTGAGCGGCAAAATCGTCTCGCAGGGCCGAGGCAAGAAGCTCACCGTACTCAAGTTCAAGAAGGGCAATCAGTACAAGATTTCGCGCGGCCACCGGCAGAATTACACCGCGGTGCAAGTCAGCGATATCAAGCTGTAACTTCTTCAAATTTCGCCGGGCAGCAGCCCGCCAGTCTCTCGAAAAGGATTACGTTATGGCACATAAGAAGGGCGGCGGCTCCTCGACAAACGGCCGCGATTCACACGGACAGAGGCTGGGCGTCAAGCGCTTTGGCGGGCAGCTCGTCAACGCCGGCACGATTCTGGTGCGCCAGCGCGGCACCAAGCACCAGGCCGGAGAAAACGTCGGTCAGGGCAAGGACGACACGCTCTTCGCAATGGTTAAGGGATTCGTGAAGTTCGAGGACAAGGGCCGACACGGCCGCTTTATCAGCGTCACGCCAGCAGAGCAAGCCAAGTTCGCCGCGAACTAGTTGTATTCTGTGGCGGCATTTTGCGGAGGATTTAGTCCGCGCCTGTTCGCTTCCGCGGTCCGGCCCATTGGACCGCGTTTTTCTTTTCATAGCGGCTGTTAGCCGGGAAACGCCTGGCTCTTACGGAGTTTCATTCCAGTGTTCGTTGATGAAGCCAAAGTATTCGTGAAGGCCGGTGACGGCGGAAACGGCTGCGTAGCCTTCCGGCGCGAAAAATACGTTCCGCGCGGCGGTCCCTCTGGCGGCGACGGCGGTCATGGCGGCAACATCTATCTGGAAGCCAACCCAAACGACAACACCCTGTTGCGCTATCGCTACAATCGCGAGTTCAAGGCCGATCGCGGACGCCACGGCGAAGGCTCCAACTGCACTGGCCATTCCGGCCAGGACATGATCCTGCAAGTTCCCGTCGGCACGCTTGCCTTTGACGATCAAAGCGGCGCCACCATCGCTGATCTCGCCACGCCTGGCCAGCGCGTCCTGATCGCGCATGGTGGGCGCGGTGGACGCGGCAATCAACACTTTGCCAAGCCTTGGCACCAGGCTCCGCGCGAACACGAAGACGGCTTTCCCGGCGAAGAACGTCATCTTCGCCTCGAACTGAAACTCCTCGCCGATGTCGGCCTTGTTGGTTTTCCCAACGCCGGCAAGTCCACGCTGATTTCCGTGATTTCCGCCGCGCGTCCTAAAATTGCGAATTATCCGTTCACCACGCTCGAGCCCAATCTCGGTGTCGTTAATGCCGACGGCGGCACCGGCGGGCACGGCACCGAACTCGGACGGACTTTTGTAGTCGCCGATCTTCCCGGTCTCATTGAAGGAGCGCACTTGGGCGCGGGCCTCGGCATCCGTTTCCTCCGTCACGTCGAACGCACACGGCTGTTGGTTCATCTCATCGATACGAGCGACTCCAACGCCGACGATCCCGTCCACTCTTTCGAGATCATCAATGGCGAGCTTGAAGCCTTCAGCGCGTCCCTCATCGAAAAACCGATGATCGTCGTTGCCACCAAACTGGACGCCACAACGGATCGCACTCGACTCGAAGCTCTTCGCGATTTCTGCAAGCGCCGCAAACTCGAATTTCACTCCATTTCTGCGGTCGCAGGCGACGGTGTGAAAGATCTTGTACGTTCGATGGCCGATGCCCTAGACAAGATTCCGCGCCATGCCCACGACTCCACTTTCGACGCGCTACCTGCTGCGAGTGAGGACGAGCAACCGTTAACCGCACCTGTTGACCGCCCGGCGGTGGCCACGAACAAACAGGAAGATTCGTGAGAGAATTACCTGTGTCGGGCACGGTCTTGATTAATCCAGGCCGGCTACACTATTCTTGGGAGCCTCATTGACCACAGCGCAAGCGCACCGCACTGCCGCAAGGCATCATCCTCGCCGTATTGCGGTTTTCGGCGGCTCCTTCGACCCCATCCACAATGGCCATCTTTCCGTCGCTCGCGCCGCCGACCGGCGCTTCAATTTCGACGAGCTGCACCTCATTCCTGCGAGCCGGCCGCCGCACAAACTAAAGCAGCACCTCGCTCCGTTTCCGCATCGTTTTGCAATGGTTTCGCTCGCTTGCTCCGAGCATCCGCATTTTGTTCCGTCGCTTGCTGAAGCCGGCGAGGACTTCAGCGGCACGCAGCTTCACTATTCCGTGGACACCGTGCGCTATTTCCGGCACGTTTACCACGGCGATCGGCTTTTTTTTATGATTGGCGCCGACGCCTTCCTGGACATTCCCATGTGGAAGGAATATGAAACGCTGCTTACACTTTGCGATTTCATCATCGCCAATCGCCCCGGTATCCGCCCGGAAGCGCTGCGGTTGGTCATCCCGCCGGATTTGATGGCGCGGCCGGATGAGAAAAAAGAAGCCGATCAGCCGTCCCAGGTCGTCGCGCACCTTCACAGGTCCACCATCTATTTGCTCGAAAACGTCTCCAGCGACGTTTCCGCTACTGACGTTCGGCGCCAAGCGCACCGCGGCCAGTCCATCCACGGACTTGTTTCCGTGCGCGTCGAGGAATACATTCTCAAACAGGGCCTATATCGGAACCTCAAATGAAATTCGAATCCCTGCCGCAGGGCGTCCGTCTTGCCGTCGAAGCCGCACAAGAAAAGAAAGCCGCGGGCATCACCGTGCTGGACCTCACGGCAGCCGGCGCCTTTACCGACTATTTTGTGGTTTGCACAGGCTTCAGCACGCCGCAGGTGCAGGCTATCTGCACTGAAATCGAAGCGCAACTCCATAAAAATCTCGGCCGCTCGCCCGAACATCGCGAAGGACAGCGCTCCGCTGAATGGGCGCTATTGGATTTCGGCGGCTTCGTCGTGCACGTTTTTAGCGAGCAGGCGCGGCGCTACTACGATCTCGAGCGCCTCTGGCGCATGGCCCCAAAGCTCGAACTCCCCGACCTGCCTGAAGGTCCTTCTTCCGAACAAGACCTACCACGCTCGTTCGGGCACGAACACTTTCCCGGCGAAGCTGTTTCCAACCGGCCACAAAGCGGCCGTTCGCGGCAATGACCGCGGAGCGATTGCCGTGGATCTCCGCGGATCCGGCATCCCAGCGTCTGCTTGAGCTCGCGCAGAAAGTCGCGGTCGCTCCCGCCACTCTCCTGATCACCGGCGAGAGCGGCAGCGGCAAGGACCACCTTGCGCGCTTGGTTCATGAACTTGGCCCGCGCCGCGACGCGCCGTTCTTGAAAATCGATTGCGCCAGCCTTCCGCCGCAGCTCGTCGAAAGCGAGCTCTTCGGCCACGAACGCGGCGCCTTTACTGGCGCGGTGGAGCGCAAGCTTGGCCGCTTCGAGCTCGGCGGCAACGGTAGCATCGTTCTTGATGAAGTCGCCGCGCTTTCGCCCGGAGCGCAAGGCAAACTGCTTCGGGTTTTGCAGGAGCGCACTTTTGAACGCCTTGGCGGAACGGAAACTCTTCGCATCGAAGCGCGCCTTATAGCCCTCACCAACGTCGATCTTCCCGCTGCCGTGAAATCCGGCGGCTTCCGCGAAGATCTCTATTTCCGGCTGAATGTTTTGTCTCTCGCAGTTCCGCCGCTTCGTGCGCGCCGCGCCGATATCTTGCCTCTCGCCGATCACCTTCTCGCGACACTTCGGTCCGTCCACTCGCGCCCCAATGCGCAATTGAGTGATTCGGCGCGCCGCATGCTCGCAGCTTACGCCTGGCCCGGCAATATCCGCGAACTCCGCAACGCTCTCGAGCGCGCGGTGGTTTTCTCGCGTCCCGGCCGCGGCACCGGCGCCGGGCCTGAGCTCCTTGAGCCCGAAGATTTCCCGGAAAATGTACGTGCCGCTGCGCCTGGCGCAGCCAGCCCGGTTGCCGGCCTCCGCACTCTCGAGGAAGTCGAGCGCGAAGTCATCGCCGCCACGCTCGAAGCCACTCATTACCAGATCAGTCGCTCCGCTGAAGCCCTCGGCATCAGCCGCAAGACCCTCCTCGAAAAGCGCAAGAAATATGGTTTGAAGTGACCATCCAACAAGGATGGTCATCCCGAGGAGCAACGCGACGAGGGATCTCTCTTCAGGTGACATAAGACTGTCATGAGAATTCGTCTCCTCATGCTCGGAAAAACGCGCCGTCCCGAAATGCGCGCCGTCCTCGATGACTATGTAAGACGCATCGGCCGGTCATGCCCCATCGAAATCATGGAGCTCCGTGATGGCGACGCCCTTAAGAAACTCGACGCCGATCGCGCCGCCACCGTCGTCCTTCTTGATGCGGCCGGAAAGAATCTCGATTCGAACGCGCTCGCCAAGTGGCTGGGCGAACTTCGCGACCGCGGCACACGTGAACTGATCTTCCTCTGCGGCGATGCCGAAGGCTTTTCTGAGGACCTTCGTCGGCGCGCTCAGCATAAACTTTCTCTCAGCGCGATGACTTTTTCCCACGAGCTCGCCCGCGTAATGCTCGCCGAGCAGCTTTACCGCGCCTTCGCCATTCTGTCCGGCAGCCCCTATCCGAAATAGCCAGCGTAGTGTAAAACCATATCCACCATGGCCATTCGAATCGCCGCAGACAAAGACCAGCCTTCCGCCACCATTGAGATCCCGCTGGAAAAGCCGCTTCCCGATTACGATCTCAATCAACTCGAACAGCCTACTCCTCGCGATGTCGATGCCATCCTTGTTTCGCAAGGCTTTCGCGATCTCGTCGACGACGCTCGCGGTATCCTTACCGAACTCCTGAGCGGCTCAAGCCTCGAACTCGCTCAGTTCACCGGCGCGATCTGCCCTGGTGACGATGAAACCTATCGCCCCGGCCTCTGGATCGTCCTCCGTGACAAAAATTCCGCGCAGGGCCGCGAACTCTCCTCCAATTCACGAACGCGCATCTCCGCGACGGCCGAAGAACTTGTGAAACGCCTGCAACTCGCCTAGCTTCCAGCGCAACTTGACCTTTGGCATCAGACTCCGCAAACTCTAATCCTTTCGACGCACCTGGACAGAGTTCACCGAGTCACCAAGCTATGCCGGAAGAAAAGGGACTCCTCATCGTTTACACTGGGCCCGGCAAGGGCAAGACCACTTGCGCGCTTGGCACCGCGTTCCGAGCCGCGGGCCAAGGCCTCAAGGTGCTGATGGTGCAGTTCATAAAAGGCTCCTGGCACTATGGCGAGCTCGACGCCGCCAAAATGCTCGGCGATGATAAATTTGAAATTCGTCCCATGGGCCGCGGCTTCGTCAAAATTGGCGGCGCCGAAACCGATCCCCAAGACATCAAGCTCGCGCAAGAATGCTGGCAGGCTGGCCGCGATGCCATCAACAGCGGAAAATATGACCTCGTCGTCCTCGACGAAATCAACTACACCATCAGCTACAAAATGCTCGACCCTGACGAAATTGTGGACGCGCTGAAGAATCGACCGGAGCGCGTCCACGTCATCTGCACCGGCCGCAACGCCCATGCCAAGCTCGTCGAGCTCGCCGACCTCGTCACCGAGATGCGCGACGTGAAACACCCTTACACCAAGGGTATACTGGCTCAACGGGGGATCGACTATTAAGCATCTGGCAGACATTCGGCGAACACGATTCTTTTTTCTTACTTAAGACTTAGAACTAACGACTGACAACTTTCTCCATGGCCTGGTTCAAGCGCGACAAAAAATCGATCGAACAATCCACGCCGCCCGAAGAGCGCCGCGTGCGCACCGAAGGTTTGTGGGTCAAGTGCGAATCCTGCCGCACCATCGTCTTCCGCAAGGACCTTGAAGCAAATCTCTTCGTCTGCCCCAAGTGCCAGTTTCATTTCAAAATGAATTCCAAGCAGCGCCTGGAGATGCTTCTTGACGGGCGCTGGACCGAGCACGACGCCGGCATGACCTCTACTGACCCGCTCAAGTTCGTCGACACCAAGCCCTACGCTGCACGCCTGCGGGAAGCCAAAAAAAAGCTCGGCATGAACGACGCCGTCATCACCGCGGAAGGCCAGCTCAACGGCCGGCCCGTGGTCATGTGTGCCATGGAATTTGGCTTCATCGGCGGCTCGATGGGTGCGGTGGTCGGCGAAAAAGTCACTCGAGGCATCGAGCTCGCCATCGAAACGCGCCAGCCGTTCATCGCCGTTTCCTGCTCAGGCGGCGCGCGCATGATGGAGGGCACCATTAGTCTTATGCAGCTCGCCAAAGTTTCCGCTGCCCTCGCGCGGCTTGACGACGAAAAGCTGCCCTACATTTCCGTGCTCACCGATCCCACTACTGGCGGCGTCACCGCCAGCTTCGCCATGCTCGGCGATCTCAACATCGGGGAACCCGGCGCGCTCATCGGTTTTGCCGGCCCACGCGTCATAGAACAAACCATTCGCCAGAAACTCCCTGAAGGCTTTCAGCGCTCCGAATTCCTGCTTGAGCACGGCTTTCTCGACGCCGTCGTCCATCGCAAGGAGCTCAAATCGTTTATCGCTAGCTCCCTCGATTTGCTCTTAACCTGAGATGAATTACGACGCCTCGGTCCGCTATTTGCTCTCCCTCGGCCGCGAATTGGCGGCGCCAACCCAGGCTGTCGCCGCGAAGTTCGATCTCGAAAACATCACGGTCCTCGCCGAGCGTCTCGGCCGCCCCGACCGCGCTTGTCCCAGCGTCCACATCGCGGGCACCAACGGTAAAGGCTCAACCGCCGCGTTCCTCGAATCCGTCCTACGCAACGCGGGCTTTCGAACCGGGCTCAATACTTCGCCCCACCTCGAAAAAATCAACGAACGCATCCGCATCAATGGAGAGGAAATCAGCGACGAATCCTTCGCCGAAGCCTTCACGCGCATTCAAGTCGTGATTGAAGAACTGCTCGCTGCCGGCAAACTGCGCGCGCATCCCACCTATTTCGAATGCGTCACCGCCATGGCGTTCGAATCCTTCGCCCGCTCCCGCGTTGAGTTTGGTGTGTTTGAAGTCGGCCTGGGTGGCCGCCTCGATGCCACCAACATTCTTTCGCCGGTGGTCACCATCATCACGCGGATCGATTTCGACCACGAAACCTTTCTTGGCCACTCGCTCAAGGAAATCGCCACCGAAAAAGCAGGAATCCTGAAGCCTGGAGTGCCCCTCGTCCTCGCCGAACAACATCCGGAAGCCCGCGAAGTTATTCGCGCTCGCGCCGAGAGTCTCGGCTGTCCGCTTGTCGAGCCGGCGCAACTTTTTCGAGTGAATAGGGAATCCATGGAAATTGGCAGGGTTTTCGTGCGCGTCATTGCAGCGGATTCCGGCAAAAGCTTCGAAATCAGCCCAAGCCTGCCCGGCCGCTTCCAGTTGCAGAACGCCCTGAATGCCGTCGCAGCCGCGCGGCAACTTCAAAAGCGCGGTTTTCGAGTTTCTGATGAGGCGATCACTCAGGGGATCGCCAACACCGTCTGGCCCGGCCGCCTTGAAAAGCTGCAATCCGGCCCCGACATTTACCTCGATGGCGCTCACAATCCCGGCGCCGCCCGCGAACTCGCCTATTTCCTCGCGCAAAATCTCTCAGGCCGCAGAATATGGTTGCTCTATGCCGCCCTTCGCGACAAAGCCGTGGACGAAGTCGCCGGTCTTCTTTTCCCCCACGCCGCGGAAGTTATCTTCACTTCGCCGCGCACCACGCGCGCCGTCTCGGCCGCCCAGCTCGCCGAAATTGCCGGCCATCATGCCGCGCGTTTTTCCGTGATCCCCGATCCCGAACGTGCCCTCGAGCACGTTCTTGCGGAAGCCGCATCGGAGGATGCCATTTTCATTACCGGCTCGCTCTATTTGGTCGGCCAGCTTCGCCACTATTGGAAGCACCGCGCGCAAGTCGCCACGCGCTGAAAAAAACCGTAGAATATCGCCTCGGGTTATATGGTGTCTTTGTAGCGCCGGCTTCCGAGCCGGCATTCTTTCTTTAGCACGATGGATGGTTACAGTGCGGAAGAAGCCAAATGGATTCATTAATGCCGGGAGCGATCAGCTTGGCGAACGCGAACACCCTCTTGTCGCCATCATTATGGGCTCCGGCTCCGACTGGGATACCATGAAATTCGCCTCCAAGACTCTCAAGGCACTCGGTGTTCCACATGAAACGCGCGTCGTTTCCGCCCACCGCACGCCCGACCATCTCTTCGCATACGCTTCGCACGCCGAAAAACGCGGCATCGAAGTCATCATCGCCGGCGCAGGGGGCGCCGCCCATCTTCCCGGCATGACCGCTTCAAAAACCGTGCTCCCCGTCCTCGGCGTTCCCGTCGAATCAAAAGCCCTCAAAGGCCTCGATTCACTCCTCTCCATTGCGCAAATGCCAGGGGGCGTCCCCGTCGGCACGCTCGCCATCGGCAGATCCGGCGCGGTCAACGCCGCTCTTCTCGCCGCCTCCATCCTCGGCACAAAGCACCGCTCCTACCGGGAAGCCGTTCGAAAGTTTCGCGCCGAACAAACTAGCCGAGTCCTCGCCAACCCCGATCCCGCGGCAGCCGCATCGGTCCAAAAGAAAAAAGGAAAGCGCGCATGACCATCGGCATCCTCGGCGGCGGGCAGCTCGGGTATATGCTCGCTCTCGCGGGCTACCCGCTCGGTTTGCATTTCCGCTTTCTTGATCCTTCCCCCGAGGCTCCTGTAGGCCGGATCGCCCAGCGCGTCACCGCCGATTACACCGACGAGGCCGCCCTCGAAAAGTTCGCAAGCGGCCTCGAGCTCGTCACCTACGAATTCGAAAACATCCCCGTGGAGGCTGCCAATTTTCTGGCTGAACGTGTTCTCGTCTATCCCCCGCCCGCCGCTCTCGAAGCCGCGCAGGATCGCCTTGCCGAAAAGAATCTCTTCCGCAAACTCGGCATCGCCACTACCGAATTTGCCCCCGTTTCGAATCCCAGCGACCTCGACGCCGCCGTAAAAACGATCGGACTTCCCGCTGTTCTGAAGACTTCGCGTATGGGCTACGACGGCAAGGGCCAGTGGATTCTTCGTACTGCGGAGGAGGTCGCTAAGGCCAAGTCCGAGCTGCCCGCCGTCACCCTCATTCTCGAGCGTTTCGTCCCCTTCACCCGGGAACTCTCCGTTCTCGCGGTCCGCTCCCGCAACGCCGAAACCGCTATCTACCCGCTCGTTGAGAATCACCACCGCGGCGGGATCCTCCGCCTCTCAATCGCCCCTGCGCCGCGCCTCGATCCTCCCGTCCAGCGCGCCGCTGAAAAGGCCGCCCGCCGCGTGCTCGAATCCTTGAAATACGTCGGCGTGCTTGCTCTTGAATTTTTTGAGCATCAAGACGAACTTCTGGTCAACGAAATGGCGCCGCGCGTGCACAATTCCGGCCACTGGACAATCGAAGGCGCCGTCACCAGCCAATTCGAAAATCATCTTCGCGCCGTACTCGGCCTCCCGCTCGGCTCGACCGGCCCGGCCGGCCACTGCGCCATGCTCAATCTGATTGGCGACCTCCCCGACTCCTCCGAAGTCCTAGCCGTCCCCGACGCTCATCTCCATCTCTACGGCAAATCCCCGCGCCCCGGCCGCAAACTCGGCCATGTCACTCTCCGGGCCGCCTCCCCCGAACGCCTCGCCCTCCGCCTCTCCGAGTTACCTGCCTTCTTCCACCGTCCCGACTTCTGCCTCGACGCCGCCTTCGTCCACTCCGCCTCGCTCCGTGCTTGATCTCGGTGGACGATTCACTCCAAGCTTGCCTTGGTAGCACGACCGCCAGCTAAAACTTCACGACGTTTCCGTTCTCGTCCAAGTGATAAGCAAGGTCGCGGAGCTGCCGAATCTCGTCGGGCAAAAGAAATCGCGACGATGCGCCACCGGGAGCAGCGAGCAGACCTGTATCTAATCCTTTGTCCTGCAGCTCCTGGAGAATCCCTACCATTCGGCTCTTATAGAGTTTCATGTAGAGATCGAGCGTCGCCTGGTCGTACTTCATCGTGTCTTGGCCATGGCCTGGAGGACGCTTCGCCCACCGCTCCGCCAGAAATACATTTAGGTCGTTTGCCAAGCCCAGCGTTCTCTTTCTCAGCGAATTCTTCGGCTCTACGTAAGGCGCTCCCATGACGGGTGCGATCGGCTTGGCTAGCTGCTTCCTCGCATACAAACCGCCACCGCCGAGGACTCCCGCCAGCACGACCATACCAAACAACCCATGAGCCCAATGCACTTTGCGGGTTCCGGCGCCAACGCTCGACGCCTCCTTATGGAGCAGCCAAGGAGTGCGCAGGACGTGCCATAAGGCAATGCTCCATACTGCAATCAGCATCGACAGGCCGGCACTCCTAAAGCTCGTCCATCCAACCGCATTCACACGTTGGATCAGGAGATACGTGCCCGTAGCCGTCAGCGCCGCGGCCGCCAATTCTCCTCTCCACGTGCGATTGCACTCGTTGCCAAGCCTCTTAAAGAAACACCAATAGTAGGCAAGGAATGTCCGGTTTGAGCGCTGTTTCTCCATGGGAGCGACTTCGTCTTGAATCGGTTGTGTTGCAGCGACTGTTTGAGCCGGGGCCTGCGCCGCCGCTTTTATCTTAGCCGGAGCAGCTTCCTTAATTCGTATTTTCTCCCCCCACGTCTTCCATGTTCGCAACACGCGGTCGTGAGCATCAGCGCAGCCTTCCATCAAACTTTGCTGTGGATCGCAATGCATCGGAGCGCGCCTTGCCCGCAAGAAATTATCAATGAAAGAACTGGAATGCTTGACCTGGATCTCCCCCACGGTCTTGAGTTCCTCGAGGATCTCCTCCAATTCTTCCTCTGTCGGGACCTTCCCGGTTTCTTCGAATGCTCGTTGGTAGGACTCCAATCGCGCAATCATGCAGCGCTCTATATGCTGCACCTGGAATTTGATGATGCTATTGATCTGGCTATCCCTGACGGGCGTTTTGGCAGTTCGTCTCGTGGTTCTCTGCTTCAGCAGGTTTGTGGTGTCGGCCCTCGTCGAGACCGCCGACTCCACAAAAGACTGCTCGTAGACCGAATCCGCGAAGCCCTTGATCTGGGTGTCCATGTGGGCGATTACCTTCCATGCCGGATTGTACTCTGGAATTTCGCTCTCAGGCACGCGCGCTTTTCTCTCGAGTTGGTTCCTGCCACCTCCGGTTGCCGCCTTCCCGCCCGAATGCTACGATTTGGTGTTCCATGACCTCTGCTAATCCCCAACCGAAAGCCGCCAGCCGCCCCCGTGTGGGCATCCCTTGGCGCACTTCTCACGAAGAAGCCAACAAGATCACCAACAAGCTTAAGTATTACTTCGCTGCGGTCTCCGCAGCCGAAGGTGAGCCTGTCCATGTGTCTCTCCAACTTTCGCCAAATGAACTCGCAGCTCAGGTCAGAAATCTGGACGCCTTTGTCCTCCCCGGCGCGCCCACCGACGTGAATCCGGCGCTCTACCGCGCCCCCCGCCACCAAAAGACTCACGACGCCGACCCTAACCGGGAAAAAACCGATTTTGCTATTCTCGACCACGCCTTCGCCTCCGGCAAGCCAGTGCTGGCAATCTGCTATGGTTGTCAGAGCCTCAACGTCTGCCTCGGAGGTTCGCTGTACCAGGACATCTCCAGCGAACTCCACACTGATATCGAGCACAGCAAGGAAGGTCTTGCACCGGATGCTCCGGATCCCATCCATCCCGCAAGGATCGAGCCTGGCGGTGAAATCGCCCAACTCGCGGCCATGTCCGGCCTCACGAATCCAGCCGGGGGTTTCGACGTCCAAATCAATACTTCACATCACCAATCCGTCCGGGATCTGGGCCACGGCCTGCGCGTCGCAGCCGTCGCTCCGGACGGCGTGGTCGAAGCCGTCGAGCATGAACCGCATAAACACTGGGTTGTCGGCGTGCAGTGGCACCCAGAGCGCATGAAAGATCACGCGCTTTCCTCGGCGCTTTTCGGTGCGCTGGTACAAGCCACGCGTGCGGCGGCCGCGCACCGCTGAACTTCGCGGCCGGGCCAGCAAGCCCGCCATTCCGAGCGAAGAGGGAATCTTCGTCCTGGAAATTGAAGCAAGGAAAAGAAGATTTCTCGGAGTTGGCTTTTCGACTTTCAACTGTTAACGATTGACTTCTTGGGGGCTTGATGATTTCTCTCGCAGGCAAGGCGGCACTCATCACTGGCGGTTCACGCGGAATCGGCGCAGCCGCCGTCAAACTCTTCGCGCAGGCTGGTGCCGACGTGGTTTTCAACTACGTCAAAGCCAAGGACGCCGCGCTGCAAGTGCAGCAGGAAGCCGCCAAGCACGGCACTCGCGTGGAAGCCTTCAAGGCCGATGTGGGTAAGCACGCCGAAAATCAAAAGCTCGTCGAACACACCATCGCGCGGCTCGGCCGTCTGGACATTCTCGTCGCCAACGCCGGCGTCTGGAACCTCGAAGATCTCCCCATCGAGAAAATGACCGAAAAGCAGTGGGACGACATGATTCGCATCAACCTCAAGAGCGTGTACTCGATCATTCATTTCACCGTCCCGCACATGATCAAGCAGAAGTCCGGCAAGATCATTCCCATCAGTTCCACCGCCGGGCAACGCGGCGAATCCTTTCACACGCACTACGGCGCAAGCAAAGGCGGCATCATCAGCCTCACCAAGGGCCTCGCTACGGAACTCGCGCGCCATAATATTCTGGTGAACTCCGTCGCCCCGGGCTGGGTGGCCACCGATATGTCCGTTCCCGTACTCGAAACGAAAGCGGGCCAAAAGATGGCTTCCACGGTTATTCCCCTGGGCCGCGCCGCCACCGCCGAAGAAATCGCCGGCCCCATTCTTTTTGTTGCTTCGGACCTAGCCAACTTCATGACCGGCGAGATCATCAATGTAAATGGAGGTTCGGTCTTGTGCGGCTAAGGTTTCTCCATCTCGCTCCGCTAATTCTTGCCGCGTCCCTGGTCTTTGCTTCGGGCGCAGCGGCGCAGCGGCCCGATACCTTGATGCCGGAGCAGAGCATCGCAAAAGGTAAGCAAATCCTCTCCGATCTGACCAACGCTCTGGGCGGGCCGGGTTACCTGGAAGCCCGCGAAAGCCAGTGCGAGGGACGCCGCGTGCTTTTCGGCCACAACGGCGAGCCCGTCGGCAACATCGGATTTGTCAACTACCGTCGCTATCCGGACAAGGATCGCACCGAATATATCGGCAAGGGTCGTCATTCGATTCTCCCGTATCTGATTGGCATCGACGGTTTAGATTGGTCGCACGGCGGCATCGTCATCACGCTCTACAGCGGCGATCACGGCTGGACTTTCGATCGCAGCGGCGTCAATGAATTGCCAGCCACGTCCATCAGCGACTTTCAGGAGCAAGTCAAGCGCAACGTCGACAATCTATTGCGGCTGCGCCTTAACGAGCCGGGCATGGCCATCCGCTTCGGCGGCAACGACACCGTGGACCTCAAGCAGGTGGATTGGGTTGAGATTACCGACGCCCAGGAGCGCGTGTTCCGTCTTGCCGTTGACCGCTCCACGCACATCCTGGTTCGCAGCTCGGTCACGACCAAGGACGAGGAAACCCAGCAGATCAACGAAGACGTCTCCATCTACTCCAACTACCATTTAAAGGACAGCGTCTGGACGCCCTTGCAGGTCACCCGAGAGCACAACGGACGCCGCGCCGTCCAAATCTTCTACGACACTTGCAAGTACAATCCCGGCTTTCCCGACGAACTCTTCGATAAGTCGTCGCTCTCCAAGCAGGGCGCCCAATCCCTCGCAAAGAAGGGCAAGAACTAGCTAGCTAGTGTGCTGTCCCGTAAATACGTTCGCATAGCCGTTCGACTTTGGCGAAGATCGAATCCGCTGTGGCGGTCCAGACGAACGGCTGGGCTCGGCGGTTGGAATTCTGGACGTAGTGATCGAT
>Ga0137382_10000140_pt1 | contig 29425 bp, 26 predicted proteins | sample SagtaG_15_FD_104816 | JGI IMG/M metagenome (GOLD analysis project Ga0137382, IMG submission 104816) | Vadose zone soil microbial communities from Sagehorn Ranch, Mendocino, California, USA - Sage2_R_20_16 metaG | ecosystem: Environmental > Terrestrial > Soil > Vadose zone | place: USA... | reverse complement strand
ATCCGAATCCTTTTCAAGTAGAACTTAAGAAAGAGATCTCATTTATTAAAAATATTTGTGATAAAAAAATATTTATTGGGAATGGAAGTGATGAAATTATTGATTTGATCATACGAATCTTTTGTAGCCCAGGTTTAGATAAAATTATTATCTGTACTCCTTCATATGGAATGTATGAAGTTAATGCTAAAATAAATGATATAGAAATATTGAAAATACCCCTAAAAAAGGAGTATAAACTTGATGTTAATTCGATACTTTCTTCCATTCCCAATAGTAGGAAACTAATTTTTCTTTGTTCCCCTAATAATCCAACTGGAAATGATTTTCTCAGTAAAGACATGGAAAGAATTCTAAAAATATTTACAGGTATTGTTGTTATCGATGAAGCTTATATAGATTTCTCTAATAAAGAATCATTTATTAACCTACTTGATAGATACTCCAAACTTATGGTTATGCAAACCCTTTCCAAAGCTTGGGGATTGGCTGGAATTCGTATAGGAATAGCTTTTTCTGGGGAAAATATGATTAGTCTAATGAATAGGGTAAAACCAGCTTATAATATAAGCAAATCTTCTCAAGAAATAGCTATTAAAACCCTTAAACAAAAAACGTTCTTTGAAAAAAGACTTAAAACGATTATTAAAGAACGAGAAAGAATCTCCAAAGAGTTAATTTGCCTTGTAGATAAGGTCTTTCCTAGCTCAGCTAACTTTTTGCTAACTCAAGTTTCTGGAGTACAAAAAATTTTTCAATGTTTTTTTGAAAAAAATCTTATTGTAAGAGATCGTTCAAAAATTAAATTATGCAAGAATTGTCTTAGAATTACAGTAGGGACTTATGAAGAAAATAATTTTCTTTTAAAAACTTTAAAAAATATCAATATCGATGAATAAAGTATTATTTATCGTTGAAGAAATCCCTCCTAAAATTGAAGAAAAGGTTCCTAAAGTTCTTTCTTTTATGTCGAGGATCTCTAGAGAATTCAACTATGAAATAGTTCTGGTAACTAATCAAGCAGGAGAAAAATTTTTTAAAGCTCATAGAAAAATAATGAAAACTTTTGAGAACGAGGGTGTTTATTTTTCTGCTGGTTCTATTGATAGAACCAGTAGAGGGGAAAGCTATGATATTTCTGGATCATTCGTTCTTGTAGATAGAAGAACAGATGTTTTATTAGCTAAAAACCTAAAGTGTAAAGCTATTTGGCTAAAAAAAGGGATAGTCCATAATGAAACGGCTTTTTCAGCTGAAAAACTTCAAAAGTTTCTAGCCTTAGAAATAAAAGATTGGGAAAAACTTTACGAGTTTTTAAAATTTGGAAGTAGAAAAATTCTACATTCTAGAAAAAGTAAAGAAACGGACATGAAAATAATTCTCCAGATTGATGGAACTGGAAAATATAATATTTGCACAGGAATTGGTTTTTTAAATCATATGCTTGAACAATTCGCTAAACATGCTTCTATAGATCTTGGAATTCAAGCCCAGGGTGATCTTCATCTTATTGATGAACACCATACGATAGAAGACATCGCTATAGCATTAGGAGAAGCCTTTTGTAAAGGTTTGGGGAATAAGCTAGGATTAGCTAGATATGGATTTTGTTTATCCATGGAGGAAGGATTAGCTAAAGTTGCTTTAGATTTTAGTGGTAGAAGCAATCTGGTTTGGAAGGTAGAATTAAAAAGAGAAAAAATTGGGGATATACCAACCGAAATGGTCTATCATTTTTTTAAATCATTTTCAGAATCTGCTAAATGCAACTTGCATATACAAGCTAAAGGGGAAAATGAACATCATAAAATAGAGGCAATTTTCAAAGCTTTTGCTAAATCCGTAAAAACGGCCATTTTTCGTGATGTTCAGCTATATAAATTACCTACCACAAAAAATATCATATGAAAACTATCATCATTAAATCACCTTCAGGGAATGTACAATCAATATTTTCTGCACTAAGAAGAATTGGGGTAAATGCTAAGTTAACGGATAATTTTGAGGAGATTCTATCTTCTGATAGGATCATTTTTCCTGGGGTAGGAGAAGCCAAATTAACGATGAGATACTTAAGGGAAAAAAGTCTAGATTTATTAATCCCAAAATTAAAACAGCCTTTTTTAGGAATTTGTCTTGGTTTGCAACTGCTTTGTTTTCATTCAGAAGAAAATAACACAGATTGCTTAGGAATATTCGATCTGGAAATAAAAAAATTTAAGAACATAAATATGAAAATTCCTAAAATTGGATGGAATACTATTTATCAACTTGAAGGAGTATTATTTAAGGGGATTCCCGAAGAAAGCTACCAATATTTTGTACATTCTTATTTTGCACCAATATGTGAGTACACTATTGCTAAAACAGACTACATATATACTTACAGTTCTGCTTTACAGAAAAATAATTTTCATGCTGTGCAATTTCATCCTGAAAAATCTGGTATTTTTGGATCTAAAATTTTAGAAAACTTTATTAAATTTTTATAAATATAAATGGATATTATACCATCTATAGATATTTTCGGAGGAAAATGCCTGCGTTTAACGCAGGGTAATTACGAAAATAAAAAAATTTATACTGTAAATCCAGTAGAAATGGCGAAAGTTTTAGAAGATCATGGATTAAAAAGACTCCATTTAGTGGATCTTGAAGGAGCTCTAAAAAGAAAAGTTCTCCATTGTAAAGTATTAGAAAATATAGCTTTTCAATGTAAGAATCTAATGATAGATTTTGGAGGAGGAATTCAAAGTAATGAGGATATTAGAGTTGTTTTTGATAGTGGGGCACATATTGCTAACATTGGGAGTATGGCAGTGAAAAACGATAAAGTTTTTCAAGAATGGGTGCAATGTTATGGGGGAAAAAAAATTATTTTAGGAGCAGATGTAAAAAATGAGAGAATAGCTTTTCAAGGATGGAAGAAAATCAGCAATATACATTTTAATTTTTTTTTAAAAAAAAAATTTCCCTTGGATTAAGGAAGATATTTTGTACTGATATTGATAAAGACGGGCTCTTATCTGGTCCTTCTATAGATCTTTATAAGAAAATAATTGAAGATTTTCCCCATCTAGAGCTTATTGCTAGTGGAGGAATAAAAAGTTTGAAAGATCTGGATGATTTACAGAGAATAGGTTGTAAAGGTGCGATTATTGGTAAAATTTTCTTTGAAAGAAAGGATTTTTTAAAATCAGTTTATTCTTGGATTGAAAAAAATTGTTAAAATGTTAGCTAAAAGAATTATTCCTTGTTTGGATATCCAAGATGGGAAAACTATCAAAGGGATCCGTTTTGAGAATCTTCGAGAAGTTGGAGATCCTGTTTCTCTGGCAGCTAATTATTCTGAAAATGGTGCAGACGAATTAGTTCTTCTAGATATAGGTGCTACAAATGAAAAACGTGATATACTTCTCTCTCTAGTAAAAGAGATATCCAATGTAGTTAATATCCCTTTAACTGTAGGAGGTGGTCTTTATAAAATAAAGAATGTAGAAGATCTACTATCTTCTGGTGCAGATAAAGTTGCTATAAATACATTTGCTTTTTTGAATCCAGAACTTATTGAAGAACTTTCTATACGATTTGGAACTCAAAGTATTGTTTTATCTATAGATACTAAATATACTAAATATGACAAAGAATGGAAAGTTTTTTTGAACGGGGGTAGAGTGAAAACAGAAAGAAATGTTTTAGATTGGGCAAAAGAAGCTGTAAGAAGAGGTGCTGGAGAAATTTTGATAACATCTATGAAAAATGATGGAACAAAAGAAGGATTTGATTTAGAAATAACACAAAAACTATCTGAAAAACTTTCAGTTCCCATAATTTCATCTGGGGGAGCTGGAAAAAATAAGCATTTTTTGGAAGTTTTAGATTTAGGAAAAGCGGATGCTGCATTAGCAGCTAGTGTTTTCCATTTTAAAGAAATAGAAATTATAGAATTAAAAAAATACCTCAAAATACATGGTATCCATGTTAGGATTTAAAGGACTTTTACCAGTTATTATTCAAGATAATTTCACAGGAAAGGTCTTGATGTTAGGATATATGAACGAAGAGGCTTATAGAAGATCTATAGTTGAAAAAAAAATAACCTTTTACAGTAGATCTAAAAAGAGATTTTGGACAAAAGGGGAAAAAAGCGGAAATTATTTATTAATAGAGAAAATTCTTATTGACTGCGATTTTGATACTTTGTTAATCAAAGTAACTCCTTTAGGTTTTATATGTCATCAGAAAACTGATACTTGTTGGAAAGAAGAAAACAAATACGATAAAAATGGATTTTTGATTAAACTTGAACAAGTAATTAAGAAAAGAAATGAAAATTCATACATATCTCAATTATTCAATGAAGGGTTCAATAGAATAGTCCAAAAATTTGGAGAAGAATCGATAGAGCTCCTCATAGAAGCTAAAGATGAGAAGGAACGTTTTTTTTTAAATGAAGCGGCTGATATGCTTTTTCATTATTTATTTCTAATAAATGCTAAAAATTACAAATTTAGAGAGATAATTGAGGTTTTGAAAAATAGGTACAAGAAAAGTAGGAGAGCTGAGGATTTATGAGCAGCGTCCTACTCTACCAAGAAGACTTAGTACCATCGGCGTAAACAGGCTTAACTTCTCTGTTCGGAATGGGAAGAGGTGAGCCCTGTTGCTTTTACCACTCTAATCGAAATACCTCAGCTTACTGAGGCTAAGTTAAATATTATGCAATATAATATTAAAGAAACTTACGGGTAATTAGTACCGCTCGGCTATGACATTACTGTTTTTACACCTGCGGCCTATCAACGTTGTCATCTTCAACGACCCTTCTAAAAAAGAAACCTCATCTTGTGGTAAGCTTCGCACTTATATGCTTTCAGTGCTTATCTCTTACGAACATAGCTACTCAGCTATGCACTTGGCAATGCAACTGATACACCAGAGATTCGTCCAACTCGGTCCTCTCGTACTAGAGTTAGCTCCACTCAAGTTTCTAATGCTCGCAATAGATAGAGACCGAACTGTCTCACGACGTTCTGAACCCAGCTCGCGTGCCACTTTAATGGGCGAACAGCCCAACCCTTGGAACCTTCTTCAGCCCCAGGATGTGACGAGCCGACATCGAGGTGCCGAACCTCCCCGTCGATATGAGCTCTTGGGGGAGACCAGCCTGTTATCCCCGGAGTACCTTTTACCCTTTGAGCGATGGCCTTTCCATACAGAACCACCGGATCACTATACCCTACTTTCGTATCTGGTTGACTTGTAAGTCTCACAGTCAAGCACCCTTAGCTATTGCACTCTATATCCACGATTACCATCCGTGTTGAGGGTACCTTTGGAAGCCTCCGTTACCTTTTAGGAGGCGACCACCCCAGTCAAACTACCTACCACGCACTGTTCTCTTACGAGTTAGGCTTCAAATAAACAAAGGGTGGTATTTCAAGGCTGACTCCACATCCCCTAACGAAGATATTTCAAAGTCTCCCACCTATTCTACACATTGTTTACCCAAAGTCAATACGAAGCTATAGTAAAGGTTCCGGGGTCTTTTCGTCCCATTGCGAGTTAACGGTATCTTCACCGGTACTACAATTTCACCAAGCTCGCAGCTGAGACAGTATCCAGATCGTTACACCATTCGTGCAGGTCGGAACTTGCCCGACAAGGAATTTCGCTACCTTAGGACCGTTATAGTTACGGCCGCCGTTTACTGGGGCTTCAGTCAAATGCTTATAACATTCTTCCTTAACCTTCCAGTACTGGGCAGGTGTCAGACCCTATACATCATCTTTCGATTTTAGCAGAGTCCTGTGTTTTTGATAAACAGTCGTCTGGATCTATTTTCTGCGACCATCTCTTAGTTAGAGAGGGTGACCTTTCTCCCTAAGTTACAGGTCCATTTTGCCTAGTTCCTTAGCCGCGAATCACTCGAGCACTTTAAGATTTTCTCCAGAATTACCTGTGTCGGTTTAGGTACGGATCGCTTTTATCTGAAGCTTAGAGGCTTTTCTTGTAAGTAAATTGCCCGCCCTATCCGTTTCCTTAACAGGGTAGTGCGGTACTATAGTGTTTCAGCGATAAATACGGATTTTCCTATATATCCCCTACCTAAAAACACTTCAACGTGCATTCCCATTAGCACGCGGCAGGATCCATACTTCTTCCCCCCCTCGCAATACGCTACGAAATAAAAGCGAGTTGCGGAATATTAACCGCAAATCCATCGATTTCTCCTTTCGGATTACTCTTAGGCCCGACTAACCCTCAGGTGATTAACATAGCTGAGGAAACCTTAATCTTTAAGTGTGCGGTTTTCTCTCCCGCATTATCGTTACTCATGCCTACATTTTCTCTTGTAATAACTCCACCACTTTTCACAAAGCAACTTCTACGTAATTACAATGCTCCCCTACTGATTTTTTAAAAATCCCAAAGCATCGGCGATATACTTAATGCCCGATTATTATCCGCGCCCCATCACTGGACTAGTGAGCTATTACGCACTCTTTAAATGAATAGCTGCTTCCAAGCTAACATCCTAGCTGTCTAAGTGATCAGACCTCGTTTATTCAACTTAGCATATACTTAGGGGCCTTAGCTGTTGGTCTGGGTTGTTCCCCTTTCGGGTATGGACCTTAGCACCCATACCCTCACTGCCGAGAAACATATCGCAGCATTCGGAGTTTGTCAGGAATCAGTAGAGTTTTACCCCCCTTCATCCAATCAGTCGCTCTACCTCTGCAATACTTTAACACAACGCTGCACCTAAATGCATTTCGGGGAGTACGAGCTATCTCCGAGTTTGATTAGCCTTTCACCCCTACCTACAGATCATCCGAAAACTTTTCAACGTTAACCAGTTCGATCCTCCACTATGTGTTACCACAGCTTCAATCTTTCCATAGGTAGATCACTCGGTTTCGCGTCTAATCTTATAGACTTAACGCCCTATTCAGACTCGCTTTCGCTTCGGCTTCATAGCTAAACTATTTAACCTTGCCAATAAGATTAACTCGTAGGCTCATTATGCAAAAGGCACGACGTCACCTTAAAAATAAGGCTTCGACTGCTTGTAGGTACATGGTTTCAGGATCTCTTTCACCCTTCTATTCGAAGAACTTTTCACCTTTCCCTCACGGTACTTGTTCACTATCGGTCTCTGAGTAGTATTTAGCCTTACCAGAGAGTCCCGGTAAATTCAGACAGAATTTCACGTGCTCCGCCTTACTCAGGATTCTGCTAGGTCATGATTGTATTTCGTATACAGGATTATCACCTTCTATGATTGATCTTTCCAAATCATTCTACTATACCCCATAATCCTTAATCGCAGTCCTATAACCCCAAAAACGGCGACACACCGTAATGGTTTGGGCTGTTCCAAGTTCGCTCACCACTACTTTCGGAATCACTTTCGTTTTATTTTCCTTCGGGTACTTAGATGTTTCAGTTCCCCGAGTTCGCTTTACAAGAATCCCATCTAACTAAATGGGAGGTTACCCTATTAGGAAATCTGCGAATCTCTGAACCGCAGCTTTTCGTAATTATAACGTCCTTCCTCACCTCTCAGAGCCAAGGCATTCCCCATGTACCCTTTTCGTTTCTTCAAAAATAACTTAAAAAATAAAGTGATGATTATACTACACTTCTATTCAACCTAGAACTTAAAAAGTCGTGGAGAATATCGGAATCGAACCGATGACTTCCTGAGTGCAAATCAGGTGCTCTAACCATCTGAGCTAATTCCCCTATAACTATTCCATAGTCTCGCGCGGAGTTGAACCGCGGGCCGCTATATTATCAGTATAGTGCTCTAACCTTCTGAGCTACGAGACTCCTTTCATATCATAGAGGATAGTTTTAAACAAAGAACTGAAAATTCTTTTGATTAGGAAGATTTTCTCCAATAAAGAGATATTCCAGCCACACTTTCCAGTACGGCTACCTTGTTACGACTTAGCCCCAGTTACCGATTTTACCCTAGGCAGCTCCTTTTACAGACACCGACTTCAAGTATCCCCGATTTCCATGGCTTGACGGGCGGTGTGTACAAGGCCCGAGAACATATTCACCGCGTCATGGCTGATACGCGATTACTTGCGATTCCAACTTCATAGAGTCGAGTTGCAGACTCCAATCCGAACTGTGATCGGCTTTTCGAGATTAGCTCCTAATCACTCAGTGGCAGCCCGTTGTACCGACCATTGTAGTACGTGTGTAGCCCAAGGCATAAGAGTCGTAATGATTTGACGTAATCCCCACCTTCCTCTCGACTTACGTCGGCAGTCTCGTTAGAGTCCCCAGCATTACCTGAACCTGATAGTAACTAACGACAGGGGTTGCGCTCGTTCAAGGACTTAACCTAACACTTCACAGCACGAGCTGACGACAACCATGCAACACCTTGCGTTCCGTCATAAAGAAGCAAACTATTTCTAGTTTATTTCGTAACGCATTTAAGCTTTGGTAAGGTTCCTCGCGTACCATCGAATTAAACCACATACTCCACCGCTTGTGCGAGCCCCCGTCAATTCCTTTGAGTTTCAATCTTGCGATCGTACTTCCCAGGTGGATCACTTAACACTTTCGCTTTACCACTGAATACACTGAAGATCCAATAGTTAGTGATCATCGTTTACAGCGTAGACTACCAGGGTATCTAATCCTGTTTGCTCCCCACGCTTTCGTGCACTCAGCGTCAATATAGACCTAGTAGCCTGCCTTCGCGATTGGTGTTCTATGTGATATCTATGCATTTCACCGCTACACCACATATTCCAGCTACTCCGATATAATTCCAGTCCATCAGTATCAATAGCAATTTTAACAGTTAAGCTGCAAGATTTCACTACTGACTTAATGAACAGCCTACGCACCCTTTAAACCCAATAAATTCGGATAACGCTCGTATCCTCCGTTTTACCGCGGCTGCTGGCACGGAGTTTGCCGATACTTATTCGTAGAGTACATTCAAAACCCTCAATGTAGAATCTTTTATTCCCCTACAAAAGCAGTTTACGACCTATAAGGCCTTCTTCCTGCACGCGGCGTAGCTGGTTCAGAGTTTCCTCCATTGACCAATATTCCTCACTGCTGCCTCCCGTAGGAGTCTGGTCCGTGTCTCAGTACCAGTGTGGGGGGTTACCCTCTCAGGTCCCCTACCGAATTGTAGCCTTGGTAGGCTATTATCCTACCAACTAGCATAAATCGGACGCACGCTCCTCTATTGCCGACATTACTTTAATGTTTATATCATGCAATATAAACATATTATGGAGTATTAATCAGAGTTTCCTCAGGCTATCCTCCTGCAACAGGTAGATTACATACGCGTTACTCACCAGTTCGCCGGTATCTACGTTTTAGTAAACCCCTAGACTTGCATGTGTTAAGCCCGCCGCTAGCGTTCATCCTGAGCCAGGATCAAACTCTCCTTTGTTGTAAAATTATTTAATTAGATAAATAATCCTAAACTCAAAAGAATTTTCAGCTTTGTTTAGTTAATTAAATTATTTTACAATTTTAAAGAAAAAAAAGCAAATTTTAAAAATTAATTTACTTTTTTAAAAAAAAAACTTATAATCTAGAAAAATTAGAAACTTGTGAAGAAAAAAAATTTTTTCTAACAATAATTGAATAAATGCAAATTTTGTAGAAAAAACTCTATAACTTTTTACCAAGTTTCTCGTTTAGAGAAAAGAAACAAATATGTTTTTAGAAATAAAGGAAAAAATCCGTCCAATGCTAATTTGTTTTTAACAGCTAAAATGCTTGGTAATGTAGTTTAAAAAACTTATCACATTGCTTTATTTAACGAGATTATTCATACCGCAATGCTTATTCATGCATGATTTAGTGGATGAGAGTCTTCTTCGACGTGGAGATTTTTCTGTTCATTTACTTTGGAAGAATAAAATTGCAGTTTTAGTGGGAGATTATTTATTTTCAAAAAGCTTCTTTTTAAGAACTGAAAAGAACTATTATGAGTTATTGAAGATTTTTAATAGGCTTGCAAAGGGGAAGAAAAATCTAGAATGTTAGATATTAGCGATAAACTTTACGATAAAATTATTTATTATAAAACTGCTATCAGTTTGTTGCGAAGCTGGAGCTATATCAACCAATGCTGATTAAAATTCTGTATTTAAAATGAGATAATTTGGAAAATATATTGAATGGCTTCTAAAATTATAGATGATTTATTTGATTATGAATGTCAATATAATAATTTACTAGGAAAGCCTAGAGATGTTTTTTAAAAATCGTCTTTAAATATACGCAATGGATTATAAATACCATTAAAAATTATAACAAAGACGAAAAAAGAGTCATTATGTTAAATATTCTGGGGGAATAGATTATTCTTAATAAAAAATGATAAAATTTTGTAAAAAAGCTTTTTCTATACTCGATAAATACCCTGAAAATAAGGCGAAAAAATCTATAAAAATGACGATTAATTATGTTCTTAATAGAAACAGATAAAAATAGATCATTTAAAAGGCTTATTTAGCATGATAAAAAATTTAGTGATTGTTGAATCTCCAGCTAAAGCTAAAACGATTCAAAGTTATTTAGGAAAATATTTTTTTGTAGTTTCTGTCATATTTATGATCTACCAGAGAATAAAATGGTAATTAATATAAAAAATAATTTCAAAACGGATAAAAAAATAAATGGGAGCAAGAAAATCATAAACCATTTGGTTAGCTACTGATGGAGATAGAGAAGCTATTTCATGGCATGTCTATAAGGAATTATAGAAAAAAAAAAAAAACTGAAAGGAACATTGAACAGTAAATATAAACAGCGTTCAATGTGCATGACTAGAAATATCCATCGCAAAATAAATACAAATGTATGATAAATAAAAATTGGAAACAAAAACCAAGAAAAATAAATACTTAAGCCATAAAGGCCCCTAAAAAAAATTTTAGTAAAAGCTAGAATACTCCTAAAATAAAAATAAATTATTCTATATAATAGATTAAATCTATTATAAAGTATTTACGCTCTAATTTTTAGAGTTTAAATAAAAACTTTTTTTCCATATATTCTTTGATAAAGATGAAGCTCCTCAATAAATTTATAAGCTAAATACCAAGAATTATTTTTTGTTCATAAAAAACAGACATTAAATAACTATTTAATAGTTCCAATTTTAGAAAAAAATTGGAACTCTTCCAATAAGTCCAAGTATAATTGGATCATTTTTCATGGGGAGAATTCTAAAATATTACCATGAAAAATCATAGATACGATATTCATTCTTTCAGAAAAATAAAGAATTTTATGCTCCATATAATCTCTCTGAGATGGAGCTTTTAAAGATCTTTTGCAGATCTAATTTTGTTAAAATAATATTCCCAATGCTACTCTAGCATTTTCACTAATCATTTCCATACTCCATTTTGGATCAAAGGTAAGATCCAGTTTTACTGATCTAATTTTTTCAATAGTTTTAATTTTTTTTTCAATTTCAAGAGGTAAAGTTTCAATCATAGGACAATTATATGTCGTAAGAGTTATCAAAATTTTTACTTCAAGATTTTGACTTACCTGAATATCATAAACAAGACCTAAATCATAAATATTTACCTGAATTTCAGGATCTGGAATCTCTTTTAAGTAAAAAAGAACAAGTTTTTCTAAATTAATCATATAGAACCTAATTCATCCAAGAAAAATATTGGATAACCTAGTTGTCCAACTTATTCCAGAAGTTTATTAACATCTACAACTATTAAACTCCAAAAGTTTTCAGTAGGAATGTATTTATTCGCTGCATTCTTAACATCTAAAGATGTAACTTACTGAAGATATTTTAAATAATTTCCCCAATAGGGACCTAAGCTCATATAGAGTAAATTTTGCTCTAACAGAGAGATATTCTAAACCTATACCCAATTTTTTCTTTTTTATAATTTTGAAGTTCTTCATAAGTTACGGGTTACTGCTTATGCAGTAACTTATGACCTTACTTGAGTGTAAACATAAAATGAACTAATATGTTTGGAATAAGATTAGAGCATACATTCTATGCACATCCTTTACTTATATTTAAAAATAATCTACACTGTTAGCTAGTAAAGCTGATAAATAATCAAAAGTATTTTTTCTAAAATCTACTTTATTCCCACCCAAAATGGGTTATTGATTCACATAAGGAATATCTACAAGTCCAATTGCAGTTTTAGAAAGTAATGGAGGCGTATCATACTTTTTATCAAAAGTAGGAGAAATACTTAATAAGTAAAAATACTTTTCACTTATTTTTTTAGCCTTTTCTAGATTAATATCTCCTATGAAAATTAAATAAGCTACATTAGGTTTAATATAGGAACGAGAAAAACCATCGAAATCTTTAATATTATTTAAACTATCAATAGTTTTAATTTATCCAAAAGGATGGCAAAAAACAAAACTCTCTGAACCCGTTTTGCGATAGTATGGGGATTTTTTTCATTTATTTTTAAATAGACAATTTTTTGTCCAATTATCTTTTCAAACTCTTTAGTATTATTAAAAATAGGATTAAATAGTACATCTCTCATTATCGAGAAGGAATAGAATAAATGGATATTTAATCAAATGATGCAGAAAATTTAGTTCCAATAAATCCAATATTTTGTACTCTTTAGTACTATTTTTGGTTCCAGATCGAAGCATGTACAACCAGATTTATTTCCTTCGTAAAATAATACTCTATCAAACAGTAAATTAACATAAACTATAGGAAATTGATGATTTTCTCAAATAATAATTTTTAATCCATTCTCTAATGAGAATTGTTTTACTTCTTCGAATGTTAAAATATTTAACATAATAAAATTATTTAGGACCTAAAATTTTAATATTAAGACGTTGAGACTTATTAAAATATTTAATCGCAACTATTTTTACGTATTCCACTTTTATTTGTTTATATTCTTGTAAAGAAGTATTTATTCTTTATGCATTCTAAAAATGCATATGGAAAAAAGATAGACTTTCAGTTATTCCCAACATAGTTTAATTTATTAAAAAATTATCTTTCTAAGTTATTAACTACTTTTTCTAGTTCTCTTATGCTAATTCCTTCATTTTTTTATATTTATTCATATAATGCTCTAGAATATCTAAGTCTACTCCAGTATTTTTTATTGCACCCTCCATTGACTTAAAAAATGAAGCTGCATTAGCAGCTAATTTATTTTAACAACGTTTTTTAAACGAGAACTTTCTCCTATAGAAAGCAATTTCTGTATTATATCAATAACTTTAGTGTCTTTATTAATCCTAGCAGGAGTTCGATAAGCAAAAACTAGCGATGGAACAACTACGTTTTTTTAATAGCAAATGGGAAAGATTTCTTCGTAAATAAATTCTTCTTTAATTGCTAAAACGGTAATGGGTTTAGGGATAGTCTATCATTTTTTATGTTGATTTAAAATCAATTTTCTCCAGAAAGAACTAAAACAGCATTGTTAGAAATATAAAAAGTTTAATAAAAATTTATAGAATCCATTTATGAGGATTGTCTAAACCTAGTCCTATATGGATGCTTTTTTAAAAGATGTTTAGGTACTTCTTCAAGTAGAGAAGAGAGCAAGGTTCTCTATACTTAATTTTTTTTACTCTTTTACCACTTTACGTTGTATATCTATACTTTTTTTTATCAATTTTAGCATTCATCATACGTTCTGATTATAACAGAAACCTAAAGCAATATCATTAGATGGTAAAATATCATAGGAAAAAGTTTCATCAGGAGTAGTATAAGGCATTCGTAAGGCCACCATTACTCATTACAAGTCTCTCCTCTATTAATATTTTTCGAACATTAAAACATCAAATGTTCGAAAAATGTGCGAATCCTCTACGACCTTCCAATTCATTTTTAGATCCAACATGTATAACAATGATATTACAACCAAGGGCTATCCTTATGCAAAATTACCTTAAATCCATTGGAGAGAGTTTTCTATTCAAAATAAATTTTTTATATGCATATATTAAAACTAATTTATATCTGAAAAATGAATTTTATTGCAGTTATAGTTGGTCGTTCAAATGTAGGAAAATCAAGTTTATTCAATAGAATAATTGGCCATAATAAATCTATTGTGAATGAAAAAAGTGGTGTAACAAGAGATAGAGATTATGGATTTTCTGAATGGAACGGTATAAGCTTTATCATCGTGGATACAGGAGGATATACTCTTAGTAAAGAAATTATAGAAAAAAAAATAAAAAAACAAGTGTATCTGGCAATTGAAGAGGCAGATATAATTTTATTTGTTGTAGATATTATGGATGGACTAACAAATCTAGATTTAGAAATAGCTAAATTACTTAGAAAATCTAAAAAACAAGTATTTTTAATAATCAATAAAGTAGATTCTAAAAAATATATTTACCATTCACTTGAATTTCAGAAATTAGGATTCAGTAATTATTTTTGTATATCATCATTAAACGGCTGGGGTACAGGCGATTTTCTCGATAAGCTAACAAAAATATTTTCAAAAATTTCTAAAAGAGAAACAAAATATTTAAAAAAATTTGCTATAGTTGGTCGCCCAAATGTAGGAAAATCTACAATTATTAACACTTTTTGAGGGGAAGAAAGAGCTCTAATTACGAATAGTTCTGGAACTACTAGAAATAGCATTGATACATTTTATCAAAAATTTGGAATTGAATGTGTTTTAACAGATACGGCAGGTATTAGAAAAAATTCAAAAATAAACGAAGATTTAGAATTTTATTCTATTCTTAGAACGATAAGGGCGATAGAACGATCCACTGTTTGTTTATTGGTAATTGATGCTGTTAGTGGATGGGAAAAACAAGATATGAATATTCTTAGAATTCTTAAAAAGAACGGAAAAGGATTTATTGTTATTGTTAATAAATGGGATTTGATTGAAAAAATAGAAAAAAAAAAAAATGAAAAAAAAATAAAAGAAAAAATCTCCTATTTTGAGGATATTCCTATCTTTTTTTTTTCAGCTTTCTCTAAAGAGAAGAAGGAGATATTAAAAATAATGGAAGAATTAATGAGAATTAATGAAAATTGTAAAAGAAAGATAAAAACAAAAGTTTTAAATGATTTGTTTTTACCGATTATTTTCAATAATCCTCCTCCAAAAGTTAATGGAAAACAAATTAAAGTAAAATATTGTACTCAATTCTCCAAAATGAGATTTGTTTTTATTTCTAATAATCCAAAATATGTTAAAGATTCCTATAAGAGATTCTTAGAAAATAAATTACGGGGGTATTTCAGTTTTTTAAAAGGGATTCCTATTAATATTTATTTTAAAAATGCGTGAAAAAACCTGTTTTCATTGTGGGTGTAATCTTCTTAAATAAGAAAGAAATTTCTAAAATTTTGCAGTATCATAAACTTAATAAGTTTTATGAGCTTAATGCTCATACAGGTATGATTACTAATAAAAAAAAAAAAATAATATAAATATATTTTATTTATTTTTCGAAAAAATTATAGAAAACTGGTTGATTTTGAAACGATAAAATTACTTTGATTAGATTATCTGTTACATCAATCCATTGTAGTTCCTGTATATGGATTATTGAAAGTTTACCCAAACTCCATACTGGAATTATACAATCAACGGTAAATTTTACAACCAAAAAGATCTGTGTTCTTTTCAATAAGAAAGAACTACCATTAAGCAAATTAGCTTATTTTCTTAGGAAACTTGGTTATACTCCAAATTTTAATGAAAAATCAATATATAATTCTATAAAAAACTGATCTATCAAATAGATTTTTATTTTTTTTTTCCTTTTAAATATTATGCTATTAGCTATCCCTGAATATATAGGATATGGAGATAAATGGCTAATCGAAAACAAATATTTTTTTAGAATATTAATGTTAATCCTATCTTTTCCAGTACTATTTTTTTATTATGCAAATTATTTCCAATCAGCATACTTTACTTTTAAAAATAAATGTATCAATATTGATTTTCCAATTTGTTTAGGAATAATAACAATTTTCTGGCTAAGTATATACGATATAACCTATAATTTAGGTACAGGCTATTTAGATAGTTTAACTGGTTAGTTTTTTTTTCTAGGAAAATTTTTAAAAAAAACTTATCAAGATTTAGATAAATATTAAAATTTTTTTTTATTCAATATCTATTCTTGGGCTTAGAGAAGGTATTGAAGAAAATATTTTTCTTTATTCTCTAATAACGGTAGTAAAAATAATCCAACAATGATAGTAGCTACAGGCCAGCTATGTTTATTTTATAAAAGATAAATGAACCAAAAATTACAAAAAGAAGCTTTAGAATATAATGAAAAATTTACATCTGGGAAAATACAGATTTCTCCAACAAAGTAGTATGGTAGTCAAAAAGAATTATCTCTTGCTTCCTCTACAGGCGTTGCTATTCATTGGAAATAGCAAAAAATATGAATAATATTTATAAATACACAGCTAAAGTAATCGCTGTAATTTATAACGTAACAGCTGTATTAGGCCTAAACCTGTAATGTAAGGAAAGGGTTTATTATTCAAAATCTTCGCTGGTATTGATGTTTTCGATATATAAATTAATGATAGAGATACAGAAAAATTTGTACAAGTAATAAAAGCTATATCACCTACTTTTGGTGTAATAAATCTTGAAGATATTAAAGCTCCAGAAGCTTTTAAAATTGAAGAAAAACTAAAGAATGATATTGATATACCAATCATCCATTCCGACCAACATGGAACAGCAACAATCTCTGGGGCAGCGTTAATAAATTCTTTGGAATTGACAAATAGAAACATAAAAAATGTGAAAATGTCATTAATGGAGCAGGTGCTGCTGCAATAGCTTGTGCTAGAATTTATTAAAAACTTGGGAAAACATTATTATGTTATATAGCAAAGGGCAAAGTTCCAGAAAAGACTTAACCAAAGAAAAGCAATAATTCGCAGTTGATGCGTCTCTAAAAACCTTAGAATAAGCAATTAAAGGAGCAGATATTTTTTCTGTTTCTCTTACAGTAAAGATGCTTTTGAAGATGTCTGAAAATCCTATTGTTTTTGCTTGCGCTAATCCTTCTCCTGAAATAGAATATGAATTAGCTGTTAAAACAAGACAGATATAATCCCAGCAACAGGGCGTAGTGATTATCCCAATCAAGTGAATAACGTATTCGCATTTCCTTATCTATTTAGAGTAGCTTTAGATGTTCATGCTAAGAAAATTAACGAAGCAATGAAACTTGCTGCCATCCAATCTCTCGCTTCTCTAGCTAAAGAATCTGTTACAAATAAAGCAAAAGTTGCTTATAATAAGAATCTTTTCTTTGGAAAAGAATATATTATACCCAAACCACTTGATACCCGTTTGATAACAATGTTACTGCAGATACTGCTTTAGCTGCTATAAAATCTAAAGTAGCTCCCTATTCTAGATTGGAAGGCATACGAAGCTCAACTTAGTAAAAGAGTAAGTTTTTGACTTAATGAAAAAAATAAAAATTTTTGATACTACTTTACGAGATGGAGAACAGATTCCTGGGTGTAAATTAAATACCTACGAAAAAATTCGAATAGCTCAACAACTAGAATTTTTAGGAGTGGATATTATAGAAGCTGGGTTTCCTATTTCTAGTCCAGGTGATTTTAAATCTGTAGAAGAAATTTGTAAAAATATTACAAAACCAGTAATATGTGCGCTTACTCGAGCAAAAAAGAAAGATATAGAAGTTGCTGCTTCTGCTCTAAAAAAGGCTATAAATCCAAGAATCCATACAGGAATAGGAACATCTAATTGGCACATAAAATACAAATTCAATAGCACCCCAGGTGATATTCTGGAAAGAGCTATTGGAGCTATTAAGTATGCTAAGAGCTTTGTTGAAGATGTAGAATTTTACGCAGAGGATGCGGGTAGAACAGAAAATGAATTTCTTGCTAAAGTTTGCGAATTAGCTATTAAAGCTGGTTCTACCGTATTAAATATACCAGATACAACAGGATATTGTCTTCCTGAAGAGTATGGAGAAAAAATACGATTTTTAAAAGAAAATGTTAAAGGAATTCATAGAGTAACCATTTCCACGCATTGTCATAATGACCTTGGGGTAGCTACTGCAAATTCCTTGTATGGAATAATTAATGGAGCTGATCAAATTGAATGTACAATTAACGGAATAGGAGAGAGAGCAGGAAATACAGATTTAGGAGAAATCGTAATGATAATGAAACAACATAACCATTTAGGTTTTTCCACTAATATTAATACAAAATTTATATTTCCAACAAGTAAACTGATCTGTAAGTACACAGGAATTTATGTACAAGCTAATAAAGCTATTGTTGGAAGAAATGCTTTTTCTCATTCATCTGGGATTCACCAAGATGGTGTTCTTAAAAAACGGGAAACTTACGAAGTTATAAATCCTAAAGAAGTAGGTGTTGAAAAATCTTCCATAATATTAACGGCTAGAAGTGGCCGTGCTGCATTAGCTTATCGATGTAGAAAACTTGGATATTTTACCCAAAAAAAAGATTTGGATAATCTTTACTCTCTTTTTCTTAAAGAAGCTGATAATAAAAAAGAAATTTCGGATAAAGATCTTATAAAGATGATAAAAAAAATACCGTTGACATCTCTGAATCTGAAAAAGATTAAAAGTTATGGGAAAAACACTTTTTGACAAAATTTGGGATGCTCACACCGTAAAAAATATAGAAGGGGATATCTACATTTTATATATAGATATACATTATATACATGAGGTAACAAGCCCTCAGGCTTTTAATGAGGTAAAAGAAAGGAATCTTACCATCTTTAGACCAAAGAAGATTATTGCAACTACAGACCATAACGTTCCTACTACGAATCAAAATTTACAAATTAAAGATCCCTTAGCAAAAAAACAAGTGAATACTCTGTCAAAAAATTGTAGGAAACATGGAATTCAGTTTTATGGTGTAGGTACTCGATATCAAGGAATAGTTCACGTAATAGGTCCAGAATTGGGGTTAACTCTACCTGGAATGACTATAGTCTGTGGAGATAGTCACACTTCTACTCATGGAGCTTTTGGCAGTATTTCTTTTGGAATAGGTACGAGTCAAATAGCTATGGTAATGGCTAGTCAATGTATTCTGCAGAATAAACCTAAACAAATGCGTTTTCTTGCAGAGGGTTTTCTTAGAAAAAGTGGGACCCAAAAAGATGTCATTCTATATATTATTTCCAAATTGGGTTATTTTGGTGGTACAGGTTATTTCGTAGAATATTCTGGACCTCTTTTTGAAGAAATGAGTATGGAAGGTAGAATGACTGTATGTAATATGAGTATAGAAATGGGGGCAAAAGGAGGTTTAGTCTCTCCAGATGAGACTACTTTTAAATATATAAAAAGTAAAAAATTTTCTCCTAAAAGAGGAGTTTTAAAAAAATCTATTTCATATTGGAAAACCCTTTTAACTGATAAATGGGCAATTTTTGATTATGAATACATTTTTGATGCTAAAAATATTAGACCGATGATTACTTACGGAACAAATCCTAGCATGGGTATAAAAATAAATGAAAAAATACCCAAAACGAACTTTTCTAAAAAAGAATTGGAAAAATCTCTAAGATATATGGGATTAAAAATAGGGGAATCTCTTATAGGGAAACGGATAAAACATGTATTTATGGGAAGTTGTACTAATTCTCGCATAGAGGACCTCCGACTTTTCGCTAAAGTAGTAAAGGGTAGAAAAAAAGCTAATCATGTTCAAGCAATGATTGTACCAGGATCTAAAAAAGTTTATTATCAAGCAAAAAAAGAAGGATTGAATAAAATCCTAAAAGAATCTGGATTTGAACTTAGACAAGCAGGATGTTCAGCCTGTATTGGTATGAATGGAGATAAAATACCTTCAGGTGAATATTGTGTTTCCACTTCAAATAGAAATTTTGAAGGTAGGCAAGGTCTAGGTTCTAGAACGTTACTAACAAGTCCTTTGGTAGCAGCTATTATTGCTATAGAAGGAAAAATTGTTGATATTGATGAATTTTTAAAAAAGAATAATATTTTCCATAATGGAAAAATTCCGACTACTTAGGAGTACGGCTGTACCTATACCTATAGAAAATATTGATACAGATCAAATTATACCTGCAAGATTTTTAAAAAATACTTCTAAAGAAGGGTTTGGAAAAAATCTTTTTCGAGATTGGCGTTTTAATCCTGACTTTGTATTAAATAATTCCCTTTATGGAGGGAAAATTCTAATTTCTGGAAGAAATTTAGGATGTGGCTCAAGCCGAGAACATGCAATTTGGGCTATCCTTGATTATGGATTTAGAGTAGTTATTTCAAGTGTTTTTGCAGACATTTTTAAAGAAAATGCTCTAAATAATGGTCTTCTTACAATAGAGATTTCTGAAATTTTTTTAAAAAATATTTTTGAAACTGTTATTAAATATCCAAAATCCATTATTTCCGTTGATTTGGAAAATCAAAATGTTTTTTTAGAAAATCATACAGAAAAATTTAATATAAATTACTACAAGAAAACTTGTTTTATTGTAGGATATGAAGATATAGAATATTTAGCAAATCTTAAAAAAGAAGTTGATTTTTTTGAAAATTTCAAATAATGGAAAAAAATATTGCTGTTCTAGCGGGAGATGGAATAGGTCCAGAAGTAATCAAACAAGCACGTAAAGTTTTAAATGCTATTGAAAAAAAATTTGGTCATACTTTCAAATATCTTGAAGGTTTTGTAGGTGCATCTGCTATAGATGAAACTGGAGATCCCTTACCTACAGCAACTTTAGATATTTGCTCAAAATCAGATGCTATTATTTTTGGTACGATAGGTAATCCTAAATATGACGATAATCCCAAAGCAAAGGTAAGACCTGAAGAAGGATTACTCAGGCTAAGAAAAATAATGGGATTATACTGTAATATAAGACCCATAAAAGTTTATCCCTCTATGCCTCCACTTAGAAAGATTCAGACTTATGGAAATATTGATTTTGTCATATATAGAGAATTAACTAGTGGCATCTACTTTGGAAAAAAGGGACGATCCATTGATGGACATGTAGCTTACGATCATTGCGTCTACTCTGTAAGAGAAATTGAACGAATAGGACGAGCAGCATTCGAAGCTGGACTAAAAAGACGTAAAAAACTTACTTTAATTGATAAAGCAAATGTGTTAGAAACCTCTAGGTTATGGAGAGAAACTATAAAAAAAATGAGCAAAAATTATCGTCAAATCCAGTTGGATTTTCTATTTATCGATAATGCTGCTATGCAACTTATTATAAATCCTGAAAGGTTTGATGTAATTTTAACGGAAAATATGTTTGGAGATATTTTATCAGATGAAGCTAGTCTTATAGGGGGATCCATTGGGCTTTTACCATCTGCATCTATAGGGGAAAAAGTCTCCCTGTTTGAACCTATACACGGATCATACCCTCAAGCTGCAGGGAAAAATATCGCAAATCCTATAGCTAGTATACTTTCTGTAGCAATGATGCTGGATCATTTTGGGCTTTTTAAAGAAGGGAAAGAAATATACAAGTCAGTAAAATATTCTATTGACAAAAAAATGGTAACTAAAGATATTGAAGCTTCCTCACCTCTAGGAACTGAGGAAGTTGGAGACTTCATTACAGAATGTATTTTACAAAATTAAAAAACTTAAAATGCTTAGCCAAAAGGGAAAATTATTGGACCTGTAATTGATGTAATCTTTGAAAAGACTTCATTTATTCCTAAAATTTATGAAGCCCTAGAAGTTTAGGGTTTTTACGGTAAAAAACTTCCTATGGAAAGCACATTGTGTAATGTGCATATCTATGGATTATACTGACTATATGGAAGGTTGTGATGGATCTAAGTAACGAGTAACGCAAAATTAGAATAACTTTACCCCACAAAATAGGTGGAATAAAGGTTATTGATTTTATAACCCTTATAGTGTGTGGAGCTGGACGGTTTACATTTCTGTATTTGCTGGAGTTGGAGAAAGAACTAGAGAAGGAAATGATTTACTCCGTGAAATGATTGAATCAGGAGATGAATTAATAAAATACCTGAAAAAAGGTAAATGGGCAAAGTAGATCAAGATGCCTTGAAAAAATCTAAAGCAACTTTTGTTTTTGGCCTTCTGTAGCCAGAGCTCGTGTAGTTTTATCTGGATTAACCCTTGCAGAATATTTTAGATACTGTAAAAAAAAATAAAGGAATAGACGTGCTTTTCTTTATCGATAACATTTTTCGTTTTACTCAAGCTGGTTATCCTTCAGCTGTTGGCTATAAACCCACACTAGCATCTTAAATGGGCCATTACATCTGTACAAGCAATTTACGTTCCTGCTAATGCTACAACATTTTCTCATCTTGATGCAACAACTGTACTTTCTCTCTTCTTTGGGAATTTATCCTTCACTCTAGACTCATCTTAAAGAATTCTCAGCCCTGAATGTGCGACGTGTAAAAGAAGTTCTACAAAGTATAAAAACTTGCAGTATATCATTGCTGGTGAAGGAAGTAACTGTACTACTGTATGTTTAGTGGAGTTAGGCATTGTATCGATATTAATAAAATATTTATTTACATAACTGTGTATAATCTGGTTTAAATTTAAAACTTTATTCCACATAATGGAGAAAAAATATCCAGTAAATGCTGGACTCTTTATATTTATTAGTGATAAATTTAGAACGTTCTAGGGAGTGTGAATCTATTGAGTCCATACTAAAAATAGTAGTGATACTGGGATCAGTCACGATTAATGGAGTTAGCCTAACTGGATAATAAAAAAATTTTTTTTTAGTGTAGTTGTTATTCCATATACTTCTGAAAAAAGAGGAGTTAATTTGGAATTTGATATTATTGTAAAGTACATCTTAATACAGACAGTATGAATAACATAGAATCAAGAGTAAAGGATATTTTAGCAAAAAAATTAGGAATTGATGAACTTCCCCTAGAAAGTTCTCTAATAAAAGATTTAGGTCTAGATTCTTTAGACTATATAGAATTAATTATGACTCTTGAAGAAGAGTTTCATATTAAAATTTCTGACGAATATGTGGAATCTATCTTTAGGATAAAGGATATTGTATTTTATGTGAATAGTCTTATTAAGAAAGATTTAAAATGCCCCATTTAAAAAGAGTAGTTGTTACTGGGTTAGGAATACTTTCCCCTATTGGAAATAATGTAGAAGATTTCTGGTTCTCTCTTGTTAAAGGAGAGAACGGGGTTGATTTAATCAAATATTTTGATACTAGTAATTTAAAAACTAGATTTGCATGTTCTATTAAGGGATACTTTCCAGAAAATTTCTTTTCTAAGAAAGAAATTAGAAAATTAGATTCCTGTACTCAATATGGAATTATTGCCTCGGAAGAGGCAATTAAAGACAGTGGGTTAGATTTTTCTAAAGAAAATAGAGAACGTATTGGAGTTATTTGGGGATCAGGAATGGGGACTTCGTCCGAATGTCACTTACTTAAAAATGGACTGTATAGTCCATTTTTCATTCCTAAAACAATGAAAGATATCACTTCTATTTTTCTGTCAATAAAACATGGACTTCTCGGTCCAAGTTATGCAACTGTTTCCTCTTGTACATCTTCAGCAAATGCACTTTTCCATGCATTTAATATCCTCCAATTAGGAAAAACAGATGTTATTATTACTGGAGGATCTGAATCAGCTATCACAGAAACGTGTATAGGGGGGTTTAACGCTCTAAATGCTATTTCTACAAAAAATGAAAAACACAAAAGTGCTTCACGTCCTTTTGATAAAAAACGTGATGGCTTTGTATTGGGAGAAGGAGCTGGAAGTCTAGTACTCGAGGAATATGAACATGCGAAAAGCAGAAACTCTAAAATTTATGCAGAAATTGCTGGTATGGGAATTTCTTCTGATGCACATCATATAACAGCTCCACATCCTTTGAGTCTTGGAATTATCCATGCTATCAAAAATGCTATAGATGATGCAAAAATTAAACCATCAGAAGTTGAACATATCAATGCGCATGGACCTTCTACTTACTTAGGAGATCTTTCTGAGATAAGAGCTATTAAAGATGTTTTTGGAAAAAGCGTTTTTAATATAAATATTAATTCAACAAAATCTATGACGGGACATTTACTTGGAGCTTCAGGTGCTATAGAATCCGTAGCTTCTATATTACCCCTTTCAAAAGGCATAATTCCTCCTACGATTAATCTTTCAGAAATTGATGAAGAAATCGATACTAGGTTAAATTTAACGCCTAAAAAAGCTCAAAAAAGAACCCTAAACATTAGTTTGTGTAATAATTTTGGATTCGGAGGACATAATGTTTGTATAATATTTAAAAAATATGATAGATTATAATATCCATAGTGTAAAATTTATATCAAGCAGTCAAAAATTATCAAAAATTCCATTATTTAATTTAGCGGAATATGCCTTCTCTGGAAGATCTAATGTAGGAAAATCTAGTTTAATCAATATGATCCTAAATAGAAAAAATTTAGCTAGAACATCTTCTTATCCAGGTAAAACAAGATTAATTAATCATTATATCGTAGATAAAAAGTGGATATTGGTAGATCTACCTGGATATGGTTCTTCTAAAGTCTCTAAAAAAGAGAGATTTAATTTTCACCAATCAATTTTTGATTATATCTTAAAAAGAAGAACCCTTTTATGCTTATTCAATTTGATTGATAATAGATTTCCACCTAAAAATATCGATATAAGTTTTATGAGATGGTTAGGTCAAAACCAAATACCTTTTTGTCTGGTTTTTACCAAAACAGATAAAGTAAATAAAAACCTTTGCCAGAAGAATATTGAGCGATATAAAAGAATTCTTATTAATGAATGGAAGATTTCTCCTATTTTGTTTAAAACTTCTTCTAAAACAAAACAAGGAAGAGAAGATATACTTAAGTATATTTATCATACGAACATAAACATTTTAGATTTTTTAGATTAAAGCCATAATAGCTAACTCGTATGAGCGTAAACCAAAACCACAAATACTTCCATCACACACAGAAGAGATGAATGATTGTTTTCTGTAAGGTTCTCTTGCATAAATATTTGTCATATGGACTTCTATTACCTTAGCTGGTATGGATCGTATAGCATCCGATATAGCAATAGAAGTGTGTGTATAAGCTCCTGCATTAAGTACAATACCTACTTCTGTAGAAAATCCAACTTCTTGTAGTAAATCCACAATACTTCCTTCGTGGTTACTCTGACGAGAAATAATCTCTATACCAGAGAAATATTTCTTTTTCAGTTTTTTGAAAAAACTTTCAAATCGTTCAACCCCATAAAAATCAGGTTCTCTTTTCCCTAAAAGATTTAAATTTGGGCCGTTAATAATTATTACTCTTTTCATTTAGTTTTTTTTTAATCAAAAATTCAATAGAGGTCTGGGAATATTGAACCTAAAATAAAATTTTGTTAATGGAGTAGATGGTACTAGGGTAGATAGGTTTAAAACATTAAGAAAAAATAATAAATATTTTAAATTTTCCTCTTATGCTCTGATGTTTTTTTGATACAAAATTTATTTTAAATACCTAATTTATGACATTCAAGGGCTTTTTAGATCCCAACTATTAACTAAGCGAATGAAATTTACTCTATATAATTTTTTTTTATGTTTATTATTTTTTATATTGTCTTCCATAGGATATGGGGATAAATATAAAAAAGAGAGTACTTACATCTTATCTGGGGTTAAGATAAAAGGAGTTTATCGAAATTATGTTAAAAAAAAAGTTATTAACATAATTTACTCTAAAATAGGTAAGGAAATAAAAGGAAAAAAAATTAATGATTTTATAAAAGATCTTTGGAAGACTAATCTTTTAAAAAATATCTTTATTTTTGTGGAAAAAATAAAGGGAAAAAAAATTTTTTTGAAAATTCTTATCGAAGAAGTAGATAAGCTCTCTGATTTAAAAGGAACTGGGATTTACAGGTCAAACATACAAAAATTTAATGTTAAAATTGGTAGTAAAATAAATGGAGATTTTCTTAGTTCTCTTAAAAAAGACATCCGAAATGATTATATAAAAAAGGGATTTCCCTATGTAATCGTATTTGTACATCCTGAAAATAGGAATAAAGAAGCTTTAAAAAAGCTTCATGTACAAAAAGGACCTGGAATAAGGATAAAAAAAATTTTTTTGGAAGGGAATAAAAAGGTATCAAGTGAAGAACTTGTTAGTTCAATAAAAAAAAAAGTTAAATTATTAGATATCTTGAATAAAAAGAAATCAACTTCTGTTACAGAAGTTGAAAAAGATATTATCGATAAATACCAATCTTTGGGATTTCTAGATGCACATATAGTATCAAAATCTATTTTGAGATTAGATGAAAAAAATTTTTTGATAAAAATAAAGCTTTATGAAGGTAAAAGATATCTAATAGGAGATGTTTCGTTTATCGGTAATACGGTATTCGAAAAAAAACAATTAAAAAAATTATTGAATTTTGAAAAGGGAGATCCTTATAATCCTATTGGTATAATAGAAAGTACAGAAGACCAAAAAAACGAATCTAGTATTTATTCTCTTTATTTAAATAAAGGGTATTATTTCTCTAAGGTTTTTACAGTAGAAAAATCTGTTAAAGATCATAAAGTTTATGTAGAAGTTAGGATAGAAGAAGGAAGATTAACTTTTTTTGACAGAATTACTTTTTCTGGAAATTTTGTAACTAAAGATCATGTTATTCTCAGAGAACTGAAAACTATTCCTGGAGATGTATTTTCTGAAAGAAATATAAAACAAACCTTTTTACATTTAACAAGGTTAGGAATTTTTGACAATAATAATATTTTCCCATTTTTTATAGAAAAAAAGAATAAAAATACTGTAGATCTTGAATGGAAACTAAAGGAAAAAGTATCTGGTAAATTTAAAATACAAGGTGGATATGTAGGGAATCAGTTGATAGGAAATTTAAATATTTATTTAAATAATCTCTCTTTAGAGAATTTTCTTAAAAAAAGATTTTATCATCTCTTTCCAGAAGGAGATGGACAAAGGTTATCCTTATCTGCTCAAGTTTCTAAAAATTTTCAAAATTATGGATTTTCTTTTACTGACCCTTGGATAGGAAAGTATTTTCCAACTTCTTTTTACTTTGAAGGAAACTATTCACAAAATTATAAAACTAAAATAGTGAAGGATGTTAATCATCTAAATAAAAAAGATGATTTTCAACCAGAAAAAAATAAAAATATTGGATTTTCATCTGGAATATCTAGGAGGTTAAAATGGCCAGACGATTATTTTTCTTGGACAGCTTTTGTTAATTATAATTATTCCCATTATTCTTATGGAGAAGAATGGGCTTTCAAAGATTTATCCAAAGTAAGGGTAATCCATGACTTGAGATATTCATTTTCATTGAATAGAATATCCTCTGTACCAGATCCTATTTTTAAGGTAGGTGGGTCAGAATTTGACATGACAACTGTTTTTACTCTTCCATATTCTCTTTTCCAGAGAAAAAAAAATAAATATACCCAAAAATGGGTGGAATATTTAAAAATAAAACTTAAAACTTATTGGTATAAGAGTTTTCTACAAAAATTTGTGTTAAAAACTGGAGGAGAGTTCGGATATTTAATGAACTACAATAAATATAAAGAGATACCCTCATTCCAAAGATTTTTCATTGGAGGAAATGAATCCTCTAATCTTAAAAGTGGTAAAGATTATACTCCTTTGAGAGGATATCCTAATCCAGGAATATTTGGAGGAATTTCTCCTAAAATAGGGGGATTATTTTATAATAGAATTCTTATGGAAGTTCGTTACCCTATTCTTAGGAATGAATATGGAATAATTTGGTTATTAGGTTTTTTGGAAGGGGGAAATGTTTCCTCTCATTATAATTTTTATAAAACATTTCAACTAAAAAAATCTTTTGGATTTGGATTCAGAACTTTTTTCCCAATTTTTGGTACTTTAGGCGTTGATTTTGGATATGGTTTAGATCAAAAAACAGAAAACGTCCATAAATGGCAAATACATCTTATCCTTGGGTAATTAATCTTTTTTATTTTTTTTAATCTAATTTAGAATTTTAAATATTTGAATATATGAAAAAAAAAATTATTTTGATTTTTTCTATTTTTTTATTTTCTCTATTTTGCATTTATTTAGCACCAAAAGAAACTAAAAAATGTCTAAATACAGAAAATAAAGAAGTCTGTCTAAATACAGAAGAAATTCTAGAAAGAATTACAGAAATAGATAAGGTAAAAGAAAAATTAGTAAAAATTGGGAAGTACCATCAAAATATTTTGGATCAAATAGAAGAAGAAATACAGAAAACAATGGAAAAATTTGTGGAAGATCCAGATTCTGTCGAATTAAAAGTAGAACTGGAAAATCTCCAAAAAAGAGGAGAAGCTTATCAAAGAATTGCTTTTGATGCCTTCAATCAAAAACAAAAAGCTCTTATGGATCCACTCTATAAAAAAATGGAAAATGCTATTAATAGAGTTATGGAAAAAGATAAAAGCATAATTAGAGTACTTGATTGTAGTACTGGAAAATGTGTTTTAGTGAATAGGGGCCCTAATATAACAAAAAATGTTAAAAAAGAACTTGGTATTTAGGGTGTATAAAATAAATGTGCGGGTGAAGGGATTCGAACCCCCAAGCATCTAAGCACCAGATCCTAAATCTAGCGTGTCTACCAATTTCACCACACCCGCATACAGCCCTATTTCTTCTTTTTCTGTCTATTTAGCCTACTCCTTTTTTTTCTTTTATGAGTTGCAATTTTTCTTCTTTTTCTTTTTCTACCGTTTGGCATATTTTTTATTTTTTATATGATATAATATATCATTTGTTTGGAACATAATCAAGCTTGTTCCGTTTTTTTTTTTTTAAAAACTTTTAACAAAAATTTATAAAGTATTTTTATTCATATGATGAACTATCAGCTAAAAAAAAATGGATGTAGGTAGGATTAACATTACCCATTTTGGATATGCCTTTGTAAGTGTATATGGTATTGAAAAATATATTTTTATTCCAAAAAAAAAAACGGAACAAGCTTTAGGAGGAGATAAGGTTATCGTAAAAATAAAAAAAAAAAATAGACCTGAAGGTAAAGTAGTATATACTCTTGATATTGAGATTAAAAAAAAATATTATTTAGGTACGTTAAGTTTAGCTAAAACAGCATCTTATGGATTTGTACAGGTAGATAATAATTATATTTACGTAGATATTTTTATTAAAAAAAAAAATCTTAATAAAGAAAAGAATAAAGATAAGGTTATTGTAGAGATTGTTTATTGGGAAACAATCTCTACCCATCCTAGAGGGAATATTATAGAAATATTAGGGGTTTCTGGATTTAAGAAAACAGAAATTTCTGCTAT
>Ga0137382_10000135_pt1 | contig 30192 bp, 23 predicted proteins | sample SagtaG_15_FD_104816 | JGI IMG/M metagenome (GOLD analysis project Ga0137382, IMG submission 104816) | Vadose zone soil microbial communities from Sagehorn Ranch, Mendocino, California, USA - Sage2_R_20_16 metaG | ecosystem: Environmental > Terrestrial > Soil > Vadose zone | place: USA... | reverse complement strand
TCGGTCGAGAGCCGCCGGGGTTGCCGCGCGAGCAGGTCTCCCGTCGTGATCAGACAACGGGCCCCCGAGTGGGCGAGCACATGCTCGATCTGGCGCGGACGGAGCGTCTCGTTCACGACGACGACGATCGCGCCTGCGGCGAGCGTGCCGAAGAACGCCGCCGCCGCGTCCCGACCTCGCTCGAGCAGGATCGCGACGCGGTCGTCGGCCCCCATTCCCGCGGCGCGGAGGGCAGCGCCGAGCACCGCCGCACGCTCGCGCAGGGCGGTATAGTCGACGGTGCTGCCTCGTTCCACGATGGCGACCCGGTCGCCGAAGCGGGCGGCGCTCTGCCACAAGAGGAGCGCCGCGTTGAGCGGAGGGGGCACGACGCCCGGTGCGCCGGAAACATCGATCGACAACGAGCACCCCCGTGAATGCTTGGCCGCGGTGTTGCAACGAGTGTACCAGGGCAGGCAAGCCCAATGCTCGTCTCGCTGCGCGGCCACCGCAAACGACGGCAAGGCGCATGTGGCGCAGGCGCGACATGGTCTTCTCGATGAAACTGTGTCGGCCGGCGGAAGCCGTTGGGGCGTCGTCCGATACGCGGTGTCGCGAGCACCGCCATCGGCCCCGGCGCGCCGATGTCACTCCGAGGGCTCGAACTTTGCAACCGGAGACGCTGCGAGGCGCTATGCATTTCCATACTGCACGCGAGGTGCTGTGCCCACCACAATCGTAGACCGGCTGGAGCTCGATGCGGCTGCCGAGACCCGGCGGATCGCGGAGACCCTGCGGGTCCAGATCGGGGAGACGCTGCGGCGCGGCGGGATCGTCGTCGCGATGAGCGGCGGCGTGGACAGCTCGGTGTGCGCGGCGCTCGCCGTGGAGGCCGTGGGCCCCGGGCATGTTCTGGGGCTGGGCCTGCCCGAGCGCGAGTCGGACCCCCAGAGTCTCTCGCTGGCCCGCGACTGGGCGGGGCGCCTCGCGATTGAGTTCGTCGTCGAGGACGTCACGGCTATCCTCGAGGCGTGTGGATGCTACGAGCAGCGCGACGCCGCCGTCCGCCGCCTCGTCCCCGAGTATGGCCCGGGCTGGCGCTCCAAGCTGGTGCTCGAGGGGGGCGGCCTCGATTCCGACCGCCTCAACGTGTGCTTCATTGCCGTACAGCCCCCGGGGCAAGGCCTGCGGAAGGTCCGTTTGCCCGGGCGCGAGCTGCGTGAGATCGTGGCCGCCACGAACTTCAAGCAGCGCGTCCGGACGATGCTCGCGTACCACCATGCCGACCGGCTCAACTACGCGGTGTTGGGCACGCCCAACCGCCTCGAATACGACCAGGGGTTCTTCGTCAAGGGCGGGGACGGTCTCGCGGACGTGAAGCCGATGGCGCACTTGTACAAGAGCCAGGTCTACCAGCTGGCCGAGTCGCTCGGAGTGCCCGTGGCGATCCGGGCGCGCACGCCCACCACCGACACGTACTCGCTGCCGCAGACGCAGGAGGAGTTCTTTTTCTCGATGCCGCTGGGCACGCTGGACGTGGTGCTGCAAGCCCGGAACGAAGGCCGCAGCGCCGCCACGGTGGCGACCGACTTGGGGTATCGGCTCGAGCAGATCGAGCGCGCCTATCGGGAGATCGAGCACAAGCGCGCGGTCACGCGTCCGCTCCATCTCTCTTCGCTGCTGGTCGCGCCGGTGCCGGATGTCGGCGCCGGCGGGGGGAGCGTCTGATGTGCGGCATCGCCGGTATCGCGCGGCGGCGCCCCGAGGGCGTGGCGGCGGCGCTGCTGGAGCGGATGGCGGACGCGATCCGGCACCGCGGGCCGGACGGCTTCGGGCTGCACGCCGACGCCCGGGTGGGTCTCAGCAATGTCCGGCTGAGCGTGATCGACTTGGCGCGCGGGGCGCAACCGATGACGAACGAAGACGGCACCGTTTTCATCGTCTACAACGGCGAGATCTTCAACCACCTCGCGCTGCGCGGCGAGCTGGAGGCCCGCGGGCACTTGTTCCGCACCCGCAGCGACACCGAGGTGCTGGTGCACGCCTATGAACAGTGGGGCGAGCGGATGCTGGAGCGCCTGAACGGCCAGTTCGCGTTCGCCATCTACGACCGTCGCGCGGGGTCCGTGTTTCTCGCGCGAGACCGCTTCGGGATCCTGCCGCTGTACTACACGGAGCGCGATGGCGATCTGTATTTCGCGTCCGAGGCGAAAGCGCTGTTGGTCACCGGTGAAGTGGAGCGCGCACTCGATCCCCAGGGCCTGGACGAGGTGTTCACGTTTTGGGCGGCGCGCCCTCCCCGCACTCCGTTCCGGAGGGTCTGCGCGCTCGAGCCCGGCTGCTGCGCGCGGTGGCAGGACGGGCGGCTGACGGTGCGGCGCTACTACGCGCTCGACTACGCTGAGGCCGCGGCCGAGCCGGCGGACGCGCTCGACGCGCTGGACGAGCTGCTGCGCTCGGCGGTGCGCCTGCGACTCCAGGCGGACGTGCCCGTCGGCGGGTACCTGAGCGGCGGCATCGACTCGAGCATCGTGTGCGCACTCGCGGCGGTGGGCTCGCCGCACGCGCTGCGGACTTTCTCGGTGACCTTCGAGGATCCGACGCTGGACGAGAGCGCCTATCAGCGGGCGGTCGCGGCCGAAGTACGGAGCCGTCACGCGGTGCGGCGTATCGGGCGTGGTGATATCGCCCGCGTCTTCCCGCACGTCATCCGGCACACCGAGACGCCGCTCGTCCGGACGGCGCCGGCTCCGCTATATCTGCTCTCGGGGATCGTCCAGGAGCACGGTATCAAGGTGGTACTCACGGGGGAGGGGTCGGACGAGGTGTTCCTCGGCTATGACCTCTTCAAGGAGGCAATCATCCGGCTGCTGTGCTGGCAGCGGCCGACATCGCGCTGGCTCCCGCGCCTGCTGGATGGGCTGTATCCGGGGATCGCTCCCGGTGCGGGGAAGGGTGCCTTCTGGCGGAGCTACTTCACGACCGCCGGCGCGCCCGACGATCCGCTGTTTTCGCACCTGCCGCGGTTCCAGCTCACCGCCCGCATCAAGGACTTCTACTCCACCGAGTTTCGCGCTGGACTCGGGGCCTTCGACCCGTTGGCCGAGCTCCGCGCCTCGCTGCCGGCGGGGTTCGGAGCCTGGTCGTTGCTTGCCCGGGCCGCATATCTTGAGATCACGACGCTGCTCTCGTCGTATCTGCTCAGCTCGCAGGGCGATCGCATGGCGATGGCGCACGGCGTGGAGGCCCGCGTCCCGTATCTCGACCACCGGCTGTTTGAGTTCGCTGCTGCGCTTCCCGCGCGCAGCAAGCTGCGTGGCCTGCGGGAGAAGGACATCCTGCGCCGGTGGGGGGGCGGGACGGGCCTCGTCCCGCCGGCGGTCACCCGCCGACGCAAGCAGCCATACCGAGCGCCGGACGTGCCGGCGTTCTTCGACGGGCGGCCGCCGGAGTACGTCGAGGAACTGCTCGAGCCCGCGAGCCTCGCGCGCACAGGGATCTTCAATCCACAGGCGGTCGCAGGATTGGTGCGGCGCTGCCGTGCGGGGCGTGCGGAGGGATTCCGCGAGAGCCAGGCGCTCGTCGCGATTCTTTCGACCGAGTTGTGGCACCGGGAGTTTCTCGGCGCGCCGGAGCCCATCCGAGCACGCGTCGCGGCCACCGCCCGAGTGCGGCCGGCAGCTGCGGAAGCCCCCGCCGCGGCCTGACGCGTGACCCTGAGGTGAGGACGATGCGCGACGAGACCCGAGACTTGACTCCGGCGGTGATCGCGGACCGCACGCGAGCCTACGTCCGTGATAACTTCCTCTATATGCGGCCCGACTGGCCGCTGAAGGACGAGGATCCGTTGTTCGGGGGCGGCGTGATCGATTCGATCGGTGTGATCGAACTGGTCGGGTTTCTGCAGCGCGAGTTCGGCTGCACCCTGGAAGAGGAGGAAATCACGGAACGAAACTTGGGTTCGATCGCCGCGATCGCTCGCTTCGTCTCTGCCAAGTGCAATGGCGGGGGCGTACGAGCCGCGTGATCACGTTGCGCGACCGGCTCGTTACGCCCGGCGACGCGCCCGCGCGAGTGCGGTCTCGCCGTGGTGCCGGCGGCGGATCGTCCGGTGCGGAGACTGATCGCGTCTCCAAGCGACGGAAGTGGGTGGCTGACCTGCTTGGACGGTTGCGCCGCATGCCCGATCGACTCCTACACCGCTCCCGCCACCGGGCAGCGCTCGCCGCGCTGACGGCACGCCGGCCGCCGGTGTGCGTGCTGGTGCTGTGCAGCGGCAACATCTTCCGCAGCCCGTTTGCCGCGGCGGTATTGCAGCGGGAGCTCAACCTCCGCGGCGCGGGGAGCGTGCGTGTGGAGTCGGCGGGTTTCGCGGCGCACGGCCGGCGCTCGCCGCCCCACGCCATCGCCGCCGCTGCGCGTCATGGGATCGATCTCGCCGGACACACCTCCCAGCTCGTGGTCGCCGACCTGGCGCGCGCCGCCGATCTCATTGTCGTGATGGAGGACCTGCAGCGCCGCAGCATTTGCGAGCGGTTCGGGCGCGTGGGGCGGGACGTGCTGCTGCTCGGCGACCTGGATCCCATGCCCGTCATGTCCCGTGCGATCGAAGACCCCGTCGAGCAGGATCCGGAGGTGTGTGACCGGGCCTACGCGCGGATCGAGCGGTGCGTCAAGCAGCTCGCCACCGTATTGGCCCTTCGTTCGGGCAGAGCGTAAGGCCGTGCGCGTCGCGGTGTTCACGGCAGATCCGAACCTCGAGCGGTCAGCATGGTGGCGGATCGTCATGGAGACGCCCGGGTTGAGCGCGGTCGTCGTGTGCCGGCAGCTCGCCTCGCGCCGTCCGCGCGACGTTTTGCGACGGCTGCGGCGGAACATCGCCAAGCACGGACTGATCTTCATCCCCTATCGCGTGGCACTTCTGGGAGCGTCGATCGTGCGACGTTGCCTGTCGCGTCCAGGCCCCGAGCCGCACGGCAGTCCCTCGGTGCCCAGCGAGACGCTCGAATCGCTGGACCTGCACTCCGCCGCGGTGCTCAAGCGGGTCAGGGAGTGGCAGCCCGATCTCGGTCTCTCAATCGGAGCGCCGATCCTGCGTCCGGCGTTGTTCCGCATCCCGCGGCTCGGCACGCTCAACCTGCATCTCGGGCATGTACCCGAGTATCGTGGCGCACCGCCTGGATTCTGGGAGCTGTACACGGGCGCGCGCAGCATCGGGGCGACCGTGCACTTGGTGGATGAGGGCTTGGATACGGGTCCGGTGGTCGGCGCCGCGCAGGCGCCCCTTTATGAGACCGACACGCTCGCCCGCGTGGAAGCCCGAGCGCGAGAGCTTGGCTCCCGCGTGCTGGTGGGGGTGCTGCGGCACGTCGCGGCGGGCGCCTGGGTCGCCACGCCACAGCCGCCCGGCGGGCGCACTTTCCGGTTTCCCACCGTCAAGCAGCGCGCGATCCTGGCTTCCCGACTCGCCCTACGACGGTGGGGACGACGGATCCGCGACGGCCGGGGCATGGCGAAGGCGGCGGCCCTACTCGCGTGGCTGGTGCTGTGTCGCCCGGCGCGCGACCTGGTCAGAACACTACGGCGCCGTCACCCGGTTCGAGTCTTTACGTTCCACCGGGTGACGGATCTGTGTCGTGACCACCTGACGGTCTCCCCGGACACGTTCCGTACGCAGGTGGCGTACATCCGCCGGCATCACACGGTGGTGAGCCTGGAGAACGGGCTGGATGCGCTGCGCGACGGGATCCGGCTCAGGCGCCCCTTGGCGGTGCTCGCGTTCGATGACGGATACCGCAACGTCTGGGACTTGGCGCGCTCGATCCTCGCTCGGGCTGGCGTACCGGCGTGCTGCTTCGTCTGCACGGGGTTGGTGGGAACGGGGGAGCGATTGGCGCATGACGACGGAAACCCCGTCCGCGCGCACCTCGACCTGATGGGGTGGGACGAGCTGAAAGCCCTGTGCGACGCGGGCTGGACGATCGGCGCGCACACGGTCAGCCACGCGCGGCTCGCGGGTTGTACCGGTGAGACGCTGCGGCGAGAGGTCGTCGAGCCCGGAGCAACGATTCGGGGCAAGCTCGGACGCCGCGTGCTCGCGATGGCGTACCCGTTCGGCGCCCAGGACGACATTTCCGCGGAGGGCAAGGCCCTGGTTCGGGAATCCGGGTACGAGGCGTGCCTCTCGAACTTCGGCGGCGAGAACGGCGCCCACACGGACCTCATGGAGGTGCGCCGCATCGACATCGGGGGCGATCACGACGCCTTGGGCTGGAGGGCCTGGGTACACGGGTGTGACCTCACCCGCTGGCGCCTGCGCTGGGCCCGCGTGTTCGCGGAGGCCCCGGTCCGACTCACGTGAGCCGCGGTGCGACACACCCTTGGTTCGCCTTGTGTTGCAGCGATCTCATCCCGTTCAGCGGATCCCCATAGGCCTGGTGTGCGTCCGGGGTCGAGCCGTGAGGCGGCGCGCCGCGGTGTCCCGTGCCCACCGCCATTGCATGCGACGCCATTCGTCGGCCGGAAGCCCATCGCTCGCGCGTCGCGCACGCAGCCAATCGAGCAGGTCCCCGACGGGCGGAAACCAGCCGTTGCGTGCGGCGAGTGATCGCAGGAGTCGCTGAGTCTCCGGGTGCGGGTTGCCGTCGCGGCAAAACCCCTTTCCGAAGTGTGTCGCCACGATGCACACGCCGCCCTCACTTTCGAGCCGGTCCTGGTTCTCCGGTCGCAGCAGGCGATTGAACTCGTGCACGTCTCCCGCGTCGGAGGCCGAGAACCACCAGCGCACGTAGGGTCGACTCGGGTCCCGGTAGGGTAACGAGGGATTGACGCGGAGCAGGTTGACTTCAGAGAACGTCAGGTTGCGCACGTACTCGATCTGCTCGACGCAGAGATCGCCCCACCAGAAGGGCGAGCCTGGGCGGTGGCCCTGGTATAGGTCCGACGCTTGCCCGAACACCTTGCCGTAGAGCAGCCGCAGCACCGGATCGTCGAACCGTTCGGCCCCCCAATACAAGTTGTCACGATTGTAGGAGTGGTTCGCGTGCACCCGCGGCGGCGCGCCCAAGGTGCAGCGGAAGCGCTCCAGCGCCCGCGCCGTCCGTTCGCGCGTGCTGCTCTGCATCGTCGCGCCGTGGAAGGCGATCTCGAAGCCACGGGCCTGCAGGTCGATCACAAAGTCGCGGTAATGCGGATCGTCCAGCGTCTCGGAGAGCCAGAAGTCTCCGTACCCCTCCTCGCAACGAACCGGCCAGACCGTCTTGGTCGTCCGCATGCCGAGCGATTCCACCAGCTGATAGATCGGCCGGACGTTCTCCACGGTGGCGACGTCGGTGTCGTCCATGACGGTGAACGCGAAGCGGGCGCCTCCCGGGAACGGCAGGCGCGGACCCGGCCCCGGTCGCATCACGTCTGACATACCGTAAACAGCGCGAGGTCCTGGGCATAGCGCGCCGCCACCGCTGCAGGCTCGAGCCGAACCGGCCCGGCGCCGTTCAGTGGGCCAGCGACCTCGCTCAAGAACTGGCGGAACGGCTCATTGCGGGCGGTGCTCTCCCACTGCAACGCGACGGGCGGAGTGGGTTGCCCCGCGAGCCAGGCGAGGAACGCGTACTCGACACGACGCTGAAGGACGCGGCACGACATGACGAACGATGCGATCGTGCTGTCCGACGCCACCAGGCAGGTGAGGACCTCGCCGTGGTTCCCGGTGCGGTCTGCGAGCACGGCGCCGAACAGTCGACCCCCGGCCTCGAGCGTCGCACGGACCTGCTCGTCGGTCACGCGGTGCCCGTTGAGGTTAAACTGGTTGGTCTTGTTAATGAGCTGCACCGCCCGGGTGCGGTCTCCCCGGCCCCGGTCGTGGATGGTGAGCGTCATCTTGAGATCCCGCAGGAATCGAGTCAGGTCGGCACCCTGGAGGTCGGTCGAGACGATTCCCTCGAGGCGACGCCGGTACAGGTCCGTCCGCTCGCGGTCCTCGGCGGTGATCATGCGATGCGGGAATAGGTTCGCGAGGTCGTTCACGAACGTGACGAACGCGTGGTCGTGCTGCGGAAACGCCACACAGCGCACGCCCGGTAGTGCGAGTGACACCTCCGCCACCTCCACGGGATTGTCGTCCACGAAGACGAACGAGTCGAGGCCGAGGTTGAGTCGCTGAGCCAGCTCGCGAATCTGCGCGGACTTGGGGTGGTAGCTGGCGATGATCGCGACGAAGTCTGCTTCGCGCAGCAGCATGCGTCCGGTCTCAAACGGTGCCCGGGCGACATCCGGGTCATTGCGGCTCACGGCAGCGAGGAGCGTGCCCTCGCGCCGCAGCCGGCGCAACAGGCTCTGGTACACGAAGTGCCGGTACCCCACACCGACGGGATCGAAGGCGATGCCCTCGACGCCGTCTTCGGCGATGAGCCCCCTCCAGAGCACGTTGTCCAGGTCCGTGACCAGGACCTTCTTTGGCTCTGCACGCGCTGCCGCGGCCGCCTCCACCACGGCTTCGGCTACCAGCCCGATCGCGTGGCCTGCGACCGGGCAGCCGCTGGAGAGGTACGCCGGGAGCGCGAACGCCTCGGCCGGCAACAGGTGGGCACCCAGCCCGAGGGCGAGGCTTTCAAGGGAGCGCGCGAGCGCAGCACCACGAGCCGGGTCGGGAAAGAGTGGAGGGAGCGGGGCCGGCACATACAACATGCGCGCTCCCGAGCGGCGCGCCAGCAGGCGCGCCGTCTCGCTGGCCTGAGACCGCACCTGGTCCTCGTCCACCGACTCCGGCACACCCGAGCGCCAGTCGGCCTCGGGGACGAAGTCCCACGGCATGAGGAGGAACACCTCGATGGCCATGGGGTCGGCGTCCTGCCGCACCGCTTGGGCGAGGGTGTTGAAGGGGAGGAGTCGCACCTCGGCGGCGCGGCCGCGCTTCGCCGCCGCCGCGCGCAAGTACAGCACGAACGGCTCGGCGGTTCCCGACAGGGCAAACAGGAACGGCAAGGGCTCTCCGACGTGGAAGTCGGTCACCAGGCGCCGGGCCTCGAGGAAATTCACGACGCCGCTCCGCCAGGCACACGGCATGCGGTCACACGCCCTGCTCCTCGAGATAGTGACGGATCGCCGGGTACGACGTCAGGTGGATCTGATCCGCGATGTCGATCGAGAGGGCGAATTCGCTTTCGATCGCCAGCATGAGCGACACGTGCGCCAAGGAGTCCCACGCCTCAAGCCCGGCCTGCCGAGCGGTGGTCACGTCGGCGTTCCGGGGAAGGTCGAGCGCGGCACGGACGATCTCCTGCAGCTTGGTCTCGACTTGATCGGTCATCATCGCTCCACGATAAGTCTGCCGCTCAAAAGACTTCGTCAGCGCCGCCGTCGCCGCGCGTCAGCCACCAAGATCCCAGATCGAGCGGCCAGCGCGTAACGCCGGTGGCGTCGCGGTGGTAGAAGTGCACATTGCCGGGTAGCGGAAGGTAGCTTTGCCGCCGCAGCAGGCGCGCGAGCGCCCGATGGGTCGCGCTACACAGGATCGCGTCGGCTTGGCGCGCCCGGGCCGCACGCTCGGCAGCGGCGAGCAGCGCGAAGCCCACGGCGGTGCCGTTCGCCGGAAACACGATATCGGAGATCGTGGCCACGCACGCGCCGCCGAGACGCGGATCGCTGTGCTCCCGCGGCTGGAGCAGCACGGCGATGCCGGCGAGCCTCGTGTCCTCGCGGGCCGTGATGAAGAGGTACCGGCTCTCGTCCGCCTCCGGCCCCAACCCGGGCGCCGTGCCGTCGGCGCCGAAGCGCCACCGGAGGTACAGGCCATCGCGCACCGGGCTCGCCGCGATCGACCCTCGGGCCTCGCGCCACAACTCGTCCAGCTCGTCTCGGCTCGGCGGCTCGATGGTGCAGTCCATGGCGAACCGGGCGCCAGCGCGGCGTGTCGCCGTCGCCGTAAGATCGGCGACCACACCCACGCAGGCGCCGGCGACGCCCGCGAGTCCCGTGCGCTGGGCCAGCCGTGCGCCGACCGCGATCCAGCGCGGGAGGCCCAATCCGAGGCCCGCGACATCCAACCGCTGCGCGACCTGCCCGGGCCGCAGGAGGCGCACGAAGTTTGTCATCGCGCCAAGATCGGTGTACCCAGAGGCGCGGAACAGTCGCTGCGCTGCGGGCGTCACAATTGTCATCGTCGCGCGGGTCAACTGCGCGGCCATCTGCTGCCATACGAGATAGCCGATCGGCCCCCGGCGGTACTCGGGCAGCACCATCAGGCCCTTCACCCAATAGGCCGGACGCTCAGCGACGCCGTCCCATAATCGCTGCGGGACGGAGCCGCAGTAGCCGATCACGCGATCCCCTTCGAGCACAATCGCGATGGGCGGTGGTTCACCCGGCGCGGCCACGTTGTCTGCCGCGGCCTGCCGCCGGGTCGATACGAACAACTCGGCGGTCGCGTGCGGATTCCACACTTGTCGGTAAAAAGCCGCGATGGCCGCGGCGTGCTCCTCCGTTGCCAGCATGACTTGAATCCGGCTTGCCGCGGTCACGCTCATCGCCGCCCGCCCGTGAAAACTGTCGCGTTTTGTGATGGTCGCACTGAGCTGCTTCGTCAGCGCATAAGTGGTGCCAAGGCTCGGCACGGCGGTCCCACTCGGCCGGGAGGGTTGGGAGAAGATGCGAGCGCGCGGCCGTGGCGTGTGCGCAACACCCGTTACTCCACGAACGAGCGACTGGCGTCGGACCGACGGCTGAGCGTGGTGTGCTATAGCAACCACGCCACACGGTGTCGCGCGGCGCGGTGCCCGTGCCCGCGGCGGCGACACGTATGTCGTTGCTTGCACGCGTCTTATGACTCGGCGGCGAGGGAACCCGGGCCGCGGCGCCAGCTTTGCAAGCTCCCATCCGCCCAGCAATCACGTCGGTCCCCTCGTCTCTTGCCACAGAGGAGTCACATGCTCGCCGCACGTACGTCAGCATGCCTGGTCACGGGGGGTGCCGGCTTCATCGGCTCGCATCTGGCCCAACGGCTGGTCGCGCTTGGACACCAGGTTCGAGTGGTGGACAATCTCAGCACGGGGAGCGAAGCCAATCTCGCGGGTATGGACGGCGACATCGACTTTCTGCGGGGCGACCTGTGCGAGCCTGAGGTGTGTCGGCGCGCGGTCGCCGGGATAGACGTCGTGTTTCATGTCGCGGCACTGCCCAGCGTGCCCCGGTCGGTCAAGGACCCTTGGGCGTCGCACGCGTCAAACGTCAACGCGACCGTGCGGCTGCTGGAGGCCTGCAAGGAAGCCCACGTCAAGCGGATCGTCTACTCGAGTTCGAGCTCGGTTTACGGAGACACGCCGGTGCTGCCCAAGACGGAGTCGGTGGAGCCGCTGCCGCGCTCACCGTACGCCGCGTCGAAACTCGCGGGCGAGCAGTACGTGCTGGCGTTCGCCCGCGGCGGAGCGGTGGAAGGCGTGGCACTACGGTACTTCAACGTGTTCGGCCCCCGACAAGATCCCCATTCGGCCTACGCGGCGGTCATTCCGAAGTTCTTCCACGCCGCACTCGAGGGGCGCGCCGCCGTTCTCTACGGGGATGGGTACCAGACGCGGGACTTCACGTATGTCGACAACGTGGTCGAAGCGAACATCCTGGCCGCCACGGCCCCTGCGGCAACGGCGAATGGCTGGGTCGTCAACGTCGGCGCAGGCACAAGGACAACCTTGCTTGGGCTCATCGACCTGATCGGTGGTATTGCGGGTCGTGAGCTGCGCTACGTCCAGCAACCTCCTCGCGCGGGCGATGTGCGCGACTCGCTGGCGAGCCTCGAGCGTGCTGAACGGATTCTGGGTTACCACCCGCGCGTCTCGTTGGAGGAAGGGTTGCGACACACGTGCGCGTGGCTCGCGGACTGTGCGAACGCGGTCGCGGGCGTGTCCGCCGCGTCGCGTCAGAGCGACTGAGCTGGTCTTTCTGGGGGGTCGGTGAAAGCGCTGGATCTTGGCGCCTGGGTGTCCGCGGTCACGCTCGCGGCGGTGTGGCTGCTCTACCCGCTCGTCATGGGCGCGCTCGCCGGCATGACCCGGCGCCGCGTTCGGCCTGCCGGCCCGCGTACCGGCTCGGCGGGACATTCCGTCTCCATCGTGATCGCGACCCGCGACGACGCTGCCGCGGTGTACGCCCGCATCGAGGACTGCCTCAAGGCGACGAACGCGCTGCCGCGCTTGGAGGTCATCGTCGCGCTCGACCCGAGGCGAGTGCCGGATGCCCTCGAGGGCCTCCCAGCTCCCCGCCAGGCCGTCCGGTTCGTGCCGGGAGACGAGCCCGGGGGCAAGGCTGCGACGTTAAACGCCGGGGTGAGGGCTGCCTCCGGCGACATCATAGTGTTTACCGACACCAGTCAACGCTTTCACCCGGACGCCATACGTGCTCTCGTGAAGGTGTTCAGCCAGCCTGGAGTCGGCGCCGCCTCGGGAAGCCTTGAGTTGCCATCTTCCAGTGGCATCACATCCTTGGCCGCTCTGTACTGGCGGCTCGAGCGCTGGCTCCGCCACCGTGAAGCAGAGGTGTGCTCTTCCGTGGGCGTGACGGGCGCCATTTACGCGATCCGGAAGGCCCTATGGAAGCCGCTGCCGCCGGGGCTGCTGCTCGACGATCTGTACACCCCCATGCAGATTGTGCTGCAGGGATACCGTGTGGGGTTCGTCGACGGCGCGCGCGCGTGGGAAACCAGACGGCCGGGACCGTCGGAGGAGTACCGCCGTAAAACCCGCACCTTGACGGGGGTGATTCAGCTCTGCGCCTGGCTGCCCTCGCTGCTCAACCCCGTACGCAATCCTCTCTGGGCGCCGTTCGTGTTCCATAAGCTGCTCCGCTTCCTGACGCCGTACTGCGCGTTGGTGATCGCTGCGTGGTGTCTCGTGGTGACTTGGCCAATGGTCACGGGGCATTGGGACACGTGGCTCGGTCCCGCTGCGGCGGGGTTGCTGGGCGTCCTGGCGCTCCGCGCCGACCGTGCGCGGCAGTTGCGGCATGTGATCGCGCAAGCAGTCTTGCTGCAGGCCGCGGTAGTGGTCGCGACGTACAACGGCTTGAGAGGGCGCTGGGATGTCTGGAGTAAGTAGCCACGGTGTCGCGCCCATCGGCGCGGCTCGCTTCCAGGGAAGGGAGGACGACTCGCGCCCCCTCCCGACGAGCATCGCAGCCCTCGTGGCATCCGACGCGGTTTCGGGTCCCGGGCGCCAGCTGACCGCCCTGGCGCGGGCGCTGGCGGACGTGGGCATAGCCTGCCGTGTGGCACTGTTTCATCGGCCTGGCAGACCGTCCCCGACGTTTGCTCGCTACCTCGAAGCGGCTGGCGTCGAACATGTCGTCGTCGAGGACCACGGCCCTGTGGACTGGCACCTCGCCTCGAGAGTGCGGAGGGTGCTCGAGCGCTGGCAGCCCAGCATCGTCCAGACCCACGGCTATAAGGCCACAGCGGTTGCGTATCTGTGGCGCCGCCTGTATGCGCCGTTGCCGTGGATCGGCTTCTTCCATGGTTCGACGACCGAAGATTTGAAGGCCCGATTCTATCACTGGGTCGACCGGCAGCTGCTGGGTGGTGCTGAGCGCATCGTGGTCATGTCGCCCGCACAAGCCCGCGACTTCCGCCGCTACGGACGCCGCGTCCACATCATCTATAATGCGGCGCTGGAACCCGCACGGACGGGCACTCCCTCGGAGCGCGACCATGTCGCGGCACTCGCCACTCGTCTCCGGCGCCCGATCATCGGGGTCGTCGGTCGGTTGAGCCCGGAAAAAGGAGTGGACCTCTTCCTCGACGCCTGCGCCGGCTTGGCGCGAAACGGCCTGGTGTTCTCGGCCCTGGTGGTGGGGGACGGACCCGAGCGCGGCCGTCTCGAGGCCCGTTGCCGTCAGCTGGCGCTCGAGCCGTGCGTCCAGTTCCTGGGACAGATCTCCGATGTCGATGTCGTCTATCGTCACCTCGACTTGCTGGTTCTGCCGTCTCGCAGCGAGGGGTTGCCGAACACGCTGCTCGAGGCGATGTGCGCGGACGTTCCGGTCGTCGCTACGGCAGTGGGTGCGGTGCCGGAAGTGATCGGCACGTCCTCAGCCGCTCGGGTCGTGGCGCCGGGATCCGCGGCCGCGCTGGGGGAGGCGATGGCGCGAGCGGTCACGCTCGGGGATTCGTCTACGGACGCAGCCGCGCGTCGGGAAGTCGTTCGTCGCTTCTCAGTCCAACGCCGGCTGGAGGCTCATGTGCAGCTGTATCGCGACGTGCTTGCTGAGTGGTGCCATCGTGCGAGCTGAAACCGTGATGCCGACCAGCGGGAGGGGGTGAAGCCCGGATGTGCGGAATCGCCGGCGGGTTCGCGGTGCAGGACGGTGCGCGGGTGGACCACGAGCGCGTGTGCCGCATGGCCGGTCTCATGGCGCATCGTGGGCCGGACGGTGAGGGCTTTTGGGCGGATCCGTCGGACCGCGCGGCCTTGGCACATCGCCGGCTCTCCGTCATCGACATCGAAGGCGGGCGTCAGCCGATGTGGAGCGACGACGGACGAATCGCCCTGGTGTTCAACGGCGAGGTGTACAACTACCGCGAGTTGCGTCAGTCGCTCGTGGATCAGGGGGTGCGGTTCACGACCGTCTCGGATACCGAGGTGCTGCTGCGGCTGTACGAGCGCCACGGGAGCGAGTGTGTCCGCTATCTGCGGGGCATGTTCGCGTTCGCCGTCTGGGATGGGCGGCGCGGCGAGCTGCTGCTGGTACGCGATCGCTTGGGCAAGAAACCCTTGTTCTACGCGCTCGAGGACGGGTGCTGTTACTTCGCGTCCACCTTGGCGGCTCTGCGGGACACCGGGCGCCCGGCTGGCCGCGTGAGCCTCGCGGCGTTAGACGCGTTCCTGACCTTGGGTTACGTTCCGGCGCCCCACTCGATCTGGGAAGGTATCTGCAAGCTGCCCGCCGGGACGATGTTGCGGATGAGCTCGTCTGGGCCGGTATCCCTGCGGTATTGGGGGCTCGAAGCAACGCTCACTCCCTTCGAGGGGAGCTTCACCGGGGCGGTCGATCGGCTGGAAGAGCTGTTGACGACCTCCGTCACGCTTCGGCTCCGCAGCGACGTGCCGCTCGGACTCTTCTTGAGCGGAGGGATCGATTCCAGTCTCGTAGCGGCGATCGCGGCCCGCGAGTGTCGCAGCGATGCCTTGACGTTCTCTCTCGGCTTCGCTGAAGCGGCGTTCGATGAAAGCCCTCATGCCGAGCGTATCGCGGAGCATCTCGGGACCCGGCACCGTACGTTCACGGGCCGCCCCGCCATGCTCGAGCTGCTTCCGACGTTGGTCCGCCATTTCGGAGAGCCCTTCGGCGATTCGTCGGCCCTCGCCGTCTGGCTGCTGGCGGGGGAGACGCGGAAGCACGTGACGGTCGTGCTCACGGGAGATGGTGGGGACGAGGGGTTTGGCGGGTACAATTGGTACCGTACCGCGCTGCGGCTCAAGCGGTGGGGGAGCGTGGTCCCGCGGCTCGCGTTGAAGGTGGAATCAGCCGCCGCGGGGCTGCGCAGCAGACCGCCTTGGCTCAAGCGCGTGGGACGGGTACTGCGCACCCTTGCGCTGGACGAGCCGGAGCGATTCGCGTCTCTGCGAACGTTCGTCGGGGAGGACGAGGTGCGGACGCTGTACGCGGGGGACCTGCACCGCGAGCGCTGCCAGGGCAATGCCGTCCAGGCCTGGATGGGACAGTTGTACCGGAGTGGCAATGGGACCGCGCTCCGACGGATGCGGCTGGTGGACGTGAGCACGTACCTTGCGGACTGCCTCCTGCCCAAGGTGGACGTGGCGACCATGGCGCACGGGCTCGAGGCGCGCTCGCCGTTGCTCGACCAGGAAGTGCTGGAATTCGCGCTGGGCCTTCCGGACCGGTGGCTCCTGGACGGCAATGGAGGAAAGCCGCTCCTGAAGGCGCTGCTGGCACGGTTTCTCCCGGCGCCGCTGTTTGAGCGACCGAAGCACGGTTTTTCCGTCCCGTTGCAGGTCTGGTTTGGAGGTGGGGAGAGCGGCGCGTGGGCCAAGGACCTCGCCGAGAGCGAGTGCTTGCGCGATTCCGGGTGGCTCAATCCCGCCGGGATTCGCGAGCTGGTGCGCGAGCACCAGGCCGGCCTGCGTGATCATAGCCAGCGTCTCTTCAACCTGATGGTCTTGCGCGAGTGGCTGAACCAACACTGACGGTGCATGCACCCGCGCCGGTGTTCCGCGGGGGCGCGGCGAAGCAGGTCTGTAACGCGCTGGCCGCGCTCCTGACCCTCCCGCTCGTCGGCGGTTACCGTCTGTCGGCGATGATTGCCCCGCATGTGAAGGACCGACTGTTCCAAGGGTACAGCCAATTCCTGAGCCTCTGGCCAGGTATCACCGGGGATTTCCTACGCCGGGCGTTCTACGCGGCGACGTTGACGCGGTGCCCGAGGGATTGCATGCTCAGCTTCGGCACGGTGTTCGCCACGCCCGAGGTTGAGATCGGTGACAACGTCTACGTCGGCCCGTATTGCATGATCGGCCATGCCGTGATCGGGGACTACGTGCTGATCGGCTCGAACGTCGACATTGTGAGCGGCAAACATGCCCATCACTTCGACCGGCTCGACGTTCCCGTCCGGCTGCAAGGGGGCGCCTACGTGCCGGTCACGATCGGGCGTGACGTGTGGATCGGCAACGGCGCCGTCGTGCTCGACTGCGTTGGTGATCGAGCGGTCGTCGCCGCGGGGGCGGTGGTGGTGAAGCCGGTTCCGCCGCGGGCGATCGTGGGTGGGAATCCGGCCCGCGTGCTCGGGGAGCGAGGGGTGCCTTGAGCATGCGACCGAGGCTCCTCGTCTTGTGCCAGACGCTGCCGTATCCCCCCGACGCCGGACCCGCGATCCGCACCTATCACGTGCTCCGCCTATTGAGCCGCGTGTTCGACGTGACGGCGCTGTGCTTCTACCGCCGTAAGGCCGGGTTGGCGCGCGAGGATCCGGCCGCGAGCGTTGCGCTGTTGCGCGAGTTCGGTCGCGTCGAGGCATTTCCCGTCCCCCAGGAGCACAGCGTAGCGCACCTGGTGTGGAACCATCTGCAAAGCGTCAGCCGTGATCGAGTGTACGCGGCGTTTAGCTACTACTCCCCGGCGTACGCGCGGCGTCTTCGGCAGTTGGTCGGCACGTCCCGTTTCGACCTGGCGCATGTGGATTCGATCGTGCTCTGCCGCTACTTCCCGCTTCTCGAGGGTCTTCCCGTCGTCTGCGTACACCACAACGTCGAATCGGCCCTCCTCAACCGTCGCGCTGGCGTCGAGCGTGGGTGGCGGCGCATCTATCTCCGCTACCAGGCCCGTCTCTTGGAGCGTGAAGAGCGCCGCTGGTGTGGACAGTGCGCCCTCAACGTGACGGTTTCCGAAGCGGATCGCGCGCAGCTCCGGGACATCGTGCCACACGCGACCTCTGTGGTCGTTCCCAATGGCGTCGATACGACTGCCTTCCATCCAAGTCCCGGCCGGGACGAGGGGATGGTGTTCGTTGGGGAGATGGCGTGGTTTCCGAACCGCGATGCCTTGCAGTACTTCTGCGAGCAGATCTTGCCGCGTGTGCGCGCGGCCGGAGAGAGGGCGCCGGCGCGATGGGTGGGGCGTGCACCCGCAGACATGCGCGCCGCGTATCGGGAGCGCTTCGGCGTGGAGCTCACGGGATACGTCGCCGACATCCGTCCCCTCGTGAGGGACGCCGCCTGTTACGTTGTCCCGCTTCGCGTGGGCGGGGGAACCCGACTCAAGATTCTGGATGCCTGGGCGATGGGCAAGGCGATCGTGAGCACCTCGGTCGGGTGCGAAGGGCTGGCCGCCGAGGACGGTCGCAACATTCTCATCCGCGACGACCCCGACAGTTTTGCACAGGCGGTGTGCCGGGTGCTCCAGGACGAAACGTTACGGCGGCAGCTCGGAGCGGAAGGAAGGCGCACCGTAGAGCGATACTATGGCTGGGAGCAGATCGGCGGGTCGATGCTGGCACGCTACATCTCGCTGCTCGAGTCGCCGCCAGGTTCCACGGCTGTGGGCGCGGCATCAACGCTGCTTCACGCCGATGAAGGCCAAGTGTGAGCTGAACCAGCGGTGCTCCGCCCCACCGTGTTTGAGAAAGACGCGATAGGCTGCGTTCACGACCAACTGGGCCTTGGCGCACACATCGCGCACCGGTCCCTTAAAGCCGGCCGGTCTGTTATCGACCACGTGAAAACTGAATCCGCCGTGGTAACCGCAAAATAGCGGAATCAAGCCCTGCGCCTCGAAGAGTTTGGAGAAACGCTCTCCGTTCATGATGTCCAGATTGTGCAGCGGGAGCAGCTCTTTGCAGAAGAACCACGCGAGCCCGTAATTGATGCCTCTGAGGTTGGGAATGGTGACCGCCAACATTCCCCCCGGGGCGATGACGTTCAGGTGTGCGGAGAGGACGCGGTCGACATCACGAAAGTGTTCAATGAACCCGCGCGAGAGCACGATATCGAAATAGCCGCGATACCGCGTCTGAAACTCAGGAGAGAAGAAGTCCGCGTGAATCACGTTCGCCGGATCGAGACCGTTGAGTCGAAACACCTTTCTGTTCAGTTCCGCTCCTCGCGGAGTGTACTCCACGCCATAGCAGTCGAAACCGTAGGACTTGTGCACCTGAACCAAATGCGTGCCGGGCGCGCTGCCAACCTCCAAGAGCTTGGCGCCGGCCCGGCGTGGCAGGTACCGAGGGTAGAGCACGTTCCACACCAGGTGCTCCCGATAGTCTTGCACTAAATCGCGCAGCCGCGGCCCGAGCAGCCTGCCCAGCAGACCCTTCGTTCGCGCGGGTGGGGTCGGGGCAACGCTCGACGCGGCGGGCTCATACTGCGAATCCCAATACGCTTCTTCCGTCAGGCGATCCTCGTACGCCGTCGATGGTGACATGCAACCTTCCTTAGGCGGAGTTGAGCCCTCGCCGGAGGGCCCCACGGTGCAGGCGTGGCAACCGCCGTTTTAGGCGGGACAAACCCGCGACGACGTTTACCAGGTGAGGGCGGTCGTCAGGAAAGGGAAAGCGGGGCAGGGCGAACCGGGCAAGCGCCCCTCCGTCACCTCGGCTGAGCGAAGCAATGTACCCGGGCAGCGTAGTGAGGGCGGCCTTGAAACCCGCCCGCTGCACCGCTTCCAGCTCCCGCTGTCCGAACGCGCGTCGCTCGCCGTTCGGATAACAAAACACCGGTATGCAGGCGTCGGTCTCCTGGCGCAAGCGACGATACGATTCCTGGATCTCCCAGTCGCAGGCCTGGTCGGGTGCGAGACTGAGAATTCGATGCGTGACGGTGTGGGGGCCGAATGTCGCACCGAGGCTTGCCGTCCGGCGCACATCGTCCCAACTGATCGGCGCGAATGCCGGCGGGGGCTTCGTGGGCAGTTCCACGTCCAGCTGCTCGGACAATGCGATGATCGCCGCCTCGCGCTCCGGTGCGTCCACCCATTCGAGGCGGTGAATCACGTCGTCCTTCACGCCTGCCCGCTCGGCCGGCGTCGCCCACTGATACGAGCGGTGTTCGGATCCCAACCCGAGCCGGAACGAGCTACGCTGCGCGTGCTCGAACAAGTACCGGACGCGATCCCACCACAACCAGAGCTGCCCGTCGACGAATCCCGTCGTGACGAACAGTGTCACCGGACAGTCATACTCGGCGAAAATCGGCGCGACCCGGGCGAAGCCGGCATATCCGTCGTCGACGGTGAAGGCCACCGCGGGCGCTTTCCGGTCACCTCCGTCGTCCTCGATCAGCCGAAGCACGTCGGTCAAGCCGAGCAACCGGTACCTGTGGCGACGCAGATACGCCAGCTGGTCACGCAACGCGGCGGGGTCATGCCCCACCACGCCCTGCTCCGGGTTCGCAAACCGGTGCAGCGTGAAGATCGAGACGAGGCCGCGCCCGAGCGCGCGGAGCGCCGGCGCAACGGCGTCCGCGGCGACCAGACGGAAGAGGAGGTTGGGGCTCCGGTTCACCGGGCCCGTAGGCCGCCCGCCCGCGCCCGCGCGCTCAGGGGGCGACGTCCGGTGCGCCGTTGGACCACGCGGGCGGAGCCTGCTCGTCAGGGGCCCAAGCCAAGCGGCACCACGACGCACCACCGCCGCCAGGCGGGCCGGCAGCACGTACGGCTCGAGCACCCAATCTTCCGCCACCGCTACTGTCTCCTTGCTGAACAGCCGTTTGAAATCGGAAATCCCACCGACGGGGTCACCCGAGCGGGCTGTCCCGGCCGTCACGCCGCCGAGATCGAACCATGTCGCACCGGCCCGCTTGGCCCAGACGATCAAATCCCAGAACAATGGGTGCGCGATCCCCACGCCCTGCAGATCGCTCGGCCGCGACGAAGCGCCCGCGAAGTAGCTGACGCTCTCTCCGTTCCACACTCCCCAGGCGAAGCCGAGCAGGGTGTCCGGCCCCGTCCCGTCGGTGCGGAACAGCCCGACGAGTCGCGAGGCGTCCGGGATGCGCTGCGATAGCTCGACGACGCCCCCCCAATCCCACAGTGCCTGGTAGCGTGCGCCGGTGCGTGCGAAGGTTTCACGGGACAGGGCTTCCATGCGGTCGCCGAGCCGGCGGTCCTCGATCGAGCGAACCTGCACCGGCAGTTTCGCTCCCGAGCGAATCGTCCGCCGGACCGTGGCGCTGAACGAGGCGAAGAGGTCGCTCTCGCTCGGCTGCAGATCGAGCGCGAGTGTCCGGTCCCAATTCCGTGTCGAGGCCGCGCGCGTGAAACCGGCCTGCGTGAGCAGGTCAGCGAATCGAGCGCGCGCTTCCCCGTCCCGCGAGAACACCTCCACGCTCAGGCGCAGGACCCGAGGTCTCCGACGCGCCACCTCCGCCAGGGCGGCGACGGCAGCAGGCCGCAGGGCGTGCGGCACGGCCTCCCCAAAGCGCTCGACCCGCAACAAGTGAAAGCCCGGCACCGCTCGACTGGCTGCGGCGTGTACGCCAATGGCTGTCGCACAGCTGCTGTTCGCTGATCGGAGGACCACCAGTAACGCCTCAACGCCCCGCCGCGCGCCCGCCCATCCGGCCCGATGGGGCAGCGGCAGCCGCACGCCTGAGGCCGCCAGGGCCCGCTCGCATGCCTCCCATTCCGTCGACCCGTCGCGGAACACTTCGACGCCGGAAGGCCGCTCCGCCACAAGCGTCGTTCGGTCGCTCGTCACGCGTCCTCTCGTACGCGGAGGGCAGCAGGGAGCCAGAAGAGCGTAGCCACGCCGAGGTAGCGCCATGCGTACCAGCGCAACAGTCCCACCTTGACCAGTTGGGCCGCCAGCGTCGCCGTCGCCGCTCCGACCGCGCCGAAGGCGGGGGTGAGCACGAACGTGAGCGCCAGGTTCAGCAGCGCGGTGCCCACGATCACGCGGCTCGCCTGCCATTCGTGTCCGGTGGTCGGTAACAGGCTCCCCGGGATTCCGATGGTCCAGGCCATCAATTGCGAAACGCTCAGCACCAGCACGATCGGGTACGCGTCGGCGAACGCAGACCCGTAGAGGCGCAGCACGACGTCACCCGCGGCGAACAGCAGCACGACGACGGGGACACTCAAGGCCGCGCACCCCTGCACGCTGCGGACTACGAGACGCTGCAGCTCCGCTCGCCTCCCTCGGGCGTGTAGGTCAGCAACGACCGGAAGCACGACGAAGATGACCGCCGCGGCGCCCAAACCGATCAAGCTGGTCAGCTGGGTGGCGACGCTGTAAAGGCCAGCATCGCGCGGACCGAGGAGCGTCCCGACGACCAGGATATCCGCCTGCTGGGACAGGATCAGTTGCGCCGCCGATATCACGATGAAGCCACGAACGGCGTGCATCCAGGTCGCGGTATCGAGCTTCGGGGCGGCCGCCGCGACGCTCGCTGGGACGGCACGGCCGAGGAGAAAGAGGCTTACGCCCAATGCCACGGCCGTCGCCGCCACATTGAGGCCCACGGCCCGACCCGCGCCCAGTTCCACGCCCAGCCCCGACCCGACGAGCGCAATCCCCAGGCCGAACAAGACGGGCCGCAGCACCAGCTGCGGCAGTTGCGCCTGCGGCACGCGTCGAAACCCCTGGAGTGCGCTACTGCTGAACGGCAGCAGCGCGTTGAGCGGGACCAAAAGACTCGCCACCCAGATTCCCCCCTCAACCCCCGGATGCATGTGGCGCCGCAGCAGCCATGCTATCAGGCCCGCTCCGAGGGCCACGCCGATCGCGGTGCGGATGACCATGCGGAACCCGTACTCCAGAAACCCCCGGAGCAACCCGTCCTGACGCTGCCCACGATAGGCGGCAACGAACCGGATGGCGGCCGTGTCGAATTCGAGTTTTCCTACCAGCACGGCGACGTTGACCCACGCCAAGAGATAGCTGTATGCACCGTAGCGTGTCGCAGCGAGCACTCGTGCGAGGATCACCTGGGTGACGAACGACGCGACCGCACCGGCCCCGTACCCGCCGATCGACCACCCGGCGCTCTTGAGCATGACTGAGCTCGCGGCAGCCCGCGCCTGTAGCGCCGCGACGTGCGCGATCAGCCCCGTGAGCACCCCCGGTCGAGGAGCCGCCTCCACGCTGTTACCATCCAATGGTCTCACTTCCACGCTTCCCCCTCACCTGGCGACACCGATCGGACCTAAAAGAGCTCCCGCACGCCTTCGCGCCCGGTGGGAAGCGCAAGTCGCGTGCCCACCATGGACTTGGCCCGCTCGGGCAAGGCTGAACGCCCCTTACCGAGTGCTGTTGCGTGGATGCGACACTAGCTCTCAGATCGCTCGATCCGCCACCAGGTGCATCGCGTATGGCGGCACTCGGGTGCCAATCTTGCGGATGTCTCCCGCGACCCGTGCACACCGCTTCCTCCGCCCGGAAAGGCGTCGCGACTTGGGGCCTCGTTGCCGTCGCCCTAGGCCTGATTGCGGTCGCCACTCTCGTCCCGACGCCCCACCGCGCGGGTGGCGACGCCACACCGTTCTGGTGCCTCGGTTGCGGCGATTATGCCCTCGCCGACGCGCTTGTCAACGTGGTGCTGTTTGTGCCTCTCGGGTGGGCGATAGCTCGCACACGGATCCGGGTCGTTACCAGCCTCGCAGTGGTCCTGGGCACCACGGTCGGGATCGAGTGGCTCCAACACGGGTTCATCCCCGGGCGTGTGGCGAGCATGTCCGACATTCTCACGAATACGGTCGGCGGCGCCGCGGGGATGACGCTGCCATCGCTGCGGTGCTGGATCGCCGCATCCGGAGAGCGCGCCGTGCGTGCATCCATGCTCTACGCCGTGCTCCTCGTCGCGGCCCTCAGTGCGGGCGCCGCCACGCAGGCGGTACCGCGAGCGGGGATGCTGCGCTGGACCGAGGGCAGCGGCGACAGGTCTCGCTACGCGCCCTTCACCGGTTCCCTGCGATCGCTGCGGGTCGGGGGGATGCCGGTCACCATGCGCCAGTGGCGTCGGGTAGAGGCTGGGGAGGCCGTGGAGGTGGCGGTCGACCTCCTGTCCGGGCGGCCCGACACCGGCCTGGCACAGGTCGCGATCGCGTGGCTGCCGACTGGGAGTGGGTGGATGTGGCTGGAGCAGCGAGGTCGCGATCTCCACCTGCACCTCGCTTCAGCCGGCGACCACAGTCGTCTGCGAGGTCACTCCGAATGGCTCAACGGCATCTTGCCGGCGATGCCCGGTGAGCCGGTGACCATACGGCTCGTTGTGCGGCGGTTCTCCTACCGGCTAGTCGTCGCCACGAAGACGAGCGAGGTTGTGCGAGCGGCCACCGTGAGCCCGGGTGACGGCTGGCGCTTGTTCAGTCCGTTTGAACGAGCGGGACAGCGCGGGGCCCCGTTCTTGACTGCGGCCTGGTTGGCCGTGTTGGTCGCGCCGCTCGGATACTTGACGTCCCTGCGATCGCCCGCGACGGCCGTCGTCGCCGCCGTGGGCGCGGGAGCGAGCCTGCTGTTGCTGCCGATCGTCTCGGGGTGTGCGTGGCTGCCCCTGTCGGGCTGGTGCGGCGCGGCAAGCGGGTTCCTGGGCGGCTCCCACGGTCGGGCGCGTTGGCAAGCGCGGGCGGACGTCAGTCACTGAGCGGCCCGAGGGTGGTGGACGGCCATCGCGGGTCGGTGGAACACGAACTCGTTACAGCCGCTGCTGCCGCCGACAGTCTCGAGGTGCGTGAGTACCAACCCGCGTCGGCGGTAGAAGGCGAGGACCTGCTCCGGCTTCGCCACCTCGAACGGATAGCCGCCTAGCCAGTCGATCCAGTCGTGCCAGACCGACATGCCACGGCCACCGCGGTATTGCGTGTACCGTCGGACCGGATTCCGGCCCCACACGAGATCCGCGGCCAACCCGCGCAGAACCCAATATGGGACGACCGTCCCGGCGATGGCCGCTCGCCACCACGCGCTCTGGCAGTAGAGGCGCTTGAGCGCGGTCCAGCGCTTCGACCATGCGCCCTGATCGTTGTAGATGGCGATGGAGAGCTGACCGCCAGGGCGGAGGGGCCGCAGGATCAGGTCCAGCGCCCGCCACATCTCGCCCGTATGGTGGAGCACGCCCCACGAGTAGACGACGTCGAAGTCGCCGAGCTCCGCGAGGAAGGGTTCGTCGAGTATGGAGCCTTCCCGCACGTCCCAGGCTGCGTCTCCCGGAGCGTACCGTCGGCGGAGCTCGCGGGTGCAGGCCACGGAATCTGCGTCGAAATCAAAGGAGAGGACCGTCGCGCCGAGCCGCCGAGCCGCCAGGCTGAACAGCCCACTCCCGCACCCTGCGTCGAGGAAGCGTGCTCCCCGCAGGTCGGGCCGGTCCAGCATCGTCACCAACGATTCCGTGGCGCTCTGGATGCGTGCTTCGTCGACCACGCGCAGAAACGATCGCCAGTTGCGCCCAAATGGGAACCGTGCCGCGTCGGCTGGCTCAGGGGCGGCGGGCGGCGGTGCTGCGTCGGGAGCGAGTCGGGGGATCGTCACGATCCTTGTTTCCTCCGCACGGAACGGGCCATGGTCGGCTCTGGCGTGCAGGCGGGAGACGACGAGGCGGATGCGCGCGCGCTAAGCGCGTGGGTCCGTCGTGTGGCGTCCGCGCGACATACGTGCAGCGCCCATTTGATGAGGGCTAGACGCCCCAGCGACGACGGGGATCGACGAGCGGCGCACCCTTCGCGGCCGGGACAGGTGGCGGGGCGGCGGTTAGCGGGGGGCATAGCGCACGCACCGCTTGGGACGCGCTCCACAGCAACGCCAGGAAGACGTACGGCATGATGAACGTCGCAAACGATCCAAACAGTGCGGCGATTAGATGCCCCACCAAGGCGTACTGTAGCCACCGCAGCGTCTCCGCGTGTGCGGGCAGCACGCGCGCTGCGCGGCGGCGCGCGTCCCGTGCGCCCTGAACCACGCTCGTGACGAGGGCGAGGAAGAGGACGAGCCCCGGTACACCCGTCTCCGCGAGGATGTGCAGGTAGGTATTGTGCGTGTCGAGCGTACCGAGCGCCGGGTTGTAGCGGGCATTGGCGAACTCATAGGCTCCCAGTCCCACACCGAGCACGGGATGATCCTTGATGATGCGGAGGGCTGTTCGCAGCACCTCAAACCGCTGTGCCGCCGACCCCTCGGGGTCCATGCGACCGATCGTCTGGACGCTCGTGGCGTTGCGCAAGCCTCGAATGCGCCCCCAATACGCGGGCGGGGCGAGATACAGTGCCAGTCCGAGGAGTGCCGCGAGGGCCACCACCGCCCTCGGTCGACGGCGCGCGAGCGCGATGCTAGAGGGCAAGACGATCGCGGCCAGCGCGATGAACGCGGCACGCGACTGCGTGAGCACGATGACGACCGTCAGCATCGCCGCGCCTACCAGTCCCAGCCAGCGGAGCCGACTACCGCGGGCCGCACCGGCCCAAAGAGCCAAAGCTGGCCCGAGCATCAGGATGGTGAGGGCCGCGAGGTCATTCGGATTCGAGTAGATGAACGGGCCGATGGCCCGTCCGACGAGGGTGTTACCCCTGACATAGTTCACCAACGTGGAGCGGGCAGGAAACAAGAGGTAGCTCGCCAGCATGAACACCATGAAATAACGGACCAGGGGCCACGTGCGCAGCGCATTGACGGCCACGAGTGTTACCAGCAGCAGTTTTCCACGCTCGATGACGCTGTCCGAGACCACGTCCGGGTAGAGGGTCACGGCATAGCCGACCCAGGCCCATGCCGTCCAGGCCACGAAGATCCAGAAAAACCTGGGCGTACGAATGGGGTCGCGTTGCAGCAGTAGGCTGCCGAGCGTGGCGGTCATCATGAGCGTGCCGGCCGGCAGCCGGTACGTCATGATGACGAACACGTAGCCGAGGAACCCGAGGAACACCGGCGTTGAGAGGGGCTGCCAGGGTCGCCGTCCTTGTACCGCTTGGTCCGCCAGAATCTCGCTCATGCGTGCCGTCGTGGGCTCAGAACTCGATCAGGGATTTCGGGACCGGCCGCGCGAGGCGACCAGCGTCCAAGTGGGCAAGCCAGAGCTGGAGCACAAGCGCGCGCCACAGCGCCGTGCTGTGGTCGCGACGCCGCATCAGATGCTCCCGGACCAGGCGACGCACGGCGGGCCGGTCCAGGAAGTCGTACAGCCCGCCGTCCGCCGTCGCGAGGCGGTCGATCCGATGGCGCAGCGGCCCGCGGAACCAGAGGCCGAGTGGCACGCCAAACCCCAGCTTCGGGTGCTCCAGGACCTCGGACGGCACGAGCCCTCGGATCGCGCGACGGAAGATCTGTTTTCCCGCGCCGTTGCGGACTTTCAAGTCGGCGGGCAGCCCGAGCGCGAACTCGACGAGTGCATGGTCGAGCAGTGGTACACGCGCCTCCAGGGAGACGGCCATGCTCGCCCGGTCCACCTTGGTCAGGATGTCGCCCGGGAGGTACGTGGCGACGTCCACGAGCATCATTTGGGACACGAAGTCGCGGGCTCCGGCGGCCTTGAACGCGTCGGCGAGGACGTCGTCGAACTCACCGTCCCGCGGCACGAGGCGGGCGGCGGCGATTCCGCCATCGATCGGTGGCAGCGGCAGCCCGACGCTGCCGGCATACGCCGCCTCGCGCGAGCGGGCGCGATCGAGCAGGCGGCCCCGGCCGGGTGCAATATGCGGAAGGGCGTGACCGAGGGTGCGGAGCAGGGAGCGTCCCCAGGCGGGCACGGTAGGACGCCGCAGGGCGTCGACGTAGCGCGTATAGCCGCCGAACAGCTCGTCGCCGCCGTCCCCGGACAGACTCACCGTCACGTGCTGACGCGCGAGCCACGAGACGAGATACGTGGGGAGCGCGGAGGAATCCGCGAACGGCTCGTCGAAGATGCTCACCACGCCGTCCACCCACCGGTCTGCATCCGGTCGCATGACCAGGTCCGTGTGGCACGTGCCGATCGCCTCGGCGACGCGGCGGGCGTGGGGTGCCTCGTTGAACGCCACCTCATCGAAGCCGATGGCGAAGGTGCGCGGCCTGATCGGCGCGGCACGCGCCATCAGCGCCACCACCGTCGAAGAATCGAGCCCGCCCGACAGGAACGCTCCGAGGGGTACCTCGGCCTCGAGATGACTCCCCACGGCGTCAGCGAGGAGGTCGCGGACCCGTTGCTGCGCCGCGGCTTCGTCGACTGCGTCGCTCGCCAGGCCGATCGGCGTCCAGTAGCGCCGCACGGCGGCGCCCCGATCCGCACACCAGGTGAGGACGTGTCCGGGAGGGAGCTTCGCCACCCCGGCGAAGACGGCGAGGGGATCGGGCACATAGCCGAGGCTGAGGAACGCCGCGATCCCCCGCTCGTCCAGCCGGCGCGGGAAGCGCGACAGCGCGAGCAACGAGCGGAGCTCCGAACAGAAGGCGATCCCGTCAGGGGCCAGCCAGTAGCTCAGGGGCTTGATGCCGACGCGATCCCGGGCCAGGACCAGGCGCTTCGTACGGGCGTCCCATAGGGCGATGGCGAACATGCCCCGCAGCCGCGCCACGAAATCCGCTCCCATGTCCTCATACAGGTGGACGATCGTTTCGGTGTCGCTCCGCGTCCTGAAACGGTGGCCGCCGGCGACCAACTCGCGACGCAGGTCGTGGTGGTTGTAGATCTCGCCGTTGAAGACGACCTGGATCGAGCCATCCTCGTTGCCGATCGGCTGCTGCCCGCCGCCGACGTCGATGATAGAGAGCCTCCGCATGCCGAGCGCCACTTCAGGTGCGACGAAATACCCGCTGTCATCGGGGCCCCGGTGGACGATTGCGTCGCACATTGTGCGCACGGTGCGGGCGGCCTCCTCGTCGCCGAACGGCCACCCCGCGAAGCCGGCAATGCCGCACATCGCTCTACGCCCCCACCCCGGCGGCGGGCACGAGCGACTCGTACCAGGCGCTCAGGCGCTCGATGATACGACTCTCATGATATTCCGCGCGGGCGTATGCCTGTGCGGCAGCGCCGAGGGTTTGCGCTCGCCCGGGCGTCTCGATGACGGCGCGGAGGGCTGCGGCGAGGGCTCCGGGATCGCCGGCCGGCACGAGCACGCCGGTTTCACCGTCGCGGAGCGCGTCGGGCACTCCGCCGACGCGGGTCGCGATCACGGGCCGCGCGGCCGCCATGCCCTCGAGAACCGAATTGGGGAACGCTTCGGTGATCGAGCACAACACCGACACGTCGAACAGATGATTGAGGTTGAACCCCGGTGTCAGGGTACCGGGGAACTGGACGCGCCCGTTCAGGTGCAGACCATTGGCCAGGCCGGCGAGCTCGGTGCGTTGCGGCCCGTCACCCACGCAGACGAGGTAGGCCCGAGGAATGTTCGCCGCGATGCGGGCGAACGCGTCGAGCAGCGTCGCGTGATCCTTGTCGCGATCCAATCGGGCGACGATGCCGATGACCAGCGCGTCGGCCGGGACGTGCAACCGGGCGCGCCAGGCGGCTCGCTCGCCGATCGGCAGGGCCCGGAAGGCGTCTTCGGTCAGACAGTTGGGGACGCAGACGATCTTCGCAGGCGGAACGCCATCCTCGTGCGCCAAGAGCGCGGCCACGGTCGGGCTGTTCGCGACCACGCGGTGGGCTGCGCGGTACGCCCAGCGGTTTGCGATTTGCTCCGGCCGTCGCTGTCTCAGCTGCCACCACCGCCGGCTCGCGACCACGGCCGGAACTCCAGCAACACGAGCCCACGGCACGCCGAAGATGTTGCCGCAGATGTCTTGGGCGTGAAACACCTGGATGCGCTCGCGGCCCAGGAGCCGCGCCAGGCCGATCCCGTGTCGGATCGCGCCCGGCCCATACAAGCTCCGCAAAGGCACGTGCACCAGGTTGGCGCCGGCCTGCACGAAACGCGTACGCAAGGGACCGTCCGACCGAAGGTGAACGACGGTTATGCTGAACCGCTCGCGGCTGAGACGCTCGACCCACCGGAGCGCGTTGAGCTCCGTGCCGCCGATCTCGAATCCCTGGATGCCGAAAGCGAGCCGAATCACGGATCACAACCCAGCGTCGTACCGGGGGCGCCGCAGGTCCTCCAGTCGGCGCCGGTCGTACCATACACTGGATCGAGGCGCTGGATCGAAGCCAAAGCTCCCCCGTAGGCCATTCGGCTAGGAGGCAGCAAAAACTGGGCCAGATTGGTCAGCGCAGGGGCACTTCCGCGACGAACAGGTCGTAGCGGTCCGACCCATTCATGTTCGAGTTGAAGATCACGACCTTACCGTCCGGACTCGGCATCCCAAACGGCAGGGAGAAGTAGTTGATGGGGGTCTGGAGACTGTAGTGGTGCACGAGCAGCCGCTGATCGCTGCCGTCGCTGCGCTCCACGCCGATCGCTTCCTGCCACAACAGCGAGCTCTCCCACGGCGACGTGCCGAACCCGCTCACGAACGACCATTGGCGGTTGAGATTGCCGCCCAGCTCGGCGTCGGATTGAACCCAGTTGCCGGCGTGATGGATGTTCGGCCCCGCACTCTGGGCCAAGAATTGCACCTTGGCGAGCTGGCCGCCGCTGGGCACGTAGCGGTCCTGCGCAAAGGGGGCATCGGCATTGTTGTTGGTGCCGACCCACTGGCTGCGCAGGTCCGCGTTGTGGAAGAAACTGAAGTTCGGATCGGTCTGCGTGGGTCCGAACGTGTTGGTCGAGAGGTCCCAGAGCCGGACCGTGGTGCCGCCGTTGGTCAAGACCACGTAGCGCCCGTCGCGCTCGAGGCGCGGCTCGTTGACCCACGACTCGGCATGCGTGAGCAGC
>Ga0137382_10000123_pt1 | contig 31760 bp, 59 predicted proteins | sample SagtaG_15_FD_104816 | JGI IMG/M metagenome (GOLD analysis project Ga0137382, IMG submission 104816) | Vadose zone soil microbial communities from Sagehorn Ranch, Mendocino, California, USA - Sage2_R_20_16 metaG | ecosystem: Environmental > Terrestrial > Soil > Vadose zone | place: USA... | reverse complement strand
TGAGAATAGCCGCCATATCAGGATTCGGGTTTTGATATGTCACGGTCTTTCCACAACTATCACAAGTTACTGTAGTGTACTGTATATCCATTACGGCCATTTTAATTCTCCTCTAGTTAGTTTGTAATTCTGCAAATCTCATCAAAAACAATCTTTCGGCTTTTTTCGGCGACATCGGTTTAATCTTTACATCTGCTGGCTTAATTATTCTGCCCCACAATTCAGCATGCCACGGGACCTTACCCATAATTTGCAATTTCTCGGCATGCAGCATTGCGATATCCGCGGCATGTACGCTAGCCGGTTGTTGCTCCGGGAGATTGAACTTTTGACAAACGACACGCATTATGTTCTTCTCAATCGGCCTGTACGCCTCACCAGCCTTAGTAAGATGCTTCAACGGACTTGTCATATCTCCGATATAGGCTTCGCTGGCGTCGTGCAGAAGAAACCACAAAGCATCTTCTTCTGGAACTAGAAAGCTTCCTAAGTAAAGGTGCTGAGCTACCGGGTAGAAATATTTCGTATGTCCACCAAACCGACATATCATGCTAGTCGAGTGCGCGATATCCTCGATTGTAATCTGATTCAACTTCGGATTCAGGATATCGAATTTCAAGCCGGTGAAAGTTTCAATCCAAGCCTTGCTCATTTACTTTCCAATCCACGGATAAACTCTGCAATCGTGACGGCCTGCTCACCGGTCAAGGCGGCGCTCTTGGAAACTATATAATGATCCCAATTATAGTCGTCTAACTCTGTCTCACTCGGGTGATTAGCCGGACGGTCCGTTGCAACAAACCGACTGCCATCTTGATTCATCCGAACGACATTAATAAGATGTCCGCCTTGCAAATTAATAGCGAACGCCTCATTACGAAATCGAACATCCGTGAATACCGCGATATCAGTATCGGTTGGAATAGACTTAAAAGCTTTATCAATCCAATAACCTGGATTCTCTTCGCGACGCTGCATCCCGACATTCTGCAACAATACGGGGTCTTTGGCAGTCATGCCGTGCTGTTCTCGACACTCTTGGTATAATGCGGCGGCAAACTTCACGATGCTGACTCTTAGACCGGTTGTTTTAAACAAACCGTGTCGAAACAAAAGGTCTCTCTGCTCGTCATAGTAAGCTTTGATGGCTTCGCCTGCCGTATCCTTGCCGTTTTGTGCTTTGTGACCTAGCCCCAGGATTATCATCAGTCTGCCTTCCTTGCTGGGCCTTCAAACCACCCGAAACAATTCAAGCACTGCAAGCGTTGCTTCTGACGCAGCAATGTGTAACTGAATCCGCGCTTCTGAGTGTGTGTTGATGCGCACTTTGGACAAGCCGCTTGACCTTTATTAACGTTGGGATGCACCGGGGCCCATGCTCGCATCAAGAAATAAATTTTCTCTAGCAATTCAACGTCATGCCCGTTGTACTTCTTCATCAACTTCCAGGCTTGCGGGTCGCCTGTCATGCAACCTTTCCACAAATTAAAGCCGGTGTGTGGCAGCTTCCGGCCGACTCCGAGATAGTGTCCAAGATCGTCCAATTTATTCGAATCGAACTTAAACGCCCGGCGTGCAATCTTCAGTGTGTCGACCGTTTTGTAAGGCGATGGCGGGGGAAGCGCGTGTGTCAAAAATCTAGAATTAGACTTTCGGATATCGAAGGCGTCGCCATTATGCCCGATCAGGATGTCCGCTTCGTCAAACACTTTCCACAAATCATTCACTAGAGCTTCGTCGTTCTCTACGTCTTTTTTATAATCGGGATAATCAATCAAACCGCGGGTAACTACTTTCTTCTCGCCCATCACCTTGTAAGCGAAACTTAGCATATACCAGTCCCGCTTAAAGTCGATGACATTCTGTTCCCATTTTCCCCAGACCCACCCTAGTGACGGCGCAGTCTCGATATCGATGAACACAATCTTTGCTGGAGTTGTTTTCATATGTCCTTTAGATTCCAATGAATCGCGCTGTAACCAATCCTAGCACATACCCTACTCCAAACCATTTCAATTTACTCTTCCTTGCTTGCGCCTTAACAACCGCTATCTGGTCTTTGCAAACTTTCTCAGCCTGCACCATTTGATCGGCCTGGCTAACGATTACGTTCTTGGCATTCTCCGCGTCGAGCATGGCGTCGTCCGTCAACTTCTTCTGAAGAGCGAATTGATTTTCTGTTTCATTGAGTTGCGTCTTTATAGTTACGAGTTCGTCCAAATTACTATTGATGGTCCTGGCTACCGGCAGTGATAGCACGACGCTGTCTGCTTGTGCCTGGACTTCGCCGGGCTGTGCCTGCGTCTTCTGACTGATCGCTTCCGCAGTCTGCACCGCCGTCAGTGTTGCGTTAACCTGCTTTTGCTTCTGCAGTTGTGCCGTCTGCTTGGCTATTGTGCCGGAGAGTTGTGCGATAATTGCAGCATATTGAGCATCCCGGACCGTCGCGGCTTGCTCATCCTGGACCATTCGAGTCTTCAGGTCGGCGGTTTGAGCCATAACTAGCGCTAAAACTTTACTGTCTTTCGCTTCTCTTTGCGAGTCATGGCTGGCTATTAAAGATTCGCTACCGTAAACCACGCCGCCTGCCAAAACTACAACCGCTACCAGAAGTGTTAGATGCGTTTTAAGGTAGGTTAAATCAGCCTTGATGGTGGTATTTAAGTCAGTCATAACTTATTTGCCTTTCCCGTAGATAGACTGCATCAGGCACGAGTTAATTTGTCTTGTTCTGCGAGGTACTTCTTATGCCGTTTGGTCCCAAACCGGCCGGGGAAGGTTCGGACTTCTCTCCCTAGAGCTAGCGTGGCGGGAGGATTCCGCAGAAACTCGACTAATCGCTCCAGCATCAATATAATGCTGTTATCCTTACCCCAAGATCGCTCTATCCTCCCGAGCGCTCGATTACACGTACTGCAGAGCAGACCTCTCACAGTACCCGTACCTTTATGGTCGTGGTCTGTCGCTAGCCGCTTACCTGATTTTTGCTTGCGAAGACACACGGCGCACAATGAATGCTGGTAGGCATCTATGCAATCCCACATTTCGACTGTCAGATTGAAGAAAATTTTCAGCCGTCGGGCTCTTGCTTTATCTTTGGAATTCAAAATTAGGACTCCCCGAGGTCTACTTATTATGGCACGAGTTACCAGAAACAGACAGGGGAGAGAAATCATGTCCGACGTCTACGACCTCCCGGACAATTTTTGACTGGCCGGAAATTTGCTTCCATGGGTAGTACCGGTACTAAAAGCGCTGATTTACATATTCCGCGTGTTTAAATTTCATCGTAACACACGCATCTCTAATGACTTGCCGCTCTATTTCAGTGTAGACTGCGTGGCAGCGACTGCACAAAATATAGATTTTAAATGTTTTATTCCATTTTCTCCAGGCTTGCTTTGCTAGGCTCACTCTAGGCGCATGACTTCTAGTTAGTGGCGCTTCCTTAAAGCTGGCTCCACATCTTTCGCACGTCTTACCTAATAGTGTCATAGGATTTTCTCCCCGGCCGTGTCTGCGTAGAATTTCGAGACCGACTTTGTCGTATCTTGATACTCTGCATGGTCTGCCGCACAGGGTTCACAATAGTAAGACTCGAATGGCGTGCCTTCCAAGTCCGCATAGACAGTGTCCGGGTGCCCGTCTAGCTTACCGGTGCTAGCACTTTGAAAGCATTCGGAGCCCGCCAGCTTATGCTCGCCGCATCCTTGACAGGTTATCGAAAATGCCGGACCGGTTACAAGTTTGAATCGCATCAGGCTAGCCTCCAAATTTTAGGGTATGGGACTTCAATGCCTTCGGGAAAGTTGCGGAAGAACATGATTAGCCCGACTTCCGGACCGTCACTTGTTGGGTCGCAATAGTCAACCTCAGCATCAAGACAAGTTTTGCCTAAATGCTGTTTCTCAGTCTTCCCACAATATACACAGTGCTGACTCATAGTACCGCCTTCCGATGTGCTCTACGGCAGTTCTGGCACGTTTTCTTCCACTGGTCTAGCGCCATACCCTGATTCTGGACTGTATGCGACCAATCATGTCGACCTAGTGTACACCAGTGATAGCACCTGTCTGCTTCCAGGCCACGCATCGCACGTTTTGACTTCTTAGCGGTCGTGATTTGAGTCATAGCCCCACCTGTTTGCGAACGGCTCGAATGTGTTTGCAGTTACGGCGACGACCGGTCTGGCGAAATATTTGGTCATAGCAAGTGCATAACCAGCGCTTCATCTGTGATGTTCTGATATACACCACGGCGTAGAACTCGCCGTTAATTTTTGATGGCATCCCAGCGTATAGTTTAACGCCGTTGCAATCTTTAACTGGGCGGATTATGTGAATCTTCATTACTCCTCCCGCATTCTGACAACCTTGACCTGGGTGTGCCGCTTCACCATGACGGGCTCTTTCCGCCGATCTCGCAACTGTTCTGAGCCGCCGCTGGTGTCCTTCACAACCGTTGCCATCCGGACAGGATGCTTCGGACAGGTTCCGGTCTTCAAGCCCTCACCGGTCATTTTGACGGGCTCTTGGCAGACTGCGCAGACGTACTGTCTTGATATCTTCATTGTACTCTCCTCAATTCCAGAACGGAATAATCTTGCCGTCCAGGTAATGAATGAAGCCTTCTGGCCCGGTAATCCACTTATGAATATAAGACTCCGCTGTGTCGGCGTCTGCGAAGGACTGCCCGAGTACTACAGCTTTACCGTAAACTTCGGGTACGCTAGCAGCATCATCCGACCACGATTCACCCCAACGTGAGCCACAGCACTCACAATCACCGTCACCGTCGAAATACAACCCGATAGCTTCGGCTCGGGAATTTGCGGCAGTTACATCATCTGCTTCGATGATTACAAAATGTGAGATACCGGCTTGCTCATCGAAATGGAAATTTCCGCCGGAGTTATTCTGTTTGTAAGTGTAAAACATGTATCCTCCTAATTTTTCGCTAGCCAATCGAGTACTTCTTGTGCGTCCATATCCCACTTAGAGTTTTCGGTAAACTTCTTGACGAGATTATCCTTTGACTCGAAAATATCAAGATAGCCCTCACCGAACGCTTTGAGCCGTCGGTCATAATCGAGTTTGAGGCTAGTACAGTCCTGACAGTCTGCCGGGCTAGGACCCATGTAGCGGTGCTCGTCGCATTGTTGTTCGCTGTCATATCCAAACTCAGCTTGAAACGAATCGCAGCCTGAGCAACTGCCGTATGAGCCTGAGACATATCCGGTCTTCCCGTTGTATTCGACCAGTGCGAGCCAATCGCCTTGATACGAGCCAAAGGACTCGTATGCCAGAACCTTTGCGCCTGCCGCCTCTAATGCTGTTTGATAATCGCTCATTGTATCCTCCTAATTTGCCGCTCCCATTCCCATATGGTATAACTGACATACCATTATGCCTAGAACAAAACAAGCAAAAAGTAATACCGCGATTTTAAGTTCTAATCGGTTGTCGCCCATCATATCCTCCTAAAGTTCGCCCGCCGCTTATCTTCGACCGATGCGCCGGACACGGTACTTTCGCAGAGCGTATCCATTGCACTCTTAGACGCTAGACGCGGGTCTTTAACCCTTTCGGTATCGAGTGTTCCCGTCCGCTCAGGGTTTCAAGCCTCCTAAGTCGGTGGGTCTCCGCGACCTATTGGGCTGCTGGCGTCAACCATTCAGCCTCTGCACCGTTCTTAATCTTAGTCAAAACGGCTCGATTCATAGTCTCAAATTCCTGCTTCGTTGTCAAGCAAATTCTAATATGACTTGTCGTGGCCCCGGTCGTTCAAGTCTTTGTCGAGAGCAATCTGATTGAGTAGCGCGTCGTATGCCGCAAGCAAATGGTCAACGTACTCCATGTTGCCAACGAACAGCTTTCCGGCGCGGAGATTTCGAATCTCCTGGATAGCTTGCTCCTGTGTTACGACGATTTTCTCTTTTGGTGCCTGCTGGCCTTGCGACTGCGTTTGTCTGCTCATTAGTTCACCTCGATACAATAAACGTAGTTGTCTTTTCCTTCTGCTGCTTCTTGCTCGCTTGCCCAAATTGCCGTATTAACCGGGCAGGAGAAACGTTCGCCGTCCCACGTTGCGTGTGTTGGGCGGCAGGATGTCAGGCTGAGTACGGTTACAAATAATGCGAGAGTCTTCACGATTGCACATCTTTCGTTTGGCCAATCTTGACCCAAAGTAGATAGGGCCTGTCTCGATAGGTCGCTTCCCGGTATGCTGATAGTTCCGGCCACTTCGCTACCTGTGTCTTCGTTGCGCTCTTGACGCGGGCCGGTGCGCCCTTCTCCGTATCTCGGGGTGAGTAAGTATAGGAGCCTATTTTTCTACCCGCTACCTGATTGAGATTTCTGGCTTGCGCGGACAAACCATCCTGGTATCTCCGACCGACTGCCAACAGTTTGTACCTGAACCCATCAATCTTCGCCGTTCGGTCTGGATTAAAACCTGTGATACCGTTGACAGTCTTGGTACAGCCATGATTCTTTCCGCCGCAGGAGCAACGGCAGACATCTTCTCTGGCTTTCCAGCACGCTTCACCGCAGGTTGTTTCTGTCAGGACTACCTGTAATAGGTCTGTCATTTTGTTCCTCGGATAGTTCTGATAATGTATACCAAAGAGTCAGCCATAACCATCAGTAAAATAATTGTGAATATCGGATGTTGCGTCATAGTTTGAAACATAATGTCAATCCTTTCCCATGCCATCGATTAAACTAACCACCGCGACCCACGAAATAATGATAATCATTATAAGCATTACAGCGCCCGGATTGCTGTAAATTTGTTTCTAACTGCCGCGGTCTCGAAAGAGACTCGCAAACCTTCCTCGACCGCTTCTTTATAAATATCCTTAAATGACCGAGTAATGGGCTGACGAGCATAAAAGCTATTACCCTTTGGTGTTAGAGCCCAAAATGTGCCCGCTGTAAAATGCAAGTCAGGATTAAACATCACGCACCGCCTTGATTGGATTTGCTTCCATGTCTAGCACGTACCCGTCGAAATATTTGTCACGTTCAATTGCTAGCCCGTAAGGGCCCTTTGCTGACTGCAATTCTGACAGTATGAAATAGCCTAGTTCTGATTCATGCCCTTCGACTAGCCCGAAGAATTCCCAGTCACCGGTCTCGGTCTGGCTGCCTTCAGTAGCGTACCACGTCCAGTTAGAATCTGGTGTGAAGAATTTCACTATTACTTTGGGCTGCTTCTCGCCATCGTGTGAGCCTAGCGGAGACTTCAAGAGTTTTGCTTCAATTGCTTTGGTGAGTAGTTTCATACTTCCTCGCCTTCCGGATTGAATACGCGCAAGGGACGCGGAAATGTTCCCTGGTGGCGTGTAGAGAAACGTCCTACTTCACACGTAAAGCCGTCCTCGAATGTGTACCGCGTGCCGTACCATCCTCCGAATCCCCACGCATTATTGGTATTAACCTTTGTACTCATGATAGGTTCACCGTGAATCAGCTTGACTGCCTTGAATGATGGACGCTTCATTAGGACACCTTCGCAATCTTGCCCGCTACCATCACGACTGTAGCGAACCACTTGCGCTCCGTTGGACTCGGTCCCACGACATTGAACTTGCCGTCGGGTTTATACTCAGGACCAAAGAAGCTGGTTTCCTCGTAGCGCAGTTCCTGTCCGACTGCGGCTTTCAGGTCCTTCTTTGATTTGTACCGGGCTGCCATCATTAGCGTGTCCTCCCGTTTGATTAGCTTACTCGACCATTCTACCTAATAGCACACGGCTAGTCAATGGTACTTTCGTACTAGTCCTCGTACTGCTTCGAAATTGCGTTCGCTGGACCCATCAGGTACTCCAAGTTAACGGTGTAGTCGCTGATTACGTCCCATCCGTCGTTGCCATACACAAAATAGACCCAACCGATAGGCTTGCCCTGCATGTCGTTGTATAAATACAACCTATCTTCGTCACCTTGAAACATTTCGGCGAGGATAGTCTTAGCGCTAGTTAGACGCTTGGATTCACCGTCACCGTAATCTACCGCGATTGCGTAACCTACGTTGACGGCCGCCTTGACGAATGCTGTGGCAATCTTGCGTTCGACTTCCTGTCTCATTTTAACTGACATTAATCCTCCGTTGTAATCAGGACCACTCTTCAGCATGACCTGTCTGGTGGACTTGCTTGACCTATACTTCACCACCTTAAAGCGTATCCCGATTACTTGACCATTCTACCTGATAGCCTAAATTAGGTCAATAGTACTTTAGTACTACGGAGATTATCCATATGCGCGGTACAGCCGCCTGTGGTTTGCTCATTGCCTGTCCGGTGCGTCTGATAGCACCAAAAGCATAAGAGACATTTACAAACTCCGCATCGGGTACGCCTTGCGGGTCTGTTCGCTTCGCCTGGAAATACAGGCTCTTGACAATCTTCGCAAAGTTTGGCGTCCATAAGTCTCCTGTGCTAACCTTCAGTACACATAAGCTGCAGTCATGCCGTGCTCATTCAGCAAGACGCCTCCCGCACCTTTTAGCTTCTGACCGTGCTCGCCGACAAAATGACTCGCAGTATACGGATTATATGACACTTTGTAAGGTAGGTCTGTCCCATTTTCATCAATGCCCATACAGCCGGATATCTCGCCCTTTGGTGTGAATTCAGCGCTGACTAATTCGCCTATCACAAAGGCGTGGACATTCTTGCGCTTATCTTTAATGACTCGCTGACGCCCTGACTCAAGCACAACAAATACCGCAGTAGAGAGCAGGACTCTGTGACGCCTAGCTATGACCTTGCCCTTATGCATAATTGAGTATAGCGGCTTGGCTTTCTTGCCATGTTTTAGGTTCCGGTAAACTTTAACTATCATGTTCTCCATTCAATCTTGCCGATGCCTACTTTGCCCGGCTCGACATTCTTTTTGAAGTATCGCTTTGCAGCGGACTCTACAGCTTTTCTTGTTTTTATAACCTGTACTTCGCTGTTCGGAAACATGACATACCAACAGTTCTCGCTTCCATTGAATTCAGCAACTATCTTTCCTTGATTCTGAGGAGATAATTTCATAGCTAGCCCTTCTGTTCTACCAATTCGACTCTAGAGCCATCGTAAAACTCCTGGATGACATCATGCCAGTACAACAGTGTGTCATCATCGATTGGCTGCCCGTACTTGAACAGTACAGTTACCTCTTCGTAACCCGGGAAGATGCCTACGTTGGGTTCGCCGGGCCAGGATGCTGCGAATACAAGTTTGGTTGCGCTCATTGTTTTCTCCTATTCAAAGTCTAGACTAATGCTGTCCATAACGTCTAGAGCGTTGTCTAGAGCGTTGTCTAGTTCTTTCCAGTCGGGATGCTCATCTGATATGGCGTCTAGGGCATTGCTCAGATGCAAGACAGCCTTTGTCAATTCTGTTTCGTATCTCTTGTTTAAAGTCAGTGCTGACGTTTTCTTGCTGAATCGCTGATTCATTGTGGTTTCCTCCAGTTGCCCTCTTTGGGCTCCCATGTTTCATAATAACAATCGAAGCATGTTTGACGGTACGTTGTTTCTTGTTTAACGCACGGTATCCAAGCAAGCAAATGCTCGGAATGGCAGTGAGGGCAGTAAGAATACGAGTTTAGTGTCACGGTTTCACACTTTCATACGACTTCCTGGTGAGATATCCCGAGTTTGCAGGTTCGGGATTCAACGCCTGCCATGCTTCGGCATCAGTCAGGATGATATCAGTGTCAAGATTCAGATAGGCGTGATTGCCTGTGCTCGGCTGATAGCAGTACAGCAGACGCATGCCTGAGCGAGTTTTAAATTCTGTCTCGGTGCCGTCGCAGGCGGGGAACCAGTTGCCCTGCTCTGCCCGCTTGCGTGCTTCGATTAATCGGCCTTGAACGCTGAATTGGTTATTCATTATTCACCCCTGTCATGTTGGATAGATGGAGACCATTGTTCACCATGCACCGACGTACAGCATTGGACACAGACACCGTCAGTGTGCAATTTGCCGTTGGGTGTTTCGAAAAGGCCGTCGTCACAGCAGCATGGATTATCTTCGTCGAATTCGTGGCTGCACAGACAACACAGGTTTGTTGCGTCTGCTAGTTGCGTTTTGAAATCTCTCATTAGAGTTGTCCTCCGATATAGATTAGCAAACCAAGAATCAGGATTGTAAAGGTTGCTGCCAGGATAGTCTTGATTTTCATTATCGCACCTTTCCGAACATCGCTTCAAGTAGGTCAACGACACAGTAGGCAAAGAAACAAATCAAAATCATTGCAATCATTATCGCACCTCTAGATAGGTCTGCTCGACCAGTCTCTCGAACTTCTGGAATGAAAAACCCTGCTTGACGGCCTCAGGGAGTCTGTCATATGTCGGTTCGATAACTCCGGATATTGCGGCTTGCTTGACAGCTTCCAGGAATATCTCACGCCTCAGACTTAGTTGGGGTCGCAACATTATTGCACCTCCTGATATAACTCGCCGTCAATGTGTGACGAGCCGCAATTTGCACAAGTTATAGTTTCATACTCGGTGCGTTCGTCTATGCTTAGAAAGAACTGCTCATTAATTGCGTTGTTCAGCGTGCCGTTCCCGCAGTCTTTGCATATAGCTTGTCCGTTCATTATCGCACCTCTGGTTTGAAGTTAGCTAATTCAGCCGCACACATAGCCAATTTGAATACTTCGGCGGAAGGACGAACCAACTCAGTCACGCATTCAAAGTAAGTGGGCATGAACGCGAAGACTTGACCTCTGAAAGGCAGATTGTACTGGCTTGACAAAGCTTGGAATGCTCGTCCATCGCCGCGAAACAGAACTACAGACTTAAGCCCGAAAGAATTGGTGTTGCTGCTTATTCCGACAACGGTTAAGTCTTTCATTGTGTCCTCACTTTCTAGTATCAGTGTACTTGATAGCCTTAATAAGGTCAATAGTACTTTAGTCCTGGTACTAGCGGACTGCACTTAATCTTGTGTAACCGTTACCGAAATGACTTTCCCATTAGACAGTACTGGCCGTGCTTTCATCAATTTTTCCGCATGACGAAAAGCATGCACACGAGAAAGACGAAAAGCAGTATATCGTGCTTTACTTTGGTAAGTCGCTTGTACGGTGTAGGTCTTCATATTTTCTTCTTTCTGCCGCTGTGCGGCTTTGGTTTATATAACAATTATACAGGAGCCTGAAAACAGTGCAATAGTACTTTCGTACTAGCTTCGAACTTCCCATAGTATCCCTTGAACGCGATTTGATTCGACCCAGGTTGTTCCCGTGCCGTTGACTGGCGTGACTTGATAGTCGATTCGCCCGAATACTGTCCGGGCGTTCTTGATAGAAACTAAGACTTGCATGTTACTGATAGAAAGCAAACCTTGCTTCCCGATATTGGCTGCTAATTCTTTGACTGTCATTTGCCCTCCAGCTTATCTAGTCTTGCCCAAAGTTCGTTGACCTGGGACTGCGTGATAATTGTCTTCAAGGGCTCGGCCAGCGTAATCTTGAAGATGTTTCGGACCCTTGACCGTGGTCCGCTTATCTGTCCCTTATCGTGGACAACGCCGTCTATCAAGCAGAGTGCGTGTCCCGTGGCAATGATTAGGTAGCGTCCGACGTTGTACTTCCTGATGGTGTCTTGCAGTGTCGGGTACTTCTGCCGAAAAGGATAACCGTAGACAGGGTGAAAGATAGGCGTGGAGGGGACTATCTCTTGAAAGTTTGCGATGCTGGATTCATTGCAGAGATTAGCCAGCGCTCGCTTGACCTGCGGAAGCTTTGTGCCCTTCCTGTCTCGCCTGCCCTCGGCCTTTAATAGCCCGTGCGCTTTGGTGTAAGGAACGCCGGTCGACAGTGCTAGTGCTCGGACAGCACAGTCATTGTACTCGTTCAAGAAACCTTCCTGGTGTTGACCGCCGTCGGTTACTGTTAATCGAATCATTATAGCCTCCCTGAGACTACAGCAGAATAGAGCACTTGATTCTTGCGGTGACATTTTACGGCATACTCAGCCATTCTTTCAATGTAGGCCTCTGTAGCGTTCGGGTATCGGCGAGCTCGACGTCGGATATCCTTCTTGACGTCTTCGTCGCTGACCGAGACATGCAACCGACCGACTAGCCATTCTATGCTCGCTTTCGGGATAGCTTGCATTGTGCCCTCCTGGTTAGTTGTGAACTTCATTACACTGCTAGTCTACCTGACTCAGTAATTATTGTCTATAGTACGTTGGTACTGATTTTAGCCAGTACTAAACAGGCTCCTCGATGCCGTCCGGAACGGCGGGTTTCGGTCTGTTATAGAATATGCTGGCGACTAACGCTCGGATGTACGATTCAGGATAAGGCGGCTTAGCAGGCCAAGCCTTGCAGTCTTTGATTAATTGACTGACTATCGCTTGTTCGTCCTCTCCCCGTTGATTCATCCAATTGATTGATGTAACCATTTGTGACGTGTAGATTGTCGTGTCTTCCGGTTCTTCGTCCTGGTCGACAACGGGTAGGTCGGGTGCGGTGAGTAAATACCAATACCAATCATCAGCTATTTTTCTGCTCTTGATATCAAGCACTGCTTTGATTGTTAATGTTGTTCGCCATCCGGCCGGTGTACATGCCTTAATCTCGCTGACCTTGACTGGGCCGCTACTGAGACAATCTTGTAGCCAATTCATCGCCGATTCTTTCTGTATTGCTGGTCGACCTGTCCGCATAAAATTACCTCGAATCAGAGTCTAGCACAGGCCACAACGTCTGTCAAGGGACTTATTGCATTATTGCATACTATGCAAGAAGTCCGGTCAGTAGGAGAGAGAGAGAGTAATTAAATCAATTAAATTAAATACCAGAGAATATCCGAATAAATACCAATAATTATTATCTTGTTTGTTTTGTTATACTTATATAAAATGTGACGCCATCGTACGAGAGTAACGTAATGTTACATTTAATTGTTTTACTCTCTCTCTCCCACTGGGTCGACTTCTTGCATACTATGCAATAATGCAATAAGTCAGGCGGTCAACACCGCAATAAGTGTGTAAAAAATACCGTCACCAAAGTTTGGTGACACAATCCTGAGATACTGTCACCATTCTATATTTGTTCACCTAAGTTGTCGCTCGCTGACATCCTGGAATGTCGCCGAACGCCGACATGATAGGCCAATCAAAATAACCCGTGCCATGGTCAGTTGTACTATGGGAAGCCTATAAATAGGTCTAATCGAGACCAGAAGCAAGACCTATAGAAAGCTTCCAAATGAATTGATAGCGCAGCAATCTCCGCAACATCAACAAAGCAAACAGTTTACAGACGAAGCATGGTGAGTCTGAACTCTCAAACGCATCAGACGAAAACTCTTGCGCCGCTTGGTCCTGACCAGAAAATTTCCGGAATTAATTGCTAAATCCTTTAAAATCAACACATTATCATGAACTCGCTCGATAAACCCGCCAAGTTTAGTGAATGTCATTAAACTATTGATTGATAGGTCATCGCAGCAGCCGCAACAAAACAAAGTACTTGCAACAAATGCAACGCAATGAAATGACTTCGACCGCGGTCGGGGGTGAGAGCCTCGCAGATTGAGAGCCGCTTGATATCATTTGTTTGTCATTCGTTATCTTGTTGAGTAGAAAGGACTTAGAGTAAAATATTTTTTGGAGGGGGGTGGCCTTGCCGGTGCCGTACCCGCCCCCAAGCCGGTCTTGCTCCGGTGGTCGCATGCGTTGGCAACACCCGGGTACGTACGTACACCTCCGTATTCCTTCTAACCATATGATAATATAGGGGTTATGAAGAGAGACCGCTTTTTAAGGTCTTACAAACTATGAATATACCACTCTGGATTTTAATCGGCGCAGGACTAGCCTTGGCATTATCTGTGGCCGGACTTATCGCTCTTATCTATAAATTCACGAGTATTACAAAAAGGTTTTAACCTTGGGAGACTAAGATGGCAGACTTTACAAAAGCCGTCAGTTTAACTCTAGTTAACGAAGACGGCTATGTGAACGATCCCCGCGACCCAGGCGGAGAGACAAATTTTGGTATTTCGAAGCGCTCCTACCCGAACGTCGACATCAAAGGTTTAACCCGAGACGGCGCTATTGCCATCTACTTGAAGGATTTCTGGAATACACTCTACGCATCTATTACCGACCAATTTGTTACTAATGCTTTGTTTGATCTAGGCGTCCTATTTGGAACCCACTCAGCGGTCAGGGTTATTCAAAACGTTTTGATGGTCGCTGTCGACGGCGTATTCGGGCCAGTAACCTTAGCGACTGTTAACGCTCAAAACGTCGCAATTCTTCTGATGAATTTTAGAAATGCCATGATCGCTTACGCAACCACCATCGTGGTTAGAAATCCAGCCGACAGCGTATTTCTTACCGGTTGGACTAACCGGATAAGAACTATGACAGCCGTGGTACCGGCAGTGATACCTCCGCCCCCACCGCCTCCTGTCCCGGTGCCCGGATTGCCTCCGGCTCTTCTGACAGCCTTAGCACACTTATCATCGTCGGAAATTTCAGCGCTGTCGTCATTTCTAACTCTTGTAGCGCCAACCACGCCTTAAGTTTGTCAGTCGTGTTTTTTAATGTCTATTATTTAAATCTGTAATCCTCGTCCTCTGGGCGAGTTATGAAGGAGGACAGTAATGAGTTTAGAAAAGCTGGAAAGATCAGAGAAATTTGAGCGTCACGAGCTTGAGGAGATTGAAGAGAAAATCGAGGATATTCTCGAAACTCTAAATCGCCTTGAGAAGTTGATACTGTCGTTGCTGCCTCCCCCTCCCGGGAAAGCAGTCTCGGCCGTACTCGACTTTATTTCCTAAAGGAGAAAACCATGGACATCACCGTTCACGTAAATGACAAGCCCCTTAAGGCAGCGTTGGTCGAGTTCGACGGACCCAATGGAACTGGGAACGTCGTGCCCGCCGCGGGTGCTCTTGCTTATGTGTCTAGTGATCCTACCGTAGCGACTGTTGATGCTACGACTGGACAGCTAGCGTATCTCAAGGCTGGGGTTTCCACGATTAGTGGGTCTGATGCTGGCAACACGATGTCTGCCACTGGTATCCTGACGATCACCGCCGGGCTGCCTGTGTCGGCTCAGTTGCAGTTCATCTCCTAATCTAACCAATAGTATTACGGGCGGGGTTAAAATCCCGCCCTTTTATTTTGTTATCTCGCAGAGGTTGTATGAAAACATCCGCGCTGATTATGTCCGCTGTTTTGTCCGCTAGTATGCTTTTGTCCGGATGTCCTCGACAACACTATCATGTCGACGTTGGGACACGTACCCCCCATGGCGATCACGACAAAGACCATGACAGAGACCACGATAAAGATAGAGACCGCGACAGAAGGCGGGATTGGGATCACGATAACCGCAGAGCCTATCCGCAAGCGTCTGCCGAAGGTATTATCATCGAAGTCCGTGCGCCGACGTACTATGAAAGTATTAGAATACGTAACTTAGCAAATAGCCTGGATTTCTCAGGGCAGCCGATGGTTAATTGGTGGCGAATCGTAGTTCTTCCCAGAGCCGAGTGGGAAGATGCATTAAGGTATTACCATCTGGAAGGTCAAACGGATAGTGCTTTCACAATAATGGCTCAGAACGAGACTCTCGTCAATGAAGACTACACATTCTTCGCCGGTACTTATAGACTTAGATTTACTCTGGCTCATGAAGCAGGACATCTTATTTGCCAATGCCAATCAGAAGGGCGGGCCGATAGTATCGCCCGGATTCTTACGAAGAAATATCTAGCTGATTAGGATGTAGCGTGGTTAATAAATTTCTGGAATTTTTCTCTTTAACTTCTTCAGAGTTTAAAATTATATTAGTCATCTTGCTGATTGAAACGATTCTTGCGGCGGGATTTTTAATTTGGCTTCACGCAGTAATAAACTCTATAGGACAATAATATGCAGTTAGTTAAAACTTTTCTAACTATCGCCGTACTGACAGCGTTGATTGTTTGCCCGTCAGCCCGTCCCAACACCGCCGTTCAGCATGGATTAGCCGATCTAGAAAGCGGTTTTCATGACGTCGATTGCTCGGGAAATACATGTGTCTTCACTTATGGAATCGCGGACGTTCCGGCGCACCCCACGGTAGATGTTGGGCTAATTGAAGTAGCAGGTCGAGTACATGGCGCGGTGTGCAAGCAAGGCCGTTGCGAATTTATTAATTAGCTTGACTTTTTTACATATTTGATGATATGATTTTTGTAGCTACAACTTGATTGGGGTGTGCCAGTAACACACCCCTATCTACTCTTTACTGGAGAGTTTATGAAAGGTACTTTATATCGTTACCCGCATCCGCAAGACCCAACAAGGTTCATCTATGTTGGGCAAGGACCTAAGAGAGATAATGAACATCGATCTGGGCGAAGTTCTTTTGGAAGGCGTTTTAAAGTTGATTTTTTGGGTGCAGAACTCCCACAACCAATCCGAGAACAGATTGAAGTTTCTAATCAGTTAGAACTTAACGAAGAAGAAACAATTTGGATGTTTAGATTCCATACATGGCGCGGATATTTTGGTGGTATGAATTTAACCCTTCCCGGGTTACAAGATTATAAGCAAATAACCGCCCTTGCTGGCGCGGCTTCTGTAAAAAGTGGAAAAGGAATATTCGCAGTTAATTATGATAAAGGAAAAGGCGGTCGAGCTGGTGGTAAAATAGCGGGCCGCATTGCCGTTAAAAGCGGGCGGATCAAAACCCTAGCAACACCTGAAAGCTTACGTAAAGGCGGTCAAATCCAAGGCCGTAACAATGTCGAAAATGGACATATCGTTAAAATACATAGTTTGCCGCAGTCTAAAAAAGCTTATTCTGAAAACGGCCTTAGAAATGGGCCTATTCAAGGTCGAAAGAATGTACAAAGCGGGCAATTAGATCAGATTAGAAATCTTCCGCAAACTAAATTAGCTCAATCTGCTGTGGGTAAGATAAATGGTCGCAGAAATGTCGAGAGCGGACAAGTTATAGAACTCGGAAGAAAGAATGTTGAGAGTGGCCATATTCAAGCATTGGGTCGTAAATATGGCCGTAAATATGGCCGTGAGGCCGTTGAAAGCGGAAAAGGGATATTCGCCCCTAATTATGACAGAGGAAAAGGCGGACGTATCGCTAATTGTTTAAGATGGAATATACGTCGTAATAAGCCTTGTATTTGTGGCAAGCATTAGGAGACAACATGTCAAACTCCATTTCAGGAAATTGTATTGCAAATAACGTGCGCATAAGGTTGACCAACGTTCTTTATCAAAACTCAGACGGTCAGTACGATTTCGTCGCCTACTCGAACGCCTTGGGAGTCTATACCTTTACCGGCATTCCACAAGGCACGTATCAATTGACGGCCGATTTAAATGAAGTCACAGCAGCACCGTACAACACCGGTTATAGATTTCCCGGCAGTATAATTGTGACTATGGATGTCCCTGGAAATAATCTTGTCGACGTGAATCTTACGCCAGTGCTTAAGAACGCTGCAAATCAGCTAGCCACGCCGGACAACTAGAGGAATTATGACGAAATCGCAATCAGAAGTCGGAAGCAAAGAAACGATAGCACGAAGAGACGCCGCGGTGGGTCCGGTGCAATCCGGAACTAGTATTCCTGTCGCGCCTCCGTGCGCCAACCCCCAGGCGGGTGCCCGAACTGTCCCCGGGAAGTCTAATACACCGACCGCAGTTCTATATGGCAATGATCCCGGTACACGCTCAGTCACCGCAGTCCGGCAAGCCGAGGAAGTTAAAGGCGCAGCCCGGAAGGCAATCGACATTCAGGTAGCCGGGGACGATACCAACAGCCCGAACGGTAACCCGAAGCGTCGGACACGCAATCGATGGGGTACCGCGGATAACGCAGGAAATTAAATTTAGTGCTTGACAAACAAATCGGTTTGTGAGACACTATGCAAGTCGAGAATGACAAAAAGTTTAAGCCAAATTAGTTTAATGTTAGAACAGCGAGCTTGTACCTCGCGGGCGTGAGTTAGATTCTTACATTTGGCTCCAAGTTTGACAACGGCAGCGCGTATCGCACCAGAGATGGAGCCCATTAGGGCGGAAGGCGAAGCTTAATCGCGTCAGGGAGTGGTTGTCAATAAATTAAAGTCCTGAAGAGCCATAGCGCATTCAGGCAGGTCAGCCGAATATCCGGGTTTCGATTCCCGGCTCGTAACGAGTCGTCTAACGGAAGGACGTCGGCGCATTTTGTGTAGCCCTGGTGTAGTAGCAGCACTTCAGCCTGTGACGCTGATAGGGTTGGTGCAAATCCAACGGGTTACCCCAATTTCGGGAATTGTGATAGTGGTAGTCTACCTGTTTCGGATACAGGAGGCGCTGATTCGATTCCAGCATTCCCGACCATTTTATGAAAATATCAAAGATGAATAATCCGGACTATGATCTTTGTTGCCGATGTTCTCGCATAGCTAAATATTCTATTCATGATTTAGATGATAGAATACCAACTACAAAACATTATTGCGAGAAACATCTTTTGGAAAAATATCCGGATTTTGAAGTTTAATCGGGGAATGGGGAAGTCTGGCCGTTCCCGCTGCTTTTGGAAAGCAGAGATCGCTGATTCGAATTCAGCTTCCCCGACCAATTTTATGCAAACGTTTCTATTCAGTCTGACGTGGTTCCTGGCGCTGTTGATACCAGCGATGTCGCTCGCAGCGATTTTTTACATTCAGATATCGGTTTGGCAAGACAAGCGATACGCACTGAAAGAAATTAGAAAGACTAAGAAAGAATTTACGGCTGCTGGTGGAATAGCAGACACGACGGACTCAAAACCCGTTGCTTGAAACATAGCGTTCCGGTGCAAGTCCGGAGTGGCCGACCAATTTAGGCTGTTGGTGGAATGGCAGACACAGCGGATTTAAAACCCGCCGGGCTAACACCCCATATCGGTCCGAATCCGATACGGCCTACCAATATATGTAAGAAGGAAAACAATGACTGATATAATGAATTACGTAAAATACAAAATGAGCCATGTCCAGGCTGAGATAGAATATTTAAGAACCACTGTTGAAGAACAGAAGGCGATTATAAAGCAACTAACAGAAGGTCCCGGCGAAGTAACGTACATTCACCCATTTGATTTGTTTGAGTTGGTAAATAATTTGCCTGTGTCAGAGTGTTGTGCTCTTGATTATCTAGTCGATGCAGGTGATTGTAGAATCGGTGGTTATTACGGAAAGGTATACCGACAGTCCGTGCTGATTCCGTCGAAGTCGAAAAATATTAAGTAACGCGCTGCTGGTGGAATGGCAGACACGCTGCTCTTAGAAAGCAGTCCTTAATTGGGTGGGAGTTCGAGTCTCTCGCGGCGCACCAATTTTATGGAGAAACAAATGATTGAAGAAATCTTAGATAGTATTTTTGAATCGCTGCCGCCTGTTGTAAACGCCGGATGGGTGAGAAAACAAAACGTAGACGGTCTTAAGATTTACGAGCTTCGTATTCCAGAAGAAGCTAAAGTTTCTGTGGGTTGCTAGTATAACAGGAGAACATCTCGCTTGCACCGAGAAGATCGGGGTGCGATTCCCCGGCGATCCACCAAATTTCTGAAAATAGTGCTTGACAAACAAATCAGTTTGTGAGACACTATGCAAGTCGAGAGAACAGGTCATGAGTATCGGCCAGAGCCGATCTTGACGCTCGACAAAGTTTACACGCTTCCTGCCGGAGAGATGCTAAAGCTTGCGCAGGCTAATCTGGTGTGAAGTCGGGTCATGTCGCCAGTCCCTCGGGGCTCACGACAACATAGCCTGACCAGCCGTTGTGACGAAGGCATCCGGCTGCAAACGTTTGTCACGACGAATAAATTTTCTGTTGCCGTAAGAATTGGATTCAATCAAGACTCATAACCTTGACTCCGCCGGTCCGAATCCGGCTGCGGCTACCAATTTGGCGGGACTGGCCTAGTGTCCGGGCATCTGGCTTCCACCCAGAGTAGGCCGGTTAGATTCCGGCGTTCCGCTCCAATACTGTTTGTGGCTTTAATACCTGGCGTGAAAACGTAAAGGAAAGTCACCCCGGAGGGCGGGCCCGCGAGGGAGCCCCAACATTTTCTGAGCCCGGTTAGTATAGTGGCAGTACAGCAAGTTCGTACCTTGCAGGTAAATGTTCGACTCATTTACTGGGCTCCAGTCTCTCAGTTGTGCGGATAGTATCGTGCGATAGTTGGCCGAAGTGATGTGAGAGCATCCTCGGATACTTCCCTCACGCTGGCTACCATCCAATGACGGTAGGTCCTGCTGCTTTCGAGTAGCAAGTAACGCCAGTCGCACAACACTTTTTGAGCTTTGTTGGTTCAATGGCAGAACGTGTCCTTGGTAAGGACAAGGTGAAAGTTCGATTCTTTCACGAAGCTCCAGTTTCTGTAGGCCGGTAACTCAATTGACAGAGTGCCCGACTTTTAATCGGAACGTTGTGGGTTTGACTCCCACCCGACCTACCAATTTCTGTGGAGAGAGTGGCACAAAGTTTTCCGGTCGCGCCGGGTGAGTGCGTGCGGTGGGTGAGATTCCCCGTTTCTCCAGCCATTATAAAGTTTGGGCTGCAAGTGTTACGGCAGCACAGCGGGCTCTTAACCCGTCGAGACCACGTTCAATTCGTGGGCGGCCCACCAAGTTTTTACGGTCCTGTCGTCCAACTGAAAAGGGCTTCAGTCTTCGAAACTGATTATCTCGGTTTGAGTCCGAGCGGGACCCCCATAGCGTGTTAACTCAGCGGCTAGAGTGCCTCTCCTACAAAGAGGAAGTCCGGGGTTCGAATCCCTGACGCGCTACCAAGTTTGATGTCGGTAGCATAGGATGCAGCGCGGCCTTATAAACCGCGATTCTCCAGATTGGAGAGCCGAGTAGGATCGATACCTACACCGACAACCATTTTAGCCTGCTGGTGCAGTGGCAGCACACTTGACTTTCAATCAAGTGACACGGGTTCGATTCCCGTGCGGGCGACCAATTTCGATGGGTAGCTCAGCAGATAGAGCACCCGCCTTCTAAGCGGAGGGTCGTGAGTGCAAATCTCACCCTGTCGACCATTTTGATTTTGGCAGTCAAGACAATCGCTGGTGAGGCGTAAGCCGAACTGGAGGAAAGTCAGGACACATCTAAGTACAGTGCCGTGGAAGTTGCGGGCCGAGTAATCGGACGGGTAAGGCTTCGTAGTAGGTTTTGAAGTCAGGATGGTATGCCGAATCCGGGGTGCAACCCAGGTAGGGAAACCGAGGCAAAGAGTCCCTGAGATACTACTCATTCAAGCGAAGGCACTCCACACTGGTGCAATCTCAAATAGGGCCTGAGCGTTTACTTAGCGTGTCGACGGCCGGGTTGAGAGCATTAGAGGAATGATTGTCACGGCGCAAGCCGAACAGAATCCTGCTTAATGACAGCCAATTAACATTACCGAGTAGCTCAAGTGGATAGAGACGTGCCTCCTAAGCGCGTGATCCGCGTTCGAATCGCGGCTCGGTGACCAATTTGAGGATATATGACGAAATTAGAAAAGAAATTAATGGCAGAGATTGAATTGTTGAAGGCAAGGATTACGGCGCTTGAAGCGCGGCCGATGGGTATTACTGTTATTCCTTATATGCCTTATGTTGAGCCGCGGGTCGCACCGTACACGCCTCAATGGCCGACGTATCCGATTATTACTTGCGGTTCAACTCTTGAGACAAGATCAGCAGACACGCAAAGATTTTTTAATCAATAATGGAAAAGCGGCGAAGTTGGAGAGTCGCACTTGTCTGTAAAACAAGCCGTCCCTGAGACGTAGTCCGTTCGATTCGGACCTTTTCCACCAAGTTCAATTGTCATCTGGTCTAACCGGCAGGACGCCTCACTGTTAATGAGGACGGTCTCAGTTCGAATCTGAGGGTGACAGCCTTTACGGAGATAGGGTCAGTTGGTAACGACATACCCCTGTCACGGGTAAAGTCCGGGTCCGATTCCCGGTATCTCCGCCATTTATCTATCGAATGCTGAAGTGGTCGAAGCGGCGGATTGCAAACCCGCTCTTAGTCAGTTCGAGTCTGACTCGGTAGTCCAATTTATGTGCCCATGTAGTCTAGTGGCAGAACGCCGCCCTCTCACGGCGGTAGCGAGAGTTCGATTCTCTCCACGGGTACCAATTTTCTGCGAGTCATAAGTGTTAGCGGCAGCATGTCGGTCTCCAAAACCGTACGGTGGCAGTTCAAGTCTGCCATGTCTCGCCAATATTCTGTACTACTCGGTGAAACTCCGAGTGATACCCTGGACCCGGGGCAATGGGCAAATTTTATATGACTACACTTAACTCATCATCGACTTCGTCTAGTAGCTGCGACGGCAGTACATACGGAGAGGTGGCGAAACGGTAGCCGCAACAGTTTGCTAAACTGTCGACCGAAAGGTCGTGTGAGTTCGACTCTCACTCTCTCCTCCAATTTAGGAGAGCAGCGCTGAATGGTCGGCCACTGTCCCGAAAACAGAGACATCCTACTTAGTGGGATGACAGAGTTCGATTCTCTGGCTCTCCTCCAATTTTTAGTAAAGGAAAACTATGAATGTATCAGCAACTTATCCTTCCTTTACAGCCACGAAAGCTGCCGGTAATCCGCTCGCCCAGACGGTCCGTGTGACCGGAAACATCGAGCGATGGAAAGTAACGAATATTTTTAATACGTCCTGGCTCCGGATTTCTCCCAACGCCGGATACGGTGAAGGGATATTTACGATAAGCGTCAACATTTATGACACGAGTGTCGTGCTAGGTACTCAGACAGGCGTATTATTGGTTGATTCCCTGGACCCGGAAATCACGATGATCGTATCGCTGACTGTTTCGGCTGTTTAATTTTTATCCTAGTTTGATGTATTGGTTGCATCCCTGTCTGAAGAACAGGTCGAGCTTGTTCAACTCAAGCAGCTAGGACCATTTTCTATTGCCTTGTCGGCTAATCGGCAGGCCGCGAGACTTTGAATCTCGCTATGTACGTTCGAGTCGTACCGAGGCAACCAGTGGGCCGTCTTCCTTGAGAAGAAGGACAATGTGGGCGAGAGCCCAGGCCATCCAATCTCGATGTAACGCGATGCGCTTCCGACGGGAAGCATGAGAATCGCCGCGGCGGTTTGTGACCGCCAAAGTTTCTATTGCCCGATCATCTAATCGGTAGGATAGCGGCCTCTGAAGCCGCGCATCTTGGTTCGAGTCCAAGTTGGGCAACCATTTTCAATAGCCGGGTCGTACAATGGTTAGTACGCACGCCCGATAAGCGTGAAATGATTGTCCGATTCAATCCCTGGCTACCAATTTCCCACTAAATTTAAGGAGTATTATTTTATGGCTGCAACACCCACGGCTGTATTGGCACAGATGTTCGGACCTACGCTGAAATTAGCGTTTCCGCAATTACCAAGTCAGGCTTCGGCCCAGAATCTTGATTTAATCCAGATTACCATTCCTGGCAGCAATCCAAGTAATCTACCGACCGTCGCGGTTAATGTTGATTGGACCGGCGCAGTTCATAATCCGGCCGTCGCGCCTACCGACGGGACACGCATCGGCGTATTTCAAACTCTTTTGACAAGTTCTGCCACGACCGCTCAATTTTTTGCTTCCGCATTTTCTAATCCCTCGAATTTGGACATCCTTCAGTGCATTAATCTCGGCGGTAACATTTCCTACTGGTTAGACTATCTTGGGGTTGCTCACGGCGCATAACTGCGTAGAGTTTATAGGAGAAAATTATGGCTATTACACAAGTAAATGTAAGCACCCCGGCAGTCGAGATAATCTATAACGACACCGCAATTGGAAGCGCTCTCGATGCCATTAAGGCATCTTCGGCAAAGTTGTATTATGTCATCATAGACAACTCTTTGAACGTCGCAGCCACCTACGTGAAACTTTTCAACGTAGCTAGTGGTTCAATCACGTTGGGTGTGACTGCTCCGGATGAAATCATCTACGCCCCGGCAAGCTCTATCATTACACACATGTTCTTCACCTCGGCAGCCCCAGGCAAGACTTTCGCTACAGCCTTGACCGCCGCAGCCGTCACGACCGGCGGAACAGCCGGAACAACGCCTCCGTCATCTAGCGTAGTCTTCACAGCGTCTTACGTTTAAAAGTTTATTCAAAATTTTATTTGGAGTTTCGCAGCACGAGCTAAGCGTCTCTCTTTATAAAAGCGTCGTACCACCGCTTGCCCGGCAAGCATGGTCGTCCGACGTATACTAAAAAAGAGGAAACACCCATGGCAGTAGTAAATCAGTGGAACATCAACGGTTCGAGCCCAGTAACAGTCGGCGGAACCGGTACAGCAGCAAAGTATTTTACCCAGCCTAGCGGAAATTTTACGGCTGGCGCAAGCACGACTCCTTCATCGACCAATGCAACAGGTCAGTTGGCAGTTCGCGGCGATAACGAACTTAACGGTCAGCAATTCATGATTTTGGCTGCCGGTAACTTTGAAGTTGGTCCTGGTGGCGCTTGCCCGGCCGTTACAATCGACATGGTTGCTAACACCGGAACGCTTATTTCTCCGACGTACACAGTTATTGCTTCAACTGGCGCAGTAACGGTTCAGACTAACGTTGGCGTATTCTATCCCTGGCAGATTGAAGCAACGGTTAACGGCGACACCCAGTCCGGTATTTTGTCCGGATATCAGGTTTCCGTCGTAGATAACTCCGTGAAGGCTGGCGGCGTGAACGCTCTAGCAAGCACTTTGTCCGGATTGAACTTTTTCGGCAACGTGATTTTCCCAGGTGCTCCAGTGTTCGGTGTTGTGATGCGTGTGACTTTCTCGGTTTCTGAACCGGGCAACGCGGCCAACATGTTCCAGTTCCAGATTCAGTCCTAAACAATCCGGGGCAACCAGTGATGGTTGCCCCTTTAATTTCGTTTGCCGTAGTGGCGAATGCGCCTAGCGATTCCCCCGGTACGATTCTGTGAAACCCAGAGCAGTCGACGTTAAAGCCCCGACAACCTTTATTTATCGGATGTGTCTGTGGTTTCCCTTCAGGAATATTATTACTACGTTAAGATAGTTGGCGCGTCCAGTTCCGCAGGCGGGGCCGTCTATGGCATATATAGTTGGATTAAATCTTCATATAATCAAGTCAAGAAGGTAAACGATAACGTCGTTCTTTTGATGACGAATCATTTTCCGCATTTGCAAGCCTCGCTAGATTCTCACAGCGCATCTCTGCAAAGTATAAAATCCGACGTTAAGACCCTTGATTCTAAGTTTTTAGGATTGGAAAATAGTCAAGAAGTTTCTCGCGCCGCGGTCAATTCTTTTGGAGAATCTCTCGTAAGACATATCGAGAGCGAAACTAGAAAAGCCCAAAATGGTAAAACTAAGAGATGTAAGCCACCATCAGAAGAAACTGAAGACAAAATAGAACAAAAAGCACTGAAGGCGTTGCGCAATTTAAGAGAGCAGAAAGAAGCAAGAAGCAGTAAAACTATAAAAGAGATTTAATAGAGCCTAATTATGCCGTTCGTTTCCAAGGCCCAACGCGGATATCTGCATGCCCATCCGGAAGTTCTCGGGAAGACTGCGTTAGCGGAATGGGACAAAGCTAGTAAGGGCCAACGTGTTCCTGAGCACGTACATGAAGGAAAACCGAGTTATTCGCACGCTAGAAAAGCCAGAAAAGAATCGGAGAAGTAAATGCCTACAGAAGAACAACGAGCAGCCATAACTACAGAACGCGGCCATCAAGCGGCACAGATTAGCGATCCAACAGAAAAGAGGGCTTATATAGCAGGCTCTTCAGGTGTCGACAAGGATTATGATGCAACCGCACAGGCTACGTCAGCCAAAGGTAACGAGCTTCAACGACGAAGTATTCTAGGCAGCCAGTATCAAGTTGCCCGAGATGCGAGACGCAATGCCTGAAAAGAAAATGGGTTGGCTTAAAAAGATATCCCTACTGAAAAGACTTCTAGACCAAACAGGCCCGCTTTGGCCCGGTAGCACAAAGTTATCTGGATACGGAGAGCAAGGCCCATATCATTGCGGCGACTGTGTTTGGCGAAAAATGAAGGATGGCGAAACTTTTAAAGACGAGAATGGTAAAGGACGATGTTTACACTCTCTTGTAATCGCCGACGCGCAAGTTAAGAAAGACGAAAAACTGATACCTATTATTGATATTAAGCACGGCTGTTGTGAAGTAGTCGAGTACGAGAAAGGATACGTAGAAGATTCAGAAGATAAAGACTAATTAGGAGATTCAAATGAAAGAGCACACAAAGAAAAAGCCAGTTGCGTCCTACAAAGGGCAGATTGGCAGCACGCCGATGTCCGGTGCGAAGGACGCCCCATCGCACAAGTCTCACGAGAAGACTGTCGCTTTGGGGGAAGGTCTAGGATTGGGTTCGGTTCACTCCGCCCACACCAAAGAGACCGTCAAGATGGCGAAGCACAACCCCGCCCCCCACGCAGCGGCGCACGCTATGCGTACCAAAGCTATATCTGGTAACGCGGGCACGATGGGCGAAGGGTCTGTAACGAATCAGAAGACTGGGCACGGCGCACCGATGTCTTCTATCAAGAATACCGCGGTTCGAAACAAGGCTTTTGGCTTTAACAAGCGCAGTGAAGATGGCGGCGCAAACCCATCAGCTTTCGCTGACGGGAAGTAACAGGAGATTTTTATGGCGGAGCACGCTAAGAAGAAACATGCGGGACACGGCTACACCCATACTCACATCGAGCATCACGCTGACAATAGTCACACGGTACACCACGTCCACCAGGACGGGCCCCACAAGGATGTTAAGAGTGCGGTCGCGGATCATGATGGGTTGATGGACCATATGATGGATCATACGAGTATGCCTAACCCCGGTGAGGCAGAAGCTCAAGCAGGTCCGGCCGCTCCAGCGGCTACAGGACCGGTAGTTATGCCAGCCCCAGGTCCAGCAGGAGTATAACATGGCGAAGCATAATGTCTCGCTTTATCGCGCATTACACCATCTCCGTAAAGGTGGTCTTCATCGCGCTCTAGGTGTCCCGTCAGGTGAAAAGATTCCGACCGCTAAGTTGGCATCTGCCCGTAATTCCGACAACGCACATATCGCTCACATGGCTAACTTCGCACACACGATGAAATCCTGGAAACACTAAATGAAATTTATTCGGCAGGCTTTTAGTGATGGTAATGCCCCCAGTTCTTCCCGAATCATCAGCGCTGTTTTATCCATGGCGGCAATAGGTTGGATTACCCACGTTGTTCTTCATACTCATGCTCTGCCAGGCGGTGTAGAAACAGCAGGCATCACGGCTCTTACTACGTCTCATTATGTCGCTAATCGAATTACAGAAGTCATTGGAAAAAAGAAAGATTCACAGCAATAGCATCATAGTTAGACGCTGAACAGGGGACCTTTTGTGAGGGCGATAGGGCGGCGAATCCAACGTAATTGCCTTGTTATGTCTCGTTGGAAAGTAGACATCGGATGAAACGAATTACGATATTGAGCTTGATTGCTGTACTCGCATTGACACATTTAACCGGGACGGGGGTTTCTAGATATTCTAAGCGAGCGTTCGCGACTCGTTCCAAGAATGCTGCCGGAGCTATCTTTCTTACGAAAGACGGCAAGCGTAGATTTATTTGTTCCGGGACAGCTTTCGCTACCGAAATGAAGAGTGGCGACGTTTATTTCCTGACCGCCAGACATTGCGTTTACGAAGACGCTAACCCTGAAGAAGGGACTCCGGCCGGTTTGCTTGGACCCGAGGAAGTGTCTTTCTCGGACAACGAACAGGGGCCTTTCTATACGGCCATTCCATATAAGATATCCGCTACGGACGACGTGGCTATCCTTCGATTGGTGAATGGCGCAGGATTGTCGACTGTTAGGTTCGGTGACGAACACAGACTGCAGGCAGGCGATACGTTGACAAATTACACGTACGCTTTGGATTTTGGCAAGATGCCTGTAGAGTTGAAAGCTATTTCTCCGGTATTCAATCATTTTCCCAATAATCTATTGACCAATTATCCTGTCTGGTCGAACGCGATGCCCGTTAATGGGTTGGCCGCACCAGGCTCTAGTGGAAGCGGCTTATTTGATCTTAAACAGAAAGCTCTTGTTGGGATAGTTGTAGGCGGTGGCCCAGGTTTAGGTAGTTTAGTTATAGCCATCCCGATATCTCGTGCCTGGAGATTGTTATCTGACCCAGCGCAAGATTTCTCCGCTAAACCAGCCCCAACCCCTTTAACGATTCCAGAAGATGTATTTAAAGCACAGTTCGGAAAAGACCACTCATTTAAGCTTCCCGTACAGAATGGCGATCCGAAATTCACACAAGGTGGATATGCATTCAAAGTCAATACGCTTGGTCTCGGACTATCGCCGGAATATTATTATGACGTTCCGGTGTATATAGATGTTGCTGAACCCGGTAAATATCGATTATATACCACAAGAAAAGAAAACTACAGCGTCGATGTAATTTTGGTTTCCAAGACAGGATAGATAATAAAGAAATACAATAGCAGTTTTGAGGTTTTCAATGCCCTTTAAAGGTGAACAGAAAAATCAATACAGCAGAGATAAGCGTGCAGAGAAGAAAAAGGAACGCGTTGAACTCAATGAATTTCTTGATCCTTTGCGAGAGAAAGACGAATCAGCCAATGGGGTAAGACATCTATCAGAATCTTTATCTTGGGTTGAACTCGGAAAAATTTATCGGGGTCTGGATTATCAAGAATCAGAAGAAGACGAAAAGAAGAAGATAAAAAGACCCGATCCATCAACCAGTAAAATTTTAGGCATGGAGCGATCCTTTGAGGAATGGTTAAATCTTCGAGACCAGGCCCGCAAAGATTTATTTTGGTTAGGTAAGACGGTTTTAAAGAAGGATTGGGTGTCCGAAGTTCATCAAATTGTATGCGATCAGTTTGTTCAGAAGGATTTCGACGGCGCATGGCCCGCCGGATACACACTCAAAGACGTTCACGACGCTATAAAAAGGCAAGAGCGTTTCGATCAATACGGTAGCCCAACAAGAGAGATGACACTGTTGGATTCCCGGGGATTTTATAAGACGACAATCGATGGAGTCGATGTAATTCAATGGATGCTGAATGTCCCGGATATTCGTATTTTTCTTTTAACCGGGGTATATAAGCAGGGTGTAAAATTTTTAAGGGATATAAAAGCATATCTCTATTGGCCCGACCGCGGCGATTTTACAGACATGCATCTCTTATTTCCCGAGTATATCATTAGGGGCAGAGACGGAACGTCAGCATTGGGCCTCGTATTAGATGTTAGAAAACACAAACAACCTGATGAGTCCATCTGGGTTAACTCTCTTGACGCTAGTTTGTCTGGCGGTCACTGCGACATCAGAAAAAACGACGACGTCGTTACCGACTCCAATTCAAATAGCGAAGATGCCCGAGAATCTCTGAAAGATAAATTTGATACGGCCGATGGTATGCGGGGCGACTGGGGATTTACAGACAATATCGGCACAAGATACTTTCCTAAAGATTTGTACGGTCTGCGACTTCAGGCATATCGAGACCATCCAGAAGAGAGTGCGCTTAAGTATTTTTGTCGCGGTTGCTGGACAGTTAAGCCTGAGTACGCGGAAGTTCCTCTGAAAGAACTTACAGAGGATATGGTTATTTTGACGTTCCCAGAAAGAACGTTCAAGATTCTTCGCCAGATACTTCTTAATAATGAAAGGACTTTTCGCTGTCAACAACTGAACGAACCGGCAGGCGAAGACAAAGACGGTGATTTTAGAGTCACGTTTGATGAAGATGCGCTTCGTAGACATCTATATCAGAAAGAAGCCGCCCCAAAAGTAGGCGACATCTATATTTGTTGGGATTGGGCTTTGACAGCCAATAAGCGGTCAGATTTCTCGGCCGGAGTGGTTGGGCGAGTCTATCAGAAAGAAGACGGACGATATGCTTTGGTTATTCTAGAAGTTATTTGCGATCAACTCTCTCAATCAGAATTAGTTCTCAATATAATCAATTTGAATAAAAAATGGAACCCAAAAAGAACCTTGATTGAGAACTCGAATGGGGCGGATTGGCTCAAAGCTGAGTTGCAAAGATTAGCCCCGGTATTCGGCGTCTCTCTTAATATCTTTTGGAAAAATCCGTCAACTCTGAGACACGCTAAACGAAACAGGATTAAAGGACTGGAAATTTTATTGAATGACGACAGGTTGTATTTCGTTGCGGGTAGTTGGATTGATCGAACTTTTTATCAAATGACAATGTACACCGGAGAAGATAAGAACAGAGGTCGGAAGGACGACATCCCCGACGCGATGAGTTATTTTCACACATCTTTCTTCCCCGTCACGTCAATGAACCAGAAAGACGCGGAAGAGGCAAAAGCCTTTCTGGAAGAAGAGAAAAAGAAATATCAGATTAAAGCAAACTATGACCGTATCTTCGGCCGTCCCCCAGATATATCCAACATCAATTTTGGCAGCGCTCCACCAGAAGATACTGGATGGGTTCCAAAGTGGCCAACTAGAAAGTAACCCGGCGCAATTTCAGGACAATAATGAGTGATGATTTATCGGTAAGGGCGGCGGATTTATACTTAGTCCCCGATAGCCAAATAACAGAAGAAAACACCCATATAGACGTTGAAACTAACACGATGTCTTTTAAGGATGCCGCTGCGTTAAAATTAGTTCTGGACGATACGAGTACCGCAGACAATTATATTAACATTCAACAATGGGCATCGGGTTGGACATTGGCAGATACTCTCTATCAGAGTCCGGCCGCAGCATCAGCTTTTGATGGCAGCAATGTAGCCCAGGCCAACGTTCCTAAATTCCTAGTCAGCAACCACATTTCGTCTATCGTTCCTAAACTGATGGGTGGAATTTTTTATGAAGACCCCCCATTTTTGCTTCGTCCCCGACCGGGCACGAAACAAGAGATTGTTCGAGCTAAGACGGCTTTGTTTTCTTCCCAACTCTGGGATATGAAGTTTGAAGAAGAGGCTGAGCGAGCACTCGACCAGATGGCGTTGCTGGGAACCTGCATTATGAAATGGGGTTTTCTTGAACACCAAGTCAAGGCGAAGAGATATAAACGTAAAGCAGAAAAGACGGCAGTTCCGAATGTTTTGGGCGGTATGCCAGAACTTGTCGACACGCCAGATTCAGACGAACTTATAATCGAGTATGACGATTTGCTGATTTCTCGTCCTTGGATTAAATATTGTGATATTCGAACAGTTTTGGTTGATCCGAGTTGTCGCTACGGCGATATTCAGCGTGCCGGTTGGGTGGTTTATCGAGATTATGCGACTTATTCGGACCTAGACGCACTTCGTGGTATCGAAGGCTATGTTATACCAAGCGAGGATGTCCTGAAATATATCTTCATGAACGGCGTGACATCCAGCCCTGATAATATATCTTTGACGATCCCGGAAGGGATGCTCGGATATTTGCAGCATGCAATGCCTAGAAGTTATAAGACATCTGCGGACCCTTTGAAAGCTCCGATGGAGATTATGGAGCGCTGGGATAAAGAAAAGGTCATCGTTGTTTTATCCTTCAATGGTCACAACATTTTGATTCGGAATGAATCGAACCCATACGGAAAAATTCCGTTCTTTTCTGCCAACTGGCGTAATATCCCGGATTGTTTTTATGGACAGGGGTTAGGAATATTAATTGGAAGCGAACAATTGGTTGAGCAAGGGGTTACGAACCTGGCACTTGATCTTTTGGCT
>Ga0137382_10000102_pt1 | contig 34468 bp, 24 predicted proteins | sample SagtaG_15_FD_104816 | JGI IMG/M metagenome (GOLD analysis project Ga0137382, IMG submission 104816) | Vadose zone soil microbial communities from Sagehorn Ranch, Mendocino, California, USA - Sage2_R_20_16 metaG | ecosystem: Environmental > Terrestrial > Soil > Vadose zone | place: USA... | reverse complement strand
CTTGGAGATGAAGATCGGGACGACGGCGGCGTACGCCGAGGCCGGGTCCTGCCGCGGGCCGAACACGTTGTAGTAGCGCAGCATCACCGTGACCAGGCCGAAGCTGGCGCTGAAGGCCTGGCAGTACGCTTCTCCCGCGAGCTTCGACGCGGCGTAGGGCGAGAGCGGCTGCGGCGCGGTGTCTTCGCGGTTGGGTAGGATCGGCGTATCGCCGTAGGCCGCCGTGGACGCCGCCAGTACGACGCGGCGAACGCGCGCGTCGCGCGCCGCGAGCAGCAGATTCAGGGTGCCGTTCACATTGACGTCGTGAGTGCTGAGCGGGTCCTCGACCGACTGCACCACAGAAGTTCGTGCGGCTTGGTGCAACACGAAGTCCACGCCCGCCACGGCACGACGCACCATGGCGACGTCCGTGATCGAGCCGAGCAGGAAGTCGACGCGATCGCGCACCGCGCGCAGGTTCTCCAGGCGCCCGCTCGAGAGGTCGTCGAGCACGCGCACATCGTGGCCCGCGCGCACCAGGTGTTCCACCAGGTGCCCGCCGATGAAGCCCGCGCCGCCCGTCACCAGATACCGCATACGCCTCCCGAGGATTGCATCGTTCCACCCCTGCACCGAGACCAACGCACATCTCGGACCACGCGGGTCGATCGGGGGCGTGGCGAGTACGCAGCGCCTGCCCGCCTACCAGGGCACCGAAACGGGGCGCCGTTCTTGCAGTAGCACTCGGGGATTCCCCGTTGACCGATATCTCGCCTTGACTTGAGGAGTACGTGGTGACTGAGCTGCTGCGCCTGGGCCGACACGCTCCGGAACGCTTGTTCCACCCGTGGCGCCGGCGCTCGGCGCGCGCTGAGATGGCCGGCCGAGACGTCCCAGGCTCCGTCCTAGTGATCTGTTACGGCAACATCTGCCGCAGTCCCTTTGCGGCGGCGGTGCTGCAGGCGCGCCTGGCGGGAACGGGTGTGCGCGTAGAGTCCGCCGGCTTCTTCGGACCGGGTCGTCCGTCGCCGGTAGACGCGATCGACGCGGCCCGGCGCCGGCATCACGATCTGCACTCCCATCGCGCACGGCTGATCACGCTCGACCTGGTCCGGGCAGCGGACCTCCTCATCGTGATGGACACGGCGCAGCGCAACACGATTCGTGACCGCTTTGGGCGCGATCGTCGCGATGTCCTGTTGCTGGGCGACTTCGATCCGCTGCCGATCAAAACACGGGCGATTCGCGATCCGGTGGACGGTGCCCCGGCCCTGTACGACGAGGTTTACGCCCGCATCGACCGCTGTGCGACCGCGCTCGCCGGCGCGATCAAGCGCGACGCGGGTGCGCAACGTTCGCCCGGACCCGGTCTGGGCTTGCTGCAGCGGCGGTCGGAGCCGCCGCGTCGTCACGACTCCCTGTAACAGCCGTCACCCGTAGATATTTGGAGGTGCATCATGCACGCCAGGAATGTCGTCCCCGGACTAACGGTGTTGTGCGGCGCCGCGTTGGTCGCCGCCGGATGCCGGGAGCCGGTGGCCCCGCACGATGCGGGACCGGACATGGCGGCCGCGTTGGCCGCTCCCACCGCCGGGTCGCAGATTGGGCTCGATCAGCAGAACGGCACGCTCAATGAGCGCGACGAGATCGTGCTCGCCAAGGGGTTCAACCCCACCAGTCCGCGGCTCGGCGATGCCATCGTCGCCACGTTTTTCTGGGTCGGACCGGCGACGATCACCGCGGTGTCCGACTTCATCACCGACGCCAACCGCACGCCGGTGGTAGGGAACACCTACCGGCTGGTGGAATCGGTCACGTCGGGCGACATCCACATGGCGACCTACGTCGCGACCAACGTCCAGAATTTCCCGTCGCCCAACCCCGATCCATCCGTCGTGTACGCCGTGCGGGCGACGCTGTCGCAGCGGGTCAGCGACGGCGGTGTCTTGCTCTCGGCCTATACCGGCGTGCGCCCATCGTTCAACCGGGCGTTGGGCGCCCACCGTTCGGCGTCGGGGCACGACTCCACGACGATCCTGGCGCATGCTGGCGCCGTGCAGTATCCGGCCGGGGCGATGGTGTACGCGGTCACGCTGTCGGATGGGTTGGTGGGCAGGGATCCGCCGGCCGGACTCACCCGACTGACGGTACTGTCGGACGGTTTCGTGGTGGGCGAGGGCTCCTACCTGTCCTCCGGGGCCAGCGGATCGGTGGATCCGCAGTGGACGTGGTACTTCAACACGCCCAGCACGTGGCTCGCGTCGGCCGTGGTCCTGAATCCGCACTAGGGATGGACGTTGCGGCGGTCCCGCGACAGGTGTCGTGCGCGCGATAGGGGAATGGATGATGGTGGCTGCGACCCCTGGCGCAGCGGCGGGCACGCCTGTTGCACGGCTGGAACGATGTGATCCGCCACCATTTCACGGTCGATGTCGAAGAGTACTTCCAGGTCTCCGCCTTCGAGGGCGTGATCCGGCGGGCGGATTGGGACCGCTTCACCGCGCGTACGCCGAGCGTGGTGCCGCGGCTGCTCGACCAGCTCGCGCGCCACGGCGCTCGGGGAACGTTCTTCGTGCTCGGCTGGGTCGCTCGCCGTCACCCCAACGTGATTCGTGAGATCAAGCGCGCCGGCCACGAGATCGCATCCCACGGCTGGGATCACGCGCGCGTGCGTCCCGGCGGCGCCACCGACTTCCGTGACTCCGTGCGCCGCAGCAAACGCGAGCTCGAGGACCTCACCGGCGCGGCGGTGCAGGGGTTTCGCGCGCCGAGCTTCTCGATCACGCCCGGGCGCGAGTGGGCGCTCGACATCCTGATCGAGGAGGGCTACCACTACGACTCGAGCCTTTTCCCGATCCGCCGGCCGGGCTACGGCTACCCCGACGCGGTGCCGGATCCGCATTGGATCGAGCGCCCGGCCGGGCGCGTCGCCGAAATTCCGCCGACCACTCTGGACTGTTGTGGTGTCCGGATTCCGGCCGCGGGCGGAGCGTATTTCCGGATTCTGCCGTACGCGCTGACACGCGCCGCGTTCCGGAGCTGCGAGCGCCGCGGCCTGCCCGGCACTTTTTATATCCACCCGTGGGAAATCGACCCGGCACAGCCGCGCGTGCGCGTGCCGTGGCACACCCGGCTGCGGCACTACACCGGGCTCGCGGGCACGGCCGGCCGTCTCGACCGGTTGCTCGCCGATTTTCAGTTCGGCCCCATCGCCGACACCGTGGCGGCACTGTGACCTTCGTCTGCCAGGTGGACCCCGACGGCGCGTGGGACGAGTTCGTGACGCGCGATCCCGGCGCCACGTTCTGCCACCTCGCCGCCTGGCGCGCCATCATGACCGACGTGCTGCGCAACGAGTGCCTCTACCTCGCGGCCCTCGACTCCGGCGGTGAATGGCAGGGTGTGCTGCCGTTGGTGCGCGTACGCGCGCCGCTGCTCGGTCACTACCTCGTGTCCATGCCGTTCCTCAACGCCGGCGGCCCCGTGGGGACCTTGTCCGCACGCGTGGCGCTGGCCGACGCCGCCGTCGCCGAGGGCAGGCGCTCCGGTGCCGACCTCGTCGAGCTGCGGGCCCGGGATGCGGTGCCCGGCGACGTGCGGCTGTCGCAGCGCAAGATCACCGTCGCCCTGCCGCTCCCCGAGACGGCGGATGCATTGTGGGGATCGTTCTCGTCCAAGCTGAAGAGTCAGATTCGCCGACCGCAAAAGGCGGGCTTCGAGACGCGGTTCGGACCAGAGCACCGCGACGCGTTCTACGCTGTCTTCGCGCGCAACATGCGCGCACTCGGCACGCCGGTGTTGCCGGCCGACCTGTTCGAGAGCATCGCCCTGCGCCTCGCCGATCACGTGGTGTTCGGTGTCGTGTACGCCGGCGCCGATCCGGTCGCGGCGGGATGCGGCTTCGTGTGGCGTGACGGCTTCGAATTGACCTGGGCGGCGTCGCTGCGCGAGCACAGCGCGGCCGCGCCCAACATGCTGCTGTACTGGTCGTTCATGTCCCACTTGATCGAGCGGGGCGTGCGGCGCTTCGATTTCGGCCGCTGCACGCCGGGCGGCGGCACCCATCGCTTCAAGCAGCAGTGGGGCGGCGCCGACGTGCCGCTGCCGTGGGCGCAGTGGACGTCTCGCAATGTCACGGCGCCGCCGACGCCGGACCGGCCGGTCTTCCGCGCCGCTGCTGCATGCTGGCGACGTTTGCCGCTCGTTCTCACCAACGCCATCGGTCCGATCATCGCGCGGCGGTTGCCGTAGCGGCGCCACGGTGCGCCGAAATTGGTGCGAGCACGGCGCCCCCGGGCTGCAGGTTGGTGCGAGTCGCCGTTCCACAACGCTAGCGCCTCGCGTGACGATGTGGCGCAAACCTTGCCCGTGTGGAACACGGTCAACGTGTAGCGCACACTCCACACGAGGCGGTCTATGGATACGCGGAGCTCATTCATGCGTCTGGCGGCGGTGGTCGCGGCAGCGGTGGTCGCTGCAGCCTGTCAACCGGACGTCGTCGCGCCCTCGGCAAGGGCGCCCCACATCTCCGCCGCCACGATCGCTCCGGTCGCTCCGGGGACCGCCATCACGCTCGATCAACTGAACGCTACTCTGAATGAGCAGAACGAGATCGTCCTGGCGAAGGGATTCAATCCGACGAACCCCCACGTCGGCGACGCCATCGTCGCAACGTTCTTCTGGACCGGCCCCGCCACGATCACGTCGGTGAGCGACTTCATCACCGACGCCAACCGCACGCCGGTCGGGAATTTCTATCGCCTGGTGGACCAGGAGACGTCGGGCGGCGTGAACATGGCGACCTACGTCGCGACCAACGTGCAGAACTTTCCCGATCCCAACCCCGACCCCACCGTCGTGCTCGGCGTGCAGGCGCGGCTGTCCGAGGCCACGCCCGACGGCGGGCTGCTGCTCTCGGCGTGGCGCGGGGTGGATGCGGTGTCGGCGCAGCCCGTCGGCGCGCACAGCTCCGCGTCCGGCAGCGGCTCGTCCACTACGACCGCCGACCCCGGCGCGATCGCCCTCGGCGCGGGTGCCCTGGCATACGGCGTGAGCATGTCCCATCCGGTGGTCGGCATGGATCCGCCCGCAGCCTTCACATACCTGAACAACTTGTCGGACGCCGCCATTAAAGCCGACGCTCGGTACCTCCTGTCGCCGGCCGGCGGTTCTGCGCATCCGACTTGGGATTGGGGCTTCAGCTCCCCCGGCACTTGGCTCGCGACGGTGCTCGCCCTCAACCCGGCGCCGCACTTGGTCTTCACGGCGCCGCCCAAGACCACGCTGCCGCTCACCACCATGCCGGCAGTGCAGGTGACCGTGACCGACGCGTCGGGTAGTCCCGTCACGAGCTTCACGGGGACGGTCACGATCGCCATCGGGCACAACGGCGGCTTGCTGGTGCCGGGCACGCTGTCGGGCACGAAGACCGTGAACGTCGTCAACGGCGTCGCCACGTTCAGCGACTTGAGTATCGATCAGCCGGGTACCGGCTACACGCTCACGGTGACCGCGGGTGGCGTGGTCAGCGCCGAGAGCGCCGCGTTTAACATCGGGGTGATGTGATGCGCCGCCTCTCGCTGCTGCTCGGGTCGGCGCTGCTCGCCGCCGCGTGTCACGACGCGGTGAACGAGCCCCTGAGCCACGCGCCGCCCCGCGCGGCCACAGTCGCCGCGACGTCGGCGGGTGTCACACTGGACCAGCAGACCGCCGTCCTGAACGACGGCGAGCCATGGCCGGGCGGCGGGACACACGTGGGCAAGGACTTCCCCACCAACCCGCACGTCGGCGACGCCATCGTCGCCACGTTCCTCTGGCGGGGCTCGACCAATACAATCACGACCGTCGGCGACCACTTCTGCGACGCCAACGACACGCCGGTGGGGAACGCGTACCGCCTGGTCGATTATGTCACGGCCGGCGGCTACTCGATGGCGACCTACGTCGCGACCAACGCGCAGGGCTTCCCCGATGGGGCGACCAATAGCAACCAGCAGTTGTGCGTCCACGCCCTCTTCTCCGACGCGATCACCGAGGGCGGTGTGATCCTGTCGGCGTATCAGGGCGTCGATCCATCGGTCGCGGCGCTGGGCGCGTATCGCTCGGCCGCCGGCACCGACTCGACCACCGTCGTGGCCCATCCGGGCCCGATTGACGTGAACGCCGGCGCTCTCGTATACGGTGTGAGCATGGTGGACGGTCTGATCGACAAGGATCCGCCGCCGCAGTTCACCAACATCAGCGACGGGTCCGACGCGGCGATCCGGGCGGATGCCGAGTACGAGGTCGCCGCGAGCGCCGGCGCGGTCGACCCGCAGTGGACGTGGTACTTCCAGTCGCCCCATTCGTGGCTCGCGACGGCGTTGACGCTCAACCCGGGGAACCCGGTGCTGCACTTGGTCTTCACGGTGCAACCGAAGACCACCCTCCCGATGATGACTATCACGCCGCCGGTGCAAGTCAGCATCACCGACGCCGCCGGCAACGTCGCCACCGGCTTTAGCGGCACCGTGACGATCGCCATCGGACACAACGGCGGCATGCTGCTGCCGGGCACCTTGGCAGGCACCAAGACGGTCACGGCTGTGAACGGCGTGGCGACGTTCGGGAATCTGAGCATCGATCAGCTGGGCAATGGTTACACGCTCGTAGTGACGTCCGGCGGGGTCACCGGCGCCGAGAGTGCGCCCTTCAATATCGGAGCGTTCTGATGCGTCGTTTCCTTCCTCCGGTGCTCGCCGCTGCGGCTTTCACTGTGGCCTGCAGCGATCAACTCGGACCGTCGGGTGAGCATCTCAGGCCTGTCGCCGCGATCGCCGTCGATCAGCAGGCGGGCATCACCCTGGACCAGCAGAACGGGTCACTGGGCGAGGGCGACACGACCGTGCTGGCGAAGGGCTTCAACCCCAGGAATCCACATCACGGCGACGCGATCGTCGCCGTGATCTTCTGGCAGGGCGCCAATACCATCGTGTCGGTCAGCGACTTCATCTCGGATGTCGGCCAGACCCCGGGCGGCAACACATTCCACTTGGTCGAAACCGTGAGCCAGGGCGGGGTCTCGATGGCCATGTATGTGGCGACCAACATCCAAGGCTACCCCGATCCCAACCCGGATCCGTCGGTGGTATACGCCGTGAAGGCCACGTTCTCGCAACGGGTGGTCGACGGTGGCCTGATGATCTCGGCTTACAGCGGTGTCGCTCCCGCGTTCACGGACGCGCTGGGCGGTCACAGCTCGGGCGCCGGCGCGGGTTCAGCCGCCACGGTGTCCGATGCCGGCCCGATCCCGATCGACGCCGGCTCGCTGGCGCACGCGGTCACGATGGCGAACGCCATGGTGGGACGCGACCCGCCCGCGGGTTACGGCCGGATCACGACGCTCTCGGACGCCGTGATGGTGACCGAAGAGGACACGATGACCGCCGCCACCACGGGTACCACCGACCCGCGGTGGAATTGGGGCGGCCCCTTTCCTTCGACGAACACGTGGCTTGCGAGCGTGGTGGCGTTAAAGCCCGGCGCCGCAACGGTGAACCAGCCGCCGGTGGCCGCGTTCACGTCGAGCTGCAGCTCGCTCACGTGCGCGTTCACCAGCACCAGCAGCGATCCCGACGGCACGATCTCGAGCTACAACTGGAACTTCGGCGACGGGCAGAACTCGAACCTGCAGAATCCGTCGCACCTGTATGCAGCGGCGGGGAGCTACACCGTCACCCTGACAGTGACGGACAATGCGAACGCCACGAACTCCGTCCAGCACGGCGTGACGGTGTCGCAGGCGAACCAGTCGCCCACCGCGGCGTTCACGTCCAGCTGCACGAACCTGACGTGTAATTTCACCAACCAGAGCAGCGATCCCGACGGCACGATCGCCAGCAGCAGCTGGACCTTCGGCGACGGCCAGACGTCCACCGCCAGCAACCCGTCGCACATTTACGGCGCGGCGGGGAGCTACACCGTCACGCTGACGGTGACCGACGATCGCGGCGGCACGAACTCCGTCCAGCACGGCGTGACGGTGTCGCAGGCGAACCAGTCGCCCACCGCGGCGTTCTCTTCGAGCTGTAGCGGCGACGCCTGCACCTTCACCAACACCAGCAGCGATCCCGATGGCACGATCGCGAGCAGCAGCTGGAACTTCGGCGACGGCCAGACGTCCAGCGCCGCCAGCCCGTCGCACACCTACAGTGCGAGCGGGACGTACACGGTGCAGCTGACGGTCACCGACGACCGGGGCGGCACGAATGCGGTGTCGCACACCGTCACCGTCAACCGGCCGCCAGTCGCCGCGTTCACGTCGAGCTGCAGCAACCTGAGCTGCAACTTTACGAGCCAGAGCAGCGATCCGGACGGCTCGATCAGCAATTACAGCTGGAATTTCGGCGACAACCAGACGTCGGCGGCGCAGAATCCGTCCCACAGCTACAGCGCCGGCGGCACCTACACCGTGACGCTGACGGTGACCGACAATCGGAACGCCACGAACTCCGTCCAGCACAACGTGACGGTCAGCGTGCCGAACCAGCCGCCGGTCGCCGCATTCTCATCGAGCTGCAGCGGGCTGGGTTGCAACTTCACCAGCACGAGCAGCGATCCCGACGGCTCGATCAGTGCGTACAGCTGGACGTTCGGCGACGGCGGGGTATCGAGCGCGCAGAACCCCGGCCACACGTATGCGGCCGGCGGGACGTACACGGTCACCCTGAAGGTCACCGACAACCGCGGTGGGACGAACACTGTGTCGCACAACGTCACGGTCACCGCGCCGAATACGGCACCAGTCGTCAACGCCGGCCCGGACCAGACCGTGCTGCTCGGCGTGCTCTACTCGCTGAATGCTTCGTTCAGCGACCCCGACAACGGGCCGTGGACCTACACCATCAATTGGGGTGACGGTACCAGTTCGAGCGGCAGTCGCTCGACTCAGGGTTCGTTCTCGGCGGGACACACGTACCTGGGCATTCTGACGACGCGCACGATTACGGTCACTGTGACCGACAGCCGCGGCGCATCGGGCTCGGATACGAAGCGCATCACGCTGATTCTATGAGCACGGATCAGCGGCTCGCGAGTACTTGAATGGGTCGCCGCCTGCCGACAGTGCTCGCGGCCGCGCTGGTCGCGGCGGCATGTGCCGACGGCGCTGGACCTGGGTCCGGGTCGCGGCACGGCAACACCGGGGCGGGGCTCGACCAGTTCAGCAGCGCGCTCGACGACGGCGAGCTCTGGCCGGCCGGCGGGACTCACGTCGGCAAGGACTTCAATCCGGCCAATCCGCACCACGGGGACGCGATCATCGCCACCTTCATTTGGCGCGGGACCGCGAACACGATCACGACGGTCACCGACCACTTATGTGACGGCGTCAACACGCCCGTGGGGAACGCCTACGCGCTCGTGGATTACGTCACCGCCGGTGGGTACTCGATGGCGACCTACGTCGCCACCAACGTGCAGGGCTTCCCCGATCCCGCCCCCACGAGCAGCGACCGGCTCTGCGTCCACGCGATTTTCTCGGACACGGTCACCGAAGGCGGCGTGATCATCTGGGCATATCAGGGCGTGGATCCCTCCGCGTCCGCTCGGGCGGCGTATCACTCGGCCGGGGGTGACGGGTCGACCACCACAGCGGCCGATCCGGGGGCCATCGTGGCCGGCGCCGGAGCGCTGGTCTATGGCGTGAGCATGGCGGATGGGCAAATCGACAAGGACCCGCCGCCAGACTTCACCACCCTGACCGACGTGTCCGATTCTGCGATCAGGGCCGACGTCGAGTACCAAGTCGCCGCGACCGCCGGCTCGGTCGACCCGCAGTGGACCTGGCATTTCCAGTCGTCCCATTCCTGGCTCGCGACGGTGTTCGCGTTGACTGCCGCAGTACCGCACCAGTCTCACGTTCGGCCGTGATGGTTCCGGTGATGCTGTGAGCGCCTACACCTCCAAAGGAGTCGTCTCATGCGCCAACACCTAGTGCTCGCGACGCTCCTCCTCGTGGGCGCATGCTCCGACGCCGGTGGGCCGGCGACGCCGACACCGCCGCGCGGCCTGGCCGCGGCGGGCACCACAGGGATCACCCTGGATCAACTCACCGGCATCGCCAGCGACCCGGAAGCCTGGGGGCAGGGTGAGACGCACATCGGCAAGGGGTTCGATCCCAATCCTCACCTGGGCGACGCGATCGTCGTCACGTTCTGGTGGAAGGGGTCGTCCAACACGATCATCCAGGTGACCGACCACTTCTGCGACGTCAGTAGCACGCCGGTGGGCAACACCTACACGCTGGTCGATTATGTGACGCGGGGTGGCATCTCCATGGCGACCTACGTCGCCACCAATGTGCAGGGCTTCCCCGACCCGGCGCCGACCAGCGACCACTTGCTGTGTGTCCACGCCATCTTCTCGAACGTGCTCAGCGAAGGCGGGATGCTGCTCTCGGCCTACCAGGGGGTGAACCCCGTCACCACCGCCGCGTTGGGGGCCCACCACGCGGCCAGCGGCGCGGGGTCCAGCATGACCGTCGCCGATCCCGGGGCCATCACAATCGGCGGCGGCGCGCTCGCCTATGGGCTCACCATGTCCGATGGCGTGGTGGGAACCGATCCACCGGCTGGGTTCACCTATCTCGATGAGGTCGACGACGGCATCGTCAAGGCGGACGGCGAATACCAAGTCGTGGCTGGCGCCGGCACGGTGGACCCGACGTGGAACTGGTACTACACATCGTCCCACTCGTGGCTCGCCACCGTTCTGGCTTTGAATCCAGGAAGCGGCGGCTCGACCAACCAGCCGCCGACGGCGGGGTTCACGTCGAGCTGCAGCGCTCGCACCTGCGCCTTCACGAGCTCGAGCAGCGATCCCGACGGTACCATCAGCGCCTACAGTTGGACATTCGGCGACGGGGCGACGGCGGCCGTACAGAATCCGTCGCATACCTACGCCGCGGACGGCACGTACACGGTGACGCTCACCGTCACCGACAATCAGGGTGCCACGAGCTCCGTGTCGCACGCCGTGACGGTGACCGCGGCGAACCAGCCACCCGTCGCCGCGTTTACCTCGAGCTGCAGCTCGCTGGCGTGCGCGTTTACGAGCACCAGCAGCGATCCCGACGGCACGATCAGCGGGTACAGTTGGACGTTCGGCGACGGCCAGACCTCGGCCGCGCAGAATCCGTCGCACACCTACGCGGCGGCGGGCACGTACGCCGTCACGCTGACCGTCACGGACAACGCCGGCGCGACCAACTCGGTGTCGCACAGCGTCACGGTTGCCGTGGCGAACCAACCGCCGGTGGCCGCATTCACGCGTAGCTGCACCGGCCTGACATGCACATTCACGAGCACGAGCAGCGATGCCGACGGCTCGATCAGTGCCTACAACTGGACGTTCGGCGACGGCGCCACGTCCGCGGCGCAGAACCCGACCCATACGTACGCCGTCAACGGTACCTATGCTGTCACCCTGCGTGTCACGGATAATCAGGGCGCCACGGGCTCGGTGTCGCAGGCGGTACAGGTCCATCGACACCGCAACAGCACGGCGGCTGGGACGCCGTGAAGTTTGGCGCGGAGACGACCCTTCTCCTGACGGCGATGAACCAGTCAGCAGGAGCTCCTATGAACACGGCTCGGCAGTTCGTACTCATCCTCGGAGTCATCGTCGTTGCCGGCTGTGACGCCGCCCCTACACCTTTGGCCCCGTCGCCGGGCCAACCGACCTTCGCCGCCGCCACCGATCCCGCCTCCGGCCACATCGCGTTCGTGAGCAACCGGGATGGCAACAGCGAGATCTACGTGATGAACGCGGACGGCACGGGCCTCACGCGCCTCACGAATGACCCGGGCTCGGATGTCAGTCCCGCGTGGTCGCCCGACGGCAGCCGCATCGCCTTTGCAAGCGACCGCTCCGGCAACACCGACATCTACGTCATGAACGCCGACGGGACCGGCGTCACGCGCCTCACCACTACCCCGACCTCGGCGTGGAGTGCACAGCCGGCGTGGTGCGGCCACCGGATCGCCTTCGCGAGTGACCAGTACCTCGCGCCGTTTACGGACGTCTACGTCATGAACGACGACGGCACCGGCGTGACCCGCCTGACCATCGATAACGCGACCTCCGACGAGTTCCCGACGTGGTCACCCGATTGTTCGCGGATCGCGTTCTCGCTCGACCCCGACGCCAGCGATGCCGCGATCGGCATCATGAACGCAGACGGAACGCGGGCAGGGGGTCTCATAACCGGCCCCGGCCGCAACCGGTACCCCGCCTGGTCACCAGACGGGACGCGGCTCGCCTTCACCAGTAACCGCGACGATGGTTTCAGCTGGGAGGTCTATGTAGTGGAGTTCGGCGGGCAGGCGACCCGCCTGACGGTGGGGGGGAAGGACTACCACAGCTATTACCCTCCCGCCTGGTCTCCCGACGGGGCTCAGATCGCGGTTCAGTTCCACACCCAGCAGAGTGGCGCGCTGAGTGACGCGATGTACGTCATGAACGCGGATGGCAGCGGCGTGACCCTGCTCGCAGACTCCACCCCGTTTACCAACCGGCCTGCCTGGACCGGCGTCAGCGCGCCGCCCCCGCCAAACCAGCCGCCCGTGGCGGCATTTACCTCAAGCTGCGGCGCGCTGAGCTGCGCCTTGACGAGCTCGAGCAGTGATCCCGACGGCACGATCAGCACGTACACGTGGGATTTCGGCGACGGCCAGACCTCCGCCGCGCAGAATCCCTCGCACACCTATGCGGCGCCCGGCACATATACCGTGACGCTGACGGTCACGGACAACGGTGGTGCGACCAACTCGGTCGCGCACGCGATGACGGTCACGCCGCCAAACCAGCCGCCCGTCGCGGCGTTTACCTCGAGCTGCAGCGCGCTGACGTGCGCGTTTACGAGCACCAGCAGCGATGTCGACGGCTCCATCAGCGCCTACAGTTGGACGTTTGGCGACGGCGCTACGTCCACGGTGCAGAACCCGAGCCACACGTACGCCGCCAACGGTACCTACTCCGTCACCCTGGGTGTCACGGACAATCAGGGCGCCACGGGTTCGGTGTCGCAGACGGTACGGGTCCATGGACACCACAACGGTGCGGCTGGGAGGCCGTGACGCTTGGGTCTCATGCGCCCGCACCTAGCGCTCGCGGCGATCCTCGTCGTGGGCGCTTGCTCCGACGCCGGTGGGCCGGCGACGCCGACACCGCGGCGCAGCCCGGCTGCGGCGAGCGCAACCGCGATCACGCTGGATCAACTCACCGGTATCGCCAGCGACCCCATTGCCTGGGGACAGGGCGAGACCCACATCGGCAAGGGCTTCGATCCCAATCCGCACCTGGGCGACGCGATCGTCGTCACGTTCTGGTGGAAGGGGTCGTCCAACACGATCATCCAGGTGACCGACCACCTCTGCGACGTCAATAGCACGCCGGTGGGCAATACTTACACGCTGGTCGATTACGTGACTCGGGGCGGCATCTCCATGGCGACCTACGTCGCCACCAACGTGCAGGGCTTCCCCGACCCGGCGCCGACCAGCGACCACATGCTGTGTGTCCACGCGATCTTCTCGAACGCGCTCAGCGAAGGGGGGATGCTGCTCTCGGCCTACCAGGGCGTGGATCCCGTCACCGCGGCCGCGTTGGGCGACCACCACGCCGCCGCCGGCGCGGGGTCCAGCATGACCGTCGCCGATCCCGGGGCCATCACAATCGGCGCGGGTGCGCTCGCCTATGGGCTCACCATGTCCGATGGTGTGGTGGGAACCGATCCGCCGCCCGGTTTCACCTACCTGGATGAGGTCGACGACGACGTCGTCAAGGCGGACGGCGAATACCAAATCGTGGCTGGCGCCGGCACGGTGGACCCGAGGTGGAACTGGTACTTCACATCGTCCCGTTCGTGGCTGGCGACGATCTTCGCCTTGAATCCTGCGGGTGGGTCCACCACCAACCAGTCGCCCACGGCCGCCTTCGCGTCGAGCTGCAGTGCGCTCACCTGCGCCTTCACGAGCACGAGCAGCGACCCGGACGGCACGATCGCCACGTACAGTTGGACGTTCGGCGACGGGGCGACGGCGGCCGTACAGAATCCGTCGCATACCTACGCCGCGGACGGCGCGGATACCGTTACGCTGACGGTGACGGACAACGGCGGCGCGACCAACTCCGTGTCGCACGTGGTGACCGTCACGCAGGCGAACCAGTCGCCCACGGCCGCGTTCACGTCGAGCTGCAGCGCGCTCACCTGCGCGTTCACGAGCACCAGCAGCGACCCGGACGGGACGATCGCCACGTACAGGTGGACGTTCGGCGACGGCGGCACAGGGGCGGCGCAGAACCCGTCGCACACGTACACGGCGGCCGGCACGTACACCGTCCACCTCACCGTCACCGACAACCAGGGTGACACGGGCTCCGTGTCGCACGACGTGCCGGCGGGGACCGGAATCACGCTCGACCAGCTGAGCGGGATCACCGACGACGGCGAGCCGTCGGGGCAGGGCGAGACCGATGTCGGGAAGGGCTTCCAGCCCGCCAACCCGCACCTGGGCGACGCGATCGTCGCGACGTTCTTCTGGCACGGATCGACCAACACGATCATCCAAGTCACCGACCGTCTGTGTGATGCCAACTCCACGCCTGTGGGCAACACGTACACGCTCGTGGAGTACGTCACGGCCGGCGGCTATTCGATGGCGACGTATGTCGCCACCAACGTGCAAGGATTTCCGGACCCGGCGCCGACCGACAGTTACCTCTTGTGTGTCCACGGGATCTTCTCGAATCAGATCACCGAGGGCGGGATGATCCTCGCGGCCTACCAGGGGGTCGATCCCAACAGCGCGACGGCACTGGGTGCCCATCTTTCGGCGGTGGGCTCGGCGTCCACCGTCTCACCCGGGGGCCCCGGTGCCATCTCCGCGGGCGCGGGCGCGCTCGCTTATGCGGTCACCATGGTGGATGGTGCAATCGGCAGCGATCCGCCGCCGGGATTCACCAATGTGACCGAGGTGTCCGACGCCGTCGTCACGGCGGACGCCGAGTATCAAGTGCTCGCAAGCGGCGGGTCCGTCGACCCGCAATGGACGTGGTACTTCGCGTCACCACACTCCTGGCTGGCGACGGTCTTCGCCCTGAATCCCGCGGGTGGGTCGACCAACAACCAGGCACCGGCGGCCGCGCCGCGCGTGCAGGTCCATCGGCATGGCGGGTCGCCGAACTGATCCTTCACCCCACCTGTCGCGCCAGCGCGACGGTTGCCGCCCGGTCCTTGTGCAACGCATGACGGCACGGCTGTTGCGTTTGCCGGAGGCATGACGACCCCCAACACGCCGGTCGCCGACGTCCGGGGTTCGGGCACCGCGAAGCTCACCGTCAGCTGCGTCAACCCGCTCGACCACGCCGCGGAGATCAAGGATCTCTTCGTCACGCACGAGCGCCCGGAGTTTCCGGCGTTCTTCGATCGCGCCTACCCGGCGGCGGTCGCCGCCGGCGCGTGCAGTTGGGTGGGCCGGGACGAGGGTGGGCGGATCCGGGCCCACGTGGTGCGGTTTCCGCGACGGTTCACCTTCGGTGGGCGCCCCGTGAGCGGTGCACTCTTGGGCAATCTCATGGTCGCGACGCCGTACCGCACGTTCTGGCCGGGCGTGTCCTTGATGCGACGCGCCGTGGCGGACCTGCGGGATGGCCCCGCCGATTTCCTCTATGCTGATCCGAACGAGCTGGCCCGCCCGATAGCCGAGGCCGCGGGCGTCCGCCGCGTGGCCGAGCTGCGCCGCTGCGTCCTGCTGCTCGGCGACCGCCGTCTCGGTGTGGGCGCGGGCGTCCGCGCGTACCGTGCGCTCCGGCGGTGGCAGGCGGGTGGGGCGACCTTGATCGCCACCGAGCGGGCGCCGGGCGACGAGCCCGGGCCCGAGGCCCTGGCGCCGCTCGGAGACGCCCAGGCGTTGCGCCCGGTGCGCGATCCATCGGTGTACCGGGCGCGGCTCGGCGGCTATCCGACCCAGAGCGACCGCTGGTTCGTGTTCCACCGCGACGACTCGCCGCACACCTTGGTCGGGCGCGCGCTGGTGCGCGGCCCCGACGCGCAGGGCGAGGCGGTCTTGTACGTGTGGGAATGCGAGCCGCTGTCGCTGCTGGCGTCCCTGGTGGCGGCCCTGGGCGACCGCCTCCGCCAGCTCGGCGCCACCCGACTCGAGACGTACGCCATGACCGGATCGGAGGCCGAGGTCGAGTTGCGGCGTGGCGGATTCCTCATGCGCGCGGAGCGCGTGCCCGTGTTCGCGCGCGCCGCGACCGAGATCGGGGCTGCGGTCGTTGCCGCGGCGCGCGCGTGGCGCATCCTCACCGTGGACCTCGACCGATGACCTCTGCCGCTAGGCCGGCGGCCCTGTCCCAGGCACCCGCCCGGCTCATGCCGTGGCGCCGCCAGCCGCCGGTGTATTCGCCGGTCGCGGTGACGACGGTGCTGCACGGCCTCCGTGCCGCCGTGGCACCGGGCGCCGCGCGCGAATACCGCGTGGCGCTGACGGCCCGGCTGCGCGAGCGTTTCGGCGCCGCGGCCGTCTTGCTGACCGACAGCGGCACTGGAGCGCTGACCGCAGCGCTGCGCGTCGTGCTGCGCGAGCGACCTGGCGCCGCGGCGGCACTCCCCGCGTTCGGCTGTTACGACCTGGCGACGGCGGCGGACGGCGCCGGCGCGCGCGTCCTGCTCTACGACGTGGACCCGCATTCCCTGACGCCCGACGGTGAGAGCCTGCGCGCGGCGCTGCAGCGCAACGTCGCAGTGGTCGTCGCCGCGCACCTGTACGGGTATCCCGCGGACCTCACGGCGGTCAACCGGCTCGCCGCAGAGGCTGGCGCCGTGGTGATCGAAGACGCCGCGCAGGCGGCGGGTGCGACGCTGGGCGCCCGACCGGCGGGCAGCCAGGCGTCACTCAGCGTGCTGAGCTTCGGTCGCGGCAAGGGATGGAGCGGCGGTGGCGGTGGCGCGCTGCTGGCCTTCGATCCGCTGGGCGTGGCGGTACTGGAGCGCGCGCGCGCGTTGCTCGCCGCGCCGCGCCGGGGCGGCAGGGAGTTGTTGGCACTGGGCGCGCAGTGGCTGCTCGCCCGCCCGCAGTTGTACGCGCTGCCCGCGGCGTTGCCGTTCCTGCGGCTCGGGCAGACGGTGTATCGCTCACCGCAACCGCTGCGCGCTGCGGCGCGGGCGACGTGCGCGGCGACCGCGGCGGGGTGGACGCTCGCCGAGCGCGAGGTGGAGGTGCGCCGCCGCCACGCGGAACGGCTGCTGATGGAGCTGCGACGGCAACCGGAGTTCGAAGCGATTCAATCTGACGCATCGGGCCGCCCGGGGTACTTGCGTCTCCCGGTGCTGCCGTCGCCGGCTGCGCGGCAAGCGGTGGCGCGCGACGGCGCGGCGCGCCTGGGCGTGATGCCGTCGTATCCGCGGGCGTTGTGCGACTTGGAGGGCTTCGCGCCGCGCTGCGACAACCGTGACGGCCAATTTCACGGCAGCCGGCTGCTCGCGGAGCGCCTGTGCACGTTCCCCACGCACGGCCGACTGTCGCGTCGCGACATGGCGGAGCTGGTGGCATGGATTCAAGCCATCGGTGGACGCTGATGCGCGGGTGGATCGCGGTCTTCGTGTGCGTCCTCATGGTCGTCGCTGCCATCGCCGCGTGCCGCGATCCCGGGGATCCGTATGCCAAGTGCGACCCTTATTGCGGGGGAAATCCGCCTCCGCCCCCGCCCCCGCCACCCCCTCCCGTCGCGTCGTGCTCGTCGAGCGACAGTGTAGAGACGCTCGCGGGCGGCTGGCCGCATGCCCCCGCTGGGTTTACCACGATCTCCAACGAGCCCTTCGACGCGCTGACGGAGCACGGCTGGGTCACGCTGCAGCGCGACACGACCAACGGGTCCGGAGCGACGCTGGCAGTCGACATGGGAGCGCCGGTCTCGCCGCCCGGCGTCCTCCAATACACGTTCGGCACGGGGTTTCAGGGCGGTCACACCCCAGGGGTGACGTTTTACGATCTCGCCGTGCCCGCCAAAGAGACGTATTTCGGATTCTGGTGGAAGCTCAGCGACCCGTGGCAGAACAACACGGGGAGCGGCGTCAACAAGTTGGGGTTCCTGCTGACGCGCGCGACGGCCACCGATGGAGAGATCGTCATCATCCTGTTCAGCACCGGCGGCCCCTATACCGTGCAGGTCGTGACGGAGTTTCCCCCGACCGGGGACATCCGCCGCCTGCCACCCAACGCCACCGCGACGCCGGTGGCGCTCGGCGAGTGGCACCGCGTGGAGTGGTACGTCAAGTACAGCAGCACCCCGTCGACGCCCGACGGCGAGGCGCGCTGGTGGCTGGACGGTGTCTTGCAAGGGTCCTACGGTGATCTCAAGACGCCCGCGGACTCGGGGTTCAGCGAGTACCAGCTCGCGCCGACATGGGGCGGATCGGACGGCACGAAGGGCGAGCGCGACTTCGTCTGTTACGACCACGCCTACATCAGTAATCCGTGAGCGTAGGGCGTCGCCGACTCCGCCGTTGCAACAGAGCGGCGTAAAGCGCAGTGTACCGTTCGACCATCCGATCCAGCGTGTACTCCCGTTGCGCGCGACGGGCGGCCGCGGCGCCGACGCGCGTGGCTACCGCAGGATCCTCGAGGAACCTGCCGAGCGTTTCGGCCAGTGCCTGCGCATCCCCGGGCGGAACCAACGCGCCGGCACCATCGCCCAACACGGTGGGCAGCTCGCCCACGGCGCTCGCGACGATCGGCCGCTGCGCCAGCATCGCTTCGATGATCGCCAACGGCAGTCCTTCGGACAGCGACGGTTGCACGAAGACGTCGGCGCCCCCCAGCACGTTCCCAACATCCGCGCGGAGACCAAGCAGATGCAGACGTTCGCTCACGTGCAGCGCTTGAGCGCGTGCGCGCAGCGGCTCCTCCATCTCGCCCCGCCCCGCGATCGCCACGTGAAGGCGCGGGAACCGCTGCGACAGTAGCCCTAGCGCCTCCACCAGGTGGACGTGGCCTTTCACCGGGTAGAGGTTACCGACGGCCACCGCCAGTTGCTCGCCGTCGCGGAGGCCCAGCTCGTTGCGCAGCGACGACTGCCCGACGGTCGCGAGGCGCGCGCCGTTGGGGATCGTGGTGACGCGAAGGGGGGGCAACCACAGATCGCGGCGCAGGTGCGTCGCGAGGCTTTGCGATACCGCCACCGTGGCGCCAGCGACGCGACAGGCCAGGTGCATCGCGATGCGCCGCCGCCAACGGCCGGCGTAATAGCGGCTGCCGTGCATCGTGATGACGTGTGGCACACCGGCGCGCCGCGCCGCCCACGCGCCGTACACCGCCATCGTAAACTCGTGGCTGTGCGCCAGGGCCACGCGATGGCGACGCAGCGCGGCCGTGAGCCAGCGAGCGGACGCCGGCGACACCGGACGATCGAGGTGAAAGAAGTCCATCGTCACGCCCGTACCGCGCAGCTCGCGGCCGAGCCATCCCTCGCCGCTGGCCGGAGCGATGACGACGTTCTCGGCGCCGGCGGCCTGGAGGTCCGCGGCGAGGCTCGCGACCATGCGCTCGGCGCCACCGGGACCGTCCGTCTCGATCAGGTGGGCGAGCCGCAGCCCTCGCAACGTGGCAGCGGCCGTCACGCGCGGCGCGGCGGCTGTAGACCGGCCGTCCAAGCCTGGAAGGCTGCGTCGTCGATGCCCGCCGGCACGTTGATGCGCGGCAACGACCATGCATCGGCCCGCCGGTGTCCGCGATCGAGCGTGAAGGCCGCGGCGTAACCCGCCGCGCGCACGGCGTCGCGGACGCGTTCGTTCCACAGGCCGTATGGATACGCGAAAAAGTCGGGCGTTACGCCCGCGCGGCGGCGCACCAGTTCACGGCTCCCCGCGACTTCGCGTTGTAGCTCGAGGGCGTCGAGCGACGGCAGGGACCGATGAGTGGCCGAGTGCGCACCGATTGCCAATCCCGCAGCTGCCGCCCGGGCGATCGTTGCCCAATCAGCGGGCAGTCGGGAAGGGGGCACGCGCGGCGACTCGACGCCGTCGCCGACGGCCGCGAGGATCGCGCTACGGTCGCCGCGTAACGCGGTGAGCCACCGCTCGCGTTGTGCGGGCGCGACGCTCGCCACGGCGGGGTGATCCCACCAGAACGGCGTCGGCGCGGCGGGCACGTCGCTCACGACGAAGACCGTCGCCGGCAGGCCGAGGTCCTGGAGGAGCGGCCAAGCGCACTCGAACACGCCGGCGTATCCGTCGTCGAACGTCAGCGCCGCCACACCGCGTAACGAAGCCCCGCGTGCGCGCCGGGCAGCAAACTCCTCCAGCGCCACGACAGTGTAACTGGCGGCCAGCCACCGCATCTGCCGCTCGAAGATGGTGCGGCATATGTGCAACCCGAGGTCATCCTCGCCGCCGTCACAGTCCGGGACGACGTTGTGGTAGCACAGGATGACGCCGTCTCGGCGCCACCGACGCGCCAGTGCGACGATTCCTGAGATGCTCAGGACACGGTAGCCCAAAGATGCTAACTTCAAGCGGCGCCCACGGTTAGAGCGTTCAATGGTGAAGCAACTTCTGTGCCGCCAAGCGATCTGGCACACAACCTGCCCAGTCAACCGCGGGGCCACACTCGTAGGAGGCCGGCCGGTGCCGTATCGCGCTCTGACGTTCTACCGCCTCGTCGTGCTGTTCTCCGCCGCCGGATGCTCCGCCACCAGCAGCGTGCTGCCGTCGTGCGGCCAGGGCGGGGCGGCGCCCCGCGGGGCGGTCGGATGGCTCAATCAACCGGCCGGTCTCACGGTACTCACCGACGAGCCGTTCGACGCCGTGAGCGAGAACGGATGGCGCTTCACGCGGCGCCAAACCATCAACGGGTCGGGCGTGTCTCTCGCCCTCGATTCCAGCGCAGCGTTCTCGCCACCGCATGTATTGCGGTTCACCTATGGCATCGGGTTTCCGGGTGGCCAGGATCCCGGGGTGGTCGCGTACGACCCGGCGGCGCCGGTGCGGGATGTGTACGTCGGGCTGTGGTGGAAGCCCAGCAACCCCTGGCAGAACCACGTGGCGAGCGGTGTGAACAAGGTCGCATTCTGGTTCGGGGCGGGCAGCTCGGGAGACATCGCCCTCATCATGTTCCGCAGCGACTCCGCATACACGCTCCAGGTGGTTCCTGAGTTTCCCATCACCAAAGACGTGCGCCGCCTGACCCCCAACGTCGCGGCGACGCCGGTCAGCCTCGGTGCCTGGCACCAGCTCGAATGGCACGTGAAATACTCCACGAGCCCCATCAGTCCGGACGGTGTGACGGAGTGGTGGCTGGACGGCAGCCTGCAAGGGCGCTATGTCGACCTGCGGATACCGGGTGCGGGGTTCAGCGAATTCCAAATTGCGCCCACGTGGGGCGGGGTCGAGGGTGCGAAGACCGAGGTCGATATGTATTGCTTCGATCATGCGCGGGTGAGCGCCCAGTGAGGCGCCTGGGAGGAGGGGCCGCCGTCGCATTCGCGCTCCTGAGCGCGGCGGGACAGGGCTGCCGCGACCACGACTCGACGGCGGGGCCGGTGAGGCCCGATACGGTCTTCGCCGAGGATTTCGAAAGCGGCGGCCTGGCCGCATGGACCGATGGTTTGGACACGAATCGCCAGCGGGTGGTGCAAGACGCGAACTTCGCGCAGTCGGGCGCGCATTACTTGGCCGTCACCTATGTGGCCGGTGGCGACGGTGGCTGGCTGACGCACTTTTTCATGCCCGGTTATGACTCTCTCTTCGTGAGCTACTACGTCCGTTTTCCCACGACCTGGCAGGGCGGCACCAAGCTCGTCGCCCTGTACGGGTCCCGCACCGACAATCAATGGTCGGCGCTCGGCAAGGCCGGCACGTGCCCGAACGGCTCCGACTTCTTCGCCACCATGCTCATCGCGGAGGTCAGCGGCAATCCGGGGCCGACGCGGTTCTATATGTATTATCCGGCGATGGCGCGCGAGCCCGATGGCGTGACGTGTTGGGGACGTTACGGGGACGGGACCGAGGCCTACACGCCGCCGCTGACCCTCAGTCTCGGCGCGTGGCACCACGTCGAGTTTTGGGTGAAACTGAACGCGCCCGGCCAACTCAATGCGGCCCAGCGGTTCTGGATCGACGGCGTCGAGCGCGGTCGCTGGGCCGGGTTCAGCATGCGGACGAACGACGTGCTGCGTCTCAATTCCGTGCAGCTGACCTTCAACCGCGGCATCAGCGGCGGACCGGTCGCCGAGCAGCTGTTCGTCGACAATCTGGTCGTTACCACGGCCGGTCCGGGGCCGTGACACCGCACCAAAACGCAGCACCCACGCATTGGTAAGTCTCCTAACACACTCCCCCTCAACAAGTTAACTTGCAGCACTTGCGCCTCACCCCGGCGTACAGGTATTGTGGCGCTCCTGCTGCGGCACGGGGGCATCACCGGTTGACCCGTAGCTGCAGGCTGGATGCGGAGCGCCCCGCAAAAAAAAATGAAAAATGGGTGCGTAATCGCTGCTCAGAGCAAAGCCGCCGAAAGGCGGTGACGCAGAGCTAGGGGACTTCGGCGACCAGCGGTCGCCATGTTAGCCCGGCCGCCAGCGACTCGAGAAGGTCTCGAGTTTGTTGGCGGTTTTTTGTTTTCGGCAGGATCGCCATCCCCTCGGGGGAGCGCGACAAAGGCAAACCCGGCGAAAGCCGGCGACGCAAAGCACCGAGGCTACCGCGCGAAACCCGCGCCACGCCGGTCGTGCCGCCGAAGCTCTCGAACGAGGGGATTTTCATGCGTGCTCGCATCATGCTGTCGACGGCCCTGTCGCTCGTCTTGGTCCTTGCCGCCTGTGAGTTCGGGCGGCAACCCACGGACCCCATCGCGCAGACGGTGACGCGGGTATTCGTCCTGCCCGACAGCGTCGCGCTGGACCCGCAGCAAAGCCAGCTCTTCCGGGGACTCGGGATCACGGCCGCCGGCGACACCGTGGCGGCGGCGGTCGCGTGGACTGCGTCAGCCGGTGCGATCACCGCCGGCGGGTCCTACACCGCCGACGCGTCGCTCAACGACGCGACCGTTACCGCTACGCTCAACGGCAGCCAACTGTCCGCCTCCGGACGCGTGAGAAAGCGCCGCGTGGTGCAGGTGCTGGTGACGCCGACCAACGCCAACGTGCAGGCCGGGGCCACACAGCAGTATACGGCGTACGGCCGCCGCAACACGGGCGACAGCGTGGCCGTGAACGCCGCGTATGCGGCGACCGGCGGAGCGATCTCGGGAAGCGGCCTGTATAGCGCGGGATCGACAGCCGGTACGTATCGCGTCAGCGCCCAGGATCGCACGACCGGGCTGGCCGATACCATCGCCGTGGTCGTGACGAGCGCTCCGCCGCCGCCGCCCGGCAACCCCGGCACGGTCAACAACCTCGCGGTCACCAACGTGACCGCGAGCTCCGTGACGCTTTCCTTCGCGGAAGTGGGCGACGGCGCCGGACAGCCGGCGAGCTACGACGTTCGGCTGGCGCCGGGCGCGATCTCCTGGGGTTCCGCGACGACGGTCGCGCAAGGCACGTGTGCCACGCCGCTCGCCGGAACTGCGGTCGGCGCGACGAAGACGTGCACGGTGCTGGGCCTCGCACCGGCGACCGCGTATCAGTTCCAAGTCCTGCCGTTCCGCGGCACTCTCAACGTGAACGCCGTGTTCGGCGGCGTGTCCAACGTCGCCAATGGCACGACGATCGCGAGCACCGCGCCTGTGGCGTCGGTCACGGTTTCACCGGCCGTTGCCAGCATCGGCGTCGGGCAGTCGCTGCAGTTGACGGCCACGCTGAAAGATGCGAGCGGCAACACACTCGCCGGCCGCCAGATCACGTGGAGCAGTGCTGCGCCCCTGCTCGGCACCGTCAACGGGACCGGGCTCGTGAGCGGCGTCGCGGCCGGACTCGTCCCCATCACGGCGGCGAGCGAAGGCCAATCCGGATCGTCGGCGATTACGGTGGCGACGCTGCCCCCGCCATCGACGTTGTTCCCCCATGAGCCCGCCGGCTTGACGGTGATTCAGGAGACCGACTGGGCCACGGGTCTGGGGACATGGTTTCGCAAGTTCACTTCGGCCGACAAGCCGATCACGATTGTCCCGATCACCGATTCGCCGCTCGGCGATCCCTTCGTCTTGCAGCTCGGCTACAACGCCGGTTCAGCTGGTGGCGGCGGCACCGAGCTGGAGTACGACATCCCGGGGACGCGGCCCACCGAGATCTTCATGGGCTACTACGTCGAGGTGGACTCGGCGTGGCAGGGCCATAACTCGGCCATCAACAAGATGGTGTACTTCGACGACGGCGGCGGCAATTTCTCGGCGATGTGGTACGAGATGTTCGGCGTCGGCTCCAGCCCGCTGAGCCTCTATGTGGTGAATCAGAGTGGCAGTGGGCCGGCGGGCATACACGAGAATGTCACGCCTGCCAACTTCACCCGCGGCCAGTGGCACAAGGTGGAGATTTATCAGAAGCAGGGCCAACCAGGCATTGTCCGAGTGTGGGTAGACGGCGCGTTAGCGATCGACCGCTCGGATGTCTTCACCAACAACGCGCCGATCGATTACGTCACCATCAGCGGCATCTGGGGCGGCGTGGGGGATGTGAAAGCGCATTTTGACTACATGCGCTTCGACCATGTGCGCATCAGTGGCCGGTAGGACCCTCGGGTAGCAGGTCGAGTGGCTGGCGCGCTCAGCGCGCCAGCCACTCCCTCCTCGGTTGTAGTCGCAGGCCAGTAGCACATCGAATGTTCGCGGTGGGCGCGCGGCAACGCGCCCCACCAGCTCGCCTCTCAGCACACGGCGGGCAGTACGGAGTGTTTTTTTCGAAAGGATCGGACAATGACGTTCAAACACAAGCTGTCCATGCGGTTGGCCCGGATGCGAAGTGTGTTGATGCTGCTCCCGGCCGCCCTGATTTTCGCCTGTACGGTCGGCGACCAGTCGCTCAGTGGTCCCACCCAACCGAATTCGCTCGCCATGGCCTCCACGCCGGGGACCGTGCTATTCCAGGAAAACTTCGACGACAACGCCTTCGCCGGCCGCGGCTGGTACGACAACACCGCCATGGCGATCACCGACACTACGAACGTCCCGGGCGGCACTCATGCCCTGGAAGTGCATTTCCCGGCCGGCGCGACGAATCCGACCTGGGGCGGCGCGGCGCGGCACCTCTTCACGCCTTCACCCACACTCTACGTCAGCTACTGGGTGAGATACAGCGCCAACTGGGTCGGGTCGGGGCGGACCTACCACCCGCACGAGTTCTACGTGCTGAGCGATCAGGACGGTGACTACGACGGGCCGTCGAACAACTGGCTCACCCTGTACCTCGAGGACAGCTACCAGAACGGCGGTATCCCGCGCCTCGCGATGCAGGACAACAAGGCGATCAACACGAGCTATGGCGCCCTGCCGCGCAACCTCATCGGCGTGACCGAGAACCGGTCCACGGGCGGCTGCAACGGCGTCATGGAGGCGCAGATCGGGAGCGAGTGCTACAACGCGCCGCCCTGGTACAACGACAAGAAAATCGACGCGGCACAGCCGTACTTCCTCGCCACTCCAGGCCCCGGCTACAAGGGCAATTGGAACCACGTGGAAGCGTACTTCCAGCTCAACTCCATCGCCGGCGGCATCGGTCAGGCCGACGGCGTCATGCAGTATTGGTTCAACGGCACCCCGGTGATCGACCGGCACGACATTCTGTTCCGCACCGGCGCGCGCCCCAACATCAACTTCCATCAGTTCATCATCGCGCCCTACATCGGTGACGGCTCGCCCGTCAATCAGTACATGTGGGTGGACAATCTGGTCGTGGCGACCGCCCCGTTGACCAGCGCCGCCACGGTCGCGTCCGTGACCGTCAGCCCCGCGTCCGCGACCGCCGCGGTCGGCGGCACAGCGCAGTTCGCTGCGACGCTGAAAGACGCCGCCGGCAACGTGCTGAGCGGCCAGCCGGTTGCCTGGACTTCCGGTAACGCAGGCGTCGCATCCGTCAACGCCAACGGCCTGGCGTCGGCCCTCACGGCCGGCACGGCCACGATCAGCGCGACCAGCGGTGGCATCACCGGTTCGGCCGCCCTGACCGCCACGGCGATCGTCACCAACCCGGGCACCGTCACCAACCTCTCGACGACCGCCGCGACGGACACGTCGGTCACGCTGTCCTTCACCGAGGTGAACGACGGCACCGGTCTGCCGGCGAGCTACGACATCCGCTTCGCCGCGGGCTCCATGGGATGGGGGTCGGCCGCCACCGCCGCGCGCGGCACGTGTGCCGCGCCGATGGCTGGCACGACGATCGGTGCCACACGTACCTGCACGCTACTGGGGCTCGCCGCGTCCACGGCCTATCAGTTCCAGCTCGTCGCGTACCGCGGCACCCTCAACCTCAACGCGGTCTTCGGGGCACTGTCCAACGTGGCGAGCCGCACGACCACGACGCCGGTGGCCTCCGTGGCCACGGTATCGCTCACCCCCGTGAGCGCGACGCTCGGCGTGGGGGGCACGCAGCTCTTCACGGCCACCCTGAAAGACGTGGCCGGTACGGTGCTCACGGGCCGCACGGTCACGTGGGCGTCGAGCAACACCGCCGTGGCCACGCTGAGCGGCGCTACTGCGACCGCGGTCGCGGCGGGCACGGCGACCATTTCCGCCACCAGTGGTGGGGTCATCGGTAGCGCGACCGTTACCGTCAGCGCCATTGCACCCGTCGCTTCCGTGACGGTCGCGCCGGCGACCGTGAGTCAGGCCGTCGGGGCCACGACGCAGCTCGCGGCGACGCTCACCGATGCGAGCGGTGCCGTCCTGACCGGCCGTACGCTCACGTGGAGCAGCAGCAATCCCGCGGTCGCGACGGTGAGCGCTAGCGGACTCGAGAAAGGCATCACGTCGGGCTCCGCCACGATCACCGCCACGAGCGAGGGGCGGAGCGGTACGGCGGCGATCACGGTGACGGCCAGCAAGCCGGGCACCGTGTCGACGCTGAGTGTTTCCGGCACGACCACCAGCTCGGCCACCCTGTCGTTCACCGAAGTGGGTGACGGCACCGGCAGGCCGGCGAGCTATGAAGTGCGCGCCGCGGCCGGCACGATGGCGTGGGGTTCGGCGGCGGACGTCACCCAGGGCACGTGCACCGTGCCGGTAGTGGGCACGACGATCGGCGCGAAGCGTACGTGCACCGTGCTGGGCCTCGCTCCGGCCACCCGGTATCAGTTCGAGGTTGTGGCGCTCCGCGGCACGTTGAACGTCAACGCCGTGTTCGGGGCCCTGTCCAATGTGGCGACGGGCACCACGGTCAACTCGACGGCCGCGGTGGCTTCAGTCGCCGTGTCGCCGGCGAGCGCGACGCTGTCGGTGGGGGGCACGCAGCAGCTCTCTGCCACGCTCAAGGATGCGAGCGGCAACACGCTGACCGGACGCACGGTCACGTGGGCGTCGAGCAATGTGTTGATGGCGACGGTGAGCGGGAGCGGCGTTGCCACTGGCGTCGCCACTGGTCCCGCGACGGTAAGCGCCAGCAGTGAAGGCATGAGCGGAAGCTCGGCCCTTACGATCGCCGTCGCGCCGCCGCCGCCACCGCCGCCGCCGCCGCCGCCGTCGGGACTGTTCACGCACGAGCCGGCGGGCCTCTCGGTGATTCAGGAGACCGACTGGTCGACCGGAATGGGGACGTGGTTCCAGAAGTTCATTTCGGCCGACAAGCCGATCACCATCGTGCCGATCACCGATTCGCCGCTCGGCGACGCGCAGGCCCTGCAGATCGGCTATCTGGCCGGTTCGGTTGGCGGGGGTGGCACCGAGTTGGAATACGACATCCCGGGGACACGGCCCAACGAGCTGTTCGTCGGCTACTACGTCCAGGTGGACCCCACCTGGCAGGGCCACCTGTCGGCCATCAACAAGATGGTCTACCTGGAAGACGATCCGGCAGGGTTCTCGGCCATGTGGTATGAGATGTTCGGGTCGGGCTCCGAGTCGCTGAGTCTGTATGTGGTCAACCAGAGCGGCAGCGGGCCGGCAGGCATCCACGAGAACGGGACGCCAGTGAACTTCACCCGCGGCCAGTGGCACAAGGTGGAGATCTATCAAAAGCAGGGCCAACCGGGCATCGTCCGGGTCTGGGTGGACGGCGTCCTGGCGATCGACCGCTCGGACGTGTACACGCGCGCCGCGCCGATCGCGTCGGTGTCGATCAGCGGCATTTGGGGCGGGGTCGGTGACGTGAAGCAGCATTACGACTTCATGCGCTTCGATCACGTGCGCATCAGCGGGCGGTAGCAGGACCGCTGCGTAGGTCGAGCGGCCGGCGCGTTATGGTGCGCCGGCCGCTCGTTGTTTCATCGCCGACCGCGTTCACCTCTGCACCACCCTTCGAAACGACCCCCGCACACCGCGGCCCTACGCGGGTATACGGTCCGTGGCTCACGGGACATCACTCATTTCCTCCGCAGGGAGAACCCGATCATGCGGATGTGGCCGTTCGTGCTTCTCACCATCGCCACCATCGCCAGCAGCGCCTGTCTCGCACCGATTGATAGCGAGAGTCGTCCCCCCGTCGACACGATAACGCCGCCACCCCCGCCGCCCCCCCCGTCGGACACGATCACCGGTAGGGTCACCGACCTGCACGCGGCTGGGACCACGAGCGTGTCGGCCACGCTCATGTTCACCGAAGTGAGCGACGGCACCGGCCGGCCGGCGAGCTACGACGTGCGTTACACGGCGGGGCCGATGAATTGGGGGTCCGCGCCGAGCGTGACACAAGGCACATGTGCGACGCCGCTCGCGGGCGCACACGTGGGTGCGACCCTCACGTGCACCGTGCTCGGCCTGGCCCCCGGCACCGCCTATCAGTTTCAAGCCGTGGCGTTTCGCGGCACGCTCAACCTGAACGCGCGATTCGGCTCGCTGTCGCCCGTAGCGAGTGTCGTCACCGCCGGATCGACGGCTCCTGTGGCGGCGGTCGTCCTGACGCCCCCCAGCGCAGGACTGTTCGTCGGCGGCACCCAGCAGTTCGCCGCCACACTGCGGGACGCCGGCGGCAGCCTCGTGACGGGGCGGACAATCACGTGGCAGTCGAGCAACACCGCGGTTGCGTCGGTGGGCGCTACCGGCCTCGCCACGGCCAAGGCTGTCGGGACAGCGACTGTGACCGCCACCAGTGAAGGCAAGAGTGGCAGCGCGGCCGTCACGGTCGACAGCGCGCTGCCGCCTCCGGCGGGCGGCGCTTGGCCCAACGAGCCCCAGGGCTGGGCGGTGGTCAACGACTACGACATGAGCGGCTTGAATGCGGGGCGGTGGTTGAACGTGTACGCCTCCGATATCACCGGCGGGGGTTTCAGCGTCACGTCCGACGCTACCGCGCCGGCGTCGCCGCCAGGCGTGTGGCAGTTCGCTTACCCGGCCGGGTTCACCGGCTCGGGCCTCGCGCCGGCGACAGAGTACTTCACGATGACGCCGGCGTCCGCGCTGTACGTCGGCTTCTGGTGGAAGCCGTCGAACCCGTGGCAGGGGCACTCCACCGGCGTCAACAAGCTCATGTTCCTGTTCACCGGCGACCCCAGGACGTTGTCGGGAAACATGACCATCCAGATGTTCGGTTTCGGGAACGGGCCGTTCAAGACGCGGATGGTCGGGGAGGGTTTCGAAGACGTGTCGTACGCGGAGAACGCCGGATCCACGAGCCCGCTAACCCTGGGGGTTTGGCATCGCATCGAGATTCTGATGAACGCGCCTACCGGCGCGCTGCGGTGGTGGGTCGACGGCAAGCTGATCGGGAGTTACTCGGGCGTGCCGTATCCGGCCGCAGGGTTCTTCCAACTCGAATTCAGTCCGACCTGGGGCGGGGTCGCGGGCTCCGCCAAGGGGGAGAACGACTTTTTCTGGTTCGACCACGTACACGTGAGCCGTCCGTAGGGCGCAGTGGACTCCGGGCGGATCAGGGCTGGTGGGGCAGCTCCGGTCGGCGCTGGCGGGCCGTGCGCACCCAGGCCTTGTCGCCGAGCGTGGCCAGTGTCGTGACGACGGACCACGCGCGCCAGCCTGCATAGACCGGCAAGAACGCGAATGCGCGGATCGCTCGCCACGGCTCAGGGTCCCGCACAATCGCCGCGATCGTATACGCGGCCGGCCGGATCAGCGTGGCGAGCAGGGCGACGGCCAGCCACCGGGCGGCGGGCGGGTGCAAGCCGGCGAGGGCGGCCAGCGTCGCGGTGACGATACAGAGGTGTACCACCGGACCCGGCCGGCTTAGCTCGGCGAGGGCGTCCAGTTTCTTGGCGAACCCGATGCGGCGTGAGCGCAGCAGCGGCCCAGCGCGGGCGGCGAGGACGGCGAGCTTGCCGGCGGTCCACCGTCGCCGCTGCGTGATGCTGCCGCGTAGCGTCGCAGCCTCTTGGGCGTAGATGCGCGCGCGGGGGACCTCTTCGATCGCGATCCCACGCTCCGTCAAGATGGCGTACAGCTCCCAGTCTTCGCACACGGAGAACGCGGTCCATCCGTAATGCGCGAGCACCGCCGAACCGATGCACATGCCGGCACTCAGGGGCACGCCTAGGCCGGCACGTGTTTTCCAAACGTAGGCGAGATCGTGATCGGCCGCGGCGAGGACCGCGGCCATGCGTGTGAGCGCATTGTCGGAACGATTGAGCACGCCGTTGTGAGGCTGTACGGCCTTGCGCGCCAGCGGCCCTGCGGATGCGAGGTGAGCGGCAAAGTGCCGGTCGACCTCGGTATCGGCATCCACGATGACGACGCCGTCATAGTCTCGCAGTGTGACCTGCGACAACGCCCACGCCAGCGCATGCGGCTTGCCGGGATGGTCGGGCGCGGTGCGGATCAGGCACCGTACGCCGGCCGCGCGGGCGATGTCGGCGGTGCGGTCCGTGCAGTTGTCGGCGACCACGAGAATGTTGATCAGCTTTGCGGGGTAGCGCAGCCGCTGCAGCGATCGCAGGCACGTCGGGAGCGAGAGCTCCTCGTTGTGGGCCGGTACGAGGAAGAGGAGGCGCTCGACCCCCGCCCGGCCGTCGGTGGCCGCACGCGAGACGCCCAACGCCACTCGCACCACGCTCAGCAGGTCCGACGCCGCGGGAGCGAGCAGCACCAGAGCGACAGCCGCCAGCGCGAGCGCGGCGGCGTCAGCGATCATGGCCGTTGGCTAACGTGAGCGTGGTCGTACCAGTAGAAATCGGTTTCGGTCTTCGTCGCGCCCCCGCCGCCCCAGGTCGGAGCCAATTGGTACTCATAGAAACCGGCATCGCTCGGGGTGTGTAGATCCGTGTAGTTGCCCTGTAAGACGCCGTCCAGCCACCACTGCGTGATGCCATCTCCGCTACTGTTCGTCGTACTGTATTTCACGTACCACTCGATCAAGTGCCATGTCCCCAGCGTCACCGGCGTCGCCGTGACATTCGGCGCGAGGCGACGTCCGTCGCCTGGGAACTCGGTCTGCACCTGCACCGTGTATCCGGTGCCGGCGTTGAACATGATTATGTTGATGTCGGCGCAGTTACACATCGTCATGAGATACGCCATCTTATTGGCCCCCGACGACACCTCGTTCTGCCACGGATCGGACGGTTTCCACCAGAAGGCGAAATAGGTCTCTTTGGTCGGCGCGGGCAGGTCGTAGAACTCCACCCCAGGCGTGTCGCCGCCCGGGAAACCGTTGGCATAACGGAACTGCAGGACGTTGGGAGGAGAGAATGGCGCCGGTTGGTCCGGGAGCAGGGAGAGCCCTGAGCCGTTGATGACATCGCGTTGCTGACCCTGCCAGCCGTTCTCGTTGAGCGCGTCGAATGGCTCGTCCGTCACGACAGAGAATCCCGCCGGCTCGTTCGGCCACCGACTTGCAGGCGTCACGCTGATGTGGGCGTGGTCGTACCAATAGAAATCCTGCTCCCCCTTCGTTTCGCCCGTCCCGCCCCACGTCGGCGCCAGCTGGTATTCATAGAGGCCGGCATCGTTCGGGGTCCGTAGATCCGTGTAGTTGCCCTGCAAGACGCCATCCAGCCACCACGACGCGATGCCATCGCTGCCATTGGCCGTCGTGCTGTATTTCACGTACCACTCGATCAAGTGCCACGCCCCCAACGTGACCGGCGTCGCCGCGACATTCGGTGGCAGGCGACGTACATCTCCCGTGGTCGGGATCTCGGTCTCCGCTTGCACGGTGTATGTGCTGTCGGTGCTGTCGGTGTTGAACATCATGATGTAGATGTCGGCGCAGTCACACTTCGTCAGGAGAAACGCCATCTTGTTTACTCCCGACGCCATGTGGGTTTGCCACGGCTTGGAAGGCTTCCACCAGAATGCGAAATACGTTTCCTTGACGGGTGCCGCCAGGTCGTACCACTCCACCCCGGGTTCGACGCCACCGGGGAAACCGGCGGCATACTTGAACTGCAACACGTTCGGGGGCGACACCGGCGCACTCGCGTCTTGAAACACGGAGAGTCCCGACCCATTCGTCACGTCCCGATCGGCTCCTTGCCAGCCGTTCTCATTCAGCCCGTCGAACGCCTCGTCGCTCAGCACCGTGAGTCCCGCCGGCTCATTGGGCCACGACCCGCTCATTGCCAGGCGGGCACTCCTGTTTGCCGGAGATACCGCCGTGGCCCCATCTCTGCCGCAGCCACCGAGTGTCAGCGTTGTGAGGGCAAGGACGACGCCAGACGTGATCAAGGCACGCGATACCGGATGAGTAGCCATCAGAATTGACCCTCCCAAGTGATCGGTTCCGAGCCGTCGCACCAGGCCGACGCGGCGCGGCGACATCAACCCTTCCGCGCCGCAGGAATCGGTGGACTTGGGACATCTGCCCGCGCGACCTTCGCGAGTCCCACCGCCAACGCCAACAGGGTGTACAGCATGTCCGAGTATCCCAACGACAGGAAGAACCCGCCCACGATGAACCCGACGAGCGCTGCCGTGAGACTCTGCGCGAGCCTAGAGACGCGAATCGCGGCGGGTCCGATTCGCAGCGCCGATCGTGCGACGCGCCGCAGCGCCACCAGGGCGCTGACGATCGCGCCGACGAAGAACACCAACCCGGGGATGCCGAGCTCCGCCCCGACCTGCACGAAACTGTTGTGCGCCGCGCCCCAGCGCACGCCGGCCCCGTATTCCGCGCGCCCCGCCATTGGGGAGATCGTGCCCTCAGCGACAGGGAAGTTTCCCGCACCGACTCCCGACACCGGATCGCGCGCCATGTAGCCGAGGCCGCGCTCCCAGATTTTCACGCGGCCCGTCTCGGTGGTCGTGTTGTAGTCCTCCTGCGGATTGAGGACGGTTTGCATCTGCTCCCAGTAGCGGTCGCTCGCCGTGAAGAACACGACGGCGACGATGACGGCCAGGCCCGCGACACGCGAGAGCGCCGGAATCGTGGTGAAGCGAAACAACACGAACGCCACCACGGCGATCAAGGCGAGGAACCCACCCCGCGAGCCCGTGCGGATGTCGACAACGGCCAGGATCACGAGGCCGGCCGCGCACAGCAGCCGGACGAACAGGCGGCGATTGGCGAGCACGAAGTAGAGGCCCAGCGGGATGGTCGTGGCGATCAGCGTCGCGAAGTCGTTGGCGTCATAGTCGTACAGATGGCTCAGCCGCCAATCGTCGCCGCCACCGAGCTGGAATCGGGTCAGGACCACCGCGGCATACACCGCGGTCGCCGCGAAGTACACGAGCGCCAGCCGCTCGACGTCGCGCACGGTCCGCACGCACCCCGCGATCACCGCGTACATGAGCACCGTCTTGGCGAAAAAGTCGGTGAGGAATCGGAACGCGATCCCCTGGCTCAATGCGCCCGGAATCGACAGGCTCACCCAGACCAACATGCCGACGACGCAGGTGGTGGTGGTCCCGCGCAGCCGCACGACGTTCCGCGCACCCGTCTGCTGCAGCAGATACAACGCCACCGCGAGAGCGGCGGAAATGAGCGCGGGCCGTAACGGCTGCAAGACGGGATACAGCTCGTGCACCCGGCCGACCGCCGTCGCCACGTACACGGCCACGCACACCAAGAGCAGGTCCCAGCGGCTGCGTTTCGCGGCCGGCCCGCCGGCGGCCGGCAGGGGGCGTTGGATCGTCGTGGGCCCGGGAGTGAGCGGCATCGGCATGATCATGTGCAAGTCCGGCGCCACGACCCGGATGCGCAGCACTGTCGCGTCGCCGCCACGTTCTCTGTCGGTACGCGCCTCGCGACAAAACGGCCCGCATATTGCGCCGCTGAACGCCGTCATGCGCGTCCTGATCACCGATGGCAACGAGCGCAGTGCCCTCGCCGCCGCCCGCTCGCTGCTGCGCGCGCGCCACACGGTACATGTCGTCGCTGCTTCGCGCCTATCGCTCGCGGGTGTGTCGCACGGGACCGTGCCGCACGTCGTTGGCGCGGACCCACTCGCCGAGCCCGCCGCGTACGCCGCCGAGTT
>Ga0137382_10000098_pt1 | contig 34827 bp, 39 predicted proteins | sample SagtaG_15_FD_104816 | JGI IMG/M metagenome (GOLD analysis project Ga0137382, IMG submission 104816) | Vadose zone soil microbial communities from Sagehorn Ranch, Mendocino, California, USA - Sage2_R_20_16 metaG | ecosystem: Environmental > Terrestrial > Soil > Vadose zone | place: USA... | reverse complement strand
TGCGATAACACGCTCCGTGGACTTGGTTGATTTAATCAGACACGCTTTCCGGCCACTGGCAAATGTCACAGTAGCCAAGGGTAGTTCTGGCCCTCTGAAATGAGCTGGGCCTCTCATTTTATGAGGGGCCGTGAGTCATTCCAATGAGCGGAAGTGCGCGGCGGTGACCGTCAGAGAGAAGATCACGGAGAGATTCCAACGACAGATCAGGCTGACAGAGTCGGCCTTGAGCCTCACGCTTGCTGCCGCTTGATACGTCTGCCCTCAGTGACGCGACTTCAACAAGACGTTCCAGGATCTCCAGGAGGAGACAAAATGCGCAAATGGATCCTTTTCACCTTGATCATGATGTTTGCACTGTGCGCTGTTGCGGCCACGAAAGAGAAGGGGAAAGTAGCGCTGAAGGATGTTCAGCCGGCTGGGGTAACTGACAAGAAACATAAGCATCAGCAGTACGACTTGTTTTTTACCATCACCTCTGGCCAGGACTACACTTGCCGAACCTCTGATAAAGCATCGGTTAAGGCAACCGAACTAGTCGTTGGCGGCAGCATTTCGTACGAGGTCAACGGTAACAAGGGGAAAATCAAGACTGAAGCCGGGAAGAAGGTCGACTGCACGATCGTGCGCGTCGCCAATGGCTCATCCGCGCCCAAGTGAGCGGAGGGCTCCGTTATCGTCGAAGGGGAGAGTTTGTTCAACGATAGAGTCGCTGCGGTCCTCTATGGAATTCTGGTTGCTGGAATTACCTCGGGTACGGATTGCTAGAAAAAAGCTGATCACCGCAGAAAAGAGTTCCATCGAGGAGGCTCAACAGGACGGCCTGATCTCCCAGCGAATGGCTGGCAAGATGCTGGAGGAGTCGGATCGGCGATTGGATCATGTGGCAAACCAGGGCTGAATACTTGCAGCTCCTAAATCGGCAGTTGAGAGTGATTTTGGAGTCGAACCGGGGAGCAAATCACACTGCTGCACTTTCCTGAAAGTTTGTTGAAATCACGCGCTTTCGCGTGCACGAGGCAGGCGGTTGAAGAAATTATAGCTTTTGACAACTCGACTCTCTCGGCACTCACAATCTAACCCAGAACGGCGTAGAATCGTCGCCAAGACAGCAGTGGTGCTTCAGCGCATCTCATATTGTGGCTTCATCCGCAAGTAGTCGATATCGGTGCGCCAGCGGGTGAGGAGCGTGAGCACTTCACAAAGGTCAGGTCTCGGAGGAAGAGAAAATGGACGTGAGAGCAGCACAAACGCTGACATCCGACAACGAACTCTTCTACCATGCCTTCAACGCTAGCCCGATTGGGATTACGCTAGAGAATCTAGAGGGACGACCTCTCTTCGCGAATCGGTCCCTTTGCTCAATGCTTGGATTCACTGAAGAAGAATTGCGCGGCAAACACTGTGCCGATTTCTCTCCTCCCGAAGATGCCGAGAAAGACTGGGCTCTTTTTCAACAATTGCGAGCAGGATCGATAAATCACTACCAACTGGAGAAGCGTTATTTTCGACGGGATGGGTCGTTGGTGTGGGGACGATTGAGTATCTCTTTATTGAACAGTCGTCCAACCCCGCTGGTAGTTGCGATGGTAGAAGACATCACTGACAAAAAGACAACAGAGGAGGCATTACGCAGCAGCGAGGAACGGCTGAAAATCTTTGTTAAGCATGTACCAGCGGCAGTGGCGATGCTCGACTGCGACATGCGTTATCTCCAAGTAAGCGACCGCTGGTGCGTGGATTTCCGACACGAAACTTCGCAATTGCTAGGACGTTCGCATTACGAAATGTTCCCTGACATTCCCGACCGCTGGAAAGAAATTCACCGCCGTGCTCTGGCGGGAGAAACGTTGCGAGCCGATGAAGACCGTTGGGATCGCGAGGGCGGCACTGCGTGGCTCCGATGGGAGATTCGCCCTTGGAAGAACTCCGATGGGCTACCCGGAGGTATTCTCATTTTTTCTGAGGACATCACCCACCGCAAGAATGCTGAGGAAGCGCTTTTAGGCATGAGCCGAAAGCTGGTCGAAGCACATGAGCAGGAACGTACTCGGATTGGGAGGGACTTGCATGACGACATCGTCCAACGACTCGCGCTTCTGGCGATCGAACTCGAAGGAGTTCAGCATGACTTGGCGCCTGAACTCAGTCGAAGAATAGACGATCTACGAAACCAAGCTACGCAAATAACTAACGATGTTCAATTGTTATCGCACGAACTACACTCTTCGAAGCTGGAATATTTGGGCATCGTTGGAGCGATAAAGAACTTCTGCAGAGAGTATTGCGAGCATCAGAAATTGGAAATTGACTTCAAAAGTCATGATCTGCCTGCTGCCATACCAAGCGAACTTTCTCTTTCTTTGTTCCGGGTTCTACAAGAAGCCCTACGCAACGGCACGAAGCACAGCGGGGTAAAGAGTTTCGAAGTGAAGCTGTGGGGAACCCGGGATGAGATCCATCTTACGGTTAGAGATTCCGGGGTAGGCTTTCATCCCGAAGCGGCTAGGGGAGGTCGAGGGCTTGGTCTGGTCAGCATGGAAGAGCGACTGAAACTTCTGAACGGAACCCTTACAATCGAATCGCAGCCCAAGAGTGGCACAACGATCCACGCTCGTGTGCCGTTCAGTTCAAGCGAAGATTCCATGCGTGCGGCTGGGTAAAAACTGCGGCCCACACTTCATCATCCGGCTGTTTACGAGAGTCACCGCGCTAAGAACCTCCACCGCTCAATGTTTTGGCGGACAATAAAACGCTCCAGCGATTTTATAGTCCTGCAGCGTAAACATAATGCATACATTTTGGCGCTCAGCGACGGAATGTTTGGCTGCGCGTGCTACAGAAAGCCCTGCACAATGCCGTGAATCACAACGGGGTGCATCAGTTCGATGTGCAATTGAGTGGAACATCGAATGAGATTCATCTCACCGTCAGCGATTGCGGCAAGGGCTTTGATCCCGCGACGGCAAAGACGGGCCGAGGACTTGGTCTCAACCGCATGCAGGAACGACTGAAACTAGTGAAGGGCAGCCTTTCCATCCTCTCGGAACCGAGGCGTGGTACTACTATCCACGCTCGCGTTCCTTCCACTTCAACTAGGGATTCTGCACCGGCGGCAGGGTAGAAACGGGTAGGGTCGCCGTCAACGATTTCACCGGGAATAAATGGCTGAATGCTCGGCACAGATTCGTTGAAAGATTTGCCTGTCCATCACGCCTTGAACACTATCCTGAGAATACCCGCAGAGAATGTCCACGTTGTATCTCTTGGCTAGCCGATTACCGAGTTTTTCCATTTGAATCGCCGCCTCTGAATTACCTTGGGCCCACAAGAGATGCACACATTCTCCGAAAATTGCAACGCGGGCTTGTTCTCTCTTCACGGCTTCGGCCGCTTTCACAATAAGATTACCCAATAGCTTCGAAAACAGAACTGGATCAGGTATGCCATTGCGCATGAATGTCGAGAGCGTCTCTGCGGCATCCAAGGTTATATACCTGCCCTGCTCAATAGCAGCACTAATATCCAAGCCATTTGCCTGTAATTTCAATAGAAGGCTGTCCCGGTGAGACTCGGTCGCGACAACGATAGCGGCATTCCCGGCGTTGAGAGCAGTCACGATGAACTGAGTAACATCATCTAGCAGACCTGCGTCGTCAGAATAGAACCCCACATCGTGGCGATCAGCGATTTCCATATTTTGGTCGAGTTGTGCGCACCTGTTGCTTTGCAGGTCTTGGGTGGCTGCTGCGTACGAGTCACCGACGAAATCATGGCCAGAAAATCTCCGACCGACAAACTGCCCGCCCCGAAGAACTACGTCCAGAGCCTCCAGTAGCTCGCTTCCAGCATCAGTCTTGACGACATAGCCACATGCACCGAGACCGAGGGCTTCCGCCACCCCATCGGCAGAACTCTCTTGACTCACAAAGAGTATTTTGGATTCGGGGGACAGCTTGCGGATTCGTCGAGCCGCTTCGATTCCATTCAGCGATGGTAAGCCGATGTCGAGCACAATCAAGTCTGGGTGCAGTTCTTCCGCTCTCTGAACAGCTTCTAATCCATCTGAGACCTCGCAGACGATGTGCAATTCTGGTCTTTTCCCCAGAGTCGAACAGATGAAGCGCCGAAATGGTTCGTTATCCTCGACGACAAGAACCCGGCTTGTTGACGTTTCCAATTCGCCCCCTTTGCACTGTCCAAACCCGACTTTGAGAGTCAGTCGCTGTTTGTATTCATCATCCCATGCTCCGCAATTGAGATCGTTGCGCGGGCGCATGGATAAATCGGCGATTCTGGCTGGGGACTGATACGAAAGAAGCGATTTAATACTACACTTTTCCACGGGTCCCGCGATGAAATTCGGCTCACCGTCATTGCGCCTCCGGCTTAACAACAAAAGGTCAAGTGAGACGTGGGTGATGTTGATCTGACAGAGGGTGGTCGCACAATACAGTGAACACAAGGGTCGTCACCGTCAAAAATGACAGGTGCCGAAATATCGAAGGTGTGCTTGCTGAAGATGTGTAGAACACTTAGGAGACTTGCCCGTCGGCACGCTTCCGGACTTTCTCCAGCGCCGAACAGGCAAATCGGCGAAACGGTTCATAATCCTCTACCACGAGCACCCGGACTGGCGGCATGCCTCGGCCGCCGCCTCTGCGAGAACCAGTAGCCATGTGCTTAACACTCTTTTACTGAAGGTGCCCGCCGTTTCATCGTTGGCGTGGTTGTGCAATCGGTTCGGCACGCTAAAGAACTCCCAAATGTGCGCTGACGAATAGACACTGCCAGGCTTCGCCTTCAGAATCAGGTAACAAACGCCTGCCGATGTACAATGCAGATTCATGCCACCTCGGTGGCCAGTCTATTTCCGGAGTCCTTTGCTTTGTCCTGGTCCCCAAACAATCTTCCCCGTATCCTCCTCTTGACTCTGACCTTCACAACTGGGTTGGTCTTCCATGCCGGCGCCGAACCCAAGCCACAGCCACTTTCAGACGGTTCTTATCAACTGCATCTGGTTCACACACATACTGGAGAGCGACTGAACATCGTTTACCGCGATGGAGCAGGCTACGACCCTCAATCCCTGGCTCGCCTGAACCGTTATCTGCGCGACCACCGCACTAGCGAAGTTCATGAGTACGATCCCCGCGTGTTCGACCTCCTTCACGACCTGACGACCGCACTCGGGAATCCTGCTCTTGAGATTGATGTAGTCTGCGGTTACCGCACTCCCTGGAGCAATGAATTCCTCCGCACTCATGGGCACGGAGTCGCTCGCCACAGTCTCCATATGCAGGCCATGGCGATTGACATTCGGATACCGGGAGTTCCAACCGTGCAGGTGAGGGACGCTGCCTTAGCGCTGCATCGAGGCGGTGTTGGCTACTACGCCGCATCTGATTTTGTGCACGTCGACGTGGGGCGCATCCGGCACTGGTAGTGGATCTGCGAATTACGGATAAGGATACCCCTTGGCCAACGCCGCGGCGAGTTTGGCATCGTGTCCGTAAATGTCTTCGGTGAAGTGAACTTCGCCGTTCTCATATGCGAGAGCCGTCCCATAAACAATGAAGACGGGAACTGGCTTCACGAGGTTTATAGTAACGTTGTCCTTCCCGCTCTGCATTCCTTGCTGCACTCGCTCTACCGTCCAATCGGGATTGTTCCGTAGCACCCAGGCACCTAATTCCGCGGGTTTCTCAACTCGAATACAGCCATGGCTGAAATCACGGCGGGAGCGCGAGAATAGAGACTGAGAGGGCGTGCTGTGAAGATAGACGTTGTGTTCGTTGGGAAATATCAGTTTGATCAAGCCCAGGGCATTGGACGGGCCTGGCTTCTGTCGCACTGCTAGCTTTCCCGCACGTAGTTGCGCCAATACTTCATCGGAAATTTCTCCTGAGGTAACTACCTTGCCGTCTTGTGTCGTAACTTCATAGTTTTTGCTCGCGATATAGCCGCGATCGCGCTGGATCGCTCGAACAATCTCGCTACGGAGAATGCTCGGCGGAACATTCCAGTACGGCCGCAGTACAATATAGGTCATGTCGCGAGTGAAGACCGGCGTCTGCGTGCGCATCCCTTTCCCGACCACCACACGCATGTCCATCACTACCTTGTTGTTCTCATCGAGGGCACGGAGACGGAAATCCGGAATATTTACGATGATCGGCGGCGCCGAAAACTCAGCCGGCAACCAGCGCCAACGTTCCAGTGTGAGTTGCAGTTGAAGCACCCGGTCCCGAAGTGGCACATTGAGTTGTTTGATGGTGGAGGAACCGAGGCGGCCATCAGCATCCAGACCGTGGCGGCGCTGGAAGTGTTTGACCCCATCCACCAGGGAACCGTCATAGGTCCCCGGGTCACTGGGAAGAGTGGCATCAGTGGGCAGGTCGCCGACGAGCCGCAAGAAACGAACCAGCCGGGGCACACCAGGGTATGAATGACCGGGCTCGATGGGCTTCGTAACATCAGGAAGTTTTACTTCTTCTTCGGCGCGTGCCAGTTCGATATAGCGTGCGAGCGCCTGCTCAGTCCTGCGGTAGCCAGCAAACGGAGGTTCCACTTCGTCCAACACTGCTTGTAGATCCGAAGTAGTCAGGACTCGATCGCGTAGAAACTGATCCAGGTCGTACTTCTTCCGTTCTACACTCAGTCCAAAATCGAAATGCTGCGGATTGATTCGTCCGATGCGCAAATCGGACACATAGCGCATGGTGCAAACGGTCAGCGCCACGTCGAAACGAGCCACGACTGCGCCACTTGGCGAGCCCTGCAGGGCACGGATTCTCTCATCCCATCGCGAAGCGTCGTAATCTTCCGGGTCGAGCCCTTTTTTCCCAGCATCCCTGAAGCGCTCGATTAGCGACAAGGCCTGCGGGACGGGTCGTGCCTCCCGGACCCAGGAAGCCGTGTAGCTTGAAGGCTCATAGAATTTTTGCAGCGAGCTTCGATAGTCACTGAAGTTCGGCCAGCGCATCCCTTCGAGGTTCCCGCTCGCGACCAGATTCTGTATATCTGCTTGCTGTCCGGCGCTGACACACGCCAGAGACACGATGGCAACAGCGATCTTCCCCACGAGGTGTTTTAAGTTATGCATGTATTGGGTTTCTCAGGACAATTGTCATAATCATGGTTGGCGCACTGGTTCATTGGCTCCTTGCCCATCCTTATACGGCGGAGAGACTCAATGAGACGTGCTGATCCGGATGAGTGCACGCTACAAGCAACGGTTCTCACGAGTAACTGCTAGAACTGTCAGTGCCACAGGCACTTGGCTGCCGTGCTGCGCTGTCAACGTCACCTCTCGACTGAGCCTCGCCGGACTCGCCATGCTTCAACCTCGAGGCCGGAACCGCGCAACCGTTAATCAGCCGACAGTATTACTGTTGCGCTCATCCTCTCTCTGCGATGTATCACGCTATAACTTCTAACAGTTCCGGACACACAGCCACCGGCCTACATTCGTTTCTTGAGAGAGGGAGAGCCTTCATAGATCCCAGATCGTACCCTCGTCACTTGAGAATTCGATGGTCACAATAGAGCTCTCTGGGCGACTCTCTCTGTTAAATGAAAGGAAGGGCTAACAGTGAGCATAGATGTCAGCACCCATCAGTCTGATGGCATCGCGGTCGTCGGCCTTAGGGGCCGAATCACCCTCGGTGAAGGTACCGAAGCTCTGCGTGATACGGTGCGCGACCTGCTTTCCCAAGGGCAGAACAGAATCCTCTTGAACCTCGGCGAAGTGAACTATATCGACAGCTCTGGTATCGGCGAACTTGTCAGTGCCTTCACTGCTGCCAAAAGGCAGGGAGGCGAAGTCAAACTGCTGAACCTGACCAAGAAGGTTCATGATCTGCTGCAGATCACGAAGCTCTACACCGTCTTCGATGTGAAAGACGACGAAGCATCGGCCGTAGCGTCTTTCGGCAGTTCCCAAGAGCGTGTCGCTGGATAAGTCATCTCTAATCGCGAGTGTCCGAGACAAGGCTGTCTTGGCCGGAGCATTTTCGGATCCCCACAAGGCCGTGCAACAGGCTTACAACCGGACGAGCAATTTTTCTTACGGAATGGTGTACATCGCCTACTCTTTCTGAACAAGTCGCCGGCATCACAACAATCAAGGATGGGGTCACGACCGGACGCGACGCCTTGGTCAACAAGGCCGGGGCGCCCGGAACGGTGATTGTGACGCTAGGGTTTCATTTGTCCCTCGCAGCGCCGCGCCGAGGTCGCCGGACAGTCCTGACCTTCCCCGCCTTTCCTCCTCCACAGAAGAACCGATCGGCGCCATCGGATTCGAGCCCGGAAACACCCACTCCGCGGGGCATCTCAAGGCTCTCGAGAACCTCTCCAGTCCGAGGATCGATTCGCCTCAAATCACTCTCGTCGCCTTCCCAGGTGGCATGCCATAACTCTCCATCGACCCAGGTCACGCCGGTGACGAAACGGTTGGACTCAATGGTGCGAAGAATTGCTCCCGTTTCGGGATTGACTTGATGGATCTTCCGGTTCCGATACTCACCGACCCAGAGCATGCCCTCGGCCCACGCGAGGCCCGAGTCGCCGCCGCCACCTGGCGCGGGAATGGTGGCTACCACTTGTCCGCTCTTGGGGTCGATCTTATGAATGTGATCTTCGGCGATCTGATAAAGATATTTTCCGTCGAAAGCCGTTCCCGCATGCGCCGCAACTTCGATCGTGCGCTGCATCTTTCCGCTCGACGGATCGAAGGCGTTCAACTGGTCACCGGAAGCGAACCAGACGTTCTGACCATCATAGGTGACGCCATGGACTCGCTCGGCACCCGGAAAGGGCCCATATTCGCGGACGATTTCGGCGGTGGATTTGTTCATGCGCCCATCCTAGTCGTCCGGTAGTGGAGCGGGGAGTAACAAGATTGTCGTGAAACCGGGGAGAGGCGGAGTGATCCAGCGGCGGGCTCGAGCTTGGCCGAAAGACTGCACTTTCCCCGCGGCCGCTAGTTCGTCGAGTGCGCGCTGCACGGTTCGCTGGCTGGCGCCGAGGGCCAGGGCCAGGGCTGAACTGGACCATGACTCGCCGTCGGCCAGGAAGGCGAGGACTGCACCATGTTCTTCTTCAACCGGGCGTGCTAGCACGACGACCTCGCTCCGGCTGCGAGGCTTTAGCGCGAAACCAGGCCGCGTCGCGGTGATGGTGGTCAGTGGGCGAAGCATCCTGCGCAGACGTCCGATCTCGACGCGCAAACGTGCGCGATGCGATTCATCAACGAACCGTGCTCCGAACGCGCGGACCAGTAGAACGTCTCTTGGCACGTCGCCGGGCCATGCCTCGCTCAGCGCCCGAGCGAGCGCGAACAACACTGGACGCGTTGTCAGGGAAACGAGCGTGTTTCCCCTGCGCACGACATTGCGACAGGCGTCGATGACAAGCGCTTTCGACGAGAGGACCGTTTCGACTTCTTCGAGCCGGAGAAGGCGCTCCTCGCCACGCCCAATCCGGCGAGCAGCGGGCATATTTAAGACGCGGCGGGCACTTTCGACTTCCGCCGTCAGCGCCGGGATATGAGCCAGGCGTGCGACTTCCTCGCCGCGCGTTAGTGCGGCCCGCGCGTCCTTTGTCCGGAGGCGACGCATCGCCATTCCCGCAATGACCAGTTCGTGAGCTGTTCTTAGTGCAGGGGGAAATGGTGTGGGGTCGAGATCCGCGAGCATACCCTCGACGTCGTCGAGGCGACCAATCAGGAGGAGACGGCGGACAGCGAGATAGCGCGCGAATTCGGCGTTCAAACGGTCGCCGTGCTGCTCCAGCGTGGATCGCGCTGCATCGAGCGTTTTCGTGGGCCAATTCAGGTCGCGCGACGCGAGGGCAACCTCGGCCTCAGCCACCACGCATCGGGCGCGCGCGACGGGTTCTTTCGCGCTGAATGCGCGCGCAGCACGTCGCAAGAGTTCTTTCGCGCGTGAAAAATCGCCGAGTTGCGCCATCGCAATGCCGCGCAGCGCGAGAGCAGGCGCGTCGTTCCGCAGGGCGACTCGCTTCAAGGCCCCGAGAGGATCACCCGCCGCGAGCGCACGTGCTGATGCTGTGATCAGCGAGTCCATCGAAATCCCGCCACACTTGTCACTCCCACTCCTTCGACGCCGCGCGATAAATATAGCGCATAGTCATGAACGAAACGGGGCCATCGAGAGCACAGCGAGCAAAGACATTGGACAAAGGAGAATCGTATGAACATCGAGAACAAGACAATCTTAATTACCGGCGCGAACCGCGGTATCGGGCGGGCGCTCGTGGATGAGGCGCTTCGGCGCGGAGCGAAGAACGTCTATGCGGGTACTCGCAGCACACTGCAAGTCACCGACGAGCGCGTGACACCCATAACCTTGGACGTGACCAACACTTCGCAGATCCAGCAGGCAGTCGAGAAGATCGGTACACTCGATGTCCTCATTAACAATGCCGGCATCGCGATTTACGACGATCTGAGCAATCTCGAAGTAATCGAAAGGCATCTGGCCGTCAATTTCCTGGGGCTGCTAAGAGTAACGCATGCGTTCTTGCCGGCGCTCAAGCGTTCGCAGGGAGCCATCGTTAATAACCTCTCAATGGTTGGGCTCGCGGCATTGCCGATCATACCTTCCTATTCTATTTCCAAGGCGGCCGCCTTCAACCTGACGCAGTCCCTCAGAGCGCTCTTAGCGGGCCAAGGCGTAAGTGTTCACGCGGTGGTGCTTGGCCCAGTCGACACAGACATGAACCGCGGCTTCGAGATACCCAAGGCCTCGCCGGAGTCCGCTGCTAGCGGCATCTTTAATGGCTTGGAAAACGGCGAAGACGAAATTTTCCCTGACCCCGCCTCCCGGTCGATTGCCGAAGACTGGCGCACGGGCGCGCTTAAGGCGCTCGAGCGACAGTTTTCAGCTTTCGTGCCCACAAGCCCGGCCAGTGCAGCGTCCGAAATGTAGTCAGCAGAAACGACGGTTTGGACAAACGAACAATGAAGGCTTCAACAAAGGAGAAAGAACAATGACGACACATAAGACTGGAACACGCGAAGAGTGGCTGAAAGCGCGGCCCGACTTGCTCAACGCAGAAAGCAGAAAGCAGAACCATATGAGCATCAAACGAATAGAAGTTTAGAGGAGGGATATATGTGCCCTGCATGCATCTCAAGCACAGCAGTGATGGTCGCTGCAGCCACATCCACGGGAGGAATTCTGGTGGTCTGCATTGGCAAGTTCAAAAACTTGTTCAGAACGAGTGGTCTCAGTCTGTTTCAGAAAACAAAGGAGAAATGATATGGCAACAAGCAAACATAGAGACAAGGAGCAACAGAAAACGCATATCGCGATGAAAACACCCCCGATCGTGTTGCAGCAGGAGTGGGAGGCTGCGCGGCAGCAACTCCTCGTGAAGGAGAAGGCCTTGACCCGCTCCCGTGATGCACTGGCTGCCGAGCGTCGACGGATGCCGTGGATGGCGGTGGAGAAGAAGTACGAGTTCGAAGGGCCCGAGGGTAAAGTTAACCTGCTCGACTTGTTCGAGGGTCGCAGGCAGTTGATCGTCTATCGCGCCTTCTTCGAGCCCGGGGTGTTCGGCTGGCCGGAGCACGCCTGCCGCGGCTGCTCCCTGGGCGCTGATCAGGTGTCGCACTTGGCCCATCTGAACGCCCGCGACACCACCTTGGCCTGGGCCTCACGCGCGCCGCAGGCGGACATCGCGCGGCTGAAGGAGCGGATGGGCTGGAAGATGCCGTGGTACACCATGACCGACAGCTTCGACGCGGACTTCGGCGTCGATGAATGGCACGGCCACAACGTGTTCTTTCGCGACGCTGAGCACGTGTTCCGCACATACTTCATCAACAGCCGCGGCGACGAGGCGATGGGGACCACCTGGAGCTACCTCGACATCACACCGCTCGGCCGTCAGGAAACCTGGGAGGACTCGCCAGAGGGTTACCCCCAGACCGCGCCGTACAAGTGGTGGAACTGGCACGACAACTACAACGCCGAAGCCTCGCCGCACCCGAAGTGGGTGGATATAATCACCGACCCTCAAGGAGCCGCCTTGCGAAGGCGCGACGAAGAGGCAAAGGCGAGCTAAGGAAAGTCGCCACTTCGCCGCCTGAGCAGTTCGGCTCTTTTCATACAGGAGATACGATGAAACACGTTATGAGAGATGAACTTGGAGCGCCCAAAATAGTCAATTAGAGCATCTTCCGGACCGAACTGGACGTGCTGAGAGTTCGCGAGAGGCCGGTAGCGTCGTCCCAGTTAGTCTCGAGGTCATACCTGCGATATGGCGATTTCGGATCCGCTCGCCAACTTCAATTGACACTCAACCATGACGGTACTTTCAGCGACGTCACTGACAAAGCCGGCATCGCTACTCCAACTGTTCGCATTTTGAGCTTCACAGTCGTATAAATGTTTCTCGCAAGATGATTCTTGATTAGTATGTGGATGTTCCAAAGTGTCGTCGGTGGCTGCCCGATTACCATTCCTTCCTCAACGGAGTTCTCATGAAGCGTTCCTGGCTGCGCTCGCTCATCATTGTACTCGGCGCCTACTGTTGCAGCGCGTCGGCGACCGAGGCGAGCCTGATCCTCGTCAACGGAAAAGTATGGACCGAAAATCCAACGCAGCCCACTGCACAGGCGGTGGCGCTCGATGGTTCCAGAATCCTTGCGGTCGGTGACAATACTGCGATTCGAAAATTCGCCGGCGCCAACACTCGCGTCATCGATCTCGGCGGACGCCTTCTACTGCCCGGCTTCAACGACTCCCACGTGCACTTCCTCATCGGCGGCGGTTCGCTCATCAGCGTGCACCTTGGCACCGCCAACAGCCAGGCCGAGTTTAAAGAGCGCATCGCTCAATTCGCGAGAACGCTTCCCAAGGGTGCGTGGCTGCGCAACGGCCTTTGGGATCACACACGCTGGAATCCGCCACTTCTCCCCACCCACCAATTGATCGACGATATCTCCGGCGATCATCCTGCATTCCTGTGGCGCCTCGACGGACACATGGCCCTCGTGAATGCGCAAACCATGAAACTCGCCGGCATCGATCGAAACACGAAGGACGTGCCGGGAGGCGAAATCGAGCGCGACAAAGATGGCAATCCAACCGGCATTCTCAAAGACGCAGCCACTGGTCTCGTTGAGCGCGTCCTGCCTCCGTTGTCTTCCGAGGAGGAGAACCATGCCATGGAAGCAGCCATGCGCGAAGCGGCTGCTCACGGCGTAACCAGCGTGCAAAACATGGCCGACACCTCTGTTGACGAAGGCCAGCCTCTCAATTTCCGCGAGTTCCAGAAGATGGAACGTGCCGGCAAGTTGACGGTCCGCATTTACGAGGCTCTTCCCGTCCGCGATTGGAAAACGCTTGCCGACGCCGGCATCGTCGCGCCATTTGGCAGTCCTTATCTCCGCCTCGGTAACTTGAAAGCCTTCGCCGATGGTGCTCTTGGTGCTGAAACTGCCTGGATGGATGAGCCCTTCACGAACAATCCGGCAAAGAGCGGCCTTGCCAGCCCCGACCTTCTCAACGCCGAACATTTCTATGAATCGATGCGTATGGCCGATAAGGCGGGACTCCAGCTTACGATTCACGCTATCGGCGATCGCGCCAACCGCACCATCCTAGACCTTTACGCCCGCCTGGAGAAAGACAATGGCCCCTCTGATCGGCGCCCACGCATCGAGCACGTGCAACATCTTCATCCCGAGGACTACCCGCGCTTCGCAAAGCTTGGCGTCATCGCGTCCATGCAGCCCTTCCACGCCATCGACGACGGCCGGTGGGCCGAAACCATCATCGGTCCGCAGCGTATCAAGTCGAGCTACGCATGGACATCCCTGCTGGATACGGCCGCAACGCTCGCATTTGGTTCCGACTGGCCCGTCGCGCCATTGGATCCGGTGATGGGCATCTATGCTGCGACCACGCGGCGCACTCTCGACGGTAAAAATCCAAACGGATGGATCCCCGAGCAGCGCATCAGCGTTGCGCAGGCTGTCCATGCTTACACCATGGGATCCGCCTTCGCTGAACACCAGGAAACGGTCAAGGGATCTATCGAGCCGGGCAAGATGGCAGACTTGGTGGTGCTCTCCGACGACATCTTCACAATTTCGCCCGAGGCCATCGAGAAGACAAAAGTCGACATAACCATCTTCGATGGCAAGGTGATCTACCAACGTTGAAGCCCAAAGCTTTGGCCCTGAAGAAGACAGGCTAGTGCCAAGCAATCGTCGCTGGTGGCCGTTAGGATTATTCTGGGATAATTGAATTGTTTTCGCACCCCACCTGAGTTGTTCACCTGCGACTTGAACGGGGCGAGATCCTGAGTGCATGAAGGAAATAACGGCAAATCACGACTTGGAACGATTTCGGGCCGGCGCAGCGAAGTATGCCGCCTACCTTGAGACGCCCGAGGGCCGGCTTCGGGTCGACCTCGCCTTTGCCAGCTTGCAGGAGTTTCTGCCGCAGGCGACACGGTCTTTGCGCGCTCTGGATCTTGGATGCGGTACCGGCGCAATCGGAGTGCGCCTGGCGCGACTTGGCCTTCATGTTACTTTGCTGGATGCGTCCATACCAATGCTGGATTTCGCCGAGCGCGCCGCGCGAGAAGCAGGAGTCACCGAGAGGATTGCGCTGGAACACGGCGACGCCTCGCAATTGGCAACGTTATTTCCTGCTGCATCGTTCGATCTTATCCTCTGTCACAACGTTCTGGAATTTGTCGAGGACCCAATTGCGGTATTGGGCACTGCGGCTCGGGCCCTACGAGATTCCTCAAGCATGATCTCGGTCTTGGTACGCAACCGCCCAGGCGAGGTGTTGAAAGCTGCGCTAGTAAACGGCGACTTGCTCGCAGCCGAGCGTAACCTCACCGCGGAGTGGGGAGATGAGTCTCTGTACGAGGGTAGGGTGAGGCTATTCACCGCTGTCGGCCTGCAAGCCATGCTGCTCGAATCGTCACTCGCGCTAACTGCCGAGCGTGGCGTACGGGTCATGTCGGATTACTTGCCGTCTACGGTTTCCCGAACTGATGAGTACAAACGAATTTTTGAGCTAGAGCGTAAGCTCGGCAGGCGACCGGAGTTTGCCGCAGTCGCCCGCTACACGCATTGCCTAGCACATCGCGCAGAACCAATCATGAAGGAAGGTGCATGAACAACGTCACAGCCCAGTCTTCGTTCACTGCATCCCGCGTCGCGCCTGACGTCGGTATTGCGCTCGGGCTAGGACTTACCAACGAATGCAATCTCGCCTGCGCTTTCTGCTACCGCGATCCAACTCGCACGGATCGTCTTTCTCTCGATCAAGTAAAGGCAGTCATGGAACGGCTGCCCGTACGATCGGTGAATCTCGGCACCGGCGAGAACGGCATGCATCCCGACTTCAAGGCGATCCTTGCCTACCTGCGAACAAAACCGGTCAAGCTCACCGTCACCTCCAATGGTCACAGCGTTGCTGTTCTGGAAGACGATGAACTGCGCGCCTTTCACGACATCGAGTTCTCGCTCGATTACGCGACGCAAGCCGAACAGGATGCACAGCGCGGACACGGCAATTGGGAACTCATCCACCAGCAGGCAGCACGATGTCTCAGGCTGCGTATTCCAGTAACCATCGTCGCCGTCATGATGAAGTCGAACTACCTGCGTTTAGCCGATGTGGCGCGAGTAGCCAAACGGTTTGAAGCTCCTTTGCGAGTGAATGTCTACCAAGCCGTGCGATCGGACATTTATGCGCTCCGCTACGAAGAGTACTGGGAAGGGTTCCGCCGCCTCTTTGAGGAGACCGATGTCATTGCGATTGGCGAGCCGCTGGTTCGGGCAATGGTGGGGCTCCCACCACTTCGAGGCGGTTGTGGCGTGAGCACTGTACGAGTAACACCAAAAGGCACGACACAACCCTGCGTCTATTGGCCAGGGGCAGGGGAACCGCTCTCAGACCTCATCTCTGCTGGTGTACATATCCTGAACTCCACACCTTTCGAGCAGGCCCGGACACTTCCGCAAACCTGCAAGGAATGCGAATTCCGCGACTCGTGCCATGGCGGGTGTGCCGGACGGCGAAGCTTGCAAGGCGCACTGCTGGAGCCGGACTCCTATTGTCCGATCATTCGGAACGAACGTCCACGACTCGAGATCCGCACGGCTGCAAACCGAGATCTGCCCAAACTGAGCAGTTCCTGCACCACAGTGGTGATCGCCAGGTAGTCTGAAGCGCATCGAACAGCATCCATTGTTCGAATCAGCCCGACGGGTGCCCCATTCAACCTCGGTTTGGGCTTGAGTGGGGTATCCGCGAATAAGCCCGCCTTATTTCGCGTCGATCCACGCATCTGATCCCGTCACCTTAACTGCAACGCCAGTAAGGAAGATGTGCAAGGGCTTGCCGTCGGCGGTACCGCGATGTTCGGTTGAGAACAAAATTGGACCGGCCTTTTTGTAGCCTTCCCACGTTGCGAAGACGCGGCTTGGCGGCTTAGCCCCGCCGCGGTGGTAGTCGAAGTACACGACACGGTTGTCTTTGACGTAGAGATCCCAGATGTCACCGGGGGTGTAACCCACATCTGCAGGATACTTCACCGGGACCAACTCGGCCGTGCCAGGGCCCACCGGCAGGTTGAACTTGCCCTGATCGATCGCGCTGGCGCTCTTGTCCCAGTAAGCATGGAAGGGGAACAGCGCCCAATAATTATCGTTGATGAAACTTGGGTCGATCTGAGTTTTCACGGCGTCGGATTGGTTGCTGAGGTCGGTGCGTACATAGGAAACGTTCACCGGCTTTCCGTCTTTATCCGTTCCTTCAAAAGTGACCTTGTTGGTCTTAGGCTCCCACTCCCACTTGTGAGCAGCTTTGAACAGTCCGGTAATCTCCCCATTCCAGGTGTAGCGGATAGCCTCAACTTTGTCCCACGAATCAACCCCGAAAGTCTTGGCGACTTGATCGAGAATAGGCGCGCGTTGCTGCGCCCACGAGTTCGGACCAAGGACTAGCATTCCGCAAAGCAGAAGACCCATCACGGTGAAACGGCGGGCATTTCGCATAGACTTGCTCCTCGGTGAATTGAACTGATGCTGCCTTGGATGAAACTCCCTGATTTTCGGATACACAAATTGCGTGTTGGGCCGCCTGGCTTGATTGAACTTGTCCCTTTGGTTATCGCGGTGACGCCGGGCGCATGAGCCGGGACACCGCGATCATGGCAGCGGCCGTTGCCACGCATCCGTATTCCACCAGCATGACCCAACCAGTAAGCGGCCCCCACGGCCGCCCAAGTGCGCGCAAGTGCCATTGAACGTATGTCAGGATAATGCTCACGGTCCAGACGATGATCAGCAGCGTCGAGGCCGACGTCAGAAATGGCAGCAGCCAGAGAAGATACCATGGGAACACGGCGGGCGCGCACAAGAGAGATGCTGCCATTGGCCAGGCAAATGCGGCTTGAACCGCAGGAGACACGGAGTTACACACGGGAATCACTGTGGCATCTCCTCTGTGAAACTCTGTGTCCTCTGTGGTTAAGGCTCCTTGGCTTGCATGATTCCGGTCTGCGTTCGGTGACACTTTCTGGCGCGAGGCCGAGAGACCGTTCGGAGACCAGTCGGACGCTGTGATTCTTAACCAGGTCGCAGTTGCCAATCCGACGAGCACTGCCAGCGCAACTAGGAACTGCGGAGACGCCACTCGATCGAGCACCGCAAATACCGGACCATTAAAGCGGAAAGTCTGCACATACGTTCCAAGCGAGCCTATCGGAACACGGCCGTGATTTAGAAATGGCACGTACAGGAGTCCGACGATGACTGCCGCCAGCACGGTGTCGCGAATGCGAACCCGCTTCCAGTAGAGAGGCAAGAGTACGACGGGCAGGAATTTCACCGCTACGGCCAGACCAAATGCGACGGCCGCGGTAGCCCGCCATCGGCGCACTAACGCAGCGGCGGACACCAGCAAAAACAGCGCGCCAACAATATCAACGTGGCCGCTTCCCGCCACTTCAATGGCCAGCAATGGGTTCCATGCGAACGCCAGAACCAGATGCGCTCCCTGCTGGCTAAAGCGCAATACATCGAGCAACACGAGAACGATTGCGAACTCGCAAACCACAAACGCTACTTTCAACGCAAAGGTGGACTCCTGAATCGCAGTTACGGCGCGGAAAAAAAACTGCGCTCCCGGTGGATATGGGCTCGGTAGATCCGGGTTGTTCAAGTTGCGGGTTTCCGGGGTATGCAGCACCCTGACGGCAGGATCGCTGGGAACAACAATGTAGGGGTTGTAACCGAGCCTTTGCAGGCGGCCGTCCCAAACATAACGGTGGATATCATCGTCCACGCCCGCAGGAACCCGAAGAAATTCGATGTGCCACACAGCAGCCAAGGCGAGCCCGAGGACAACGACGCGCCGCGGAAATCTGCGCGTTGCGAAAAACTCACGGACCGCTAAGAGGTACGCGATTCCCGCGACCGTCAAAGACGCCATGAAGTACGGTCCACCCCTATCGCCGAAGTTGCGTGAACAGATCGTTAACGCCGCGCACAACGTGACGCCGAGTATGTAGACTCTCCACTCGGGGGTGATCTTCACAACTCTACCGTGCTCGTTCGTGATTGTGCCGCCATAGAGTTTCTATGTGGAGCGGGCACTCCTGCCCGCTCTGCTTGCTGTGGCAAGAGCTAGCGGGCAGGACTGCCCCCTCCACATAATCTCCCCCACTCTTTAAGCCACGCCGCTGTGCGTGGCGCCCTCGCCGGAGCCAGACGCAACTCTTCTGCCAAGCGAGTCAGGTCGTCAGCGACATCAATATCGTAAAAAGCATCCGCAAAACCTACGGATAGCTCAAGAGTTCGTACCCGCGATAGAAGCCTCTCCAGCGCGCTGCTGGTGCCCATTCCGTCGCCCGCGAAAAGCGTAGGATGAGAAGCCTTTGCGCCGACGAGATAGTAGCCTCCGTCGTGTGTTGGTCCCACCACCACGTCATGAGCGATCAGCGTTTCGAACGCTTCTTCAAGAACAGAACGCGGCAGGTGTGGGCTGTCGCTGTTGAAAGCAATCACGCGCCGTTGATGACCTTCTACGAAGTGTGCAAACACCGAAGTGAGGCCGGCGGCGAGACCTTCACCTTTTTGTGCAACTACCACCACTTCACTGCCTGCCAATTGCGTCAATTCGTTTACGTCGGTGTCCGGGCACATGATGGCAACTTCTACATCGCCCAATGAACGCGCCAGCGCCAGCGTGTCGTGCAGAAGACAGCCATAGAACGCAGTGACAGCCGCGGGAGAAAGTCCGGGTACGAGGCGGGTCTTAACCGAGCCTGGCCTTGGGGCTTTCGCCATGATTACCAGTACGCGATCTCTAACCGACGAACGCACTACCATCTCTCTTGAAGATCTCATGAAGATTGAGCAGACTTACACTGGCTGTTATGTCCCACCTCTTCGACGCCGAAAATAATAGCGCACTATCAAGCTGAGAATGAACCAGGCGGCGCCAACCGTGCCCTTCAGCGTACCGCTGATTTTCGATTTTCCGATACGCGGGTAGTAGCTCACCGGGACTTCCACCACGCGGAATCCTGCCAGGGAGCCCTTTAGGATCATCTCAACAGCCCAGCCATACGTGGTCTCTTCGAGTGCAAGTGTGCGGAGTACATTTGCGCGGCCAGCGCGAAACGGGCCTAGATCGGTGATGTGTAGTCCATAGAGAAGCCTGATCAGGCCGGCGGCGAGACGATTTCCAAACACCTGATGCCAAGGCAACGCCCCAGCAGAACGCTGCTCCTGGAGGCGCGACCCGAGGGTGATGTCCGCACGCCCCTCAATGATTGGCGCCAAAAGAATAGCCAGCTCAGACGGCCGATCGCTGTAATCGCCATCAAGGAACACAACCACGTCAGGGGACTTTGCCGTGGCCAGACCGGTGAGGCACGCTCTCCCATAGCCGCGGCGTGGTTCTTGAACGACGCGGGCTCCCATTCTTGCGGCGATCTCGGGCGTCCCGTCATTGGAGTTGCTGTCGACAACGATGACCTCCGTCGTGAGATCGGACGGAATATCCGCCAAGACGCGCTCGATCGCCTGCGCTTCATTATGTGTAGGGATGATGACGGACACTCGCACGTGATCGAGATTCAAGTGATTCTAGCCCAATCACCACCAGAGAGAGGATGGCCACCGTTGCGACAGCCAGGCGTCAACGCCCCATCTGCGGCCGGCGCTCCCGATCGCGAGCCCGAGCGATGCGAGCACCGGAACCAGCAGTTCCCAGATCCACGCGGTACCCCACTCCGAAACCCAGAGGCTTCCGAGAAAAAGAAAGGCGACAAATGCAGCTGGTCGCGTAAGCAGACCGATGACAAGCAGGATACCGAGAGATATCTCAGTCATTCCCTGCATGGGGGCCGCCATCGCAGCGTGGTTCGCCGCCAGGCCCATCACCGCCTTCCATGCGGCCGGGGCGTGGCTCGCCTTAATGTAGTAGTTGATCAGCCCCGCGTAACCCGCCGCGGTGTAAAGGCCTTTCCCCAAGTTCTCGAAAAAGACCGATATGAACATCGCGCCGATCGTCAATCGAACGATGGCCAGACCGATTGCTGCTTGCGATGGGTAGGCTACTGTGGTTACGTCACTTCGGAGTGAGGTTGCGATCGTCGTCATGGTGAACCTCGTCCAATGGATGCTATACCAAATTGGAAATATTCGGCAGATCCAATTGGATAGCATTCGGATCGCCGGGAGTAGAGAGGCCGATATTCGCCTCCTTCGGTCCGAGTCCAATCAATCGCAGGCTGAACTCCCAATTCATTTAAACTGCTTTTTGGGGCTGTGGCGCCAGAATTGTGGAGTCTCCACAGGAGAGAGCAGTTGAACTCAACTATTAAAGATGCGCTTTGGTATAAGGACGCGATCATTTATCAAGTTCATGTCCGCACGTTTAGCGACAGCAATGGTGATGGGATTGGGGATTTTCTCGGACTAGAAAAGAAGCTCGATTATCTCCAGGAACTGGGCGTCAACGCGATGTGGCTGATGCCTTTCTTTCCGTCGCCCCTTCGGGATGACGGCTACGACATCGCGGATTACGACTCGGTCCATCCCAGCTACGGGACCCTGGAGGATTTCCGTAAAGTTCTCGACTCCGCGCATCAGCGCGGTATCCGGGTCATCATCGAAATGGTGCTGAACCACACCTCCGATCAACACCCGTGGTTTCAGGAGGCGCGAATTTCGCAGGAGAATCCCCGCCGCGACTGGTACGTATGGAGCGACGCGGACACCCAGTTTAAAGACACTCGAATCATCTTTCTCGATACTGAGAAGTCCAACTGGGCATGGGATCCGGCTTCGAAATCTTTTTATTGGCATCGCTTTTTCAGCCACCAGCCCGATCTCAACTATGACAATCCTGCCGTGCGGGAGCACATGTGGAACGTGATGAAGTTCTGGCTGGAAATGGGAGTGGACGGCTTCCGGCTTGACGCGGTCCCCTATCTGATTGAACGGGAAGGCACCAATTGTGAGAATTTGCCGGAGACCCACGCCATAATCAAAGAATTGCGGCGAAGGCTGGATGAACAGTTCCCCGGCAGAATGCTTCTAGCGGAAGCCAACCAGTGGCCTGCGGACCTGCGTCCATATTTCGGGGATTCCGACGAATTCCATATGGCGTTTCACTTCCCCTTGATGCCGCGGATGTTCATGGGGCTTAAGCTCGAAGACCGCAAGCCCATCACAGAAATTCTGCAGCAAACTCCGGAGATTCCGCCTTCCTGCCAGTGGTCCCTCTTTCTGCGTAATCACGACGAACTGACCCTGGAAATGGTCACTGACATTGAACGCGACTACATGTATGACATGTACGCGCAGGACAGAACGATGCGGCTGAACCTGGGAATTCGGAGAAGACTCGCTCCCTTGTTGAATAATGACCGCAGACGGATCGAGTTGATGAACGCAATGTTGATGTCGCTACCCGGTACTCCGATCATCTATTACGGAGATGAAATTGCCATGGGCGACAATATAAGCTTGGGTGACCGCAACGGAGTGCGTACTCCCATGCAGTGGACTGGAGGATGGAACGCTGGGTTTTCATCCGCGGAACCGGAAAAGCTATATGCTCCGCTGATTCTTGATCCGGTATATGGGTATCCCGCGGTAAATGTCGCGGCGCAAAGAGAGAGCGAACATTCTCTCTTTCACTGGATGCAGCGCATCATCGCAGTTCGCAAATCCAGCGCCGTGTTCGGCAGGGGGTCGATTGAATTTCTCTATCCAGCGAATCATAGAATACTGGCTTACTTGCGGCGGCTCGGCAATGAGAGCGTCCTGATGGTCAACAATCTTTCCAGTGCCGCACAGGCGGTCGAATTGGATTTGCGGCGCTATAAGGGAAATGTACTGATCGAGATGTTCGGCAATAATCTTTTTCCCCGCGTCGGTGAATTGCCTTATCTGCTAACGCTGGGGCCTTACCAGTCTTACTGGTTTCGGCTGCGACGAGTCTAGACAAACGCGCACCGGTGAACTAGCGTCGCATACCGGAGCTTCACCAAAATCACATAGGATTGTGAAGTGGAAGACGGAAATTTTCTTACGGATGATTTTCTCCGCCAGCTCATCAATGTTGGTGAGGTGGACATCCTTGTTGGCCTGCCAACTCATAACAACGCCAAGACTGTGGGTTCAGTCGTCCATACGATTCGAACCGGCATCCTGCGCAGTTTTCCTCGAGAACGCGCGGTCATCATCAATGCAGACGGAGGATCACGCGATGGCACTCCCGAACTGATCACCGGCGTCTCTATCGATGATGTGCGTCGGGGCTCGGGAATATACGCGCTTCGCACGCTGCATGCGATAAGCACAAAATATGCCAGCACACCGCAGAGCGAAGTCGCGATGCGGACGATTCTGGCGGCCGCCGAACTGCTCCGGGCCAAGGCGTGTATCGTGATGTCTCCCGAATCTGAAAGTATCACACCGGAATGGGTCACGAATCTCGTTCGACCCGTTTATTCCGACAGTTTTGATCTCGTTTCTCCCACCTATCACAGACACAAGTTTGATGGACTATTAATGACGAACCTGCTGTACCCGATGGTTCGTGCACTCTATGGCGTAAAGATCCGCGAGGCGTACATGCCCGAGTTCGGATTCTCCGGTCGCCTCGGAAGCCAATTCCTCGGCCAGAATCGATGGAATGATGGAATCGGCGAAAACGGGACCGAGCTCCGACTGACTCTGGCTGCCGTCACGGGCGGATTCCGCATCTGCCAGTCTTTTCTCGGAAAGAAGGATCCCGTCGAACGGCGCGCCGCTGACCTGGTTCCTACATTGCGGCATTCCGTCGGGGTGTTGTTCTCTGCGCTAGAGTCCGACTTCAACGCGTGGAGCACAGTCTCTGGTTCTCAGGAGGTGCCTGCATTCGGAACTGACCCGGATCTGGCGCTGGACCCCTTGCGGGTTAATCGGAAACGCCTGCGGGATATGTTCGTTAGAGGCGTATCGGAACTGGAATCCGTCTTTCAGACGATTCTCGCTCCTTCCACTTTAGGGGAGCTCAAGCGGATTGCCGGATTGAGCGAAGAGGAGTTTCGTTACCCTGCGGAACTTTGGGTCAGGACTGTGTATGAGTTTGCCGCGGCTTTTCAGAAGTCCGTGATCAGCCGGGATCATATTATTCAAGCGCTCGCGCCGCTCTTTCGCGGGCGAGTATACACGTTTGTCGTCGAGAACCGTAACGGGTCCGCGAACGACGTCGCAAACAACATCGAAAGCTTGTGCCTTGAGTTCGAACGATTAAAACCGTATCTGCTCGAGATCTGGAAATCGAAACAGTGAGGCTACTATGCGGGAATTGATTATCAGTGAACTGACTCAGGCCGTACAGGATCTCGCCAGAGGTTTCGCCCACTACCTTCCTCGTCTCATCGTGATGCTGATCCTTGCATTCGTGGGATGGCTGATCGCGTACCTTGTTAAGATAATTCTGCGCAGCATACTCCGGCTTATCAAGTTCGATCGGCTGTCAGAAAATGCAGGTGCGTCTCAACTGCTTACGAAAGCCGCGCTCCCTTCGGCAACCGAGATGTTGAGCCGATTCGTCTTCTGGGTGACTTGGCTCGGCTTCGTCCTGCTGGGAATCAGCGTGTTGGGAATCCTGGGCCTGCAGGAGCAAATCACAAGATTTTTCCTGTTCCTCCCGCATCTGTTCGTTTCGGTATTGATCTTGTTCTTCGGTATGCTTGCCGCCGGCTTTGCCGCCCGCGCTGCTCTGCTGGCCGCAGTGAATGCGAATGTTCCATCCCCGCGACTGTTGAGCCTTGCAGTCCGCAGCATCATTATGGTTTTCGTGCTGTCGATCGTCTTCGAAGAACTGGGCTTGGCGGAGCAAACCATGTTGGTGGCCTTCGGTATCGCCTTCGGAGCCCTGATGCTAGGTTTGGCCATCGCCTTTGGTATCGGAGGTAAGGATCTGGCACGCCGTTTCCTGGAAGAGAAGTTGGTTCGTACCAAGAAGGAACAGGATGAAGACGAACTTTCACCTTTGTAAAGTGCCCGGCTCGGGTGTGATCGCAAATGCAGGTCGACCGGCCCACACGCACAGACTTCAACGGTCGTAAAGAAGTGTCAGATCCAGTAACTGTTGACGCATTTCCTTCGTCAAGCTATTTGCCTTGTAGCGCCACCTCCAGTTTCCGCTCACCGTACCGGGCAAATTCATTCGGGCTTCGCTACCCAGACCTAGTACATCCTGCAAGGGAACGATGGCTGTGTTTGCAACGGAGGCCAGCACTGTACGAATGAATACCCAATTGACCTCCTCATTTTGAAATCCGAGATACCTACGCGTGAAATCGTGTTCCTCGCGAATGTCCTCTTCCGTTCGAGTGCTTTCGCCCACCCCTGAACTCGTCCACCAACCCAGAGTGGTGTCGTTGTCGTGTCCGCCCGTATACGCGACCAGTTCGCGAGAATAGTTATGCGGACGGAAGCTGGGACCTTGCGGATCTTTGCCGAAGGCAAATTGCAGAAGGCTCATTCCCGGAAACCCGAAAGTATGGCGAAGAGCTTCTACGCCTGGAGTGATCACACCGAGATTTTCGGCAACGAACGGGAGTTCCTTCAATTCTGCCTGTAATATCCTGAAAAACTCTACGCCCGGTCCTTGCACCCATTTCCCTTCTGCGGCCGTCGAAGCCGTCGCTGGAACTTCCCAATATGCTTCGAAACCGCGAAAGTGATCGAGCCTGACCAGATCAAACATTCCAAGAGAAGAGTGGCAGCGATCGATCCACCAACGGTGACCGGAGGACGCAGAGACATCCCAGCGATAAAGAGGGTTACCCCAAAGTTGACCGGTCGCGCTGAAGTAATCGGGTGGAACTCCCGCAACAGCGGTGGGCCACCCTCGTTCATCCAGCCGAAACAATTCCGGATGTGCCCACACGTCAGCACTGTCGTGAGCGACGTAGATCGGAATATCGCCCATGATGCTGATGCCGTGACGACTGCACAGACTTCTTACCTTCTCCCACTGCCGGAAGAATTCGAACTGGGTAAATCTGTGAAACTCCAACTCGGACGCCAATTCATGCTGCCATTCCTTCAGAGCAGCGGAATCCCGTTGACGGATTCGCACGTCCCAATGCACCCAGGCCACGTCATGATGGACCTTCTTGCATGCCATGAAGAGTGCATAATCCTCCAGCCATTGTCTGCGCTCCTGGCAAAACGTATCGAAGGCACCGCGGTCCGCCGCAGTTCTGTCTGCAAAGAAAGCGCGAGCGGCTTTGTGAAGGAGCCTTTGTTTGAAGGTTATAACTTGGTCGTAGGCGACGCGCTCATCCGGGAAATCTGGGGCACTCGCAAGATCGGCGTCCGACAGAAGTCCCTCCTCGCGAAGAGCTGTCAGATTTATGAAGAGGGGGTTTCCGGCAAATGCCGAAAAACATTGATAAGGAGAATCGCCATATCCGGTGGGGTTCAGCGGCAAGACCTGCCAGATCTTCTGCCCTGAACCGGCCAGAAAGTCGATGAACTCATGAGCGGATTCCCCTATATCGCCGATGCCGTGTTCGCCGGGCAAGGACGTGACATGGAGAAGGATTCCACTGCGGCGGGGAAAAATCACCCGATTAACCTAATGCTTCCGATCAAGCTGCGCAATAGGGGCAACGCGGGAGTATCGCTTCCAGCAGGCGGCTAACGCGGTAAGCACCGCGAATTCACGTTCTCACTGACGCGGAATCAACCTGAGACGCAGACTGCCCATCAGACCCGACGGCAGAGGCTGCAGATTCTCCATTCCTTGTGGGATGAATCTTTGCCCATAGCGATCGTTCAGGAGTCGATAATCCGGAAGGGCACTTCCAGCTAACGAATTGATAGCCGTATTGCCGACGATGATACTGAGTTCATTCGTTCCCGGCCTCAGCAGTGAGCTCACGTCGAGGGTGTTCGGCGGATGCCACACGACACCGGCGCGCTGACCGTTAACATACACCTCTGCTGCGTCACGCACCGGTCCCTCCAGAAAGGCGCGCAGATTAAACGTCGACAGAGGATCGGGCATCGGGATCAGTGTGCCATCTCCGAAATCCAACACCGCTGATGTTCGGGATTTCACATCCGCCGGCAACTCGATGACTTTCTTGTATGTGACCTTTCCTGAATAGTACCTAAAGGGCTCTTCCTCGCTCCACGAATGAAGAGTTGCCATGTGGGTTGTCTGATTCGTTCCGCTGAAAGTCAGGTCCCAGTCGGAAGAGAGGTCGATGTCCCGGGAATGAGAATCCTCGTTTGCAGTTGAATTCTCGATCGTTCGAGGTACGTTGATGGAATGATTCGTTAGAAAAATCAACCGAGACTCGTAGGGCAACAGGTTAAGATCGCTTTTGCCCAAGTTTGCCTGAACCGAAACCTGCCCCGTGAAGGGATCCCACGATTCAGCATACTTCGCGTTTTCACGAAATCTAGCAGTTACGCGAATTGCACGATTGGCTGTGTTCGCGATGAAGTACAAGTCCCCCACGTCCAGTTTGCGATGAATAAATCCGATGTCCGGAGCCCTGGGGGAGAAGGTCACATCCGGCTTGAGGTAGGTTGAGATCGTACTTCCGAGTTGGCTCTCTTCCTCGACAAAGTGGCCCGGCGCATTCTTTGAACGAAACAAACGCTGAGATATCGTCTGTATTTGCTGCCCTTCTGCCTCCGCATTCAGAAATCCCGGTGCAGTGGAAGGCAAATGGCGCGTTGCGATGACGATGCCTCCATGTAACGCGTATTGTTCGATCTTCTGATAGGTCGAAAAAGGCAGTCGGTCTACGCCGGGCAAGATCAACACTCGATAAGGAATTCCGATGGTATCGATCGCATCTCCATCGATGAAATCCAAATTAAATCCAGCGTCGAGAACCTGCGGAATCACCTTGTTGCCCAGCAACTCTCCCATCGACTCGTCAATGCTTACGTCTCTGCCCCGAGTGTTGAATCCACTTTGCGTTGTTACCGCTGAGGACAAATGACCATTCACCGTGAAGCTCGCCCACGCATCGTCGTTCGGCAACAGCAGCGCGACATCATTGGCTGGCTTGCCTTGTCGCAACGCAAAACTTATTCTCTGCAGATACGCTGTCAAATCCGGCATGACGAACCACCACGGATTATGGGAGTTAAAGGCTCCGGCCGCGTACATCCGCCATCCAGGCTCGCCGGCGGTATCCGGCGAGTAAGGCCAGCCGTGCCCAACCAACTGATTTATACCCTGAAGAAAGTGCAGATCGGCTTCTGCCTTCATGTCGAGTGGTGTTGCGCGAAAAGCGGGGGAGTGCAGCCACGTCCACGTTTCTGAGGAAATGACGGGCTTGCCAAATAAGTGGCCGGCGGAGGCTGCCCAGCGCGTGTCCGAAAACTGCCGCCACATCAATAGCGTTGCCTTCCCTTCCCCTTCAGGAAGATCCTCATATTGATTGCTCGACAACGAGACGGGGGGAAATCCATACGTTTGTGAGCGCAGCAGCGTGTGATGTTGCGTTGCCCACGCATGCAGCGGCTTCATGTAGTAATCGTTGGCGAGTTCAGTCAGCGTCTTTCCCCAGTCGTGCCGAATGGCTGCCGTGTCCGGACCTGCATCACCGATCAGCGCCGGTAAATGCGGCGTCAGGTCGTACCCTCGCCGCTGTTGAAATTCTTTCAACAAATCGGGAGTCCAATCGGATCCATAATCCTCCAGGCTGTCACTGAATACCGCATAAGGAGGATGGTCCCCGAAGGCTTCCATCAGGCGATCACCAACAGCGTGAAGGTGCGCCTCAATGGCAGTCTGGTCATAGTGATCGAGGACAAATCCTTCGGCGCCGATCGCCGGACGCTTCACCGTCATTCCGGTTCGGCTGGAGATAAAGAAGACCGCCACGCGAAACTCACTCCGTTCCGCGGAAATCTGTAAACGCCCGTTTTCGATCATCGGATGCTGGATCTGCTTTGCATCGCGGAGCCCTGGAACTTCGCGTGATCCAGATGCCAAGAAAACTGCGTCGAGGTGCTCACCGGTTGCGATTCCCGGTGTTGCAATTGATTTCGAGCCGGAAGGGATTTCAACGTTCTCAACCCGCATGGCTCCCGCTGCCTGGGTTACTGGAATCTGCGGGCCGCCAAACGGCCAGCCGCTGCCGAGGGTGACATCTACTCGCAGCCCAAGCTTTTTGGCTTCCTCGGCCGCGAAGCGTAGAGCATCGATGTGTTCGTCGGAAAGGAACGCGAAGTTGTGAAATCCACTTTGAGAATCATCCAAAGCAAGTGGGTATAAGGTCGCAATCTCGACGCCTCCAATCCCTGCCGACTTCATCTCTTCGAGTTCCCGCGCAATTTCTGATTTCGTCACCGCAGGTCCGAACCACCACCAGCGCACCATAATCCGCGAGTCACCCGGAGGATGCGTAAACGATTCCGTCAACTGGACTAGATTGGGATCACTCTGAGCAACAATTAGAGGCGCATTCAGGAGAGAAATAATAATGAGCAGAGCAACGCAGGCGATTCTAGTCAAGGCACCTCCATACGGCACATTGGTATTAAGAACCAAGCGGTCCTTATATCCAGGCGACTGGTTCTTTGTTAATTTCCTCTCGCCGGTTCACCAAGTTTGCTTCTTCTGCTCAGCGAGACGGTCATTTTACAAGACTAAAGCGTTAGATCGAGCGGAGCACGACGAAGCACCATTTCGCTCTCGCTACAGACTCACGGTGCCGTCGCATCCTTAGCGATGGCAACGCGCTCTTTGGCTCTCGTCAAGAGAGCTTCAAAGCGCGGATCGCCGTGCAATGACTTCAGATCCGCGTCGGATGCAATGTCATCGGGCGCCTGCTGCCCCAGATCAATCGCCTGGCGCAAGTATGCGAACGCTTCGGCCCGGTGCCCGGCGATCGCGGATCCGCAAGCGAAGTCATACCATGCTCCGGAAATCAAGTCAGGCCGATGGGTATTCGTCGCCGCTTCGATTCGTTCGCGGAATAACTTCTCCGCCTCGCCATAGCGCTTCTCGTGACTCAGTTCAAGCGCCAGAGCACCGATGTTCAACAAAATGTAAGGGTGGTTAGGCCCGAGAGTTCTGCGTCTTATTTCCAAAGTCTGGCGGCGCAGTTTTCCGCTTCGGCGAACTGGCCGCGTCCATTCAGTGCTGTGGCAAGGTTGTTCATCGCCATTAGAGTGTCGGGATGATCCGCACCGAGCACTCGGCGCTGAATTTCCAGCACTCCGCGGCACACAGTCTCCGCTTCAGCGTACTCAGCGTTTCCGTTCAGCAAGTTCGCTAAGTTCATCATAGATGCCAATGTGTCGGGATGATCTGGACCCAGAATTCGCCGCCGGACCTCCAGCGTCTCACGAATCATGTTGACCGCCTCGACATTGCGGCCTTCCTGGCTATACGTGCTCGCCAAATCGTTCATCGAACCAACCGTATCGGGATGTTCTGTACCTAAGACTTGTCCCTGAAGGTCCAGGGCTTCCTGAAAGAATTTTTCCGCTTGTGCGTATTGCCCTTGTCGGTAGAGCGTGCCGCCGAGGGTGACCATCGAGCGGAGTGTATCAGGGTGCCTGGAACCAAGAACACGGCGTCGAATCTCCAGCACCTCCCGGCTTATCTTCTCGGCATCGGCGTCATGGCCTGCGTCTCCCAGAGTGCTAGCCAGCAGGTTCATGGACCGAAGAGTATCGGGATGTTGCGGGCCAAGCACGCGTCGCTGAATCTCTAACGCGCGCTCTTGCAATGGCTGCGCGAGCGAGTACAGACCCAGGCCGCGGTAAGTTACGGCCATCGTATACATCATTTGAGCCTGAAGCTCCGGGTCTAGCAACAGCGAGACTCAGAGTCGGAAGACGGGTTAGACCCTGTGGCCAAGATTGCCGAACATATTAATAACGCTTCAGCGAGACATCGTGGGCGCTGGCATGACAGACTGTGCAAAGCGTAATCAAGTTCGCTTCGGAGTTGTCTCCCAGATGACTCCGAAATTCTTTATTGTGAACCTCCAAGTTCGACATCGTGCCACACGCTTGACACCGCCAGCCATCGCGACACAGGACCTGCTGCGGGAGCCTCTCATAGGACGCAGCATCGAGTCGCAGACGTGGGAGTCTGATCCTATTTGAACTCATGACACGCTCTGGCTCAAACCTTCGAGAAACGCCTGCTGTTGCTCACCGGGCAGAAATCTGAAGAATCTCGTCATCGAGAACAACAGCGTCTCCGGATCCCCGTTATCAAGGTTGGCGCCCGCCAGAAAGTCTGCGCAAATCATCTCCAGGCAGTAGCCACGGGATCGATCGCTTCCCGGCATCAGCGCTGCCGTCTCAATCGCTTTCTCGATGACCGGCACTTGGCTTTGGTACAGTTTGAAGTAGACAATCTCCCAAGGCTCCGTCTATGGCTTTGATGGCTTGAAGCTGCAAGAATTTTGGAAGCCACCCGAGCCACCTTCCCAGGGACGAATGCGGCCCCGTGGATCAATCGTCGGGCGGTGACGGAGCGTAATCCGATCTCTCAAGTTCCTCGCCTCGGAAAAATCGAGACCGCTGATTTGAGAGGAGTTATGGAGAACCGAAAAGGTTGCCGAACATATTAACAACGATTCCTCGAGGCATCGCGGGCGCTGGCGTTACAGACTGTGCAAAACGTGATCAAGATCGCTTCGGATCGACAGGAGGCCTGCTTGACATTCAGTCGATACTGACATGGGGGAGTAGCTCCTTATATTATTCTCTGCGAAGAATCGTGGAAAAGAACCTAAACCTACAACGCTTCGGCTATGAGTCCGTTGATAACACCGTACTTACTAAGCGTGGACCGACGACTAGACCGGCAGCGTCACCGAGGCAGATCTGGCGGCTGGACGCATCCCTCTCGTCAATTGGGAACCCCACAAAATCGACTTCACCAAGATTATCAACGGAAGCCTCGATGCCACGATAGTAGCGCGTGCAAACGGCTCCAAAGCACTTGGCAAGAGGTTCTTCCTCGACTTCGCGGCGGAGATGAATGGTGACGAGACGTGGAGTGGCAACAATGCACCCCTCTACGTTGCCGCTTATCGACATATTCACGACATCTTCCTTGCTGCGGGCGCTACCAACGTGATCTGGGCGTGGTGTGCAAACGTCACGGATATCCACGGAGGTAACAAGAATACGATGGACTACTACCCAGGCGATGCTTACGTCGAACAAGACCCCCAAAGTTCGCGTTTCCCAGGCTCAGGTCAACCCGGCCATGAGCGAACAAACGGCGTAGCCCGATAAAACGCAGAGATTGTCAAATGACGACTCCATCTAACTCGTTGTACTGGCTGCGGTGTATGATCTGCTGTTTGGGCGCGGACGATGGATGGGTGGAGGCATGAACCGGGTCCTCGATGCGATCGTGGGCGGCTGGTCGCTCAACTCCATTTTGCCGCTGCAGTCAGGTCAACCCATCCCATTCGGCTTGGCCAATGCGAGCATTGCCGATGGAACGCAGCGGCCGGATATCCTCTGTTCAAAGCAGCTGACGGGCATGAGCTTGCATGACCTGGCGTTCTCGACAGACCCGAGCGCCAGCTACTACAACAGTAATTGCTTTTCATCAACGACTCCTGGCGACCAGGTGCCCGGGAACGCTCCGCGTTTTTCCGCCAACGCGCGAGGGGAAGGGATCAAGAATATTGATATGGGGTTCTTCAAGGATTTTACGGTCCGGGAAGGGATGAAACTGGAACTGCGAGCCGAGTTCTTCCATCTCACCAACACGGTGCGCTTCCGGACACCCGATTCGCTTTTGGGAGATACCAATTTCGGCAGGAGTCACCCGACTGGCGAACCACCCCCGCAACGGCCAGATCGCGGTGAGGTTCGAGTTCTGAGGGCAAGTGCGGGGCCGAGAAATGGTTGGCCCTTGAGAGGGACAATTCTTCTCATGCCTTAACGCCGATTCGACAGGCTGAGGGCAGGCCGTTGGACGTGCTCCTGCGCTGCTGCGGAGCTAACTTCCGGAGTGTACGAAAGCGTGCCGTTTCCCAGAATATCGGTTCGAAAAACATTTATGAAACCAATTCAGGTTCTACTCGTGTCTCTCGTTCTGCTTTCAGTTTCGCTCATGATGCTGGGCGCTGCTGCGTCCTATCCGGCGGGACAGAGCTGGATGAACTACGTGCGCATCGGGGCGTACGGTTTGCAGCCAAGTAACACCGATAAGATTGTTGCCGACGCGCAAGCCAGCAACGTTTTCGGCATTGAGGTGGACAACGATATTCCGGGGCGCTACGAAAGTTTTGTGAATCCGGAGGAGAAGCTGAAGGCAATCCACGATGTGGCGGAGAAGGCGCACCGGGCAGGCAACTTCGCCTTCGTATACATCGCGGGCACGGAATGCATTACGGCGAATGCGGACGCGACGCCGCACACGCTGGCGAAGGAGCATCCGGACTGGCTACAGAGGAAGATCACCGGGGAGCCCGCTATCTTCGGCGGGGGTTCGGCGTTTTGGATCAGGAAGGGCGATGAAGACGTTTGGGTGACGCCGTATGCCAGCGAGTGGCGCAAGATCTACATGCAGCGGGTGCGGCAGATCGCGGGCACGGGAATCGATGGGATCTATGTCGACATTCCGTACTGGATGACGCACTTTGACGGATGGGAAGACACTTGGGCCAGCTTCGATGACCACACGGTAGCGGCATTCAGGAAGGAGACGGGGCTGGATGCCAAGAAGGATTTGAAGCTGGGCGACTTTTCTGACCCCAATTTCCGCAAGTGGGTGGAGTTCAGGATCCAGACGTTCACTGACTTCATGCATGAGATTGATCAGAACGCGAAATCGGTGAACCCGGAGATCAAGACGATCCCGGAGATTTACCCGGGGATCGAGGAGTCAGCGGTTCGGGTGGGAGCCGACGTGTACAGCCTGTACGGGGTGGTGGACGCGATTGCACATGAGTACTCGTTGGGCTCGGGCGGAATGGCCTCGGCGCGAAAGCCCCTGGCCTGGTTTGAGTATCAGGTGGGGATGCATTCCTTCCGCGCATTCGCACAAGGCAAGGCGACGTGGATTCTCAACTACTCTTGGGACGGCGATAAGAACGTCGACAAGACCGAGGCCATGATGAACCTGGCCATGTCGGAGATCATGGCGGGAGCGAATTTCTGGGATGCCCCCGGGCATTCGATGGCAGGATCGAATGATCTGCCGACCCGAAAAAAGATATTCGACTGGATTCAAGCCCACGAGAAGACGTTTTACTTGCCGCGCGTGGCGAGTCATCCGGTGGGAGTGTATTTCTCTCCGGACACGCGAAACATCTATGCTGACGAGTTTATCCGTTCCTACCGGGGAATCCTGATTCTGCTGATGCAGAAGCACTGGGAATTTCAAGTGGTCACGCCCCGAAATCTCGCTGATTTCAACGGCGAGACGCTGGTTCTTCCCGATGTCCGCATTCTGCATGACCAGGAAAGAGACTGGCTGCGAAAATTCGTCGAGAAGGGCCGCACCCTGGCGATTACCGGGACTGATGCGACACAACTGGGAGAGGTACCCAACGTGTTGCGGTTCCCGAAGGACCCGGGAAAGGACTACATGAGCGCGATGGAAAGCGACTTTGAGCGGGCGGACCCTGACTCGCAAGCGGCGTTGTTGAAGAGTCTGAAGAATACGAGCGCAATAGAGGTGACGGCGTCACCCATGGTCGCGACCTCGATTGCAGCCGTGGGAGGGAGCCCGCACATCTTTTTCGCAAATTTTGCCGGATTGCGCGGCAAGGTGAATCCCGTGCAGACGCCGCAAACTGGAGTACGCGTCCGCATCGCGAAGGCCGTCAAAGGGAAGGCGTTCTTTCTCCCATTTCTTGGCGATGTGCAGGAACTCAACGGTGTTCAGGAGTCTGATGGCCGCTCATCCTATACCCTTCCCACAATTACGAAGGGTGCAGTTTTCTGGTATGACGGGGGAGACGCGAAGCAAACAAAAGAGTAGACAGGTCAGGAATTTCTTCGCTGCGCCAGCGCAATGTGCGAACGGTGCAGCAACAACGGCTGCCTAGACCTGCTGACGGAGGTTGGGACGCAATGTGAGCGAGCCGTCATCGTTCAACTTCTGGTGACAAGCCCAGCGCACTGGATAGCGTATTCCCTTAACCTCGACCTCAGCTCTCAGTTTCAATCCCTTCCAATCCGTCGCATTCGGAAGCACGAACTGTGCCTGGCGAATCTTGCCCGGCAACGGGTATCCGGCGTCCAGACAACCGCTGGTGAGCACCTTTCCATCCTGGCTCTCG